>Ga0247609_10005514_pt1 | contig 12412 bp, 13 predicted proteins | sample 172DNAGHGlowgp2_FD_193487 | JGI IMG/M metagenome (GOLD analysis project Ga0247609, IMG submission 193487) | Sheep rumen microbial communities from Palmerston North, Manawatu-Wanganui, New Zealand - 1728 DNA GHGlow gp2 | ecosystem: Host-associated > Mammals > Digestive system > Stomach > Rumen ... | reverse complement strand
TTGATGGCTTGTGTCATTGTATTCAACATCATTTTGTGTGAGGCAGTGCCTGAATACAAAGACTTTTTGACAGCGGCTGTCTCGGAAGAAACGGCGCCGCCGGTTGTAAAGGCATCAACAGTAAATGTTACCAAAAAGAACGAAGAAAAGACGGAAGAGAAGTTGACACTTGAGGAACTTAAGGAGAAATATGATATTTCCGCATTGGAAAGCAGCTCATCAAGTAGTGGAGCAGATAATGACGGTGCGGAGCGTACAATTGTAGACAAGACTTACCACGAAGACTGCGGAACCGGGAAAGGTTACTGGGTTATTACTTATTCTGACGGAAGTACTGCGGTTGAATGATCATAATTCATAATTTAGTTTTTGATAGGTGCTGACATGATCTTGAATTAAGTCAGCACCTTCATATTTATGGAGAGGAATAAAAGAAATGAGAAGGAAATTGTTTGAAGTATTGACAGTTTCTGTTTTGATTATTGCGTTGCTTGCAGGATGTTCTGAAAAAAATATCGAAGAGACGGAAGCTGAAGCGGCTGCGAGCGTGGCGTCTTCAGCAGAAGAAAAGGAGATGACTCCTGCCGATATGAGGGTTGGAGTATTTATTTACAAGTTATCCGACACATATATGTCTTTGTTTAAGGATGAGCTTATTAAAGACCTTGTGAATGCAGGCTTCAGGAAGAAAACATAACCGTGGTCAATTCTGCGTTTAGTCACGGATATCAGATGTTGCAGCTTAGAAAGCTTATTGCTTCGGGTGTTGATATTCTTGTCGTCAATCCGGTTAATACATCTAAGACGGCTGAAGTTACAGACCTTGCGATGGAGGCGGGGGTTCCACTTGTATACGTGAACCGTGAGCCTGATGCTGCTGAAGAGATAAGGTGGGAAAGTGAAAGTCTGCCCGTTACTTATATTGGTTGTGATGCAAGACAGGCAGGAACTTTTCAGGGAAAGATTATAATGGATCTCAGCTTTGAAAATATTGATAAGAATGGAGACGGTGTTCTGCAATATATCATGGTCAAAGGTGAGAAAAACAGCGCAGATACCTATTACAGAACCAGATACTCGATAGATGCCCTTAAAAATGCAGGCTGGAGTGTTGAAAAGCTTGCTGAAGGTGACGGTAACTGGGATAAGAACGTTTCGGAATATGTTGTTACTGAGGCGCTTAAGGAGAATCCATCTGTGGAAGTTATCATCTGTAATAACGATATGATGGCTGTCGGGGCTCTGGAAGCTGTAAATAAAGCAGACCTTGAAGCGGGAAAGGATGTATATATTATCGGTGCAGATGCTTTTGAAGTCGCACTCGAGAAAATCCTTGAAGGAAAAATCGTCGGAACCGTATTCAATAACTATGTCGAGCAGGCACGCCTTACGACAGGAACGATACTTTCATACATGAAGAAGCAGAACGTAGCTCATTTTTACGGCAGTGATTATGTTAAAGTCACGAAAGAGAACGCTGAGACTATACTTGGGATAATCAGAGAGGGTGATGAGACGGAGGAAGAGTATTAAGGGTGCTGAAGTTTATTTTTCAGCAGCTCTAAGTATTTTGCTTGCTTTAACAGCGTCAGAAAAATCTTGTTCTGATACGCCGGATTCCAACATCGTTGGAAGAATTGTTGCTTTAAATGCCTCCAAGGCTTCTTTTGAGAATTCGTCAAAGATTATATATGTTCTGGCATAATCAAACACAGCAGGAGCGATTCTTGAGTTAATCCAGTCAATGATTGTAAAACTGTTGCCGGCATCAGAGGTCATTATGTTCAAAAAATGCATATCTAAATGACAGACACAGGATTTATGTTTTGCTGAAAGCCTTTCTATAATTGGCAAAACAATTTCTTTATCGTGATCTGGAATGCTCATTCCTGCAGTATCTGATAAACGAGGCATATTTATCCCGGAAATATCTTTGCTGTGTACAAAACTAAAGGCATCGGAAAGGATTTCCATACAGGTAATATCTCCTTTTCTTGCCCTGGTTTCTAATGTTTCTCCTTCAACAAAATCCATTTTTACAATGTGATCATCTTCTGTATCATAGTATCTTACCGGGCTTAGGCCGGATATGTTTACTTCTTTTTGCTGTTTTTTTTCAAAATCAATCCATTCAGTCGGATAAGATTTATCATAGATTTTATATGCATATCCGTGGTAGAGAACCACTTTTGCCTGTGCACCTTTGCCTATTTCTTTCTGTGTTCCGTCAAATATTGTATTCATGTTTTTTCCCCTTGACTCCAGTTTTATTTTTCAATTGTATCAAACTAATCTTTATAAGCAAAAGGTTTAATAGTTTTTTTAGCTTTGTTTTTGGTCGTATATAGTATTATATTAATACCTTTTCGTAAGATGTGAATGGAGGTATTATGCACGAAACAACTCAGATTACGTATGAGTTGGGCACGGTGAATATTATCCTTAACTCCGAGAGTCGGAACGGTCAGGATGCTCCGGACTTTCACTTTACAGACTACGATCAATTACTGTGTTCCTGCTTTACGCCAAAAGAATTAGAGCAGATAGCTGAAGGTGAAAGTGCTGAGCTCATCTTCAATCTGATAATGGATGATTCATATAGCGGAGGTCTTATTGACAGTCATTTATCCAATTTTGCAGAGATTCCCGGAAAAATCTTTGAAGGCCTTACCAAAGGCGCATACATGAGTTTTGATGTACAAAAATCACTTGGAAACAATGAACAATCGGAGCTTGAGATGTTCTATGAAAATATAGATTTTCAACTCGACATTCCAATATCTCTCATAAAAGAAAATCGCGAATATTTCATTTATATTGACTTCATGGGTAGTACCGAATTGTTCGAAGATATCGATAAAGAAATCGAGACAATATCTATAAATACAAACGCCATAGGCTCGAGCTTACTTCTGTACAAAGAGATGCCGCGAATAGCAAATGCAAAAATAAATTATGACAATGTCTATGGTGGCAAAACCCAGTATTTATGCGTGATTGGGATAATCGCACTCATCCTATTATGGAAGAGAATTGATTTTTTACATAAAAAAGAATAAAAAACCTATTGCTTTTCTCAAAACAGCGTTATATAATGGAGAACGTCGTCGGGGTGTGGCTCAGTTGGTAGAGCACTATCTTAGGGAGGTAGGGGCCGCGTGTTCGAATCACGTCACTCCGATTGTTTAGAACCGCATAGTTATGCGGTTCTTTTTTTGATTAATTCAGAATTTGTTTGACCAAATGTTTGACCTGATAAGGTTAGCCAAGTAATTCTTCAAGACTTTGCTTGGACAAGGTATTATTATTTTGCCTGTTATAGTACCGTGTCATGGTACTATCAGCGTGACCGGCAGTAACTCTTATCGGATCTTCTACCATTTGCTTAGAATATGCTTCTTGTATTGCTCCGCGCCTCTGAGCGTGAGTTGACATAGGTTCTATGCCAGCATCTTTGCAATAATTCTTGATGTGCTCATTAACGCGGTTTGTTGCTATCGGAAGATTCCCTTTACTGTTAAATATATATTTCTTTTGACCATTGATGAGATAAAGCTCTTTGAGTATTCCTATCGCTTTATCAGTTAATGGTATTTCTCTTGCCACCTCATCAGCTTTAAGATGCTCATCATCTACGACAATGAGTTTGCCATCCACTTCTCTTTTGGATAAAGAGTGTTTTATAGTAAGTGTCTCGTTCTGAAAATCTACATCTTCCCATGTAATAGCAAGCCATTCACCGACTCGCTGCATGGAAGTCAGCCAAAATCTGATAGCAAGTGAATATACTGTCTGATTAGGAAGTGCTTTCAGATGCTGTTCAAGCTCTGATCTCCATTCTTTTGATGTGGCTTTCTTCCTGGCTATACTCTTGGCTTTCTTGGGACACATGTTGTTTGGCAAAGCCACAACAGGATTAACGGTAATAATCTTCTGCCAGATGGCATAATCAAAAGTCTGCTTAAGGACGCTCTTAGCCTGATCAATCTGCCTTGAGTTATACTTCCTGCTGGCGGTCAATCTCTTGAACGCATCAATGATGTCGCCTGTGATAACAGTCTGTATTGGAAGATTTGTGATTACATCCATCGCCCAATACTTGTTCCAGTACTGATCTTTGCGCCTTGCGGTACTAGTAGGATAGGTAACTGAGCCCTCGTTATCTACTATTGGAGTGTGATTGTGCTCCGAAAAGAGATCAAACACATCCTGAACAGTGACAGAGCTGTTGTACTCATTGGATGTTTTGAGCATCCGTTCTACAACATTCTTATACAGATCGTCGACAGTTTTAGCAGAAATCTGCTTCCTCTTGCCCTCTACCGTAACAGACACAACATATAAAGTTTTGTTCGGCTTGTGCACAGTGGTTATCTTTTTACCAAGCTCTTGTTCAATAGCCTGGATCTTGAGTTGTATTATTTCTTGGTTCAATTCTTCTATAGCAGCACCGACTGCCTTCATATTAGCATAGTCAGGATCTGTTTCCAAGCGATGTTTCTTGGCTTCCAGCTTTATGATCTCATCATATAAGGAGGTGCTACTATTACAATATTCAGTTTTCATTTGAGCACCTCCTTTCTCATTAATCAGAAGTCCCTTTGTTTGATTTTCTTGTTTTGCATTTTTAGTTACTTTGTAAATATGGATACAAAAGTGGAAATCAGAAAAAAATTGATGAGGGTTACACTCGGATGTTCACCGACTGGTGACTGGGTGGCTTTTATGAAAAAAGGAGTCAGTTATTGGCGATTAGATAGCTGACACCTTTTGTGTATGATATTATAGATATATATCAACGCAATTTGCTTAATAGTAATCTTTGCTAAGTAGATTTGGCATTACTCTTTGATAGCTAGGAGGGATTATAATGAAATGTCCGAGTTGTGGAGCAGAAATAGGGAATAATAAAACCTGTGATTATTGCGGTTCGCAGATAAGTATTGAAATGAAGAAAGAACAGGAGCAAATAAATAAGCAAGGATGCCCTAAGTGTGGAAGCTCCAATATTAAGTTTAACAGAGAAAATCAGGGTGAAATCCAAGGGGAGAGAGGCAGACAGATTGTTAATAGGACTGTCGGCTTTTGCCAAGATTGTGGACACACGTGGTATCCGAATAGCCCAGATAATGAAGCACCAAAGAAAAACAATACTATTTGGTGGGTATTAGGATGGCTATTTTTCTTCCCTGCGCCAATTATGGTATTAATCTGGAGAAAGAAAAACACTTGGGATTTAAAAATTAAGATTGCGGTTACAGCAATATTTTGGATTGTGATACTTGTTATGGGATCAACAAATAAAGACACTGCTACAACTGATACGTCTTCTCAGGCAGAAAAAGACATTTCTAGTACCGAGAGCGAAAAGACAGTTACTGAAAGCGTGCAATCGGACAATGAAGTCAAAATCGTTGATGATGAAGTGGTTAACGCATTTGTCATTAGATATAACGATATAAGCGAGAGCCCATTGGTGGACTTAACGAAAGGTAACATAAGGACAAAGTATTTTGCATATAGCTACGGTTATTATTTAGAGCTACTCAATTCGAATGCTACCAACAAGATAGTAGTGACAATCAATGAAACAAATGATAATGCTGATGATGGAGTGGCGGGCATGAAGACAGTCTTCCATGATATTGTTAAAACTATTGATGAATCGCTTACCGATGATGAGATATACAGTTATTTTGATGGCATGATTTTGTCTGGAATTCAGTCAGAATCAAACCTTGGGACAACGGATGTTTTCTATTCGCCAGATGTAGAGCTTAGCAAAGGCCATTCACGTGGCCATATTAAGATTGGGGCAAAATGAGTTTCTTGTTTAGGAGACGAAATGAGAGAACGGGTATTTCAGATAATAGAAGTTGGTGAAGAGGAAGATAAGCTCAGTAGAGCATATGATTTCTTTATGATGGCAACAATTATAATTAGTATTATTCCGTTGTGGTCGCATAAAAAAATTGCGATTTTCAATGTTATCGACAAGGTTACAGTTATTGTCTTTATCGCAGATTACTTGTTAAGACTCTTTACCGCAGATCTAAAAATGAAGAGAGGTGCATTATCATTCTTGATATATCCTTTTACAGTAATGGCACTTATTGATTTGTTGTCAATACTGCCGTCTGTAACTGTTCTCAAGAAAGGCTTTCGTTTACTCAAGATATTCAGACTTATGAGAACTTTCAAAGTGTTCAGGATCTTTAAAGCTTTTAGATACTCTAAGAATATAACTATGATAGTAAATGTATTCAGAAAGCAGAAGGAAAGTCTAATAGTAGTGTGTGGATTTGCAATAGCATATGTGCTGATATCAGCACTAGTAATATTCAATGCTGAGCCGGAGACTTTTCCTACCATGTATGATGCCATATACTGGGCTACAATATCTCTGACCACTGTTGGGTATGGCGATGTTTATGCAACCAGTTCGATTGGAAAGCTTATTACAATGATATCTGCAGTATTGGGAATTGCTATTGTGGCTTTGCCAGCAGGCATCATCATTGCTGGTTATCAGAATGAACTTGAAGAGAGCAAAAAGCGTAATACGAACTCAAAGAATTAAAGTATATTACTTTATAATATAAAAGGAGACTACAGATGCAAACATCTAAGATTTGGGCAATCATCCAATGGGGATTAGGAGGATTTATTCTTTTATTATCATTGGTAGCATTTTCTACAAAGGGAGGAATTCTAAGTGGTCTTCTGTTTCTTTTGCTTGCGGTATTGGTATCGCCACTTAGAAAGAAGATATTAGCCCTTCTACCAGTAGCATTTCCTAAAATGATAGTTATTATTTCGGGAATAGTACTCTTTTTTGCAAGCTTTCTGACATTTCCTTCTTCAGAAACGACACAACTTGAAGGGGATACAGCAGAAGAAGTTGTAGAAAGAAGTATGCCATCTGTAGAATCGGAAGAGATGGTTGGAGAGTCAAATATTCAGTCGCTGTCCTTTTCTTCCTCCAAGGATATAGAGGTGCAAGAAGGTAAGGATGTTTCTGATGGATATGTTCTTGCGAAGGTAAATGATAAAAATGCTTTTTTTGAAGATGATGTGACATTTGTTAGTGGTAATTCTGAAATTGCCACAATTGAGTATAGTAGGACGGCGTTATCAAACTATCTATATTATACCGTTAATGGTATTGCTGCTGGAGAAACAGAGGTTTATGCAGTATCCAAAGATGGTAAGGTTGAATCTGAGCACAAAAAAGTCGTTGTTAAGGTAGATGAAGAAAAGCTAGCAAAAGAAAAGGCAGAAGCAGAAAAGAAAGCTGCTGAAGAAGAACAGAAGAAGGCAGAGGAAGAGGCTGAAAAGAAAGCTGAGGAGGAGAAACTCGCTAAGGAGAAGGAGGAAGCTGAAACTAAAGCGGCTCAAGAGACAAAAAGTACAAGCGAACAAGCGGCTAACACTGCGGCCGTAGCTGTGCCACAGCAGACAGAAAATTCATCTGGAAATGACGCGGGTGGTGGAGGAAATGGAGATAGTTTTAATACTTATGACATTCCTGAGCAGCAGAATACGGAGGCATCATATGTTTTAAATACCAAAACACATAAATTCCATAAACCTTCTTGTAATGATGTTAAAAAGATTAAACCGGAAAACTATGGTACTTCATCATCTAGTCGTGATGAGCTAATGAGTCAGGGATATAGTCCCTGCGGGCATTGCAATCCATAAAGCTAAATATACTAAGAGCTTGTATCTTAATTGATATGGGCTCTTTTTGATTGTTCTATAGTGTCGGGAAACCAAATGAATGCAGCGTTGTCTCTTTTATCAGCTTTTGGTTGTAACGTAGCTAAAAATATCAAGATTGTTACCCCATTTTTTCTATGATTATCTTTCGACCTAATTATTTATGAGTGGTATGTATGTAATAAAAATGACAGAATGTAAAAACTTGATAATTTTTGTTTATATTTATTTTTTATATGGTAGAAAGGGCTGTTCCTGGGTAATAACGGGATTGTCAAAAAGTCTATTATAATGGACTTTAATTTCAAGTAAAAAAGTGGATATAATAATCTAATAAAATGGTTGCGGAGGAGTTAAGAATGAATAATGAAGAGAGAGGAATGCATATAATTGCTCAAAACGTTCGTATTAGAAGGAAAGCTAAGCATTTTAGAGTAATTGACTTGGCATACAGAGCTAAACTATCTAAAAGTTTGATTTCTGCCATAGAGAATGAACATGTGAATAATATTAGTCTGAAAACTTTAGAACAATTAGCTGAGGGACTTGATACAGATATAGCTTCGCTAATGACACCGATAAGTCTTGAAGAATATAACTGTATAGCAGAGGACATATTTGATGCAGAAGAAATGATTGTAAATAGTATAAATGAAAGAGAAATGGAGAAGTCTTTTTATCCTCCACTCGCTAGATATTCGGATATTTCTTCAATGTTAGAGTTGATTCTTGTTCTTCCATTGATTAATCCATGGAGATTATATGATATTTATTTAAGGATTAAAGGACGCACTGATAGCTATGAATATTACATATCTGAATTATATACACGTGCGTGGAAAGATGTACCGGATTCGCCTGAGAAGAGATATGTAGAAAAAGAGCTTCAATATATTCATGAAAAGAGAATGGGCAACGGAGATTTTAAGATAAAGATAGATGATGAATATAAGGAAGAATATAATGCATATTCACAAATGCTTAAGAGAAAATCGGACTTTATAGAAAAATTAAGTAGGCTATTTGATGATGATCCATTTTTTTCAGGTGATGAAGAAGATTCTATAAAGCATCAAAAAAAACATCAAAAAATGCCATAAGGAGAAGATAACAAATAATGGCTGTAGTTTTAGTGGATTACGAGAATGTATCATCTTCTAGAGGGATGCGGGGAGTGGAATATCTAAATGCTGGGGATAAGCTATATGTTTTTTATAGTGCCTGTTGTGCAAAAATTAGAAATGAGGAAGTGAATTATATTAAAAATTCAAATTGTGATTTTAAAGTGGTTAAATTGGTAAAGAAAGGAAAGAACGGTTTAGATTTTTATATAGCCACAACGATAGGTATGGAATATGAAAAAGGCGAGAGACAGATTGTTATAGTTAGCAACGATAAAGGATATATTGCGATAGCGGATTATATTAATTCTTTACCATGTGCCTCGAATAGGAGAATAATTCGTAGCGCAAATATCGAAAATGGACTAGCAATGTTAAGTGATGTAAACAATGAGGATAGACGTCGATTGATTGTCGAGAATAATGAAATGAGAGATCTTGTAGAGGCACAAAAATACATTTATTCCAAAACTGTCATGAGAAAGGCAATCGAAAAGGTATTAAAAGGAACTAAATTTGAAGTGGACGCTAAGAAGATAATTGAGTATTTTGAAAGTGTTGATAGTCCTTCAAAAAAGGCAATTTATACTAACTATTTACATGAATATGGATTAAAAGAAGGATTAGAACTATATAGAATCCTTAAGAATGTGATTTGACATACGCAATAATAATGATAACAGTTGTTAAAGGGGGAAATTATGAAATATGCAGTAACATGGAGAAATAATTTTGAAGATAAGAAGGCGGAAACAAGTGATTTTTGGTATGAGATGGAAGATTACTTGTATGCCCTTCCATTCACTAATGCGAAAAGTAAAATAGATGCAGCAAGGGCCTTTTTAATAAAGGAGTATGGCGAAATAGATTTCGAGATTACAGATTGGGTAAATGATACTTACGAGTATATGATGGAGAAATTTATAAGATATTCCGTCTGTGGTGAAAGCCTTCTTTGTCAATATGAAAAACAGGATAAGATAACTAAGCTTATAAGCGAAATACAAGAATATTATATAGAGTGTTTGATGAGGGATGGCCAAATAACTATTCATATAAATGGAGAGAATTTTTCATACACTAGTCCAGGCGATGATGATAAATATATAGAAATGGTGCAGGAAAAGTTTTGCTCGGATAGACTAATTAGTCTTTTAAATGAAGATGAGAAAAAAGAGGCTTTTGTAGAGGCTAATCTTTCTGAAATAATGGTTATTCCATTAAAATTTTTTAAATAGAGAGTCAAAAAGCCTGATAACAATGATTGAGACAGTTTAGTAAATAAGGATTGGAACTAAATGAATAATAAGATTTTCCAAATAGGTTCTGCTATAAAAAAATACATTTTATCTTCTTTTGACACTGAGTATATAAATTTTGTGTTTGGAGGAGTAATAGATATTGATGATTTAGTAAAGTAATTCATTTACGCGAAAATAGGTTATTTTATCGCAAGCACATTTGTTGATGTTTGTTAATCTTCGGCGGACGATTTTGGAAAAGAGGTTCAAACAAAGTCAGTATTCACGGCGGTTTACAGTCTAGAAATGATTGTAAGTCGCTTGTTTGTTGGGTATAATCATTAGACAATATGTAATGACCTCCATTTTGTAGCAACGTGGATTTACCTGTATACTAAAGTTGCTAATCACAATGGTAACAGGGATTACCGCATACAAAAGGAGGTCACAAATGAATAATACCACAGTTTACGTAGGAATGGATGTCCACAAAGAAAGTTTTACACTTTGTGCTTATACTCTGGAGAAAGAGAAAGGCTCCTATTCCAGAAGAACACCCGCAGATTATAAGGAAGTCCTGAAGTATCTGGAATTCCTTCGCACCGTCTACGGAAACGATACTATCTTCGTATGCGGTTATGAGGCGGGCTGCCTCGGTTACACCTTATATCACCAGTTGACCGATCATCATGTCGACTGTGTGATCCTTGCTCCTACCACGATGCTGGAGCAACGTGGCAAAAAGAGGATCAAGACGGATAAGCGTGATGCTGAGATCATAGGAAAATGCCTTGCCCAGCACAACTACAGTCCGGTACATGTTCCTACCGCATCTGACGAGGAAGTAAAAGAATTTCTCCGTATGCGTGATGATCATAAACTTGCACTTAAAAAGGTCAAGCAGCAGATCCTGGCATTCTGTCTAAGGCACAATTACCGATTTGACGGAAATAGCCATTGGACGGCAGCTCATATAAACTGGCTCAAGTCACTGACCCCTGAGGCTCTTTACAAAGAGATCCTCGATGAATATCTGCTGACGTATACGATCTTAAGTGATAAGCTCGAACGTCTTGATAAAAGGATCGAAGAGCTTGCAGCAAAAGATGAATACAAAGAAGCTGTCCGGAAGCTCTGCTGTTTCATCGGTGTAAAGACACATACAGCATTATCCGTTATTGTTGAGGTGGGCGACTTCAAACGCTTTGCTTCTGCAGAAAAGTTTGCCTCGTATATCGGTCTTGTTCCCGGCGAAGATTCAAGCGGTGACGGTCAAACGAGGCTGGGCATTACAAAGGCCGGAAACCGGCATGTACGCATGCTCCTGACGGAGACTTCTCAGTGCTATTCAAGAGGACAGATAGGTTATAAATCAAAAGCTTTGAAGGCGCGTCAGGATGGAAATACTCCACAGGTCATCGCTTATGCCGATAAGGCTAACGAGCGCCTGAGACGCAGGTACTATAAAATGGTTCTCAGTAAGTGCAAGAAACATAACGTTGCAAAAACTGCCATTGCCAGAGAACTCGCGTGCTTTATGTGGGGCATGATGACCGATAACAGGGGAGTCAAGGGGACGGTTCTTTTGACTCCCGCAAAATTGGTATTTAATGCATCGAGTTGACACGAAATTTAAAAGGAGTCAAAAGAACCGTCCCCTTGACTCATCATTAATTGATTGGAGAAAAGCGTGGAAGAAAAGCAGCATAAGAGACGAGTTCGTTATTCAGGAAAATACCCAAAGAAATTTGAAGAAAAATATAAAGAGCACAATCCTGAGAAATACAAGGATGTGGTTGAGCATGTTATATCAAAGGGCTCTACGCCGGCGGGAATGCATATTTCGATCATGGTAAAGGAGATACTGGATTTTCTTAAGATAGAGCCGGGGCAGCAGGGGCTTGATTGTACGCTCGGATATGGTGGACACACTTCGAAGATGCTTGAGAAATTGCAGGGAAACGGTTGTATTTACGGACTTGATATCGATCCCATAGAGTCCAAGAAAACCGTCGAGAGACTTAGGAACGCCGGATATGGCGAAGATGTGTTTAAGTTTAGGCTGATAAATTTTGAAAATATAGATAAAATATGTGAAGAAGCAGGAAAGTTTGATTTTGTTCTGGCAGATCTGGGCGTATCTTCCATGCAGATAGATAATCCCGAAAGAGGCTTTTCTTACAAGATAGACGGACCTCTCGATCTAAGGCTTAACCCTGACGGCGGTGAATCGGCGGCGGAGCGTCTTCACAATATCACGAAAGAAGAGTTTATCGGAATGCTCGTAGAAAACTCCGATGAGCCGTATGCTGAGGAGATTGCGGAAAA
>Ga0247609_10005513_pt1 | contig 12412 bp, 15 predicted proteins | sample 172DNAGHGlowgp2_FD_193487 | JGI IMG/M metagenome (GOLD analysis project Ga0247609, IMG submission 193487) | Sheep rumen microbial communities from Palmerston North, Manawatu-Wanganui, New Zealand - 1728 DNA GHGlow gp2 | ecosystem: Host-associated > Mammals > Digestive system > Stomach > Rumen ... | reverse complement strand
AAGACTTTTCTATATATTCTTTCTCTATGTCATTAAAATTACCAATATAGTTAATCATCTTTTCTTTTCCATGCTTCTAACATCTTCAAAACATCATCTCTCATATTAATGTCTGAATCAATATAACCAGATTTATCTGCTATGTCTAATGGTAAATCAGATTGTCTTAAATGACGATCTGTTATCATTTTTAATTCACCTTCTACTTCTGTAAATAAAGTTTCAGCAAAAAACTCACCACTAAACAACCATTCCAAATTCATAGTAGTATTATTATGTAAATATCTTATAAATTTTAAGAAATCTTTACGTTTTGGAAAGAAATTAGGATTCTTTTCTTCAAATTCTTGTTTTGTTTTATAATAATAACCAACCCAAGGATCTGATAAATCAATTCTCATTTTATATTTTTGTCTAACTTCTTCTATTTTAAAAGTTTCATTTAATACATCTTCAATAAAATGTTGAGTACATACAATTTGAGAATGTAATTTAATATCAGGATATTTTTCTCTTATAATTCCAATATTTTTAAACCATAATTGCTTTTGTTCTTCATTTATAAATCTACCAACTGTATCATAAGATGTACATAATAAAACTTTAGATTTATCAGTAAAACAGTTTATAGTATCAAAACAATCAGTTAAATCTTTTCTTAATAATGCTGAAGCTACCCAAAAGTTATTTATTTCTTCTTTTTCTTCTCTTTTGTTAATTATATACATTAATTCTAGCCATTTAGATTTAACCTCTGGATTAGATAATTGACCTTGAAATATTTCACCTCCAATTATAGCAACACCATCATGATTTACCATCTTCTTATCATCAGAAACATAATCTATAATAGTTTGTATCCTTGCTATTTTTTGTTCATTAGTCAAAATCTTCATTTGTTTTCTTAAATAACAAAATGGACAGACGTTATTACATTCTGACCAAATTTCAAACTGAACTACTTTATTTTGACTCATTTTTTTACTCTTTACATTACAATACTAACTTTTCTACAAAATTTATTAAGAAGAACAAAATCATAGTCATTTACTGTTGGACTTAATGTCAAATGAATATTCTTTTTTCTAATAACTTGTCCAGCAGAACAACTAGTTACTAACATTAATTTTCCTTGAAAGGTTTCTACAACATTAATAAATTTACTCATATCGTTAAATTCACTAAATTCAAATTCAATATACCAAGGTTTCCTACCATGACCAGAACAAGACGTTGTTGTTTTTATTGTTGATGTAAGTTCATTAAATTTATAAACATAATCACGTATTTCTTCATCTAATTCATCATACCCATAATCACTTATTACATCAATATCATCAGGAAATTTTGGTCTTATATGTATATGTTTTAAACCTAATTCTTGTGGATTACATACTTTAGTTTCAACAAAATCTACTTCTTCAAATTTAAGACGTTCTGTTTCTCTAAAAAATAATTTATTATCAAAAGAAATACCATTATTTTCATATTTATTTTTAGTAGCAATTACTTTACCAGAAGCAACAACATTATTGTTAGTCTTATCTATTACTTTTATATATTTATCAAGATATTCAACACTATACATTGATATTCTCCAAATTTTTAATATATTTTTCTATGTCACAATACATACATCTATCAGAATTAATATAGCATTGACCATCTAATAAATGTCCACAAGGTTGATATCTGTCTTCATTATAATCCCAACGATTAGATAAAGTATAGTCTTCACTAAATATTTTTAATGTATGTGAACGTAAAGATGGATAGTTAATTAAATTTTTTAATTTATCTTTTCCAAATATTTTAATATATATTGGTAAAAACTTTAAAAATGTCTTATTATCTTCTATAAAAAATTTTTTAGGAAACTTATCTATATTATTTCTTATTAATTCTGGATAATTTTTAATTCCATTAATAGCTAATTCTTTATCTCTAAAATAATTAGGAATTTTAAAGTCTAACATGGAATATTCTAATATTCTATCAAAAATATGTGGATTTTCTATAGTTTTTTCTATTAAGTCTTGAGTTAATATAATTTGAGTATGTAAAGTTATTTCTGGATAGAAAAAGTATATAGCTTCTATATTATTAAACCAAGTTTGTTCAGCTTCTGGAGTATGAAATCTACCCATAGTATCATAAGAAGTACATAATATAACTCTTTGATTATCTTTAAAATTATCAAAATCAAGTACTTTTAAAGTATCAACTAAATCCAATTGATTTGGATTAATTAATGAGGCTGTTATCCAAAACTCTTTAATCTTATTAGATAATAACTTATCATTGATTACTTTTATCATATTTAAGAATTCAGACTTAACTTCTGGATTTTGTAATTGACCCTGAAAGAATTCTCCACCAATAAGACCAATAGCATTAAAATCATTTAATGAATTTGAATTAATATCTTTAATAACTTCTTGAATATTATGAATCTTTTGTTCATCTGTAGTTAAAATACGGTGGTCTTTTAAATAGCAAAAATCACAATAATTATTACAGTCTTGCCATAATTCAAACTGTAAACACTTTATACTTCTAGAAGATGTACCAGTATTATCATAACTCATTTAAATTAAATTTTACCTTTTCATTTACTTGTATATTCTTAAACCATTTTATCATAAAATCTAAGAATTTACGATTAGTATCTTTAGAAAACACTATTTCTAAGTTTTCTATAATTCTACAATATAATAATTCTCCAAGTAAGTAAACTATATCAGTATTTTCATTATAAAAGTTTGAAAAATTTAACTTTATAATATTTTGAGAAATAATGGTTTCTCTATCTGATAAAAGAATTAAAATGTGATTTAAATTCTCATTAGTAATATTATATTCTAAATTAGAATTAATATGATTTATATTTTCATCTACTAATTGACGAGCAATTTTTGTTCTTCTTAATCCTTCTTCTTCAGAAATTTGATTTGGTAAATTATAAGCTTCTGTTCCTTTATGTAAACAACAAGGTAAGACTAAACTAAAAGTTGGCTTATATTTTTTAATTAAATTACAAGTATCTTGAAATTGATCTTCGGTTTCACCAGGAAAAGCTACTATAATATCCCAATATGTACTTATATTTGTATTTTTTAATAAATTATAAATATTTTCTATATCTTTTACAGTATGTCTTCTTTTCATTAAAGATAATATTTCATCATTTCCAGATTGAATAGGTAAATGTAATTGTTGAACTAATCTTGGTTCTTCTTTCATTAATTCTATTATTTTTAAAGTTTCTGGAGCAGCTGGATCTAAATTTGTAGTTTTTATCTTAATAGTTGGAAAATCTTTTAATATTCTTTTACATAAATCAGTTAAATACATGTTGTCTGAATAATATTCAGTTAAATTTATTCCAGATAATACAACTGTATCCCAACCATTTTGTATTATTTTATTTATACTTTCATATATAAAACTATAACTACAAGAGATTGATTTACCTTTTACTAAACGTGTAATACAATATGTACACTGATGACTACAACCATTTTGTATACGTATTTTAGGTAAATAACAATTAATAGATGTTGGAATAGTGGATTCTAATCCATAAGATTTTGGATTAAACTTATCTTCATCTTTAATTATTATACCAAATTCTTTATATATTTCTGGATAGTATGAAGAACCACAACCTGTTATATAAATAGTATAATCAGGATAGACTTCTTTTAGTCTTCTTAAATATTTTTTGGTAATTTCAGTATAGAGATGAGTAACACCACATGTATTAAAAATTATAGTATGTGGTAAACTATTAGAAAATAATTTTATTAATTGAGTACCTTCAAAAACATTTGATTCACAAGCAGAAGAAATAACAAATAAATCATTCAGTACTTGAATGTTAAATGAAAAACGATATCTATCTTCTAATAATTCTTGAACCATAATATCTCCTTTAAGTTCAAGTATTATTTTATTAGATCTTCATATAAGCTATAAATATACTTGAACAATTACTAGAACTACTACTAGAACTACTAGAAGAAGAACTACTTGAACTTGATGAAGAAGAACTACTACTTGAGCTAGAAGATGATGAATTAAATGTATAAGATAGATTTAAACTTTTTTGATTTCCAGCACCAGATGAAAAGAAATTAGCTAAACTTTGAATATAACTATTAATATCACTGGCAGTAATTAAACTTGATTCAGTAACTGTTCCAGGAGATGTTGGTGTACCATTATTAAGCCATATAATTGCCCAATGTCCAGTATCTTCATTATTAACAATTACTAATCTATATGTAAGATATCTATATGCACAAGATAAAAAATTTATTAATCCACGATAAGAAATAATTTGAGATTCTTTTGCATTAATACCACAAGTTGTCATAAAAGATTCAAAATCACTAGTAACAGTAGCAACAGATTGTGCTGTTGTAGTAGAATCACTTACTGTTCCATAAGCATTAGCATGTGCATTTCCATTATTTCCAGTAGAATCACCAAAACTAAGACTTACAAAAGTATTTCCATTTTTTAATTGATCTGGCAATGCTGCTTTATAAGTTCCAGCATTCCAATCTGGTACATTTTGACATCTTTCAGTAATAAAACCTAAAACTATATTTTTTAAATCACCATATGTTAATGTAATAGCCATTTACAATCTCCAAATTATTTATGATCTATACAAATAAACTCTATGAAGTACTGGTTGTGATTCACGGTCTAATATTCCATAATTAGTACCATCATGTATTATATTTTGTCTTACTGTTGATATAATATTTGCATCAGTTACTACAGGAACTGGTAAACTTGGTTGTATACCTGGTAATGTATATTTAGGAGAAAGTGCAACACCACCAATAATTCCAGATACATATTTTGTTCCTTGAAATAAGACACCATCACCTGAATACCAAGTAGAACCACTTTGAGTAAGTCCACTAATAAGTTGTCTTTTACTATAAACTCTTTTAAGATGATATGACATAAATTGACTACATAAACCAATAGCTAATCCAAATTCATTTGCTTGAATTAACTTATTTGAATGTGCACTTATACCAGCAGCAGTAAGAAAGCTAGACCATTCTGAATTTACTACTGAAGTTGGTACAGTACTTATAAGATTAATATTATTTTTTGCTTTAAAAATATAACGTTGTGCAGCAAAAAGATGTCCACTACCACTAGTAGTATAATCCCATACATTAATATCACTAGCAGTTCCGTATCTTAAATTATTTGGTACATTAGCAGCGAATGTATCTATATTACAACATACAGATTTAATAGAATTCAAAACTGATGTAGTTAATTCAGACCAAGTTATTCTAGAGTCAGTTGCTATAGCCATTATTCTTTTAATCCTTCTATTTTAGAATCTATAGTATCTTTTATACTTTTTTCTAAAATTTCTTTCCCTATCATATCCATAATAGTATTAGTAAATATAAATTTCTCAGCAATTGCTCCAAGATAACCTAAAGAATTAAATACAATTTTTTTAGTTTCCCAAATTGTTGGATCTTTTACTGAAGATAATATTTTAGCAAGAATTGTTACATCCATAGAATTAAATAAATATACATAAATATTTTCCATAGCAACAGCATTAGGATTATTTTCTACTGCTTCTACTAAATTACAAGTTTTAAGCATACTTACATAATATTCAGCAGTTTTATATGTAACATCTTTAATTTCTTGTTCAAGGTCATCAAATATATCTAAATATTCAACTTCATCATTTAAGAAAACTTGTTCATGCTCAAAATAAGATTCCTCAAATGTATTATAACCTTTAATTAAACAGAAAATATTCATTAAGAAAATAGGATTTCTTAATTCAGGAGTTTTTAATGCTAAACCAAGGGCTTCTTTACGATAGTCATAAGGTAAATTTTTAATTAAAATATTAATAGTAAAACCGGAATTTATTTCATAATCAAATAATGTATTTAAACAATCAATAAATTGATCTTTAGAAATAGATTCATTAAATTTAACTTCAATTTCTAATCTATCTTGTTCAGGTTTATCAAAATTATCTTTAATTTGTTCAACTACATCTTTTAATTCTAAAATAGACGATAATACGTATTCTTTTTTCATTAAATATACTCCTTTAATGAATATTTCTTTTTATATAGAACTCAAAATTATTCTTTAATCTCTACCTTCATAAATCTACCACAATGGCAAGGTCCTGGAGTTTCTTGATCTCTAAAATCTTTACACATACACTTAGTATCTTCATTCTTTTCAAATAAACAAGGACAATAACCATCATTAACTATTACTTTTTCTGTTACTTGTTTAAATATTTCTGGATTTGGATTAGGAATTATTCTTAATGTCATCTATTACCTCTTCATTTAATTTATAGAACGGATCTATAGCCATTCCATTATTACACTCAATAATACCAAGATTAACTAAACCTTGACAAAATCTTTGATCAGGAAATTTATTAAAAAATTCAGTTAATAATTTCAAAATTTCCTTATTTGTCTTTTTATTCATATTTTTCTCCTATAAAACATACATTTTTCTTATTTCTTCATCTGTAAGAGGTATTTTAGATATTTCTTTAACTTTTTCTTCTGTTAAAGTTGTAGTATTTAAACTTTTAATTTTATTATAAGCATCACAACAATATTTTATTTGAAATCTACAATCATCTAAAGCATCATGTGTCTTTTCTTTAGCCCAATTATAATCTGCTAAATTAATACCAGATAAATCTACTAAAGTACGAATATCTCTATGTTTCATATAAGACCAAGGAGTTTTAAAGCCAAATTTATGAAGAAGATTATTAACTATTGGTAAATCAAATGAAGCATGACACCAAATATGATCTTCAAAAGTAACAAATTTACAAAATTTAGATAAAGCAGTTTTAACTGATTCTACATTTTCTGTTAGTAATGAATTAAATAATTGTGGATTAGTATTAGCCCACCAAGCAAGAGTTGAACTATTAGCATCTAAACCTACTTTTAATTGTTCATCAAGATTTAATCTTAATACTAAAGAATCTCCAATATTGCCATTCCAATCAAACCTTATCATAGCAATTTGAATAACTGCTGCTGTATTTGAATTAGCAGTAGTTTCAATATCTAACATTATATTATTCATATAAACTCCTTTAATATGAATATAATATAATATACAGAACTTGAAGTAAAAAAGAAAACTTCCATTTATTAAGGAAGTTTTTCATTTATTGGACGCCAGTAAGAGATTTGCACTCATCTACACGGATTTGCAGTCCGCTGCATAACTACTCTGCCAACTGGCGATAAATTGGCATAGGTGTAAGGAGTTGCACCCTAATTGGTGGTTTTGGAGACCACAGTCCTACTATTGAACGACACCTATATTGGTGGCTAGAATTGGAATCGAACCAATGACACAAGGATTTTCAGTCCTTTGCTCTACCATCTGAGCTATCTAGCCAAAACTGGTCGGAATGCCCGGATTCGAACCGGGAGTCTCTTGGACCCAAACCAAGCGGAATAACCAGATTATCCTACATTCCGTTCTGGGGTAGCTACTGAGAATCGAACTCAGATAATTGGACCCACAAACCAACGCACTACCATTATGCTATAGCTACCATAAAAATAAACCCTCTAGAATTTTTCTTCTGGAGGGCTAAATCTCTATATTCTAAAAAGAAAGTATGATTAATAAGCACCTCCGTGAGATCTAGGGAAACAATGCCAAAAACATACATTCATTCTTTTCATATTATATAGAACTCTTTTTTATTATTTCTGTTAATAGGAAATAATTGGTGGAGGCACAGAGATTCGAACTCTGGACAGTCTGATTAAAAGTCAGATACTCTACCAACTGAGTTATACCTCCATTTTAATACCTATCACATGTGGATATCTTGTTCCTTTTTTAAATATACGTTTACATTTACCTTTATTTTTATATTTAAAAGTAGGAAGCTGTGAATCACAATTAGGACATATTAATCTAAAATTATCTATTTTTGTATTAGTAATATCTCCATCTATATGATCTACAATTAATACTAATGGTTTACCATTCCATTCACTTATTCCACATATACTACATTTATTTCCATATTTTTCTATTAAATATTTTCTTGCTGTTCTTCGTGCCTTTTGATCATTATTAATATCATTTACAAAATGTCCAGTTTCTTCAATTTGTTTCTTTTTTAATTTCCATTGATATTCTAACTGACATTCATTACTACAATATTTATTATAACAATCTTTTTCACAATTTAAACATTTATGCATTATATACCTCTTGATTACTAATCATTTGGTATAGAACTGAAAATTATTATAAAATATGAAATAAAAATTGGTGCTTGTTAACGGACTCGAACCGCTGACCCTCTCGGTGTAAACGAGATGCTCTAACCAACTGAGCTAAACAAGCATATCTTTGGTTGGAGCAACTGGATTCGAACCAATACTGAGGGAGTCAAAGTCCCCTGTTCTACCATTAAACTATGCTCCAGAAAACTGGCTCCGGTTGTTGGACTCGGACCAACGACACCTTGATTAACAGTCAAGTGCTCTACCGACTGAGCTAAACCGGAATGACTTGGTGCAGGTACAGGGACTCGAACCCTGGACATCAACCTTGGCAAGGTTGCACTCTAGCCAACTGAGTTACACCTGCATAAACTTATATTCGATTTCTGATTGATCAAATCTAACATAGATAATCGAATAAACTACGACAAGAATTTAGTCTTGTAGCAAATGTTCTTACCTGGAACTTAGTATAAGGGACTTAGCTTACTTACTCGAGATTTCAGCTAAATTAATAGTGGGATTATTGGTTAGGCACTTCCCCTAACACTTCAGCCCTGTGTGCTGCGTGCTATACTTCACACTACTTACCCAAACTTTTACAGGGATGCAAGTTGCCCGGAGCTGCGTCTTATGCTGTAGATCTATTCAGCTCAGCATATTTTTTCGGTCTCCACATCCCAAACTTTATGGCGGGATGTAAGGGGCTCGAACCCTCGACCTTCTGCGTGACAGGCAGACGCTCTAAACCAACTGAGCTAACACCCCAAAAAACTTTGGCAGGGATGGATTGCTATTAACAATCAACTATATATTTGGTAGAGTTCTCATCTACAATAATACCTGGAGATATAAATCTCTTTATTACTGGTCAAGCCCAGATATTACTAACTTATAAAATATATCTTTTCACCCCTATAAAATGGTAGATTCTGTTGCCAAGCTCTACCCAGCTCCGATTGATAACTTTATTTAAATCAAGCAGCAATTGCACTTAATTTATAGTTATCGTTCGCTGGTCTATTTTCTATGCCAGTCAATTAAATAGTCTTATTATCAACTATTTAATAAACTGGTGGAGATGTCGGTATTGAAACCGAGTCCAATAAATAATTTATTGTCGAATCTAATTCATCCCCAAATTGGCCAGGACTGATTCAGTGGTTCTACCCCACAACTTCGGTGCCCCGACGGTTTTTCTAAAGCCTATGTTATCAGTCCAAACTTGGTGGTGATAGTTAGACTTGAACTAACGACCTATGCCTTATGAGAGCACCGCTCTACCAGCTGAGCTATATCACCAAATATTGGCGGAAGTAGAGAGATTCGAACTCCCAAGACCTTTCGGTCGGCTGATTAGTAATCAGCTGCAGTACCATTGTGCCATACTTCCGGATACTGGCGGACAGAGAGGGATTCGAACCCCCGATACCATTGCTGGTATGCCGGTTTTCAAGACCAGTGTATTCAGCCACTCTACCATCTGTCCGAATACTTGGTACCGGGTACGGGATTCGAACCCGTGCATGTAGCAGTGAAAGTGCTATGTCTTAAACCACTTGACTAACCCGGCATAAATTTGGTTGCGGGAATAAGATTTGAACTTATGACCTTCAGGTTATGAGCCTGACGAGCTACCGGACTGCTCTATCCCGCGATAAAACTTTGGTGGGTAAGGAAGAACTCGAATCTTCGACCTTCGCTGTATCAGAGCGACATTCTAACCAACTGAACTACTTACCCAAGCTGGTGCCTGCTGACGGATTTGAACCGCCGACCTTCTGATTACAAATCAGACGCTCTACCAGCTAAGCTAAGCAGGCATTTAGATTTGATTAAGGTACAAATCTTAAAACCTGAGGTTGTGAGTTCTACAAGAACTACGTTTCCACCACTGTATTTTACTAAATACAGAAAACTTGGTGGAGCTGATCAGACTCGAACTGACGACCCTCTGCTTGCAAAGCAGATGCTCTACCAACTGAGCTACAACCCCGAAAAAGTAGATTTTATTATAGAACTATTTTTTTGAAAATTTGGCACCCCCTACAAGATTCGAACTTGTGACCTGCGGATTAGAAATCCGATGCTCTATCCAGCTGAGCTAAGGGGGCACAAAAAATAAAGGGGATACTAGTCCCCTACAATACTCAAATAATTAGGACTATAAAATAGATTGGTGGGAGAGGTTGGAGTCGAACCAACTCAGTCATAAGACAACAGATTTACAGTCTGCCCCGGCTCTCCGACTCCGGCGCTCGCCCGAAACTTATGGTGGCCCTGACCGGACTTGAACCGGTACGATCGTAATGATCAACAGATTTTAAGTCTGCAGCGTCTACCAATTCCGCCACAGGGCCAAAACTCAATTATTTCCTATTAACAATGTTTTTAAATAGAGGAAAGAAATTTTTAACCATTCCTTTCATATTTATTTATTATGTTTTAATTATATCTTATTGAACTGTCAAAGTAAAATAAAAATTAAAATTATTTTCTTTTTTATCTTTGTATTCCATTTACAAAACCAATTACTCTATAAGGAGGATATGGTTGATCAGTTTTTTCAATAAAAACTTCTACTTGTTGATTATTTCTTTTATCTAATCTAACACCTTTATATGTAAGTTTTTTCTTTTTATTTTCTAATTCACTCACTATATATAAAGCAAATTTATCATTTTCCATGATAGCTTTCATAGTAGATAAATCATAGGTCATAATATCTCTCCTATTTTTAGACAAAATAAATAGTCTATAATTAGAACTTTAACTATAGACTATATTTTTAATTCTAAAGATTTGTCTTAGTTAAAATAAGAAATTCTTCAACATAAATAATGATAAACAAGTTGGCATAGCATAAAATGCTACAAGCTCAATATATAAACCCCAAGCATTTGGATTACCTGCTTTATTATTTTTATGGTTTTTCCAAAGATAATATCCAAACCAAGCTAACCATACAATTAAACCAATATACCAATCTTTTCTTAATAAACAACCAGCAGCTGCACCACCTGCTGCAATTACACTAGCACAAAATACATGAGCTCTAGTTTCTTCTTTAAAATTACCAAATGCATTTAATGCAACACCAATTAATCCACCAATAGCAACTGCAAAACAAGCTTTACTCCAAGCTAATAAAGAATAAGGTGCCATTAAAGTCCAAATTCCATCTGCATAACTACCATTAGCTAATAAGATAGGATAAAACATCCATAAACATAATGAAATTAGTAATACTCTAAATTTCCAACCAGTTTTATAAAATGTAGATGATAAACTAGAAGGATCTTTACCATCTTTATATTTTTTAGAATACCATTTTAAATAACCAAATAAAGTTCCTGCCATACACAAACAGCATCCTAATCCAATTAATAATTCTGTCATTTTTAATCCTTATCTTTCTTTAACAATTTCAGTCTTAGTTTTATATATTTGATTTTTAGTATCAAAATATTTTTTATAAGCACCATAGCTTAATAAAAGAATAGAGGCACCTAAAGATGCATAAAGTATTAATTTTGCAACACCTACACAATTTAAGTTCCTTGCTTCAGCTTTTATTTTCTTAATTTTAGCATTGAATGACTTATAAGTAACTATATTTCCTTGTGCATCATATACAGCACCAGGAATATAATCTTCTAACATTACAGGAGATTCTTGTTCTTCAGTTTCTTCTGTAGTGTTTATTTGTTTCATTGGTTCTACATCAAGTTCTTCATCAGCACTTGTTCTAAAACCAATTCTTCTAGGTTCAGTCATTATTCTACCTTTTTCTATGTAATGTAGAAAGTAGTTTAATTCTCTGTAAAACCTTTTCAATTTCTGCTTTAATTTCTGATGGACTATATCCTATACAAGTAATACATCCATCTGTTAAATAAGGAGAAGTTGCCATATAATGCACTTGTCCTATTGCATCTGTTATTTTATATATTGTATAATATTTATAATCACAAAAGTATTCTTTTTTAACCTTAGCCATTATTAAACTGTTCTTTTCCATATGTTAGATACATATACTGCTGGTTGTACAGTAGAAGATTTACCATAAATATTATTTGAACGAGATGCATCAAATTTTAAAT
>Ga0247609_10005508_pt1 | contig 12419 bp, 13 predicted proteins | sample 172DNAGHGlowgp2_FD_193487 | JGI IMG/M metagenome (GOLD analysis project Ga0247609, IMG submission 193487) | Sheep rumen microbial communities from Palmerston North, Manawatu-Wanganui, New Zealand - 1728 DNA GHGlow gp2 | ecosystem: Host-associated > Mammals > Digestive system > Stomach > Rumen ... | reverse complement strand
CTAATAGCAGCATGTGAATGATTTTGAAGAGTTAGAGTATTAGATTCAGATTCCATATCTATTTCACCATCTTGATCTAAATCTACTTCTACATTAGCATGTACCTTTTTTTCATATCCATCTGCAAGTTCAGAAGGTGTCACTAAAATCCAAGTAATTGAACATTCAAAAGTATAAGAAGCTGATGTTTCTTGATTGTTTTCCAAAACAATCCAATCATTACCAGAATCATCTTTTTCATAACGCCAATTAAAACCAGTACCACCCTCGTTTGGATATTCAACCAATGGTATATCAATAATTTGACTAGCTATTGGTTTACCATCTCTTCCATAATATAAATACCTTGGAATCTTTATTTGAATCGCTCCCGCAGGTGCCGACTCAGAACCACCCATATTAAATATTAACTGATAAGTGGCATGTAATCCTCCACCAGTGTTATTAGAAGCATTATAGATTTTATTATCATAAGAATTCATTACAAACAAAGACTTATCATTTTCATCTACAGCTCCAGCGCTATTAATACTACTATTAGTCCAAGAAAGTTGAAATTGACCAACATCATTTGGAGCCTTTGTTGGAGACATCACCACATTATGACTTGATTTCAAGTGCCTATATAATTGAATTCCTCCAAATACCGAAACAAATAAAAGCATTATCAAAACCATAACAATCTTAAGTCTCTTTTTAATATTTTTATTGTTCATATTATCACCCACTATTCTATAATGATTATAACAAAATAAATAAAAAAAATATAGTGTTACTCCACTATATTATTATATTCCTTAATAATAAAATCATCAGTCATACCCGCAATATAATCAATTACTTTTCTAGCATCACTTGTATTCTCCATATAATCATCAACCATATCATTCAAGAATACTTTAAATATACGACTTTCTGTATCATTATTTTTAACATCTTCTAAACAATGTTCAAAGACTGTTCTAAATACCTTTTCATAATAATTAACCTGCTCTGGTGTATTAGCTTTACTATAAATATGCTCATTATTAAATTGTTTTAATCTTCTAATAGCATTAAAGACTTCTTCACTTAAACAAATATAATCTTTATTCATACTATGCTCCAACAAATCAACATTTATAGTATTAATTATTTCTGTATTTCTAGTCCCTAAAACATCTGTAATTTCCTTTGGAACTTCATCCATTGTAATAAATCCCATACGTATAGCATCTTCAACATCTCTACCTATATAAGCAATAATATCACTTATCCTAACAACACATCCTTCAATAGTCATTGGCACTAATTGAAATATAGTATTAGGATCTTTATAAGAATTTTCATATTCACTTAAGAACTCTTCTTTAGTTTTCTTTCTAGGGCGGTATTCTTTTAATTCTAATTCTCCGTTATGACACATAATAGCATCTAAAACTTGCAAAGTTAAATTTAATCCTTTTCCATTCTTTTCTAAATTCATTAAAGTTCTAACACTTTGAATATTATGATTAAAAAAACCTTCATTATTTTCTAGTGAGATCTTATTTAATATTCTTTCTCCGACATGACCAAAAGGAACATGACCAATATCATGACCTAAAGCAGCAGCTTCAATTAAATCCTCATTTAATCTCAAAGCTCTTCCTAAAGTTCTTGCAATCTTGCTTACCATCTGCACATGCGTCATTCTTTTACTTATATTATCATTGTCAAATAATGAAAATACTTGTGTTTTATCCATATATCGAGTATAAGACAAAGAATAAACTATACGATCAGCATCCCTATAATAAGGTGTTCTAAAGTCATCATCATCAATCTCTTTAAAACGATATGCTTCACTATCTTTAGTTGCATATGGCTTAATATTTTCGTTTCTTAATGCCATATTTTTCTTTATTTCTTCATACATATAAAACCACCCAATTTTATTATACCATAATAAAAAGAAGTTCTATAACTTCTTTTTATCTTACTACTATTTCTATATCACTTAATGGATACGTTGAACACGGATGAATAAAATTATACTTCTTATCAGCATTTACTCTTTTATCATTTACTATCTTTACTTCACCCATTACTAATTCACTTCGACACAATCCACAACTACCATCATGACATTTACTAGGTATATAAATGCCACCTTCCTCAATTGCTTGAAGAATCGTCTTATTATTATAACAAGGGATTACATACTTTTCATCACCGATATAAATAGACAGATTATATTTAGCAACTCTCTTAATATTACAATTAGGAAGATAACTATCATATCTAATATATTTCTTTGGCATATTAAGTGGTTGTAATTCTTTTTCAAGATACTTAAGTAATCCTTCCCCACCACTAATAAAAATACTTGTTTGATTTTCTTTTAATTCACTTTTAACTAAATCTAATGTTACAAAGCCATCTAAAGTATCTTCCATACTCTCTTCTGATAATACAAAACCAATTCTAATATTATCTCCACTAGCTAATCTAATTAATTCATTTTTATAAATCAAATCACTATTCTTTTTCTCAGTATAGAAAATAGTTAAGTTTATTTTATAAAATCTTTCTTTAACAGCTTGAGCCATTGCATAAGCTGAACCAATTCCATTACCAGAAACAATCATTAATAAATTATTTTGATCTCTAATTTGATCATAATAGAAATCACCATAAGGACTAGTAATTGAAAATTTATCACCAACTTTTAAGTTATTAAGAACGTGATCAATAACAAAATCTTCTTTATCTTCTAAAACTGTAATTCTATATTCTTTTTGAGCATCTTTAACAGACCCAGATAAAGTAAAATTTCTTGTATAAAAGTTACCTTCTATATTAATAATAGCGGCTATTTTTTGACCTGGTTTAAAAGGTGGTAATGATTTATTACTTGCCTCTCCTAAAACAATCGTCTTAGCAGTTTCTGTTTCTTTAAGAATCTTTTTTACAGCAACTACAATCATCTTAGGTTTTAATTCTTCTTTTAAAGTATTTGTTTTCGTATTTGGATTAAGAAGCATATCTTCGCCTTTTTTCAACCAACTATCACGATTAGATGATAGTTTTTTGAACTTCTGTTCATCAAACGTTCCCAAAGAACTAATTTTAATCTTATCCATCTTATTCACCTGCTCTTTCTATTTCCAAAGCAGCTCTCTTACCAGCATAAAGACTAGAATTATATCCGTAGAAATCACCATCAAAACCACTACATACTTCTAAACCTTTTATATAATGTTCATTATCTTTATTCAATAATCTTGGTAAATAATTATCTAAATTATTTAATCTAAAACCAAAGACATTACCATCTAGATTATTAGTTGATATTGCAACATCTACTGGCGAAATAATATCCAATTCTTCTATATAACTAACTATATTAATCTTTGTATATCTTTGATAAATATCAATTACTCTTTGAGCTATTTCATTAATATCTCGATAATAGTTATTTCGATCAGTATATTCACTAAATACATCATCAAAAAAGATTGTATTTAAACTAATAATCGATGTACCTTCAGGACTTGCATCTTTATCAACAATATTAGGAACAAAAGCAACAATATTACGCCAACCCATCTCTTTCATTTTATCCATTTCTAAATCACTATCTAAAGAATGATAAACAAAAGAAATATAATTTGTAATTCCCAATTCTTCAACACTTCTATTTAAACCTAGATTTACCGTAAATAGTTTTCCACCTTTTTCTCTACTATTAATATTCTTCAAAGCATCTCTTGGAATATCTTCAGGTTTAATTAAACTACTATAAACCATATCTAAAGTACCATTAACAACTACTTTATTAGTATATATTGTTTTACCATCACTTAACTTAATACCATTAACCTCATTATTTTCAACAATAATATTAGTTACTTCACTATTTAATTTGATTTCTCCACCTAATACCAAAAATCTTTCAGCTAAAGATAGAGCAACACCATATCCACCATCTACTGGTACTCTTAAACCAAATTCAACAGCATTAACAAAATTAGTTGCATAATCAACAAAAGCAACAGAAGTTTCACTACTTCCATATAATAACCAGAAAGAATTTATTATTTCTTGAACAAATATAGGAATATTTAAAGAATCCATTACTTGACTAACAGAATAAGAAGCAACTCTCATAAAGTTATTGAATTCTTCCTTAATAAAATCCATATCTAAATTATCAATATTATTTGCAATATAATTTAAAGCATCTCTACATTCATAAGAAAGATCAAAAAAAGCATTAATAGCATCAAGTGAATTAGGTGCTAAAGAAGATAACAATTCTTTTACTTTCTCTTTATTAGAAATTAAAGTAATATCACTCTTAGGACTATAAACTCTAAATAGATCATTTACTTTAATAAATTCTAAATCTGTATCAATAATATTATTGATTGAATAAGGGAACTTATCATTACCAACATATAAATTCAATAAAGGATATTTAAATTCAAATCTTCCTTTAACTATATTAGTTGCTAATCCCCCAACTTTATTATGTTTCTCTAATACTAAAACTTTATTACCCTTATCAATCAAAATATTAGCAGCTAACAATCCACTAATACCAGCACCAACCACACAAACATCATATTCGTTCATTTGATACACCTTCTTATTATAAACATTATATCATTTAAAAAAGAGCATTTCCACTGCTCTTTTAATTAAATAAATTTTCTAATAATTTTTTCTTATTAGCATTAAGATATATTATCTCAAATATCATTAGAATTAAGATAAACACTAAATATGCAGCAGAATAAAAATTATGTTTAATTCCCATATTTAAGAATACCGGTAATAAACCAATTACCAAACTTAATACCGTAGGAATAAAAACTAATATTCTCTGCTTAATAATTACATTATCAGATGTTTCTTTTTTACTTACAAATGTATAATCCAATACTAAGCCTGTTAAAGACATAAACATTAATATTGAAAATGGTAAGATAAACCATAATAACAAGGCAATTCCAGTTACCTTAAATACTAAAGCAATCATAATTACTTCTATGATAACAAAAATACCACTAAACAAAACATTAACTATCCATTTAGAAAATAGAATTTTAAACATACTTACTGGCATAGTACGATACATTTGCATATTATCTTTTTCTAAGCTAATAGCAGAAATTGTCATAATATTTAAAGTATTAAGACATCCTAGTAATGCTGGACCATAATTATTAAAATAAACATCAAAAAATTCAATATTGAAAACTTTATCTATATTAATAATATTAAGTCCCATTATTAAGACAATCAATACTATAACATTAATACCAAAAGAACTAATTAAATAAATCCTATTACTAAAAAGATTATAAATTTCTTTTCTAATCATTCCACCTGTTTTATTTAATTTCATTCTTCTCTTATATACAAAATTATGATTCTTATTTACTCCTTGTAATAAAGAACAAATTTTTAGAATGTTATTTGACATTATAGAATTATACAAATATATAAATAAAACATTTAACATTACATATAATAGGAAAAAAATTATACTTTCTTTACTTATAGTTTCCAAAAAGATAAATCCTAGTGGATAAATAGTATTCAATATTTTTATTAAATAATCAGCTCCAGAATTAACATCAATAAATCCATCTTTTCTTATTAAAACTAAAACTAATCCTAAAACAATTAATAGAATAGAATACTTACCAACATAGAATAACAACTTATTTAACTTTACTTTAGCATAATCATTAATATAAGTTAAAAATGTAACTAAAACAATTGGAATAAAAGGAATAAATAAACTACAAACATAATATAACAATACTAGTGTTTCATTAATACTAGCAAAATGGCCAAAAGCAATTAAACATGCCGACATTATAACCAAAACCACAAAGATATTCTTTAAATAAACTGAAAACAATTTACTAAATACTATCTGGTTTTTTGTAATTGGATAAGAGAATAATACATCATTATCATTATTTTTAAATACAATAGGTTCTATAACTGAAATGTTTATAGCTAAACAAAACAAAGTACTAAGAATAAAACCTATCATTAAATAATTATAGCTATCATTAAAAGTAAATTTAATTAGAATAGAATATATAATATAACCACATACTAACGTTGCTATTCCTAGAATAACACTTCTTCTTTCTAGATTACTTTTAACACCTTCTTTTCTAGCAATAGCAATCTTATTAATATCAAATAAACCAAGAAGATTTACATATATTAATTTTAATAACTTATTCATCTTCTACTACCAATTCCATAAATACTTCTTCTAATGATTTATCTTTAATTATTCTATCCATATCTCCATCAACAATTAATTTGCCATTTTTAATAATTGCAATTCGATTACACAATCTTTCTGCAACATCTAAAACATGTGTTGAAAAGAATACTATCTTTCCTTCTTTGGCTTTAGCTTTCAACTCTTCTTTCAAAGTAAATGAAGCTTTAGGATCCAAGCCAACAAAAGGTTCATCTAAAACGTATAATAAAGGGTCATGCATAAAAGTTGCTATTAAAACTAACTTCTGCTTCATTCCATGTGAATAACTGCTAATTAAGTTACCCAAATCATTATATAATTCAAACTTCTTTGCATATTCATTAATCTTTTCTTCTCTTTGTCTATATGTTAAATCATAAATATCAGCAATAAAGTTAAGATATTGAATACCAGTTAAATGTTCATAAAGAATAGGATTATCAGGTACATATGCAAGCATACTTTTATATTTTATTGGATCTTTTTGAATGCTAACATCATTTAAAAGAATATCGCCTTCTGTTATATGATTAATACCTACTATTGATTTTAATGTTGTTGTTTTACCAGCACCATTCCTACCAACAAAAGCATAGATATCACCTTCTCTAACAGATAAAGAAAGATTGTCGATAACTCTCTTACCTTTAACATATTCTATACTATAATTCTTAATTTTTAACACTAGAAATCACCCTTATCTAACACCTTTTGTAATTCTAATAATTTATTACAAATATTTTCTCGATCCATCTTAAATCTCTTTTTATTCTTATCTACTATAAACTTAGGAATTGAAAAATTAATCTCGTTAGCTTTTCCAGTTTCATCTATATAACGTAAATCTACTTTAGTAGAAAACATACGATTTTTAACATCCAAGTATTGAACTTTATCAACCAAAATATCTTCAATCTTTTTTTCTCTAAATAATAAATTACTATATTTAATATAAATAAAAGATTTATCAGATAAACCAAATCCACTAACTCTCGAAAAAACAAAGTAGATACCAAACCATATTACAATCATCATTGCTATAAACCCAATATGATTTTTAAACATTCTCCCTATAACAAAATGGACTAAATCAGCAACAACTAAAATTATTAATATATATATATAATTTTTTTCACGACTTCTAGCATAAGTAACCGCTTCTAAGTTTTCTTTAGCTCTACTTCTAACTCGTCTATCCAACTTATCAAAAGTCATTCTTATATCCATAATATTCACCACTATTATTATAACACGAAAAAAAGTATTATCACTAATACTTATTTATATCTATCTAACGCCTTAGATAAACTACAATCGTCATCATCTTCTATTACTTCAAATACTCTTTTTCCATCTACAACTATGTCAGCTTTAAAGATCATTGATTCAGCTGTAATTAATAACAATTGATCTCCATCTATACCAAAACATAAAAAGAACTTTCCTGACATTACCTTATCAAGTAAAGACTCATCTTTACCCTTATAGACTACCTTATAAAATGGTTTAAACTTTTTATTTCTTATAGCTAATAAAGTAGCATAAATATGTTTGCAATAACCTTCATGCTTACAATTACACCATAAAAAGACATAACCATCATCATCTTCTCTAATATTAACTAAATGAGCGTTTCTTTCTTCAACAATAGCTAAATAATGATTATCTACTTTTTCTAAGAATTCTACACGATCATCTTCATAATATTTAGTTCCTTCCAATACTGCATTAACTCTAAATATGTTATCATCATTTTCATTAAATATATTAAATCTAATTGGTTTTAAAACATTGAACTTCTCTTCTGTTCCATCAAAAATAGCAAATACTTCATTTAAAATAATTTCCATACTTCGAGGCAAATAAGAGAATACTAAAGCTAGTGGATCAATTAAAAATGCCCATTTAAGAGGTAAGAAACGATCAAAAACAAATTCCTTTATTTGACCATCCTTATAGAATAGTATTTCTACTCGATCACCCTTAATATCATTTCTTAAACTATAATCACTATCTTTATTATTAGATAATATCTTTTCTACTAATTGCATAGCTATATATTTTGTAACAATTTGTTGATTAGTATAATCATCTAAATGCTTTATATCAATAAAATTCATATCAAACCAAACCACTTTATAAACTTGCAACTTAGTTACATAATCAAATCTAATATAAATATCATGACCATTATAATTAGATAGAAAAATAGACATTACTAACTCATGTCCTTTTTTTCTTAAATGTGTATTTATTATTTCAAATATTGATTTTTCTTTTTTCTTTCTCACTTTTATCAACTACTTTTCATATACGATGCATACAACACCATACTTTTTTTGTTCATCTTCACTATAAAATCTTTGCATATCTTGAACATATTCTTCCTTAGTTAATTGTGGTTGATGAATACGTTCCATTTCATAATAATCAGCAACTTCATTAAAATTATTAAAATATTTTAACTCTTTTACTATAGCTTCAATTTTTTCTACTTCATCAGGTCTTTTTAAAAAAACTAATTTATCTCCAACACTTAACTGTTGTCTTTTCTCATCATTTAATCTAACTTCAACATCCTTTTTACCATCTTTAACTAAATCAAAAATATCCGGATGCAAATGAAATATCATTTCCATACAAACCTCCATACTACAAGTGTCCACAATATCATAAAAAGAATATTTAGAAACCAAAATCTAAACTTTCTTGTTTTATGTCTAAATAATATCATTGCTAATATAGATCCTAAAAAGCCACCTATAAATCCTATAGTATATAGTGTCATTTCACTAATTCTTCTTTTATTGTTTATTGCTTTGTACTTATCAACAGCATAAGCAATAAAAGCAATAATATTAATTATTATTAAATATTTGTGGATTAAACTCATATAACCACCTAATTAATTATAACAAAAAAAGAGCCTTTATGCTCTTTTTCTTCTTCTTTTTTTAATATGCTTACTCTTATATATTAAGAATACTAAAAAACCAGAAGGTATAATAGCTGCTGCTACTAAAATAGATAATTTAATCACTAATAATAAACTATCTTTTTTATTATTAGCTTTAATACCGACATTATCCATTTTAACTTGATCAGCTATAACCCCATATTGACTTAAATGTGTTGTTTCAAAAACAACATAACCGTCTTCTACAACACCATCAATATACTCTTCAATATCTCCATCGTCATTAACATAAATTATTTGATAATTTTCATAATCTTCTACTCCAGCATCTAATTTAATCTTTATAGTATACTTTCCGTTTTTCATTTCTACTATACTAGATCCATTATAGATACTAACATCATAAAGACTTACCAAATCTTTACCATCTTCTAACGAATTAGATAATTGTTGTGCTACCGGAGAGGATTTCAAATTCTCTTCCTTCAATTTATATTTTTTATCAACTTTCTTTTCTGATATTAAGACAACATTGTCTGTTTGTAACACATTTTCTTGAGAATTATCCTTCTTTTCTTCTTTTTTAGGAGCTTGCGTAACATATTTAACTATACCATAGCCATCCTCAACATAAGTACTTAAAGAAGTCTTAATTCTACTAGCAAACCATGTATCAGTAATCGCAAGAGCAGACATCTTTGTATAATCTTCAACTTGTTCTAATACATAATCGCTTTCATTATATTCATTAGGTAGTTTATTTAGTTCCTTTAGATCATTATAACTATTAACAAATTCTTCTACGGTTCCCTCAAATATTTTCTTATCAGAAATAAGAATTACTTTTTTGTTATAGATATACTGATTAACAGCATCTCCATTAACAACTTTTTTTGCAAAAGAATTTTGCTTAAATTTTAATGATCCTCCACCAGTAATATTAACTGGTACATCACTAATATGTAACAATTGAATATTATTATTTCCTTTAATATCCAAAGTTACTTCTTCATCCCAATTAGTAAAATAATAAGCATTAAAATTATTTAGACTAATTGTACTACCTGTACCATCATAGTAAATCTTGTTACCTTCATTACCATAAACAGCACCTTTACAAATATAACTGTCCTCATCTAAACTCGAGTTCAATTTAAATGATACTAATACTTCGCAGTCTCCAACTGTTAACGCTCTTGCATTTACTATTCCAAGAATCATTAATAGTATCATAACTACTAAATATCTTTTTTTCATAAAATTTTCACTACTTTCTTTTCAGGGAAGCGTTACTATCATACCATATTAAAAATAAAAAAAAAGAAAAATTATACTGATATAACTTTTCTATATAACTAACAAGAATTAGAAAAAGCAACATTTAAAAGGTCTTCATCCTCCAATACTTCAGTATTAAAATGCTGTAATCTACTTTTCATTTTTGCTACTTCCAACAAATTATCTTCGTTTGTTTCAAAAGAATATAAATGTTCTTTAAAAGCAAAAAATTTTTCTTTAAATAACTCAATATCAGGGACATTAACCATTCCTGTCACATAATTACTAACAATATTAAATCTTAGTATTTCAATAACTCTAAACTCTTTTCTTAAAACTTCTAATTCTATCATCATCTAAATTGTCCTATCATAATTATTATTGAAACTACTAAAAAGAATATTATTAATAAATAATCAATAACTTTATCCATTGGTTTCTTATCAAAGTAAACGTTTTGATTATCTTTTTTATCAACTCTAATTAATTGTCTTTCACCAATCCTAGGAACTTTTTTATTTATAAATCCCGGATAAGGTACTGTATATTGATGTCCTTCTATTTCATATCTATATAACGGCTGATAAAATTTAGCTTCTGTATTAGGATTACTAATTAATTCAATTACTTCAGCCTCAACAGTTAAAGCATACTCACTATCTATTACTTTCTTCTTATATATTGAGAAAATAAGGGTAATAAGCATCAATGCTGCTACACTACTACTAATCATAAAAGTAAATGCTTTAGCTATATCAAAAACTTTACAAAAAAACAATAATCCCGAAGCAGTCAAACTAATAGATAAACAAGTAATGATATAACCAATAACACTATTTTTTAAAATCGATATTATTCCGTAAATAAACATTCCTGCAGCTATTGAAAACAAAACAATCTTATTATTATTTTGAAATATAAAAATAACAATTAAATCAATAAGTAATAAACCATATCCTATACTAGTTACTACATTCTTTTTATTCATTTTCATTATCCTTTCTTTTCAGGAACTGGATCATAACCGTATTTACCAAAAGGACGACATCTTAATATACGTTTAAATCCTAACCATGTACCTTTTAAACTACCATATTCTTGGATTGCTATTTTTGTATATTCAGAACACGTGGGTCTAAACCTACACCAAGAATGTGTATGTAATGGAGTTATTTGATACAATTCTATCATTTTTACTAGAACATTCTTCATTTACATCACACTATTATTTTAACATAATAATACCCTTTTTATCTATAATAATACTAAGTATTAACAAATATAACTTAAAGTTATAACTATAACTTAATTATCTTCTCCCAAGGTAATTCACTTTTTCCAAAATGACCATAATTAGTAGTCTTTTTATATATAGGTTTTCTTAAATCCAAATAATTAATAATACCTTGTGGTGTTAAATCAAACTTATCTAGTACTTTCTTTACTATATCTTCTTCTAAAATACTATTAGTACCAAAAGTATTAATATTAACAGATACTGGTTCAGCAATACCTATTGCATAAGATAACTGTATTTCACAGACTTTTGCATAACCATTTGCAACAATATTTTTAGCAATATGTCTAGCCATATATGAAGCAGATCTATCAACTTTAGTAGCATCTTTTCCACTAAACGCTCCTCCACCATGTCTTGCATAACCACCATAAGTATCAACTATTATCTTTCTACCAGTTAAGCCACTATCTCCTAATGGTCCACCAATTACAAATCTTCCTGTAGGGTTAATATAAATATTTGTTTTCTTATCCATCAAAGACTTAGGTATAACTTTATCTATTACTTCCTTTTTTATCTCTTTTTTAAGTTCATTTAAATCTTTAGAATCTTTATGTTGAACACTAATAACAATCGTTTCTACTCTTTTAACTTCATCATTTTCATATTCTAAAGTTACTTGACTCTTACCGTCAGCTCCAATGTCTTTAATAATTCCTTCTTTT
>Ga0247609_10005507_pt1 | contig 12419 bp, 10 predicted proteins | sample 172DNAGHGlowgp2_FD_193487 | JGI IMG/M metagenome (GOLD analysis project Ga0247609, IMG submission 193487) | Sheep rumen microbial communities from Palmerston North, Manawatu-Wanganui, New Zealand - 1728 DNA GHGlow gp2 | ecosystem: Host-associated > Mammals > Digestive system > Stomach > Rumen ... | reverse complement strand
GATGCTCAACGCCTTGAGCAAGGCTTGTGGTACAGGCTGCTTGTAGGCCTTCTCGGCCAGTGGTGAGTGGTCACGTGCCGATTCTAACATCCCGATTTCGTTCTCTATCTGAATCATGATGACCACGTCGCGCCGAGGGTCTTTCTCGGCAATATGTTGCATCAGCGCTGAAAAGGCTTTCAAGTCGGCCTGCAGCACGTGGTCACTGAAGCACGAGGCAATCTCCAACGGTTTCCCTTCTGCTGTCACTGCCCGAGGAAACCGCTTTGCGTCAAGCTTGAACCATGCCGGCGCATAGCACGACATCGAGTTCTTCCACGCCCCAAACCAGAGTGGTACAATCTTCAGTCCCTGCTGTCGGGCCACGTCGATAGTACGGTCAACGAGCGTGAAGTCCATCTGTCCCTCTACGGGTTCGAGGAATTCCCAATAGACAGGCACCAGCACCGTGTTCAGTCCCAACGTCTTCATGCGGGGCAGCACCTTCTCTATGTCACTCACCGATGTTGCTGCCGAGTTGCTCAACTCGCCACCAAGAATAGGCAACTGGATGACGTCCTCAGCTCGTAACGTGTTCGACACAAGCATCACGAATATGCCCAACAATGCCGATATAACTCTACACTTCTTCATGGTTAGAAGATGAAGGTCTTTTCGAGCCAGTAGACGAAGATACCTGCCAGATAGCCCACAAAGACAATCCATGTAATTTTCTTCAGATACCAACCGAAGGTAATCTTCTCCAAACCCATTACCACAACGCCAGCGGCAGAACCGATGATGAGCATCGAGCCACCGACACCGGCGCAGTAGGCCAGCAGCTGCCAGAAGATACCGTCCACGGCCAGGTCACCAGCGGCCTGAACGGGATACATACCCATGCAGCCCGCCACGAGGGGCACGTTGTCGACAATTGACGACAGCACACCGATGATACCCGTTACGAGGTAGTGGTTACCCTCGAAGGTGGTATCAAGTCCCTTGCCTAACATGGTGAGTACGCCGACTTCCTGCAGTACGGCAACAGCCATCAGAATGCCTAAGAAGAACATGATGGTCGAGAGGTCAATCTTGGTCATGATGTCGCTGACACGCTTGGCCATGGTGTCTTCCTCAGAGGTGTTGTAATGGAATATCTCGGTGGTGGTCCACAGTATGCCGAGTACCAGCAGAATGCCCATAAACGGCGGCAGGTGTGTGATGGTCTTGAAGATAGGCACAAAAATCAGTCCGCCAACACCCAACCAGAAGATGATGTTGCGCTGTGCCTTCGTGAACTGGCTGACACTGCCTGTAACCAAATTCTGCTCCTTGTCGAACTTGCCGTTGAGTTGCGTACTGAGAATGGCGGCAGGGATAATCATCGAGATAAGCGAAGGAACGAAGATTTCGCTGATAACGCCTTGAGTAGTGATGACACCCTTGATCCACAGCATGATGGTGGTAACGTCGCCAATGGGCGAGAAGGCTCCTCCGGAGTTTGCAGCAATAATGACCAGTGCGGCGTAAATCAGACGGTCGGTGCGCTCCTGAACCAGTTTGCGCAACACCATAATCATGACGATGGAAGTCGTCAGGTTGTCGAGGATGGCTGATAGGAAGAAGGTCATAAAGGCAACACGCCACAAGAGCTTGCGCTTTGAACGTGTCTTCATCGTGTCGCGCACAAAGTTGAATCCACCGTTGGTGTCGACAATCTCGACAATGGTCATGGCACCCATCAAGAAGAACAGTGTGCCTGCGGCGTCGCCAAGATGATGCTCAATGACCTCGGCAATATGATGGATGACGCCATCAGCCGGTATCTCTGGATAATAGGCCGCAGGACCGAACATCAGCAGCGTCCAGCAACCCACACACATCAGCAGCGCAATGGCTGCCTTGTTGACTCGCGTCAAACTCTCGAGGGCAATACAAAGATAGCCCACCACAAAGAGTACGACAATGCAAATAGTTAATGTTGACATAGTACGTTTTTAAATAGTTTGTTAGTAATTTGCTGCAAAATTACAAAATTATTTTTATTTCTTATTTTTTATTTCTTACTTTTTTTGTATCTTTGCAGCAAAAAGAGAGAAACATGGCACTTAACTTGAACAAGAACCTGAAATTGTACTACTCCATTCGTGAGGTGGCTGAGATGTTTGGCGTCAACGAGAGTACTCTGCGCTATTGGGAACAGGAATTTCCGTATCTGAAGCCCAAAGTGTCGGGGTCTGCCAAGATACGCCAGTATCAGGAGAAAGACATCGAACAGATTCGCTTGATTCACAACCTGGTAAAGGTACGTGGATTCAAATTAGCTGCTGCCAAGAAGATTATCAACAGCAATCGCGACGGTGCTGACCGCAAAGCCGAGGTGCTGACGCGGCTGATGGACATACGTTCAGAGCTACAGGCCCTAAAAAAGCAAATGGACTATCTTTAGGGATTGAACAATTGAGTCTTTAGGGCTCAACTTTCCATGTATCATTAATAGCGAATACGGCTTCGAGGGTAATCTTCGAGGCCTCTTTTTTGGTCAGTTGGCGACTCCACGCCACACGCTTGTCAGTGGCAGCGCCCTCGCCCGTATTGTTATACTCCATGTAGCGGGCGGTTTTCACGGCTTCAGGACGCCACTGGTGCCAACCCTCTGGACGAATCTGACGGGGCAGCTGGCAGTTCATGAACAGTGTATAGCCGTAGTCGCGCCAAGGACGTCCGAGATAGACCTTATCGACTCCTTGGTCGCAGCTGATGCTACAATTATTAAATATGTACCCGTACGCGACGTCCTGTGGTGTCGAGGCAGCGGTGATATACGAGTTGGCCTTGCAGAATATCTGGCAGTGTTCGAACCAAGCCGTCGATGGGCCAAAGATGAAGTCGGTAGTGCCCTCGATGTAGCAGTCCTTGAAGTAAAGGCGTGTCTTGGCATTACCTGTATAGATGGTGTCCTGATGACCCAGGAAACGGCAGTTGACGAACGTCAGACGGTCCCCCTCGGTATGCAGGGCCACAGCCTGTCCCAGTCGGGCGGAATTATTCTCGATAGTGATATTTTTCAGCGTAATCTTGCTGCCTTGAATTTTCAGGGTAAAGGTGCGGAATGTTCCGATCTTCTGGGCTTCGCCACTGGTTGTAAGTGGTGTGATGTCAGCCTTAATGTTCGCATGGTCGTCCCATGTGATGATGGTCTGGTCGCGGTCCTCACCGCATATCTCGATGTTGGTGAGCCATTGTGGAATGACAAGTTTCTCCTTGTAGACGCCTTTCTTGACATAGATGACCTTGTGGTACTCCATAAAGGCGCGACAGACCTCTATGGCTTCGTTCACATTACGAAACTCGGCAGTACCGTCACGTGCTACAAAGAGTGTGTCGGGATTGTCGTAGTTCTTAGCCTGTGCCGTCAGTAGTGCGCTGAGTGCACAGATCATACAGATTATTGTTTTCATTTCGTTTAAATAGTTTGTTTTGTTTGTTTACATGATTTGCGTCACATCTTTCAGGTCCTCAATCTTGCGCAGATTATTCATAATCTCCTTCACGTCATCACGGTCGTGGACGCGTAGTTCGATAGAGCCGTCGAACATGCCGTCTTCAGAGGTAATGGTCAGACGGTGGATGTTGACATTCATCTGGTTGGAGATAATCTGTGAAATGTCGAGTAGCATACCTACACGGTCGATGCCTTGGATGCGGATGGTCGCATCGAAGAAGAGCTTTTTGTGCATATCCCATTTGGCATCGAGGATACGATTGCCGAAGCTGGCTTTCAGTTTGGCAGCTACAGGACAGGCACGCTTGTGAATCTCTATCTGATGGCGCCCGTCGATAAAGCCCAGCACATCGTCGCCTGGGATGGGGTGACAACAGTGTTTGAATTTGTATTGCGTAATATTGTCGTCAGTAATGAAGATGGGCTTCTTACGGTTGAACTTCTCGGGTACCACAAAGAGCTCAGGTTGTTCGGTGGCACCTTCCTTCTTCTTCTTGTCGCGACCCAGGAATGGCACCAGCCTGCGCCAGCCTTTCTTGCCAGCCTCCTTGCCCTGCAACTCGTCGAGGTCCTTCTCACCGAGCAGGATGGTCTTGTCGCCTAATGACTGGTAGAAGTCGTCGCGACTACGTGACTCGTGGAACTCTGTCAGTTGGTCGGCTGCAGCCTGTATATTGTCAATGCTGTTTTTCTTGCAGAATTCAGCAAACAATTCTTCTCCCAATCTTTGCTGGTCGCGATTGTTACGGCGCAGAATGGCCTGAATCTTGGCTTTCGCCTTGGCTGTGGACACAAAGTTGATCCATGAGGGCTGTACGTGTTGTGACTTGGAGGTGAGAATCTCCACCTGGTCGCCACTCTCCAGTTTGTGGCTCAGGGGCACCAGTTTATGGTTGACCTTGGCGCCGATACAGTGTGAACCCAAGAAGGTGTGGATGGTGAAGGCAAAGTCCAATGCCGTACATCCTGTAGGCATGGTCTTGATTTCACCCTTGGGCGTGAAGACAAAGATTTCGGATGCAAAAAGGTTCAGCTTAATGGCATCAAGGAAATCCATCGCGTCAGGCTGTGGGTCGTCCAATATCTCCTTAATGGTGCGCAGCCACTCGTTGAGCTCGGCTTCGTCCTCGGTATATTCATCGTCGTCGCCTTCCTTGTATTTCCAATGGGCAGCTAATCCCTGCTCTGCAATTTCGTTCATGCGGTCTGAACGAATCTGCACCTCTATCCAGCGGCCTTGGTGCGACATCAGCGTGACGTGCAGTGCCTGATAGCCGTTGGCTTTCGGATGTGAGAGCCAGTCGCGCAGACGGTCTGGATGACTCTTGTAAATCTTTGAGATAGCAACATAAATCTTGAAGCACTCGTTGATTTCATCCTCGCGATTGTTGGGTGTGAAGATGATACGCACAGCCAAGATATCGTAGATTTCATCGAACGACACATGCTTGTTCTGCATCTTCGACCAAATGCTGTAGGGCGACTTCACGCGTTCCTTTATTTCATAGTGAATGCCCATCTTTTGCAGTTCTATCTCAATGGGAACTGTAAACTCGTCGAAGAGTTCATGGCGCTTAGCCTCTGTCGAAGCCAGTTTCGACTTGATGCTGGCATACTCCTCCGGATGTTCGTATTGGAAACTGAGGTTCTCCAGTTCCGTCTTGACCTTATTAAGTCCTAAGCGGTTAGCCAGGGGAGCATAGATGTAAAGCGTCTCGCCTGCAATCTTATACTGTTTGTTGGCAGGTTGCGACTCCAGTGTACGCATGTTGTGCAGACGGTCGCATATCTTGATAAGTATGACGCGGATATCCTCGCTCATTGTCAGCAGCAGTTTCTTGAAGTTCTCTGCCTGAGCCGAGGCTTGTTCACCAAAGATGCCGCCACTGATCTTGGTCAGTCCCTCCACAATCTGCGCAATCTTCGGACCGAAGATGTTCTCGATGTCCTCCGTGGTGTAGTCGGTGTCTTCAACCACATCGTGCAACAGGGCTGCACAGATGCTTGTAGAGCCTAATCCCACTTCTTCGCAGGCTATCTGTGCAACGGCAATGGGGTGCATGATATAGGGCTCGCCTGAAAGACGGCGCACGCCCTTGTGAGCCTGACGGGCAAAGTTGAATGCCTTGGTAATAATATCTACCTTCTTACGATGGCGTGATGACAGATAGCTATCCAACAAATGTTGGAAGGCATCGTTTATCAGTTTGTCGTCAGCGGCTTCCCGCATCATGTCTTCATCCATAGTTTATCTTCTCCTTCTTTTGGTTGTCTTACGTTTACTGCCAGCAGCCCTTTTGCGTGTGGCTGCCCTTTTGCGAGTAGCCTTGGCACGTGTCTTTGTGGCTTTTGCACGACCTCTGGTGGCACGCGCTTTACGGTAAGTGCGAGCCTTCTTGCCACGCTTGACAGTACGTTTGCTCTTATGATAATAGGTGGGCACGTCGTCACGTACCTCCACCTCAGCACGACGACTGAGTAACTCGTTGGCCCTATAGGTATAAACAGAGTCCTCTAAATCCAGGAAACGACCTACGTCGGCAAGTGGCAGACGCAGGGGCGAGGGTTCAGTAGCACCAGGCACCACGTCGCGGCGATACATCGGATTGAGCGAGCGCAGCAGGTCGATATTCAGACCTACGACCGCGGCAACCTGTTCCAGATGCACGTTGCGGCTGACCATCACCGTGTCTGACTTAGCGGGTAGGCGAGTGGTCATTGGGCAGATATTGTGTAACGAGTAGTAGGTCATGATATAGTTTGCAGCAATGAACGCAGGCACGTAGCCGCGCGTTTCGCGAGGCAGGTAGGGATAGATGTGCCAATAGTCCTTGACAACGGGAAGGGGCTCGCCGTCCGCTCCTTTCAGCGATGTGACGTTGTTGGCACGACGAATAGCCTTGTTGATGTTCTCCGGACCGCAGTTGTAGGCGGCAATCACCAGGCTCCAGTCTCCGAAAATCTTGTAGAGGTCGCGCAAATAGCGGGCAGCAGCCTGTGATGATTTCACGGGGTCGCGGCGCTCGTCGACCAGCGAATTCAGTTTCAGTCCATACTGCTTGCCAGTGGCAGGCATAAACTGCCAGAGACCTGCGGCACCTACACGGCTGACGGCTGTCGGGTTGAGGGCTGACTCGATGATGGGCAGATACTTCAGTTCCAAAGGCAGCTGATACATCTCCAACGCCTCCTCGAAGATGGGCATGTAGAAGTTCGAAGCCCCCAGCATGTAGCTGATGCTGCGGCGCAGACGGCCACTATAGCGGTCGATGAATTTCTGTACGACGTCGTTGTAGGCCATCTCCATCACACATGGCATGCGATACAGACGGTCGACAAACTCCTGCTTGCTGTACTCAGGATTCACATCCTTCATGTTACAGTCCTGCGGCTCGTCGAGATAGGTCTTAGCCATATAGACGTTGAGCAGTGAGTCCAGATCGTAGGTCATGGCCTCGGGAAACTCGATGACTTCCTCGTTGCCGCTCTGATCTACTACGGTAATCTCGTCCTCTTCGTCAGGCTCTTCGTCATCTTCGTCCTCGTCTATGACTTGTGCACTCATACTGAGTGGCAAAAATATCAGCAGGCCCAAAAGCATCAGCCATTTTGCCACATTACTCATCGTCTCCTTTGTCTTTCCTATCTTATTCATTATCTTAATATCTCATTGTTTTAATTTCTCATTATCTCAATTTCTCAATTTAAAAATTGAGACTGCAATTGACGCCTATCGACTGTGCTTGCAGCGGATTGCCCCCCATCATATTGGGAATGACTGCAGGCTCCACCTTCAAACTAAGGTCCTTCGAAATGTCGAATACCGAGAGTTCGGCGTCCACGTAGGCGTCAATTACCGATATGGCATAAACGCCCAGCATCACGAAGAAACTCATGTCGCGCCAGCGACGATACTTGTCCTTACGACTCTTGAACAGCTTCTTGTAACGCTCCTCGTTTTCTTTGGTCACTTGAGCTCCTAAGTGCAGGAACTTGTTGTAAGATGCCGTCCCAGGATCGCTGTCCATGATGTCGAGATAGGCCTGAGAATAGTCCTTATACATCATGTTGTTCCACGTCAGGGCGTAGATGCAACCCATGAAACCACCGTAGATGATGGGCAACTTCCAGTATTTCCTGTTGTATATCTGACCAGCACCTGGAATAACCAGTGCCAGCCACAAGGCACGCTGCGGGTCGGGTGTCCATGTGTTCCAGTCACGCTTGACTTTCTCCTTACGCTGCTTTTTGACAACCACCGAAGTGCTGTCAGCCAGCAACGCCTTGGTATCTTCCGCAACGACGGAGTCCATAGGAGCCAGCATACGCCCGATGCTGTCACCAGTCTCGATGACTGTCAACGAGTCCCGCTGGGCATAGCCTGAAACGGCTACTGCAAGCAGCATGGCTATCATCATGAGCCTACCCATTCGCCCCATCTAATATGTTCATGATTCGTTCCAGCTGTTCCTCGTTGTCAAACTGGAGGGTAATCTTGCCTTTGCCTTTGGGTGAACAGGTCATCTGAACCTTCGTCTGGAAGAACTGTGCCAGACGGTCCTTGAGAATGTTGAACTCCTCAGGCAACTGGCTCTTTGAGGCTATCTTGCCGCGCGCCGTCTTCACGTCATCGCCGTTCTTCAGGGCTTGCACTAACTCTTCGACCTTTCGTACAGATAGCTGCTGCTGTTGAACCTCACGGAAGAGCTTGATTTGTTGCGAAGGACTGTCAATAGCCAACAGCGCACGAGCGTGTCCCATCTCAATCTCGTGGTTCTTCAGTGCCATCTGCACTTGGGCAGGCAACTTTAGCAGTCGCAGATAGTTGGTGACTGCCGCACGGCTCTTGCCGACACGGTCGGATATCTTTGCCTGCGTCATGCCTGTGGCTTCAGCCAAATGCTGATAGGCCAATGCTATCTCGATGGCATTCAGGTCTTCGCGCTGGATGTTTTCTACCAGTGCCATTTCCATCACACCCTGATCCTCTACACTGACAATGTAGGCGGGAATCTTTTGCAGACCAGCCAGTTGCGAGGCACGCCAGCGGCGCTCACCTGCAATAATCTGGTAACGGTTAGCCACCTTGCGCAGTGTAATGGGCTGTATGATGCCCAACTCTCGGATGCTGTTTGCCAACTCCTGCAGGGCCTCTTGGTCGAACTCGCGACGGGGCTGATTGGGGTTGGGGTCTATCAAGCTTATCTCCACCTCGTTCAGGTTCGACGACCCTTCCGTCTTTACCTCAGCGGTGGTATCTATCAGTGCATCCAGTCCGCGACCAGTTCCGATGTCGTCCAGTCCGCGTCCCAATACACTTGTCGAAAATTTCTTCTTTACTGCCATAACTTATATTTTAAATTAGAAATTAGTAATTAGTAATTATGATTACCTCCAAGGCCATATTGCCGCGAGGCTATCTGTAAACGTTTTGAGCTTAGACATATCATAATTCCTAATTTCTAATTACTAATTACTAATTGTTCTTGTTGATAATTTCCTTTGCCAGTGCCAAGTGGTTCTTCGAACCTGTCGAGTCTGCGTCATACAAGATGACTGGCAGACCATGACTGGGGCTCTCGGAGAGCTTCACATTACGCTGTATCACGGTCTTGAATACCAATTCCTGGAAATGACGCTTCACCTCGTCGAAAATCTGGTTGGCCAGACGCAGACGAGAGTCGTACATCGTCAGCAGAAAGCCCTCAATCTCCAGTTTCGGATTCAGCTTCTGCTTAATGATCTTAATGGTATTCAGCAGTTTCGAGATACCCTCCAATGCAAAGTACTCACACTGCACAGGTATGATAATCGAATCGGCCGCTGTCAGCGAATTCACGGTAATCAGTCCCAGTGAGGGCGAACAGTCTATCAGGATATAGTCGTACTCTTCGCGCAGGGGAGCCAGTATTTTGGCAATCATGCGCTCACGGTTCTCCATGTTCAGCATCTCTATCTCTGCACCAACTAAGTCAATGTGGCTGGGGATGATATCCAGTCCCTCAATATCTGTTGTGTAGATAGCATCGCGCACGTCAGCGTGGTCTATCAGGCACTCGTACAGCGAACAGTCCACTTCCTGAAGGTTCACACCCAAACCGCTTGAGGCGTTTGCCTGTGGGTCGGCATCAACCACCAGAACGGTCTTTTCCAACGTTGCCAGCGATGCGGCCAAATTGATGGTCGTCGTAGTCTTGCCTACGCCACCTTTCTGATTGGCCAATGCAATAATCTTTCCCATATTCTACGTTCGTATATATATAATAGGCTGCAAAGGTACGAAAAAGATTAAAGATAAAAGATGAAAAAAGAAAGTTTTAATTATTTTTCTGCCTAAAAATGTTAAATTTGGGAGATTTTAATCTTTAATTTTTAATTTTTAATTTATTGTTGTACCTTTGCAGCATGAAAAGACCGCTGATATTGATATCCAATGATGACGGCTACCAGGCCAAGGGCATCAATGACTTGATAGAGATGGTTCGCCCGATGGGCGATGTGCTGGTGTGTGCACCTGACGGACCTCGTAGTGGACAAGCCTGCGCTTTCTCAGCCACTACGCCGCTGACGCTGACTCAGCGTCGCAAGGAGGATGGGGTAGAGGTGTGGTCGTGCAACGGTACCCCTGTCGATTGTGTCAAGATGGCGCTGGCTAATCTCTGTCCTCGCAAGCCCGATATGGTGATTGGCGGTATCAATCATGGCGACAATGCCTCAGTGAATACCCATTACAGTGGTACGATGGGTGTCACGCTCGAAGGCTGCATGAAGTATATTCCTTCGGTGGCTTATTCGTTGTGTGACTATCGTGCCGATGCCGACTTCGAACCGTTACGCCCTTATATCGAGACGATTACGAAGCACGTTTTGAAGCATGGACTGCCTCGGGGCGTCTGTCTGAACGTGAACTTCCCAGACCCCACCAACCTTCCCTGTTTAGGGGAGACTACTGACACGCTCCCAAATCAGGGGGAGACGGAGGGTGTCTTCAAGGGTATGAAGGTCTGCCGTATGTCGTTGGGGTCGTGGTACAATGAGACCTCACGCTGTCATCATCCGCGTGGCTACGACTACTGGTGGATGGTGGGCCACTATCAGAATGATGAACCTGAGGCTACGGATACCGATCGTTGGGCACTGGATCATGGCTATGTGGCCATCACGCCCACCCGTATCGACGTGACAGCCTATGAGGCAATGGACGACCTCAAATGTTTAATGTTTAATGTTTAATCTTTCTGAGCGAAGCGAATTTAATTTTTAATCTTTAATTTTTAATGTTTCTGAGCGAAGCGAATTTAATTTTTAATCTTTAATTTTTAATGTTTCTGAGCGAAGCGAATTTAATTTTTAATCTCCCATGAAGTATTACCTGATAGCTGGCGAAGCCAGTGGCGACCTGCATGCCTCACACCTGATGCAAGCTTTGAAGCAACGCGACGCTGAGGCTCAGTTCCGTTTCTTCGGGGGCGACCTGATGACTGCCGTCGGAGGCACACGTGTCCGTCACTATCGCGAGTTGGCCTACATGGGCTTTATTCCAGTACTGTTGCACCTTCGTACCATCCTCAAGAATATGAAGATGTGTAAGCAAGATATTACCCAATGGCAACCCGATGTCGTCATCCTTGTCGATTATCCGGGCTTCAATTTGAAGATAGCCAAATATGTGAAGGCCAATGCGTTATGTCCTGTGTATTATTATATCTCGCCAAAGATTTGGGCTTGGAAGGAGTACCGCATCAAGAATATCAAGCGCGACATTGACGAGCTTTTTTCTATCCTGCCTTTCGAAGTCGACTTTTTCGAGAAAAAGCACCACTATCCCATCCATTATGTGGGCAATCCCACGGCTCAGGAAGTGAGGGAATATTTAGCCTCTCCCCCGCCCCCTCCCCAAGTAGGGAGGGGAGAAGGCTGCGCATCGGAGTCCCCCCTCTACTTGGAGGGGGATAGGAGGAGGCTTATAGCCCTCTTGGCTGGTTCGCGTCAGCAGGAAATCAAGGATAATCTGCCTGCCATGATGGAGGCTACCAAGCATTTGGCTTCACAGTACGACATCGTATTGGCTGGTGCACCCAGCATTACCCCCGACTATTACCAGCAGTTCATTGCTGGCAGTCATGTACGTCTGGTTATGAACGAGACCTACCCCCTGTTAGCCAAAGCTACTGCCGCCCTTGTTACCAGCGGTACTGCCACACTTGAGACCTGTATGTTCCGCGTGCCTCAGGTTGTGTGCTATGAAACACCACTGCCTCGTTTGATAGGCTTCCTCAAACGCCACTTTATCAAGGTTAAATATGTATCGCTGGTCAACCTCATTGCCAACCGCGAAGTGGTTCGCGAACTTGTCGCTGAGACGTTCAGTGTGGCCAATATTCGTCGTGAGTTGGAAACTATCCTGCCTGGTGGTGCTGGACGCACACCAATGCTCAGCGACTATGACGAGGTGCATCGTATCTTAGGCGACAGCCACGCCCCCGACGAGGCAGCACGTATCATGATAGAGACGTTGAAGAGAATGGATAATTGATAATGATAATTAATAATTTGGAAATTGAGAATATGAAAAAGATTGTTATTTCTGCCCTGTTGGCTGTAGTAGCCTTTGGCACACAGGCCCAAAACATACAGTTGCACTATGATTTGGGACACTCACTGTATGAAGGTCTGTCTGGACGTCCTAATGTCACCACGACCGTAGAAATGTTTAAGCCCGACAAGTGGGGTAGCACGTTTATGTTTACCGATATCGACTATTTTACGGATGGAGCTGCTGGTGCCTATTGGGAGATTGCCCGAGAATTCAAACTGGGCAAGCAGTCACCTTTTGCCCTTCATGTCGAGTATAACGGTGGTGCTACGACCATCGAGCATACAGGCATTGGCAACCGCTTCCAACATGCTTTCCTGGGTGGCTTTGCCTGGAACT
>Ga0247609_10005506_pt1 | contig 12420 bp, 5 predicted proteins | sample 172DNAGHGlowgp2_FD_193487 | JGI IMG/M metagenome (GOLD analysis project Ga0247609, IMG submission 193487) | Sheep rumen microbial communities from Palmerston North, Manawatu-Wanganui, New Zealand - 1728 DNA GHGlow gp2 | ecosystem: Host-associated > Mammals > Digestive system > Stomach > Rumen ... | reverse complement strand
GTATATACAGTGAATTAGAGATTTCACTTCATACTGAGTACAGCTATGGGAAGCGAAACTTTAATTCGAGAATGCTAGCATATTTTTACGCAATCCTTTCTGCACAAAAAGAAGGAGTTCCGCAGTTATGGAAAAATGAAATGTGGGCTTTACAGTTTGCGGATTTTATTTTTTTGTTGGTTGGCGATGGTTCTGCCCCGCGTGTTATAGAAATTCATCCACCGTTTAATGATTATACTGATATTAGTGGCTTTATTAATATTTATTCTAGTTTTGAAAATAAGATTAAGGAACGTTTTCCAAAAGTAGAAATATTAGTAGAGAATAGGTGCGGTTCGGTATATAGCGGGGGAAGATTTATCGTATCAAAGATTAACGAAGTTGATGCTTTGTGCGAAGCAATAGCAAATAAGGGCTTGGAATTAAGAATAGCCTATGACGTTCCTCAAATTTACACGGCTCATAATGCAAAGACTGAAGAAATATACCTGAAATTACTTGATGAAACAAAGCGATTTCGAGATTATATTGGAGGTGTTCATCTTTGGGGTAAGAAATTGTCAGAGACAGGGAGAAAAGTTGCTCATTGTGGCAATTTAGATACGTATTTTGGTGACACTGCAATTAAAGAACACTTTCTCAGAGCATTCAAGGATTGTTTTGATGATGATATTGTTAGAAAAATGGTTCTTGAGGTAAATAGCGGGAATGCCGATTTACTTTCGATTATAGATGATTTAAAGAGCGTTGGAATATGTTTTGTGTAGAAAGCATAAAAAGTTAAATAACGATTAGGGGGATTTTTTGATATGCAAAGTACATTAACTATGGGTGACATTATAGAAAAGACCGGATTACCAAAAGATGAGATTGTTTTTGTTAGGCATTCGTTAAATGAAAAGAATCTTAAAAGGGTTTGGCAAGAGGGAAATGTTGGATTTTTTGAAGAGTATCAGAAAATCCAGCGTAAAGATTATTTTCATAATAAAAAATATGTTTTTTCTTTTATAAGCGATAAGAAAACAACAGCACGTTTTATTGGTATATATAAGGTTGTTGATTGTAAACCTTTAAAGAAATCTTATGTGTCAGATGAATACTGGAATAAGTTTAGTAATATTCATAATATAAAAGAAGACTATTTCTTTGAATTAGTTAAACTTGATATTTTGGAGGATTTACAAAATAGATTGGTAATAGAATATGTTTCAGGAAGAAATCCGATAAATATAAATTGGAATGTTATTTCGAAGAAAGCTGTTATTTCGATTTCTAGCACATTTTTTCCAGGCTATGAAAATGTAATTTGGAATTATAGTCAATTAGAAACATATGTTAAAAATCCTGAATGGTATGAAGATATAGTTAGTGCGCTTTCACGTGTAAATGGTGTTTATCTTATTGTAGATAAAAAAGATAATAAGCAGTATATCGGTTCGGCGTATAACAAAGATGGAATATGGGGGAGATGGAGAGAATATGTGAAATCCGGTGGTACAGGAGGTAATGAAGAATTAAAAAAAATATTGGAAAAAGACCCATCAAGGAAGTATTATTTCCAATTCAGTATTCTATCTGTAATTCCTCGTTCGGGGAATAAGGATACTGATTCAAAGCGAGCACTGGAAATGGAGCAACTTTTTAAGAAGAAATTGTTGCCACAATTAAATTTAAACTAGGATTTGATGAAAGGATTAGAAAAAATGGGTGATAGAAAAGTTAATGCTAAAACAGGATATGATATAAGAGATATTTCCATATGGTATGATGCTTTCGGATTGACCTACAATTTAGGAAAAGGCGATTATCTTATCATGGGAATTGATAGTGGCAGTTCTTTGAATCTAAACAAAAAGGATTTTGTTATATATTCTACAGATTATGATTTTAATAATATTATTAAAGCCGGAATTAAAGCGGATGATTTGATTCTTGAAAGAAACGGCAATTCACGTGATAGAGTTAGACCGAACACTGTTAGATGTAATTCAAAGGAAACATTGAGACTTCTTATGAATGTTTATGCCCAAAATCCGGCCAATAAAACGATAAAGTAATATAATAACGAATAATTGTCATTGGGAATATAAAAAACAATAATTTGAGGCTAGAGATACGGAAAAAGAAAATTTAAGAAAACATGAAACATACAATGGAAATTCGAGGCAATGAATATGGCATTGGAAAATGGTTATAATTTTAAGGTGAACAAAAAGTTTTTGGAAGAAGCAAAAACAAAGAAATTTTCGATAAAGAAAAATACGAATGAAGAAGTCAAAAACAGTTTGCCTACCAATACTATGCCTGCAAAATCTTTTGATGATATAAGAAAAATAAGAATAAAGGAGATAATCATATCCGGTTTGGCGGAGAAAGAATTGGTCAAGCAATATGTTAGTGATTATTCAAAAAGACATTGTTTTTTCGCCCCGGTATATGTCGTAAAACGTGATAACAATTATTTTGCAGAAGGAAATGTTGCAATATTGGAAGCTGCAAGATCTTTAGGTTTGGAAACAGTATTATGCAAATATGGTGATAAAAAGGAGGCGGAAAACGATAATAAATACCGTCAAATTGGGACGGTTATTAATTTTAATAATGAATTTATTGGAAAGGTTATTAGTTCAACCGAAAAGAAAGTTTGCATTATGAATCAAAATGGTGAGACAAGAAAAATCACACTTGATTATCACCTTAAAAATAATTACATAAAAATATTAAATAACTATGAAATAAAAGAAGTTACTGAATCCAGAGCGTCTGAAAAAGAGAAAATAATTGAAATATCGTATGATAAAGAAATAAAAAAGGCAAGAATTATTCAGCATGCAGAAAAAGAATCCATTGAAATATTAATAGACAAAGATGATTTTAAGGATTTTTATCAAGATTTGAAAACCATATTTGAAAAGGAAAAGAATCTAAGGACTAGCTATTATATTATAAATAATAATATTATTAGAGTTCTTTTCAAAGGCGTGAAAGGTTATTTTGATAAATCAAGATTTGTTTTTTGTGTCCAAAATGTTAATTTGAATAAGTATACCCCGTACATTAAGGAAGTGAAAGTTGATGGGAAAGAGGTAATTCATAAAGCACTTATAAATGTTGATGGGAAAAATAGGGATTTTGAGATTGAAGTTCCTAATATCTGTAGATATGGTAGTTACGAAATAGAATTCTTTGTTGAAGTTGAAAAGTATAAAAAATCAGACAAAATAAAAGTAAATATTGATTTTGATAAGAATAAAATTGAAGTTCAAAAAGAAATAACTAAGATTAAACAAACTAATTCGACATACAATTTGATTGATGCGAGATCTTTTGTAATTCGAGCAGATAATTATAATGAATGTTTTGGTCATAATGTAGAAAATATTGATGCTGTTATTGATGTTTTTGATGGTAATGAAATTAAAACTATTGAAGTGCAAGCGTACTACTGCAATACATGTGGAGTATATTATTTAAATGAGCGCGAATATTTAAGGGCTAATAAATGTGGCAGATTGATTTGTCAGATTCTTTCATTAAATGAGTATAAAAAAATGAAAAACAAAATGGGTTATAGTTTGAATCCAGAATCTGTACTAAAAAGTTACGGATATAGTGCTGCACAGAAGGATCAGTTATCTGAAAAAACAAGAAGGGCTATTTTGGAGGTAATAATTGAGAAGAATGTTTTAACTAAGAAAGAAGTGATTGATTATTTGATTTTTTTTATAAAATATCATCCACATGCTTCTCAAGCAATAGAAAAATGGAAATCAGACATATCATATTTAAATGGGTATAGAAAAGGCGAACCAAGATATATTAAAATTGACAAAATTATACGATAAGAATAACTAACAAGAATTGTTATATTTGATTTGACGGTATATATGGGGTGCGTATATGCAAAATGTTCAAGAGCTTATAGGGATAATAAAAGGTATTAATTATGATGGCGTAATTAATGGGTTAGAAACGAGAGAGTTACAATTATGGCTAACAAAAAATAGAAATCTTGTTTATGACTCAGACCAAAGGAAGATAATATCGCTTTTAGATAAGATTCTTGAAGATGGAGTTATTGATGAATCGGAAAGATTATATTTACTAGACACAATTTCCAGTTATTCTAGTGAAGATGATTTATCATATAGTGCTTTATATGAGTTAAATGGAATTATAAGAGGAATAGTTTGCGATGAAATCGTAAATAAGGATGAAGTAAAAAATCTTAAACAATGGCTGAAAAAGAATAGGAAAGTTGAAACAAATCAAAAGTACATAAAATTATTTGATTCTGTAACAAAAATACTTGAAGATAATAAAGTGACTAAAAGCGAACGAGAGATATTATTGGCTCAATTAAAAATGATGCTTGATAAATCCGAGTTTGATAGTAAATTAACTACTCTTAGAACGCTTGCGAAAAATAAGAAGAACTTTGGAATGGAATTAATTAATATTATTGATGATGAAGAAATTATCGATTATATCCATTCTAGAGCTGAAAAAAACCTGACAAGAATTCTTTTGACATATTCAGGAACTATAATTGCTGGTCAAGAAGATATTTTTATATCTTTGGCATTAATCGCGTTATTTAAGTATGACTCAAATTTCTTTAATTATGTCAAGGACACCTATAAAAGTGTCTACGATGAAACTTTTCCGTTTCAAAAAATTGATGGTACAATTCGTTCAATAATCAATCGTTATCGGACTAAGAAAGATCCCCAAGACAATACAAGAATAATAAATACAGTTTTAAAACAAGCATTGGTGCCCCAACACTATTTGCCTGCTTTTTTTGAATTCATTTATGATATATATGGGTTAAACTTTGAGTATGAATTACCAGAAGATTTGAATGAAGAATTTGAATACATTCTAAATGGTCTTAAAGACAGTATGGATGTAAGCAATGATGAATTAAAAATAGGAGTAACTAGAAAAACATACAAACTTATTAAATCTACCAAAATGCTTATTCTGGATAATGAGTATGAAGGATTAATTAAATTATGTATTGTTATAGTTGGTTTGATAGACAAGTATTATTGGGATTTGCCAATTACAGTCGTTAATCCTTATTTAAAATATGGATTTGAAAATTGGTCAGAGAAGCAACAAAAAGAATATACAAAACATGAAAGAAAAAAGAGTGATTTAAGATCAAAATGGGAGGTTAAGTATTATCTTGTTGATAATAAGATTTATTTAATAACCCCTAATCATAAAATCAAGTCTGATTATGATTATAAGAAAATCTGTGTTGAAATATTAAATAATGATAAAGTGATTATAAGAGATGAACATCCCGACATTCGACAAATTATTGGTGGATATCAATTAAAAGATAATAATTATTTAATAGATAAGCCTATAGGCAATATCACATATAGAGTAATGTGCGATGACCAAATCATTTATTCTTCTTCTGACAAATTATATAGAGACATTTTGATTTTTAATACTGAGGGGAATGAGATATCCAACAATACAGATTATGATGGAAGTGTTTTTATAGTAACAGACGAAGAATGTAATAAATATCGTAGAATATTTAGCAGTGAATCATATCGTATATATGAGACATTTGTAAAAAAAGAAGACGTGTTAATTGTTGGGAAGCAAATGCTCAGTTTTTCTTCATTTGTAAAACCTGGTCTATTGGGAGAAATAATAGAGAATGCATATATTGAAAATGAAAAAGTTTCAATGCAGGTCTTCAAAAGAGTTGATTATGTTGTTGTAGAATGTGAATCTACTGTAACAAGACTGGAAATAATAATTAATGATAAAAGAAGAAAACTCGATGAATTTGAAATTAAGATACAAGAGAAGCCGGGGTCGAGAAGATATACGATACACCTTGATTTAACTGAGAATGGGTTATATAACTTAAAAGTTCATCATATGCGTGGGCAGAAAATAATCGAAAAAAATAATTTTGAATTTGCAATTGATACACCTTTGTGGGAGTGTATTAAAACAGGTGAAGAATATAGTGTTAATGTATCTTCATGTTTTATAGAAATACACGAGACTGTTTTTACTCCTGAACAGTTTTCTTATGATTTATTTTCTTTTGAATATGATAAAGACTCTTATTTTTATATTCTTCCAATAGAAATTGCAGCATACTCTATTGATGGTGGAAAGTATATAAGCAATGAAACACCTATATGGATAGGAGATATAAAGGATAATTCCGCAATTAGCATATTAAGCAATCGTCCGGACCAAATATTAATTAAGAATCCTGACGGAGATGTATTAAGCAAAATAGATTTAAAGAATGTGCATAACGGAAAGTGTGCTGTTATTGGGGAGTTATTATCTTATAAAAACTCTTTTGATTTTGTGGATTTATATTATGTAAGTGAAAATTTGCAGATGTTTTCTATACGCTGTTATAACAGATGCGTTATTGATAAAACTCGTACTAATTTCTCATTTAATCCGTATAGTTCTGAATTGATTTGCGAAGTGTTTTATTATGGTAAAGGAGACATTTTCTTTGAGCTTAATATAGGTGATAAATTAATAGAAAACAAAAGAATTACTCATTCAGGAGAAGTTTTTGTGATTAATGATATAGATTCTTTTGCAAAATATTCACTCTCACTTTTTGAAAAGAAAAAGGGGTTACTAACTAGTAGCGTAAAGAGAATGTTTTATTCTTCGACTAAATCCTTTGTGTCATGGAAGGATTTGGTAGGACGATCTTTTCGAATAAATAGGGTGAGTTATGATATGTGTATCGGCTCAAAGAATGTACGCAAATACCTTAATTTCCACACGACATATGTTACTTTTACAAAACAATTGAGTAAAGATAAATTTGAAGCAGAAATATATGTTAAATTAAAATCTGGGAGAAGAATAGAGTATAAAGAAGTAAAAAACATAACAGTAGGGATATGCGGTGAATTGATCGATAACGAGGTTGAACTCTATATGGAAATTGAGGGCGATGGTTTATTTTTAGATTTTGAACATAATTGTATCCTGGATTCAACCTTTGAATTAAAAGCAACCGATATTTATTCATATTTTATGGATGTAAGAGAGGTTATAAATAAATGAGCAAATTAAATTGTATTGAAAGATCAGAATATATAAGAAATGAATATAAAGAATATTTAAGATCTTCGTTTAGTTTTAGTGATGTTAAATTACAAACTAAATTTGAAGAAAATCTTAAGAAAGAAGACCTTTTTAAAGGTCCTTATGTGAGTATGGATTTGCCATTTAAAAGAGGAGATAATCTCAATTCATTAATGAATCAAGGCGTAGTTTGTAAATCTTTCGCTAAACTTGGTGATATAGATTTTAATCGTCCCTTGTATGCTCATCAAGAAGATGCTATTAAACAAATTGCTGAGGGAAGAGGAGCAATAGTTACTACCGGTACCGGCTCGGGAAAAACTGAATGTTTTTTATATCCAATACTAAATGAAATATTAAAAGAATATGAAAATGGAAATAGAGATATTGGTATTAGGGCTATTTTTTTATATCCGATGAATGCATTGGTAAATGATCAGATTGATAGAATTCGAAAGATTCTTTCGACATTTCCGGATATAACTTTTGGCTTTTTTACCGGTGACACACCTGAGAATGGTTCGGACCGAATAAGAAAAAAATATGAAGATGAACATGAAAGTGAAGAAGATCCTTTAAAAAGAAAGATCTTACAAAATGAACTTGTGACTCGTGAAGAAATAAGAGAAAATCCGCCATACTTCCTTTTTACTAATTATTCTATGTTGGAATACTTGATGATTAGACCACATGATTTTGCATTATTTCAACCAGAATACATTAAGAATTGGAAATATGTTGTTTTAGACGAGGCACATACATATTCAGGAGCCCTTGGCATAGAAATATCTATGCTGATGAAGAGATTGACTGGTTATGCCAGAAAAAAACCACATTTTATTTTGACTAGTGCAACGTTAGGAAAACAAGGCGAATCAGAAAAAGAAATAATTGAATTTGCACATAATTTAACATCTGAGAATTTTAAGACTTCGGACATTATTTTCTCAAAGAGAATTAATCTCCTTCCCAGTAAGAAAAACTATAAAGTATTAAGCGAAGACTACATAGAATTAAAAAAAGATATCAGTGATGAGAAGAATGTTAGAAGAATCTGTGAAAAGTACAAGAGTCTGAATGAAGGCAATATAAATGAGTTGTTGTATGAGTTATTATTATCGGATGATAACGTTTTTCACCTTTATAAACTATTATTAGATGGTAGTAAGACTTTTGAAGAAATTTATAAGGATTTTTCTTATAATTTATCGAAAGAATCACTTATTGCACTAATAGACCTTATTAATATGTCTTCGAAGAAAGGAATAGAACTCTTTAATCTTAAGTATCATAGTTTTGTTCGTCCGTTAAATGGAGCATATATTTCTTTAGGGAAAAAACCGGAGTTGTCTCTAACAAAGACAGACGAATTAAATGGATTAAAAGCTTTTGAAGTTGGAAAATGCAGATACTGCGATGTTTCATATTTGATTGGATGCCTAGAGGATAGTGATGATGGAAGACAATATTTAAAACAGAATCAGGACATTGATTTATATGAAAATTATGGAGAAATGTTACCAACACATTTGGATTTCTTTGTGATTGATGAAAAAGATATTAGTGATGTTGAGGAAGGCGATTTAGAGGAATACGCGTTATGTACTAAATGTGGTTGTTCATATGTTAAAGCGAACTTGAATGCGAAAAAATGTGATTGTGGAGAGGATTACTTAATAACTTTATATAAAGTAGTTGGATCAAGTGCATTTGGCAATAATATAAAGAGTTGCCCTTGCTGTCAGCAATCAACAGATAAGGGGATTATAAAACGTTTTAACATAGGAAAAGACGCCGGAACAGCAATAATATCGCAATTACTTTATAAAACGATAGGTGATGACAGCGTTTCGACTACAATAAAACCTAAAGGAAAACTTCTTTTGGGAAATTCAAAAACGAATGTTGTTAATGATCATTCGGCAAAACAATTTCTTACGTTTTCAGATAGCCGTCAACAGGCAAGCTTTTATGCGACATTTTATAAGGCAGCGTATGAGAGAAGACTAAAAAAACGCATAATTTGGAGAGAAATAGAAGAGAAGAAATACGCTACTATGACGGTTCCTGAACTAGCCTCGGATTTGACCAGTTATATAAAAGAGAAGAATCTTTTTGACAATGAATTAGGGAGCTTAAAGAATGCATGGTCCACCATCATGTCGGAACTTCTTGATGTCGATGGTAGATATGGGGCTGAGAATCTAGGTTTATTTCATTTTGAACTTGATTTGAGCGAGATAATGGCTCAACTGGATGAAGATAATATTAATGAATATTTTGGGAAATATGGAATATCTGTAAAGGATTTCGAAAATTTACTCCAGGTTGTTTTTGGCAATTTTAGGATCATTCCTGCCATTAGATACACGGAATCAACTCTCTTGCCGGAAGAAAAAAAGGAAGAACTAGAATACCGAAGATTTGACAATTATGTTGCTTTAAAGTTGTCAAAAACTAAAAACGGAGTAAAAAGTTTTCTCCCGATAACAGGCGATAATAAGGTCGTTAGATATGTAATGAAGGTTTGTAATTGCTCTTCGGAAGAAGCTAAATCCTTAATTGAACTTATTTTTAATGACATAGGCGTTAATGGAGAAATACTGAGAAAACATGAAACCGCTGAACAATATCAGATTGAGGCAAAAAAATATGTTTTAAAAAACTATAAAAATACTAAGTATTATAAATGTAACAAATGTGGCCTTATTACGCCGTTTAATATACATAATGCTTGTTTAAAAGACAACTGTACTGGGAGTTTATTCGAAATTAACCCAGACATTGAATTAAAGGACAATTATTATCGCAGAGAGTATAAGAATATGAATATTGAGCGGATGGTTATTAAAGAGCATACCGCCCAAATAGACAGAAAAGAAGGCAAGAGGTTCCAAGAAGATTTTAAAAATAAAAAAATAAATATATTGAGTTGTTCCACTACTTTTGAAATGGGAATAGATATAGGTGGCCTTGAAAATGTATTTATGAGAAATGTTCCGCCAACCCCTGCGAATTATGTTCAAAGAGCTGGTAGAGCGGGTAGAAGAAAAGACAGTTCAGCATATGTTTTGACATATTGTGGAACTTCGTCACATGATTATACATATTTTGTTGAACCAACAAAGATGATAGCGGGAGTTATTAAACCGCCTTATTTCAATGTCCTTAACAAGAAAATAATAATTAGGCATTTAATGGCCACGTCTCTTGGTTTTTTCTTTAGAATGAATAAGGAATACTTTAAAAATCTTGAAAAATTAGTCTTTGAAGATGGACTCAGTTTGTTCAAAAAATATATGGAAAGCAATCCCGCGGATTTGATATCGTTCATAGATGAACGGATTATTCCGGAAAAAGAATATAGCGAATATCATAAACTGAAATGGTATAAAAGCCTTTCAGAAGAAGATTCTTTTTTGGAATATTTTGAAGAAAGTGTTAAATTATGTGTAGAAGAATTTGAAAAAGCACAACAAGAGGCTTTGAAACGTGAAGATTATAAAGAGGCGGACTATTATAAGCGGCAGATAGAAAACACAAAGAAACAAAATGTTATTTCTGAATTATCGAGATATTGTGTAATTCCTAAATATGGTTTCCCTGTTGATACTGTTGATTTGGAAATATATGAAAATGGCATTACATTAAGTGCGCGACGTGACAATAAAGGAAACGTCGATAGTAAATATAATTTGAATCGAGATCTTAGAATTGCAATATCGGAGTATGCCCCGGATTCGGAAGTAATTGTAGATTTAAAGAAGTATACATCTAAATATATTACATTACCTAAGACGTCAGACTTTACAAAACAGTGGTTTTGTAAGTGTAGTCAATGTTCAAAACTAAATATTCATCTTAATAGCTATCAAAAAGAGTGTCGTTATTGTGGAAACGACTTGAATGACGAAGTTTGGGAATATTTTATTGAACCGGTATTTGGATTCAAAACAGGAATAACAAAAGAAAGTACAAGAATGAAACCCAAGAGGTCATATTCTGGTGAAGTAACATATTTAGGAGATGGTATAAAAGACGAGAAAACGTTGGAAATACCATTTGTTCTAAATGTTGAAACTAATTCTAATGATGAATTGCTGGTGATGAACAAATCTAGATTTGCTATGTGCCCGGTTTGTGGTTACAGTGATTTGTTAAAGAGTGCACTTCCTGCATCCAAAATTGTAAAGTCTCATAAAGACTATAGACAATATGCATGCCCGAATGATGAACTGGATGTGTTGTTTTTAGGGCATAAGTTTAAAACGGATGTTACGAGATTTTCTATTTATTCATTATCGATGTATATTGAAAAGGGATTTGCAATAGCAATTTCCTTTATGTATGCTTTCTTAGAGGGAATAAGTAATACATTTAATATTGAGAGAAAAGATATAGATGGAATTATTATTCCAAACAGAGATTTGGAAATTTATGACATAATGATTTTTGATAATGTACCGGGTGGTGCGGGTCACGTCAAACGATTAATGGATAAAAATGCTATATTGCAGGCATTATATGCGGCTCGAGAAAAGGTTTCACAAGAATGCTGCGATGAAGGAACATCTTGCTACAATTGCTTGAGAAACTACAATAATCAGGCTTATCATGAAATATTAAAAAGAAAGTATGCACTTATAGCTATAGATGATATCTTGAATAGTATCAACGAGAAGAAATGATATGAACAGTATCTGCAGAGACATCTTCAAAGCTATCCATGAGGGCAAATGGATTGAGATAGAATACAAAAACAAAAAAGAAGGTATTACCCGATATTGGATTAGCATCAAAAACATTAATATGGCAAATAAAACTCTAAGTGTAGACGCTATGCATTTAGGTTTATATAGTGTTGCCGAATACCCGTATATTTATATAGATTCTATTCTTTCTTCTAAGATAATTGATGCTTCCTATTGTGAAATTAATCGTGAACTGGTCAATGATATCCAGACCAATCCTCAAAAATATAAAACAATATTTGGAAATGCATACAATCTCAAGGTTTTAAACTATTTGGAGATGTGCAATAAACTTGATTCTACGCCTTATTTTACAGATTATTCTCTTGTAAGAATGCTGGATGAGGATAGCTTTACAGGCGATTACTACAAACTATCGGATGAACAGTTTGAAGAAGTGGTTAAGTGTTTCCGTTATGACAAGGATAAAGTAAGAAGAAAAGACGGGTTTGTTTCATTTAAACAACTGGGTATGAATGTATTAAGCCTTAATACCAATAGGGGATTGTATTTATTGGCATATCGTAGGCTTAATTTTGATGTTAAGGGAAGATGTTTTAGA
>Ga0247609_10005500_pt1 | contig 12427 bp, 13 predicted proteins | sample 172DNAGHGlowgp2_FD_193487 | JGI IMG/M metagenome (GOLD analysis project Ga0247609, IMG submission 193487) | Sheep rumen microbial communities from Palmerston North, Manawatu-Wanganui, New Zealand - 1728 DNA GHGlow gp2 | ecosystem: Host-associated > Mammals > Digestive system > Stomach > Rumen ... | reverse complement strand
ATTTGAAAAAGTTAGCAAAGAGAAAGTTCCTAAACTTTATATTTTTCTTCTGCCCTCGTTCTTATTGACAGAAATCAAAGCAAAAAGCCCGCCTAAGGTTATTCCGAAACGGGCTTTGTCTACAAACTGTAATCCCCGCGAATTTCGCGAGGATTTTTTTATTTATTTGCTTGCCACGCCGTTTACTGAGCCGCGAGCAATTTCAATCTCAACATTATCCGCAATTTTTAAAATGATAATGTCATCGGTGAGGCTGATAATCGTGCCGTAAATGCCGCCGATTGTTATCACGCGGCTACCGACTTTCAAACTATTTAACATTTCTTCGCGCTCCTTTTGCGCTTTTTTCTGCGGACGATACAGCAGGAAATAAAAAATCAAAAGCATTAGGGCTATTGGCGCGAAATTCGCCAACGTCGCCGCCATTTCATTATCCATTTAAATACTTGCCTCCCTCGTAAGCCGTAAAAAAATTTTCTCTGAACTCGTTAAATTTATCGTTGATGATCGCCTCGCGCATGTTCGCCATAAACCTTTGCAGGTAACGCAAATTGTGCAAGGCAAGCAACCTTAAGCCAAAAATTTCATCTGCGCGGATAAGGTGCCGAATATAAGCGCGGGAAAATTTATTTCTGCAAGAATAACAATCGCAATGCGTTTCGAGCGGCGAAAAATCTTCAGTGAACTCCGCATTTTTCATAACGAGCCGCCCGCGTGGCGAAGTCTGCGGCGAAACCATAGCCATACCGTTACGAGCGACGCGAGTAGGAAAGACGCAATCAAACATATCGACACCGCGCAGGACGCCTTCAAGCAAATGATCAGGCGTGCCCACGCCCATTAAATACCGCGCTTTATCTTCGGGCAAATGCTTAGTCGAAACCTCCAGCATTTTATACATAACCTCGCGCGGTTCGCCGACACTCAAGCCGCCAATCGCACAGCCGGCAAAATCCATTGCGCCGATAACCTTTGAACTTTCTTCGCGCAGGTCTTCATACATGCCGCCTTGAACAATTCCAAAAATTCCCTGCTTAGGATTCGTCGCCGCCTTCAAGCTCCTTTCTGCCCAACGGTGTGTGCGTTCGGTCGAAGCTTTAGCGTAATTGTAATCGGCGGGATAAGGTATGCACTCGTCAAAAGCCATTACAATATCAGAACCTAGCGCGTCTTGCGTTGCAATCGAAATTTCCGGCGATAAAAATTTTTCCGAGCCGTCAATGTGCGAACGGAATTTAACGCCGTCTTCGGTTATTGTGCGCAAGTCGCCCAGACTGAACACCTGGAAGCCGCCGCTGTCCGTTAAAATTCCGTGCGTCCAATTCATGAATCTATGCAAACCGCCCGCTTTTTTTACAAGCTCCGCTCCTGGTCGCAGGAATAAATGATAAGTATTTGCCAAGATGACGCCCGCGCCCAAATTTTGTACTTCGTGCGGCGAAAGTGTTTTAACTGTCGCTTGCGTCCCGACCGGCATAAAAAGCGGCGTTAAAAAATTTCCGTGCGGCGTGTGCAAAATTCCCGCCCGCGCACCTGTTGCCGCGTCTTTATGAATAAGTTCAAAAGTTACTGCCGACATTTTGTCTGCTCCTAAAATTTATTTTAAGCATCCCGCCTCAATATTTAGTCCTTTAAAATTTCTCTGTGTGTTATGAACATCGCGTCGCCGAAGGAAAAAAATCGATAACGCGCCTTGACTGCTTCGCGATAAGCTTGCAAGATAAATTCTCGTCCTGCGAACGCGCTAACCAACATTAACAGCGTTGACTTTGGCAAGTGGAAATTTGTTATCAGCGCGTCGACGATTTTAAATTTGTAGCCTGGATAAATGAAAATTTTTGTTGAATCGCTCCCGACTGCAACAGAATTTTTATCAAGTGCTGCCGCCTCAAGCGTTCTGATTGACGTTGTGCCGACCGCGATAATCCGCCCGCCGCGCTGTTTTGTTTCGCGAATTAAATCTGCTGTTTCCTGCGGTATGGAAAAAAATTCTTCGTGCATGTCGTGCTGTTCGATATTTTCAACTTGCACAGGGCGAAAAGTTCCCAATCCGACGTGCAACGTCACAAAGCCCAGATTGACGCCGAAATTTTTAAGCTCCCGCATTTGTTCCGCTGTGAAATGAAGTCCCGCCGTTGGTGCCGCCGCTGAACCGCGTTCGCGATTGTAAACCGTTTGATAACGTTCGGCATCAGAAATTTTTTCGTGAATGTAAGGCGGCAACGGCATTTCGCCCAGCCTGTCCAAAATTTCCTCAAAAATTCCGTCGAACTTGAATTGCACAATGCGCCCGCCAAAATCCGTGCGCCCGATTATTTTGCAACGCAATTCATCGCCAAAAGAAATTTCTGCGCCTTCCGTTATTTTCCTGCCTGGTTTAACTAAAGTCTCCCAAGTTGTCGCGTCCAATCGCCTAAGCAAAAAAATTTCTACACGCGCCCCCGTCGATTTTTTTCCGATAAGCCGCGCCGGAATAACTCGCGTATCGTTAAAAATTAGCGTGTCGCCCGCCGCCAAAAAATTTTTCAAGTTATAAAAATGTTCATGTTCGATTGTCCGCCGCGCAGGGTCGAGCACCATAAGCCTTGAAAAATTTCGCGGCTCAAGTGGCGTCTGCGCTATCAATTCTTCGGGCAATTCGTAATCAAATTCGCTTAAGTGCATTATCTTCTCCGTTAGTAAAGTTCTTTTAATTTGGTGTCTTTGTAGTAATGCGATAAAATTTCTTCGTAAGTCCAACCGTCCGTCGCGTAAGCTCTCGCTCCCTTTTGGCTCATGCCCACGCCGTGACCGCTACCGTAGCCCGTGAAAATTATTTCGCCCTCATCAAGTTTCATATCAAAAAGCGTGCTCGGCAAGGAAAATTTTTGGCGAAGTTCTACGCCTGTAAATTTTTTCCCGTTAATATGCGCAGTCTTCACGCGCCCCGAAGAAGTTCTATCGCTGTCCTCTTTGCCAACTTTCAACTTGCTCAGCTTGACGGATTTAACTTTGTCAATCTCCAAAGTGTCAAAAATTTCTTTTGCAGAAATTTTAATCGTCCAAGCCTCATCTGTCTTAAACAATTCTTCAACCGCGACAAGATAGGGCGAAGGGAAGCCCCAAACGTCAGCAACGTCTTCCGTCATGCCACCAGAATCCGCGTGGAAGCTCGCATCAATAAGCTTATCTTCATAAGTCAAAATTTTGCCAAAAGTTTCCGCAACCGCTCTGTCCGTTGATTCAAGTTCCTTGACGCCTGTATAAACTTGACAATGAGTCGTGGCGCAAAGGTCAAAGCCTTCTAATTTGTGCTTGCCGCGATTCTTTAACGCGAACGAACGCGCCGCCACCGCTTGAGCCTTCAAAGCCTCCAACGGGTAAGACGGCGGCATTTCTCCCGGCAAAACCCCGCGCAGATATTCTTCCAACGGCACAAGATTTATCACCGTGAATTTTTCTTCGACTTTGTTTAAGCGTACGCCGCCGAAATATTTTTTGTGTTCAATCTGCGTTTGCAAATCTTTCAGCGGAATTTCTTCGGGGCGAATCTCAACCGAATCAGCTTTTATTTTTTCGACGTGGACGACAAATTTTTTCTCGGCGGGAATTTTCGTTAAAATTTTTCCGCTGGTCACTTCCGTCATAACGCAGGGCGCGGAAACTTTCAGCGTAACTTCTTCAACGCCGCTTAAAAGTCCAATTTTAAGTTCGGGCGACCAATCCGCCGCTTCAGCCCTGCTCATCAGCAAAATAATCATCAGTACTAAAAATTTTTTAAACATGTCAATCCTTCTTTGGAACAAAAATCTTACAATGAATAACCTTGCGCCCTTCAACGCGCTCGCTCTCATAAATTACGCGGAAATTTTTATCGCGGCTCAAATGTTCGTACAAAATATAATCCTCGCTCGTCGTGATTATGTGCGTGAAATTGTATCGCGCAAAAAAATCAGCGTAATAAATTTTCCCGCGCCGCAAGTCAAAATACTCCTCCAAAATATTTTTCTGCCCGTTGTTAGCGGGAATAAAAACTTCTGAACGCGAATCGATATAATATTTTATGCCGAACGTGCCCGCCAAGCCGCCGTAACCTTGATTGACGTAAAGCAAAATATTTTCGGGGCGTTCGCGCTCAACAAGAACTTTAAGCGCGGCAGTATAAGTTTCGTCCGATTCTTTTTTATCAAAGTTAAGCGTTGTCGAAAAAATTCCTCCGAGTATCAGCGCGACTAAAAACATCGACAAAATTTTTTTCGGCAAAATTTTTGGGTGAATTATTCTGCCGCCGACCTTCGCAATTAGCAAATCGTAAAAGAGAAATAAAAGTTCGCTGACAAAAAGAATTTTGAGCGGCAAGGAGAGATTCCCAAAACCGTATTTGAGAATTTTAGCGATAAAAACCGTATTGATTGCAAGCAACAGGAAAAATAAAATTGTCATGACGTTGCGATTGATATATTTCCCGTCATTGGGGAAAAATTTTTTAATATTAAAATTTTGGCAAGCGTAAGCAAGCGGGAACGTCGCAAGGAAATAAAACAGAATCAAATTGCGCCCGTGCATTATCGCCATAAAAATTATACCGCCGCTTAAGAGAATGTATCGGCAAGGAGCTTTGAACTTCGCCAAAGAAAAAATTATCAACGCCTCGCAAAGGTAAAAAATTTTCCCGCGCAGGTTGTGCGCCGTTGGCGTTTGCATTTCCGGAATATTATTTGAAATTAAATCGACACCGTAAGAGCGGAAAACATAAGTCATTGCGTCAAGCCCGTAAGGATTTATCAACCCGCATAAAAATATTGCCGCCATTGCCGCAAGTAAAAATTTTATGTGGCGCGGGTCTTTGACGAACAGGAACGGCAAACACACAACCAAAGCCATAAGCCAAAGTGCCGCATGAAAATTTACTAGCAACATCGACAGCACCGGCAACGGCAACAGGAATTTAAAATTTTGCGTGCGCGTGAATTTCTCCAAGAAAAAAACTTCGCTCAAAAGAATTGCCGCTGATATAATGTGCGGGCGCGGGACAATCCAATTTGAAATAATTAAGCAGACGCCGAAGCTCAACGCGAACGATAAAAATTTTTTCCCGCCGCTAACCAATAAACACAGCCGCCAATAAATTACAATCAAAATTATTCCTATAAGACAATCTGCCAAGCGCAAGCCGTCCGCGCCCAAAAATTTATAGAACTCCCAAAAAAAAATTCCGCTAAGCCATTGTTGCGCAACGAGTTGTAAATTTTCGTGAATCGTGAACGGGTCGACGTGTGGAAAGCCATTTTCTAGGACGTATCGCCCTAAGTTCATGGCAAAATACGTGTCCGCCTTCTCCGTCAATTGGAACGACAGCTGAGGTATCACGACGCCCGCCGACAAGAAAATTATCTGCGCGAGCAAAAGAATTTTATTTACTGCCCTCGTGATAAATTTTTTCCGCATTGATTTTCCAAACGTCCTCCTTGTTGAATTTGCCGGCAATAGCGCAGACCGCCGCAATCGCCGTCAACATGCTGTGATCCATGTTGTTATAACGGTGTTGACCGTTGCGCCCAATGCAGTAAAGATTTTTAACGGCGTCAAGCGCGGCTTGCAGTTCAGAAATATTTTCGTAGCTGTCGAAGTAAGCGGGATAAGCCTTAGGAACTTTAATTTGCACACCGGCGCGAATGTCCGCCGCGTCGATAATCCCGATTGAAATCAATTCGTTCGCCGCGAACTTCACAAAATCCGTATTGCTCATGCGCCAAAGTTCGTCGCCTTCGTTGCAAAAATATTCCAGACCGAGCCAAACAGTATTCTGCGGGTCAGCGACCATGTACGGCGACCAGTTGTTAAAAATTTGTAGGCGTCCGAGCTTGACCGCCGGCTCTTGAATGTAAATCCAACAATCGGGGACAATGTCGCCGAGCGTTTTTATTTTAGTTAAATTTTTTAGGCGAAGTTTATTGACGAGCAGACCAACCGTTATAAAGTCGCGATAAGGCAAGCCACGCGCAATTTGTAACTGTCGATAATTCAAACCGTCGTCGAGAGCTTCGGCAAGTTCGACAAGCGGCATACTCGACAGAAAATAATCTGCGGGAAAAGTCAAAAGCCCCGCTGCATTTTCAACCTTGACGGATTTTATAACGTTGTTTTTGTCTACGTGAAAACTTTTGACGTTGGAATTTAGCAACACTTCGCCGCCGAGATTTTTAATTTCTTCCGCTAATTTCTCCCAAAGTTGACCGGGACCGAACTTAGGATAATAAAAGCGTTCAATCAGCGAAGTTTCGCCCGCGCCCTCTTTGAAGCCAAAACTTTTCTTTAAAAAATCCGTCAAAGTTTTTCCGAGCGACAAACCTTTAATCCTTTGTGCACCCCAAGCCGCGCCAATTTCTTGCGGCGTCCTGCCCCAAACTTTTGTCGTATAATCGCGGAAAAAAGTTTCGTAAAGCTTTTGCCCAAAACGATTTATCATAAAATCCTCAAGCGTATTTTCTTCGCGTTGACTGAACTTAGCTTTTAAAAAACTCGTGCCGATTGAAAACATTTCGCCGACGCCTAAATTTTTAATCGTGTCGAAGTTCAGCGATATGGGATAAGAAAAAAATTTTCCGCGATAAAGAATTCTGGAAACGCGGTTGCGATTCAGAAAAACTTCGTCGACCTCTTCGGGATTCGCGCCGCCTTCCGTCAAAACTGATTCGCGATTCAAAATCTTATCGTCAAGGGCGGGCGCACCCTGCGCGGGCAAAAGTTTTTGCCACAGTGATAAAACTTCCGCGCTCTTAGTAAAAAATCTGTGCCCGCCAATGTCAATACGGTTGCCTTCAAAATTCAGCGTCCGCGCCAGCCCGCCGATAAAATTTTCTTTCTCAAGGACAATCGGTCTTATGTCGGTATCCTTTGCTAGATAATAAGCGGCAGTCAAGCCGGCAACGCCGCCGCCGATAATTATCGCGTTCTTTTTCTTAAGCAATAGAATTATTCTCCTTAGGCGGCAGGTGAATCAAAATGTTTTGCCCGCCGATTTGCGCAACGCCAAATAAAATTTTATCGCCCGCATGACAATCAAAATTTTTATTCGGCTCGTTCAAAAGTTCGCCCGTCAAAATATTTTCATCAACTGAAAGGCAACGCACCCATAAAAGTTCCGGCTTTTGCTCCGCGCTGAAAAAATAAACAATCACGTCGTCAGGGTAATGCGGGTGGCGGAAGGCATCAAGATTTTTTATAAGGCGCGTCTGTTCCTTGTCGGCGGCGGCGGACTTATCGTTGATCATCTGAATTCTATCGTGGAAGGCAAGAGAATATTCAGCGGTTAAAATTTTCAATTCGGCGTCGTCCGCCTCGTTGCGTTTAATCTTGACGGATTTTTTATAACTAGCAGGGAAAATTTTAACCTTGCCGCCCGAAGTCTTCGCGCCCGCTAAAATTTCAAAGGTAAAAGTTTCGCCGTCAATGTAGGCATAAGTCAACCAGCCGTCAAGTTTTTCATCGGGCGGGAAGTCGAACACGTCGCGAAGATTTATTTTCTCGACCAATTTTTTACTCGTGAGCAAACATATTTGCCGATACATTTCGCGGAAAAATATTTCTTCGACTCTCAAAGTCATCATCTCCAAAAAAATTTCTGCGCGTATTCTATCACAGAAAATCAATAAATGCGGTTTTCATGTTGAAAAAATTTTTCCTGTCTGCTAAACTTCGCCTATAATAATTGCACGGAGAATTTTTGAGGAGTGAAAAAAATTTGTTTACGCACATAACCCAGTCCCCATACGGGACGGTAAAATTGGCGGCTAAAGTTGCTCAACGAGTGCGCGAAGGCACGGTTATTTGTCTTGAAGGCGGCTTAGGCGCGGGCAAAACTCTTTTTGTTCAAAGCATGGCGCGGACGCTTGGCGTTCAAGGCGAAGTTACAAGCCCGACATTTAATTTGATGAGCGTTTACGAGGGATTTTGTCCGATAGTTCATTTTGATTTGTATCGCTTGCACACGGAGGAAGAGCTGGAGGATATTGGCTTTTACGAGTACACGGATTTTCCGGAGGGAATTGTCTTTATCGAGTGGGCAGAGAAATTTCCCGACGCCCTGCCGGAAAATTACGTTGTCATAAAAATTGAGCGAATAAAAGATGCGCGAAACATGCGGCGAATAACTTTTTCTTGCGTGGGCGAAGAGCACGAAGATTTTATAAAAGAGCTGGAAGAATTTGTTACAAAGGACGAATGATTTTGCAGATATTAGCAATAGAAACCGCGACGCGGGCGGCAAGTGTCGCGGTAATTTTTAACGGAAAAATTTTAGCGGAAACTTTGTGCGAATCGCCGCAAAGTTTTTCGGAAACGTTAATGCCGCAAGTCGAAGAAGTCGTAAAAATATCGGGCGCGTTTGAAAAACTGGACGCGGTCGCCGTGAGCATAGGTCCCGGCTCGTTTACGGGCTTGCGGATTGGACTTGCAACGGCGAAGGCTTTAGCTTATGCGTGGGAAATAAAAATAATCGGCGTGCCGACCTTGCAAGCGATAGCTTACAATTTCCCTTCGGCAAAAGTCTTGCCGCTTATCGACGCGCAAAAAAATCGGGCGTATTGTCAACTGTTCGAGAAATTTTTACCGCTGTCGGAATTGGAAGTCAAACCGATAGACGAGGCGATTTTAGAGGCGTCAAAACTTGGCGGCGAAATTTTTTTATGCGGAGACGTTTTGCACAAAATAAAAATTCCATTACCGTCAAACGTGAAACTTGCGCCGCCGCATATGAGAATGCCGCGAGCGTCGAGCGTGGCAATTTGCGCAGAAAGTTTAGGAAAGTTTGATAACGTAATGAACTTGGAACCGCTGTATATTCGACGGGCGGAGGCTGAAGTATTATGGGAGAAGCGGCACGGCTTAACGTCCGGAGCTTGACGACTGAAGATGCCGAATTTGCCGCCGCGCTTGATTCAAAATGTTTTGATAGCGAGGCTTGCAGTCGCGAATATTTTTTTCATGCGGCGCAGGACGATCGGCGAGAATTTTTAATTGCCGAGCAAGGCGGCGAGATAATAGCCTGCGCGGGAGCTGAAATTACTTCGGACACGGCGGAGATAGAAAGTTTAGCGGTTGCGCCCGAATATCGGCGGCGGGGCGTCGCGAAAATTCTTTTAGCTGAACTGCTTGCAACTCTTTTGAAGCGCGGCGTAACTTTTATTCTTTTGGAAGTGCGACCTAGCAACACGGCGGCGATTAAACTTTACAAGAAATTTAACTTTCAGATTGTGGAGCGGGAGAAAAATTATTACGATGATGAGGACGCCTGGATAATGGCGCGGGATTTTGGTTAGATGATTACTTTTAGAAAAATGACGCATGAAGACGCGGAAGCAGTTGCCGCGCTTGAATTGAAATGTTTTGCGATGGCTTGGAGCCGCGCAGATTTTTTCCGCGAGCTTAAGAACGAATTGGCGGAATACGTCGTTGGCGAGCTTGATAAAAAAATCGTGGCGTATGCTGGCGCGTGGGTTTCGTTCGATCAAGCGGAAGTTATGCATATTGCCGTTGAGCCGGAACTACGCGGGCAGGGCGTCGGAACAATTTTATTTGGCGAACTGATTAAAGCCGTCAAAGAGCGCGGCGCAACTTCGATAACGCTAGAGGTTCGACCGAGCAACACGGCGGCAATTAAACTTTATGAAAACTTTGGACTTAAAAGCGTCGGGCGGCGCAAGGGCTATTACCTTGACAACGGCGAGGACGCGCTGATTATGTGGAACACAAAAATTTAGGAGGGAAATTTTTTGCAGGTAAAAGGAACGCTGATGCTTTTGGGCGCGGCGTTTTTTTGGGGGACGACGTTTGTTGCACAACTTACGGGCATGGACGGACTTAAACCCTTCAGCTACGCGGCGGCAAGATATTTAGTGGGCTTTTTGTCGCTGGTTGCGATTCTGCTTTACACGCGCAAGGGACGAGCAAAAGAACGGCGGCAGAAAAATTATCAGCGCGGCTTTTTAATCGGCTTGCTAATCGGGCTGGTGTTATTCGTCGCAAGTTCCATGCAACAAATCGCCCTGCAATATTCTACGGCGGGCAAGGCGGCGTTTATCACGTGTCTTTATATTGTCTTCGTACCGCTTGGCGCAAAATTTTTAGGCAAAATCATTAGGCGAGAAAATTGGATAGGCGCGGGGCTTGCGATAGTCGGCTTGTACTTGTTGGCAATCGGCGAAGGCTTTTCAATGCAAATTGGCGACGTGATACTTTTCTTTAGCGCGTTCCTTTGGACGGCGCAAATTTTATTGGTAGACCGATTCGCTAACAAAGTTGATTTAATCGAGCTGTCGACCGCGCAGGTTTTTACGGTAATGGTTTTGAGTTTCCTAATGATGTTCGCGCTGGAAAAGCCGAGCTTGTCGGCAATGCTCAATGCCTGGTTCCCAATACTTTATGCGGGCGTGATGAGTTCGGGCGTTGCGTTCACTTTGCAAAATTACGGGCAGAGATATGCGGAGCCTTCGACGGCGGCAATTTTAATGAGCTTCGAGGCGATTTTTGGGGCGTTAGCGGGCTGGTTTTTCCTTAACGAGGTCATGAGCTTGCGAGAAGTTTTTGGTTGCGTGTTGATGTTGTTCGGCATGTTGGCGACGCAGTGGACGCTGATAAAAAAATCTTTTTAAAGGAAATTAACCTTGCGCGTCGAAGATTGACGAAAATATTTGTTGAGAGGAAAGAAGAAGATGGGAGCTAACGATGCGGCAATCAAGGAGGCGTTAAAGAAACTTCGCCTTAACAATGAAAAGCAAAAGGCAGCTGACGACGCGGCGATTAAAAAGGCTCTCGTCACAATAAAAGTATTTGGCGTGGGCGGCGGCGGCAACAGCGTTTTAAAGCGAATTGCTGAAAGTGATTTTCCGGATATTGAGCTGGTCGCGGTCAACACTGATTCGCACGCGCTGAGCTTTTCAAATAGCGATGCGATTCGTTCGGTGCAAATCGGCGAAGCTTTGACAAAAGGACGCGGAACGGGCGGCAGGGTTGAGCTTGGCGAGCTTGCCGCTAAAAATGATTCGGAACGCCTTAAGGAAATGATGACGGGCGCGGATATGATTTTTGTAACGGCGGGCATGGGCGGCGGCACGGGCACGGGCGCGGCTCCGGTCGTTGCGAGGCTTGCTAAGGAATTAGGCATGTTGACGGTTGGTGTCGTTACGTTGCCTTTTAGTTTCGAGGGGCGACGTAAACAGCGCATTGCAAACGAGGGTATTGTACGTATGCAATCGTATATGGACGCGCTGATTGTCGTTAAAAATGATAACCTTATGAAGTTGCCCGAAAACAAAGATTTAAACATGGTGAGCGCGTTTAATGCGGCGGATTCTGTTTTGCGCCAAGCGATTCGTTGCGTCGTCGAACTGATTCTTACAACCGGCGTGATTAACGTTGACTTCGCCGATATGATAACTATTTTCCGTCAAAGCAAATCGAGCGACGCGCTGTTGGGCATTGGGCGCAGTAAAATTAGTGCGGTGCAAGCCGTCAAAGAAGCGATTCAAAGCCCGTTGATTGATAAATCTTTGAAGGGCGCACGCGGAATTATTTTAAACATAACCGGCGACGAAACTTTACCGATTCACGACGTGAACGCCGCCGCTAGTTACATTTTCAGCCAGACAGAAGACGACGTAAATATTATTTTGGGTACGGTCATTGATAAGAGTATGAACGGCATGATTCAGGCAACGATTATTGCAACGGATTTTGCGGACAGTCTCGCGCTGAAGTCGCCAACGATTGAAGTTCCCAAATCAACCGTCACGGTGTCGAAGGGATTTAATTTGGAGACGCCTAAGCCGCCGCCCGAAAATAAATTTCAGTTACCGCCTTTTGCTTTTAAACCGAGAAACGACAAATGAGATTTTTTTACTTACTTTCTTTTGCTACGCCCAAAAGAAAGTAAGTAAAGAAAAGGGCGTTCGCCCCGCGATGAAAACATCACGTTTTCAACGCGGGCGGTCGCACGTCCTGTGCGACCGGGCTTTTCCTTACCACTGTCAAGGAGTTTTTTATGAATGATATTTTTCAGCGGTTTAAAGCTTTAATTGGTGAAGAAAATTTTGCAAAGTTGAGCGCGGCGACGGTTGCCGTATTCGGCGTGGGCGGCGTCGGTTCGTTTACTGTTGAGGCGTTAGCGCGGTCGGGCGTCGGTCATTTAGTTTTGATTGACAAGGACAATATCGACATGACGAACATTAACAGGCAGATTCACGCGCTCAATTCGACGATCGGGCGTTCAAAGGTTGAAGTCATGCGCGAACGGATTTTGGATATAAATCCTTCCGCGCAGGTTGAAACAATTCAGAAATTTTTATTGCCTTCGGAACCTGCCGAAGATTTTTTCATTTGCCGATATGATTACGTTGTCGATGCGATTGACAATATCAGCGCGAAAATTTTTTTGGTCGAGGAATGCACG
>Ga0247609_10005499_pt1 | contig 12427 bp, 26 predicted proteins | sample 172DNAGHGlowgp2_FD_193487 | JGI IMG/M metagenome (GOLD analysis project Ga0247609, IMG submission 193487) | Sheep rumen microbial communities from Palmerston North, Manawatu-Wanganui, New Zealand - 1728 DNA GHGlow gp2 | ecosystem: Host-associated > Mammals > Digestive system > Stomach > Rumen ... | reverse complement strand
TTATAATCTAATGAATATGCTTTTTTCATTTGATTGCAACACCTCCTTTATTTTAATTGTATCATATCGGGTAATGGGTTGTCAAGTATTTGAGTTTAATAAAATGGGTTTATTTTTAAAAAAGTTGGTTCATTTTTAAAAAAGTTGGTGGAAAATGGGGACGCGCCCTTACGCATACCAGATTTGACATCTTTTTTCCCAAAAGCTAGCCCCCGGCTGCTGGAATTTGCGCTGGGCTGCTGGGGCTGCGGCGCGTAGCGCCAAAAATCGTTGGCGCGCAAGGGTTTGCGGGCATCCAATTTTATTATAGATTTATTCCTATACCAGAACGGACATTTTTTCCTAACACCAAAAAAATTTTTTGACCCCAACATGTCGTTTTTGGTATCCGGAATTTTGATATAAAAATATATGGGTTAGTCAAGACTAACTTTAGTTAGTTAAGACTAACTTTGGTTAGGCGGAACTAACTTTAGTTAGTTCCGCTTAACACGCGTACGTCAAAATAGTGATATTTTATCACTATTATGGTTAGTCATGTTTAACTCCCGCCCGAGCCAAAATAGATACAAATATATAATAGTAATATAGTCCGACGCACTTTAGTCAAGTAAAGCGATGAAGTACTTATACATTTATAATAGTGTCGCGTCCGTCACACTTTAGCGTACTAAAGCGATGAAGTATGTATATATTTATAATGATGATGCGTCCGTCACACTTTAGTACGTTAAAGCGCGAAAGTGAGGATGCGTTTATAACTAAAATAAAAAACTCACCTTGCGGTGAGTTTCATCAGAAACTTTTCATTGGTGATTTCACAACCGTCAAACTTTACTTGAATGTTCTCGCCGTTGACTGTGATATCACCACCGACATTGAAGGGAACAGAATTCTTGACCCATTTTTCTGTCGTGAGTCGTTCTGTAATCACTCGTTCGAAGTTATCGCCTTTATTGTATCTTGAGTCTTTTTCAAGGTCTTCAGCCGTTCCGCAGGCCGTTGCGATTGCGAGCAATTCGGCTTTCTGTGCGGAAGTGAGACGAATCCGAACCTTTGCAAGTCCGCCCCGCTTGCTACTCATCCGGTCCAGTCTCATAAACCGCTTCAGTGTTTCAAAGTCCATTTCAGTGTAGTACAGAATGCTATTTACTACGAAACCGAGAATGTAAAGGTGGGAAGCGCTAAGAGCGTTATAGATAGCAAGCATGGTTTCCATTGTCATTGTGGTGTCCTTCTTTCGTCTGTTTTTGTTCCTCTCTTGGAACATCTAGAGTATAGCACACCTTGCCGGACGTGTCAAGCACTTTTTTCATTTTGGGGAAGACTTTTTTGAAATTATCCGATTCCATAGAAACGGATAATTTCAGAGCATACATACAATTCACGCTCTTCGTTCCAATTCCACTCATCAGCATGATAATCATAATACATATTGTAATTATCCCATTCTTCTTCCGTCATAGTGCTTTCATACTTTTCTTCACGAACCACTTTCAGCAGGCCATATTTCCGAAGAGTAGAGATGGAAGGAACAGATTCATTGCGGTAGGTCATTCTTTCAAGTTCATCATAGCACACGCCGTTTTCGCCGATCATAGCGCGGAGATTATTAACCTTTTCCATCATTTTAGCATTCATCATTTTCTTATCCTTCTTTCTTCTTTTTATCAGTTCCATCTGACAGTTACTATTATACGCATTCCGGTGAAATTGTCAAGCACTTTTTTTACTTGTAGCAAAGAAAATTTTCGGCAGTTAGTTATGACTAACTCATCTCGTAGTTGCCCCTCCGCTCTCCGGTTCCGTCACCTTTATTATACTCTTTTCCGCCATCTTGTCAAGCACTTTTTTCGCGCCGGCACGAAAAAAAAGGAAGGACTCTGTCCTTCCTTACTTTTCAGCATTATGGGCAACTACTGCCATAGCACACAAACTAATAGGAACAAGGCACAAACAGGCAGGAATGAAAATGCCCCAGATCAAACCACACATACACATACTTACAGAAAGAAACATTGACATATTCATAATTATTCTTCCTTTCCACTATTTACAAACTTGCGGCCATTTACTTCTTTCGCAATCTCGTTTGCTTCTTTTTCGTCATTCGTTGCGGTATAATACCAATACAGACCATCAAAGGAACGAGCAATGATAAACTTATAATTATTGATGTCGGCGGGCAGGTTCTTAATCATCGTGATGACTTCCTTTCTTTCGAGGTTCTTACCTCTTGACTATATGATATCATAAGTTTTAATTCTTGTCAAGCGCTTTTTTGAAAGTTTTCAAATGATCCTTGGAAGAAAACGTATCATAGAACATCATATATTCAACCGATTCCAAGTGTTCATACATCACGCTATTCGGGTATCTTTCTTTCATTGCTTTGAACCATGCTTTGATTTCTTTTTCTGTATAAATCATATTGGTTATCTCCTTATCTCTATTACTCGCCCATCAGCGCATTGAACTTTTCCAATGCTTCTTCCATCGTCATGGCTTCCATGTTTTCTTCAATGGTCTTTTTCGGCAGGTCACAACCATTTTCCATCAGGTACATCAGCAGGTCCATCTTTTCGTTTCTCATCGTGCGGTCCTCTCTTTCTTCGGGCTTCCCCGTGACTATATGATAGCATATCTTTGAATTCTTGTCAAGCACTTTTTCGGGGAAGGGGAAGATTATTCTTCCCCTTCCGGCGCGGGCATCAGGTCCGCCGGCAGGGAGTCAAGCCATTCTTCATAGCCAGCCCATTCTTCCGCCTGTTCTTTCGCCAGTTCCTTCTTCAGGTTTTCCAGTTCTTCGTACTCTTCAGTAAAGCTTTCAGCGAACATACACATTTTCTTGTCCTTCTTTCTTTTTGTTCTGTTCCTCTTGGAACATCTATAGTATAGCACCGTCCGGCTTTTTTGTCAAGTACTTTTTTCATGTTTACAATTCTTTTTTTATTGGCACGAAAATAGTTAGTTATGACTAACTGATGGTCCTCCTCCACCGTCCTTATTATAGCAAAGCACTATAGAAAAGTCAATACCCTTTTAAAAATTTTTTACCAGCGCAGTTAGTTATAACTAACTCACTATTATAATAAAAGAGAACCTTGCGGTTCTCTTTTAGTTATTCATTCATAAATGTTACCTTCATAGTAGATTTCAATAATTTCGTCGTTCTCTTCTTCTCCCATGTTCCGCATCAGCAGATTAGCCAAATCTCCAATTGTCCAGTCTCCCTCTTCGCAGAAAAACGACCATTCATCGCCGTGCATATCAACACAGGTTACAATGCAGAAATCGGGAGTGATTACATCAATATTCGTGATAACCGTAAGTCTAGGATATTTTTCTCCACGGTCCATATCAGCACAAGCAACACCAGAAACCAGAACCAGAACCAGAACCATCACAATCAGCTTTTTCATTTTTCTTTCTCTCTCTTTCTATTCCTCTTGGAACATCTATAGTATATCACGCCTTACCGATGTTGTCAAGTACTGTTTTCAACTTTTTTAAAAATTTTTCGCCGGCGTGGTGGGCGCTTAAGCGCCCACATAGTTCTTATTAAAACGCCAACCGCAATCGCCGTAAGTAATACCATTGATGCGAATAGTCTTGCTATATGAAGAACCGTCAAGCGTATCAATCCAACAAACATTACAAGCGATAGAAGCATTTTTTCCGTGGCTCTGCGGATGCCACGTTGTTACTTTAGTAAAGACGTGGTGATGGTCTGCTTCTACCAATTCACGGAGCATTGTAACCGCTTCTTCAAAAGTATTTGTTACTTCATACCATTCAGAACCAAAATCAACAACGGCGGTAAAGGTAGGCTTGCGGGTTTCCATCAGTTCATCAAACAGTTTAGTAATCATCATTTTTCTTTTCCTTCTTTCTTTTTATTGTTCCCTTGGAACGATTATAGTATATCATGCCTTGCCGGGTTTGTCAAGTACTTTTTTAAATTTTTCTTGCCGGCGCCGTCTCAGTGAATGATACCAAGCACGGCGCCGATAATTACAGCAGGAATCGCGGTAGCAAAAGCGATAATAATACCATAACAGGGCTTACCATTGTCAAGGCTTGACATAGTCCAGAACAGGCCGAACGGAGTAACCATAAACAGGTCAAACGCAATAATAAGAAGAAAAGCAATTGTGAGAATAGTAGTCATTTGATTTCTTCCTTTCTATCGTATCTTCCCGGCGTGTATAGTGTATCATACTTGTTTCGGTTTGTCAAGAATCTTTTTCAAATTCTTTTTCCCAATTCACACGATAGCCATCAGCGAATCCATCAAACCAATTAATGATATATTTTTTCATGATATACTCCCAAGGCCAAACCAAACGGATTTCAAACGGTTCAACATCTCGATCAATACAAACCAGACGCATTTTATCAGGAGCATAACCACTGTCAAGTGCCGTTTTCGGATTGCGAGGAGAACGACCGCAAGAAAAGTAATAATATTCAACGGCAGAACCATCAGCGGAATGACATTTCAGTTCAAAGGTATTCAGTGGCAACATTTTTCTTTTCCCCTTTCTTGTTCTCTTGGAACGATTAGAGTATAGCATACTTCTTTGAATATGTCAAGCACTTTTTAAAAAATATTTTTTAAAATGGGGCTTGACATTTTCCGCCGGCATGCTATAATATAGATACAGTCGAGGACCCCGTGGGGAGCGGGCAGAGGTTGGACAGGCTCACGAGGAAACCAACCATTGGTTAGTTATAACTAACTCAAGTTAGTGATAACTAACTAACCAATATAAAAAAGAGGCTTACGCCTCCCAAAAGCACACAATAGTGTCATTTTCATCATAAATATAAATTGCGATATATGGCGCACTAATCATAAAGTCCATAGCAATGCGCGCGGCGATAAGACCATCAAAAATCTGCTTGTCCATTTCCTTTTCAGTGTAAGCATAAACAGTATACATAAGCAACTTCCTTTCTTTTGGGACTTCCCGCCCACAACTATATGATAGCATACCCGCGCGAAAATGTCAAGCAAAAATTTTTTAAAAACCTCTTGACAAATCGCGCCGGATGAGTATAATATAGTTGACGGGCCGGAGAGGGGAGGGGGAGGTCGGCCATCGGTTAGTCATGACTAACTATAATTAGTGATAACTAACTAACCATTGGTTAGTTATAACTAACTATAACGAATTAGTGATAACTAACTAACTATTGATTAGTTATAGCTAATTAAGATTAGTGATAACTAACTAACTATTATGTTGACAAGTTAGTGATAACTAACTAACTATTATAAAAATGGGTTAGTGATAACTAACTAACTAATATAGTTAGTCGCAACTAACTATAGTTAGTTTGGGCTAACACTGCCGGCGCGAAAAGTCAAAGAAAGTCAAAGTCAATCAGTGGCTGCCGGCACGCTTTAGCGTGCTAAAGTGTGAAAGCGAAAATTTTTTTCAAAAAAAGTGAAAAAAGGGCTTGACAAACTTTCTGGAAGTGCTATAATGTACTTGTCAGCAGGGGAACGAACCCCGGGACAGAAAGAAGGGCTTGAATATGACAATGCAGGAAATGATGAACCGCTACGACGCACACGCAGGCGCGCACACTTACGCTCTGGGCTTTGTGTTCAATAAGGGGCTTTATGCCGCAAAGCTGAGCTTTGCTCAGATTAGCAAGTATTTCAAGCTGGACCATGCTAGCTCCAAGCGTGGCGGATTCGCTAAAATCCGCATCCGTCTGACCGCCGCTGACCGTGCTGAGCTGAGTGAAGTGGCGGAACTGCTGGGAGCTGAGGACCTGCTGACCGCGGACACCAAGCACAACAAGGGCGAGAACTTCGAGCGCGAGCTGACCGAGCGCTGGACCTCTGAGACCTGGGTCAAGGACAGCGTCCCCTTCTGGGTCTGCGGTGACATCCGGGTGGATGGCGTTGAGATTCAGGTCAAGCTCGATGGCGCTGAACTGACCAACGAAAAGGTACTGGCTGGGCTGGCCTAAGCCCAGCCCTCTGCCGGCGCGAAAATTTCCTCTCAAAAAGGCTTGACAAGCTGTTAAAACTATGCTATAATGTGGATACAGAAAGGGGTTGAGAGTATGTTGGAATTTGGTAAGGTTTGGAAGGTTGATACGATTGATGAGTTTATGAAGGCTACGAATGCTCTGGATACCTATGAGTTCTATGCTGATATGTCCGATGATTATAGGCGAGCTGAACGTGAAAAGGCTGAGATTCGGCGTCAGCGTAGGGAGCTGTATAGTCAGGCAAGCTCGAAAAATTTGCTTGACAAGCTGGCTCGGGCGTGATATAATAAGCTAGAAAGGGGAAATGATAATGAGCTTTAAGGAAGTAAGAAAAGATTTTCGCCCATTGACTCGCACGCTCACGACTTTTGTAAGGCAGTTTAATGACAACTATCGTTGTCAGTTTGACAGTGATTTCTGTGCTATCAATAACAAGCGTATCAATTATACAATTGCTGTTAGTGAAAAGAATGCGAATGATTTTAAGAAAGACTTTGCTTCTCGTTTCCCTATGGCAAATAACTTTGATACTTTTATTCTCTTCTTCCTCCACGAACTGGGACATCTTCAGACAGCAGAACTTGTAATTGATGACAGCAACGAAAGAAAAACAACGAATGATTATTATGGTCTGTATAATGAACGAATCGCCACCGATTGGGCAGGAACTTTCTTGACAGAAAACTATGACTTTATGAAAGAATGGGAAAGAAAAATTCTCAATAGCAAGAAAAAAGTGCTTGACTTCTTTGCCTGATTATGCTATAATAAAGACACTTCAAGAGAGGAGATAAAGAAATGGAACTTATTGGCATCAAGTGTAGTTGCCCTCTGTGTGGTTCTGAAAAGGTAATTATTGTAAGGCACGTTGATTATATTGATTGGATGGGTGGAGCCCATACGCAGGATGCTTTTCCTTATGTTCCTGCCGAAGAGCGTGAAATGCTTATCAGTGGCATTTGTCCCGATTGTTATGACCGTATGTTCGCCGATAGTGATGAATAATCACTATCGCGCCGGCGCCAAAAAATTTTTTTGTCAAGAGCTTGACAAGAAAAAGAAAATCGGTTATAATTAAACCGTAGAAAGGGGAAGTAAGTATGACGAAACAGATTTGGTTTGATATGGATGGCACGATTGCGAATCTTTACGCAGTGGATGGATGGCTTGAAGATATTAGGGCAGAAAATACAAGGCCGTATAGTGAAGCGAAACCTATGCTTAACTTTTCGTTGCTTGCTCGGTTGCTTAACAGGGTACAGCGTGAAGGTTGGGAAATCGGAATTGTAAGTTGGGGAGCAAAGAACAGCACGGAAAAGTTTTTGAAAATGACTGGATGTGCTAAGTTTTATTGGCTTCAGGACCATCTTCCTTCCGTAAATTGGGACTATATTTATATTGATTACTACGGCACAAATAAGTTCCAGCGTTGTGGATGTAATGGAATTTTGTTTGACGATGAAGAACAGAATCGTAATGATTGGGAAAATGGTTTCGCTTATGAACCGAAATATATTATTGATACTCTTAAAGATATTCTGGCCCACGCTACCAGATAAGACAATGTCTTATCTGGTATGCCGGCATCGCGCGAAAATTTTTTTCAAAAAGTGCTTGACATTTTCCTAGGGTATGCTATAATATAGTCACCGAGAGGAAAGGAGTTAAGACACTATGATGATTAAGAAGTTTGAAGGACACGAAAAGGCACAGGCTTATGTACTCACTGATGGCGCAAATATGATGCTTGTTAGTTATACTACCCCTATTATTACTCTTAATGATGGTTGGCTCCACGTGAATGGACTGTATAGCGCAACGACTCGCAAGCACATTGGTTGGTTTATGAAAGAACTCGGTTTTACTTATCAGTTGGCAAAACAGATTTATAATGATAACATGAATTTCAATATCTATACGGGTGAAGTGGTTACAAATGTGTAACCACCGTGCCGGCGCAATTTCGTTTTGAAAAAACTTTTTCAATTTTTTCAAAAAAGTACTTGACATTTTCCTAAAATAGAGTATAATGATAACTGTCAGGAGGGAAAGGGGCTCCTCCTGATAGAACTTGGATAGACAGGCAGAGTTTCCTCCCAAAGTCGCCGCAAGCGTTGTCATCCAAGTTCGCCACTTATTATAAAAGGAGAAAAGTAAAATGAGAAAGTTTGTTTATGTTGTCACTCGTGAGGATTCTTGCAGGTCCGTTGTACTTGGTATTTATACCGAAGCACTGTCAGCGGCGAATGCAGTTTGGACTCTTGCACGTGGTAGTATTATCAAATCCATTACGGAAGAACTTGTTGGTACTCTTTATACTGTACTGACTCCCGAAACCAAAGAAGAACATTATTATATTGAAAAGGTTACTCTTAATGAAAAACTTTGGTAAGGCGCGAGCCTTACCTTGCCGGCGCAATTTGATTGTTAAAAACTTAACAAACTTTTTTTGAAAAAAGTGCTTGACAAAATCCTAAAACGGAGTATAATCATAATTGTCAGAGGGAGCGAGGGTCGCCTTCTGGAAGTTCAAAGGGCAATGGGACTGACCCACCAAAAGCGTCGCAAATGCCTTGCCCTTTGTGCCTCGTCAAAAAAATTTCAAAAACCCCTTGACATTCTAGCACAAAGGTGCTATAATGAATACACAACAGAGGAAGGAAAACCTCAACAAACCAGAAAGGATTACCACTATGAAGAAAGCCACTATCCAGTCTCTCGTTTCCTACCTCACTGAAAAGAATGATGATTACATGATGGACATTCTCGCAGAACTTGAAACTGAACTGAACAAGGGTCAGGTCAAGGCAGACGCTACTCGCAAGGAATACAGCGAGATGCGTGAGAAGGTTCTGGAAGTCCTTCGTTCTGCTACGATGCCTGTGACTGCTCAGGAACTCGCTGATGAAACTGGTCTTTCCAAGGGCAAGATTGTGTATGGTCTGTCTCACCTCTGGATGGACGATATCGTCAAGACCGAGGGCAAGGTTAACACCTATGCCATTCGGGCATAATTTCAAAAAGAAACTCGCTTCGGCGAGTTTTCTTTTATTTTGGTAGTTAGTTGCCGCTAACCCCGCCGGCATCCCGCGCGAAAAAATTTTTTTTAAAAACCTATTGACATTTTCTAAAAATATGCTATAATAAATACATCAAGAGACGGAAAACTCTTATAAAACCAGAAAGGAAATTATTATGGTTTTCGCAAACGATATGAGACAGGTAGTTGATCAAATTCAAGGGGAGAAAAGGCAGAAGCAGATTGACAAGACTCGTCAGTTTTGTCATTCAACACTTTCTAAGATGATTGAAGAAAAAGCTTATGAGGGTATTGACTACATTGATTTGCATATTACTACTATTGATAAAGAAGGAATTTGTAGAGTATTAGAAAAAGACAAAGACATAGATATTTGGCTCTATAAAGTAAGTCTCCTTTGGGAAACAGTAAAAGAAATTCTTTCAGACCATGCTTATAAATATCATATGTCGACTCGTAATTTTTATACTCAGGACAGTTGGCAGAGTGGCTTTACTGTTCGTATCTATTGGTAATCAAACCTTTCTCGCCTCGTGCGAGAAAGTGCCGGCGCGGATTGACAAAAAATTAACAATCTTTTTTCTAAAAAAGTGCTTGACAAAAAGAAAATTTCTGCTATAATAATAACTGTCAGAGGGAGCAAGAGAACGGAAACAAAGCTCCTTGGAAACGCAAGACTCTTCGCCGATGACCGAAAATAAAAGGGAGAAAATTTTCGGCAACCTCTTGACAAACTTCCAAACCTATGTTATAATGATAACTGTCAAGAGGAGAACGAACCCCTTCACAGGGCACTTACAAGTGATAAGTAAGCCTAGAAATGGAAGTGTATAAATGGTCACTTCAAAGAATGCTCGTTCAAAAAAAGTTTGGAAAACCTCTTGACAACCTTCAAAATCTGTGCTATAATAAGCACGTAATCAAGGGAAGGAAAACCCTAATAAACCAGAAAGGAAATTAAACTATGAAAAAGTCCACTCTTGAAACCATCCGTACTGCTCTTATCAACATCGGTTATGAGAACACTGAAGTTCTTGATGAACTGACCAAGGAAATCAATCGTGGTGCTGATGCCAAGGCTAAGAACCTTGAAGTCTATGAGTCCTTCCACGACATTCTGGTTGGTGCTCTCTCTAATTCTCCTGCGACTTGTGGTGAAATCTATGAAGCCATTGAGAAGGAACTTCCCGATGGAGTAACCAAGGGTAAGGTTCAGTATGCTCTGACTCATCTGTGGCAGGATGAAATTGTCAAGATTGAAGGTAAGCCTAACACCTATCGGAAGGCGTAAGCCTTCCTCTCTTGGTGGCGAAAACTGACTCGCCTTAATTGACGCGTAACGCTCCGTATAGCCAAGAACCACGAGAGTTTCCTAGGGCTTTCAGCGTGGCTAAACAACACAAGCCCTTCTTTTATGGGAAGTGACACGCATCAGGGGAGCGTCTTAGAGGTATGAGAGTAAATCTCTGCCTGAAGTTCAATTCTTCCACTTTCCACCAACCATCCTCGGGTGGTCTTTTTATTAGCGCGAGTTAGTCTCAACTAACTTCGCCGGCACAAAATTTTTTCAAAAAAGTATTGACATTTCCCTTAACTTATGATATGATAATCATATCGAAAGGAGAGATGGAGAGTGAGTCCACCGTACCACTAAGCCAAAGTTAGCAAGGCGTATTGCTAATAGGCATTATTAAAATGATGTACGCCCATCCTTTACCGAGAGTCCTGAACTCGGTAGGGAAATGAGGGAAGCGACGAATTGATCACTCGTCGCTTATTTTTTTCGCCGGCGCATCGCCCATAAAAAAATAATATTTTTTTTAAAAAAGGTCTTGACAAACCGCATACAATGAAGTATAATACAATTGTTCCAAGGGGAACGAAAGAAAAGGAGGAAACAAAAAATGTACAAGCGCACTTATATCAACACTCTGCCCTATGAATACACTGACAATCCTATGTCCCACTATCTGATTAACGGCAGTACTCATCACAAAAATCACGGCGAATTGATGGAGAGCATTGCCAAGTATAATCGTGGCCTTTATACAAGTGATAAAAATCCTAACACTAGTTTTGATAAGGGTTCGGATATTCCAGAAATTGCCGCAAGCGTAAAATCTTCAGATTGTTCTCTCGCACGTATTCATTTTGATACCGCTACAAAGTGCCTGAAATACTATTTTAAGCACGTACCCTCAAAGATTTGGATTTGGGTTGAGTTTGATGAAAAGACTGGTATTGTCACTGAATACATTATGAACAAAAGCGAGTTTGGCGCTTTCGCACAGAAGTTTTCTTATCTTCATTATGAAAGTGGCACCCGCGCGCCTAAGATGCGTTTCCGCAAGACTTCCAAAAAAATGATTGCTTGGCTTGAAATGATGTGTGCTCGTTCGGCGCAGATGGCGGCATAAGTCGCCCTTCTGCCGGCGGCGTTAAACATAGCTAACTAAAAAATTTTTTCAAAACTGCTTGACATTTCTCTATAATATGCTATAATATACTTGTTCCAAGGAAATAGAAAGGATGAATAAAATGCCAATGTTTCCAATCAATTCCGAAGAAAAAGAACTGTGTTGTCTATGTGCTTTGGGCCTAGTTCATTACGATTATCTCACTCCATCGGCAAGGGAATTGTATGACACACTCACAGAAAAAGATAAAAAAGAAATACAAAAAGTACTTGATATTTCCCAAAATCGTAGTATAATGTAATTGTTCCTAGAGAACAGAAAGGATAATGAATATGAAAAACTACTTCTTTGAAACCACTGGCTATCTTAATGGTAGCCCTGTGTGTTGCCCTCTGAACGCATATGGCGATTGCCCTTATTGCGACAAACACGGCCATTGTCGTATAACTGATCCCGTGGCTAATTGTGATGACTTCGCTGCTGACTTTCCCACCTGGGAAGATTGGTTTGCTGCTCGTAGAAAAATTTTTTTCAAAAACACTTGACATTCTCCAAAATCGTAGTATAATATAATTGTTCCAAGGAACTGGGATGGACTTAGGAGGGTGAGAACTGACGGACTCCCATTGAATTCCCGTAATCCCAAGGAAGGAGATGAGCAGGTTTCGGCAACTTTCCCTGATACGGAAAAAGTTGCCACATTATGAAAGGAGAATGAAAAATGAATTGGATTGAAGTTGAGTGGCAGAGTTGGCATTGTGCAAATATTGATATGGATGATATTTATGCTAGTTGTGAGCGTCTGATGAAAGAAAGAAAAGCAACTATCACGCAGGTCGTTGATGATGCCATTGATGCTTATGTCGCTGGCCTTGATGATGAAAACTATTATAGTTGGAACGAAGACGCACAGACGAAGGTAAGAGACATCGTACTGAAGCGTTTTGGTGGCGAGCAG
>Ga0247609_10005497_pt1 | contig 12429 bp, 11 predicted proteins | sample 172DNAGHGlowgp2_FD_193487 | JGI IMG/M metagenome (GOLD analysis project Ga0247609, IMG submission 193487) | Sheep rumen microbial communities from Palmerston North, Manawatu-Wanganui, New Zealand - 1728 DNA GHGlow gp2 | ecosystem: Host-associated > Mammals > Digestive system > Stomach > Rumen ... | reverse complement strand
ATCCGCGGACATAGCCGCTTGTGTCTGCCTCCACGGAAAATCCCTGTGCGGGACCCGCAACCTCGTATCTCCATGTCACGTGCTCCCTGCCCTTGAGCGTGGGAAGCAAAAGAGCCCCGCAAAGAGATGCCTGTCCCAAAACCATCGTCTCAAGAATTCCGGTCCTGTGCTGGGCCCTCATCTGGTTTACAAAATGTGTCCCGTGAAACAGGGCTCCACGTGCCCTTCCGTCCGCAAGCACAAAAACCGCCATGTCGTCCTTCGGCAGTCTCCTCAAATGCGCAAGCAATTCCTCGTCTTCAATTTCCGCTCTAATCATTCAGTTTTCCCTCTATTTCCGCTATGCTTTTTCCTGTCTCACGCGCGATTTTCGCAAGGTCCTCAAACTCAAATTTTTGTCTTTTCACGCCGAAGCCCTCCGCCCTTTTCACGCGCACTTCACCGAACTCCGTTTTTATGGTCTCTATCTTTCTTTCCATAAAATAGCGATTGCTCACATTCTCACGCACGCCAAGGGTCGTCGTATGGCGGAAGATTGTCTCAAGGATTTTTGCCTTGTCCTTTTCACGGCACATTACGCAAAGAAGATGTCCCGGCCTTGATTTTTTCATCGTCACAGGAATCGTGTAGGCTTCCACCGCACCCGCCTCAAAAAGTCTCTCCATTGCGAAAGCGATTTTCTCCGCGCTTATGTCATCCAGATTGCAGGTGTACTCATAGATTTTTTCCGGAGCCTCGTCGCACTCACCCAAAATCACACGCACGCAGTTCGCAGCCTCGAAATCTTTTTTTCCCATGCCGTATCCGTAAGAAATGGGACGCAACGGTGGCATCTCACCAAAGTGATTTACGAAATGCTTCAGGATGGCCGCGCCTGTCGGAGTGCAAAGTTCCCCCGAAATATGCCCGCCGTAGATTGGGATGTCCCTCAGGATAAAGGCGGTCGCAGGAGCCGGCACCGGGAGGATTCCGTGCGCGCAGTGGACATGACCAGAACCCACGTTGACGGCCGACGCAAAGATTTTCTGAGGGGCAAGCATTTCAAAAAGGAGACAGGCGGACGCAATATCAGCGACGGCATCCATCGTTCCGACCTCATGGAAATGTATCTCACTCACAGGTCTTCCGTGCGCATGACTCTCGGCCTCGGCAATCAGCTTGTAGATTTGAATCACATTGGATTTAACTCCGTCGCTCAGCTTAAGATTTTCCACTGTTGACTCTATCTCCGCCATGCTTGCGTGATGGTGATGCTCGTGGTCGTGGTGATGCTCATGGTTATGCTCTTGTTCTTCGTGGTGATGCTCATGATGATGGCCTGCGTCCAGGCTTTCCTCTTCCTCGCCGTTCACCGTAACTTTTATATGCGTGCCGATGATTCCGCACTTCATGGATTTTTCCGCCGCCACGCTCACGCCCGGAATTCCCGCATGATTTATTTTTGAAAGAAAATCCTCCCTCGCGTTCTCATCCAAAAGCTCAAACAAAGACGCGCTTATCATGTCTCCTGCGGCACCCATTCCCAAATAAAAAAAAACTGTCCTCATGTTTCATTCTCCCTCAAATGTGATTTATCATGCTGGCAAGATAGCCCGCCCCGAAACCGTTGTCTATGTTCACGACCGAAACACCGCTCGCACAGGAGTTGAGCATGGAAAGCAAGGCGGAAACACCGCCGAAAGACGCTCCGTAACCCACGCTGGTCGGAACCGCAATCACGGGGCAGTCCACCAATCCCCCGATCACGCTGGCAAGGGCTCCCTCCATTCCCGCGATGGCAATAATCACACGCGCGCTCATAAGCTCATCCAGATGGGTCAGCAGGCGGTGAAGTCCTGCCACCCCGACATCGTAAAGGCGGGTCACACGGTTCCCAAGAATCTCGGCAGTGAGGGCAGCTTCCTCCGCGACAGGAATATCGCTCGTACCGCCTGTGGCCACAACTACGGTGCCGCATCCGGTGGGAGAAGGAATCCCGCCGACAAGTCCGACACGGGAATTTTGACTGTATTCAAAACCGATTTTTCCATCCGCCGAATCAGCCATTTTGTCCGACAAAAAATCTGCCGCGCCCTGAGTCATTCTTGTAATGAGGATTCGCTTTTGTCCCGCCTCAAGCATCTTGCGCACAATTCCCAAAATCTGCTCCGGGGTCTTTCCCGCTCCGTAGATTACTTCAGCAGCTCCCTGCCTGACCTTGCGGTGCAAATCCACCTTGGCAAAGCCGATGTCCTCGAAGGGCTTCTTTTTGATTTCCAAAAGCGCGTCGTCAACGGAGACTTTTCCGCTCCTTACATCCTGCAAAAGCTGTTTAATCTCAGTGCTCATCGCGGCTCTCCAAATCAAGAAGGACGGATGCGTAATCCGCCCCGAGTTTCTCAAGGATTTTCTCACGGTTCTCAATCAGAAGTGAAAACTGATTTTTCCTTATCTGGATTTTCGCAGAATCTTTTTTGGCACCGCAAATTATCCTCACGCGGAAATCGGAAAATCCAAGACCCATCAGAAAGTTTTCCGCACGCTCGGTTTTCTCAAGCCGCTCCTTATTTATGGTGCAATTTGTGGGAATCCTTGTGGCAAGGCAGGCGTAGGACGCTTTGTTCCATGTAAAAAGTCCCGCAAGTTTTGACCACTCGCGAATCTCTTTTTTGGTAAGCTCGCACTCACGCAAAGGAGAAAGGACATTCAGCTCCGCCAAGGCCCTCATTCCGGGTCGGTCTGAAAAATCGTCGCTTGCGTTCGTTCCGTCAAGCAGGACTGAAAATCCGTCTTCGGCCGCTCGCTTTATAATGGAAGAGAAAATCACTTTTTTGCAGAAGTAGCATCTGTTGGGGGGATTTTCAACGACCTTCGGATCGGAAAGCGCGTTGACTTCAATCACGGAAAGAGGAACGTCAATTTCTTTTGCGAACCGCACGGCATCCTCATATTCGAATTGAGGCTGAAAAAGGGAGCGAACATAATAGGCCCGCACATCCCTTGCGTATTGCTTCGCGGCATACAAAAGAAATGCGGAGTCAACGCCGCCTGAAAAAGCGACCGCAACCCTTGGATTTTGCATGAAAAAATCTTTCAGTTCCAATTTCCCACCTCTTTTCTATGATAGCACGGAAACCAAGGAATGAAAATAGGGAAGCGCAAAAATCTGTTATAAAAAAAATTGGCACCCGCCCCGAAGGACATTTCCCCTAGGTGGATGCCATTTTTATGAATAAAGAAGTTTTATTGTCTTATCAATTCAACCTCTTCGCCTGTATAATCAGGGTCTCCATTAGCGAAAGATACAAACCATTTACCATCACTGTCCTTTCTACCTGTAAATGTTACAGTATCTTCTCCGCTATTAACATTTCCGGAAAGGGTATTTCCTCTGATGGTATATGTTCCACTGCCTTCATTGGCACCGTGAAAACCTGTGTTTACCTCAATTGTTCCATCCGGTAAGAATAGATAATGTTGTCCCTGACTTCCGGCTCTCATTTTATAAGTTCCGTCCAGATAGGTTGCCTGTGTGCCATCACTGTTGGATGAAGAACCGGAAGAGTCATCCCCGGAGTTTGGGTGTGAACATGCGGTGAGCGCAAGGGCCAGTGCGAGTGCCGTAATGATTGCGGCGAGTTTTGAAGTTTTTTTCATTTTAGTTTCTCCTCGATGTTGGTGTTTTTGTGCGCGGACAAGCGTAGCGAAGTCCGCGCACAAAGGGATCTGTCAATCCCTTTGTGCAGTGTACACTGCACAAATTTTTTCGCGGCTCGTCTTTTCAACTTGGTAAAGCACGTCGTTGTAGATTTTTTTGCCCCGGTATGATATTCTATTTTCATGGAAATATTAAACAAAATCGATGATGTATTTTACTACCCAATTCTGATTATCGTAATGGCCATCGCGGGCATCTATTTTACGCTCCGCACGAAAGGAGTCCAGATCAGGCTCTTCGGTGAGGCATGCAAGATGATCGGGGAAAAGCCCGAGAATAAAAATCATGTGTCGTCGTTTCAGGCTCTCATGGTTTCGACGGCATCGAGGGTTGGAACCGGCAACATCGTCGGTGTGTCCACGGCAATCTGCCTCGGAGGTCCCGGCGCGGTATTCTGGATGTGGGTCATGTGCATAATCGGCGCGGCATCGGCTTTTGTGGAAAGCACCCTCGCACAGATTTACAAGCGCAAGGAAAAAGACGGATCCTGTTACGGAGGCCCGGCATATTACATCGAGCAGGCTTTGAAGGCTCCGTTTCTCTCAATCCTCTTCTGCATCTTTTTGATTCTGACCTACGCGGGCGGATTCAATCTTCTGTGCTCATACAATCTCCAGTCCACGTTCGCGGCATACTCATTTTACGATGCGAAATGGACTCCGATGATTATAGGCGCGGTCATCGCTCTTTTGGTCGGCTTTTGTCTTTTCGGAGGCGGCAAAAAAATCGTCAGGCTAACGGAGATAGTCGTACCCTTCATGGGACTTTTCTACGTGCTGATTTCCCTGATCGTAATTTTCGTCCATGTCAAGAACATACCGCAGATGTTCGTCTCCATCTTCCAGAACGCTTTCGACTTCAAATCAATCTTCGGCGGAATCTCAGGCTCCTGCCTGATTTACGGAATCAAGCGCGGACTCTATTCAAATGAGGCGGGAGTGGGTTCGGCTCCAAACGCATCGGCCTCGGCAAATGTCTCGCATCCGGTAAAGCAGGGACTCGTGCAGACCATTTCAGTTTACATTGACACCCTGCTCCTTTGTACTGCGACCGCCCTGATGTGTCTTTCAAGCGGTGTGGAGATTTCGGAAAAAGTCAACGGAACCCCCTACGTACAGAACGCCCTCAGCACCGTTTTCGGAGGATTGGGCCCCATTTTCATTACAGCCGCCATGATTCTTTTCGCATTTACGACCCTGCTCGGAAATCTCTACTATGTGGACAACGCCCTGATTTATCTGAACAGAAAAAAACGCCCCGGAAAGATTTTTATGAACATCTTTTATCTGCTCTGCGTTCTGGTGATTTTCTTCGGAGCCATTACACCGATGGACGCTGCGTGGGCAGCCGCTGACATTTCCATGGGCCTGATGACCATAATCAATCTCCCCTGCTGCGTGATTCTGTTCGGTGTCGTGAAAAAGGCTCTTACAGATTACGAAAAGCAAAAGAATGAGGGAAAAAATCCTGAGTTCCATGCGAAGAACGTGGGTCTGGATCCGGAGAAACTGAGCTGCTGGGAATAGGACAAAAAGGGGCAGGGAAAATTCCTCGGCATCCTTTTCTGGCTCAATCTTGCCGCGCTTTTTATGAGTGTCCTGATGATAATCATATCTCTGACAGCAGGTCTTACATTCTCATTGGGAAACAGGAATTTCCTTATCAGCTCATCTAATGTCATTCTCTTGCACAAGTCAGCCAATGCAATGAAGTCGTATAAGTGCTCCTGATAGAATCAATCACCGCAGAGTTAACTTTATCAGCCTCATCATTTTCTGTAAAGACTTTATAATTTGTTCCGTTAATCCTTTTGATCAGCTTTACAGCAAACAGAATTTGGATAATTGAACAATCGAAAGTCATGTGCTATACTGATATCAGGAGATCCTGCATGAAAACGATAAAAGCTCACCTTCTTTTTATTGTCGCAATCCTCATCCTTTTTTCCGGATGCAAGGGAAAGGATAAAGTTGAAGAACCCAACTCCAGTTCCGAGGCCATGGCAACAGCAAAATCGGAAATCACATACAGCAATATACCTGACAATTTTCCGTCCGACTGGCAAAGCGACGACAAAATGATTGGGTTTTACATTGGCTCCAAAGACAAAAGCGGAATGACTGCCAACTACCAGCTTTTCTGCGGAAACGGAAGAGCTTTTGCAAGCGGCCTTTTAAGACATTCTTTCGGAGGAACCGATGCCGAAGGAAATGTCCGCCATGAGTTCATCCTACTTGAATCCCCTGATGAGGACAAAATTGATTTTTCTGCATCCGACGGTCCTGATGAAAAAAAGCAGGCCATACTGGATTACCTTTTCCCCGACGGAAAGGACTGCGTGATTGAATACATGCCTGACTATATGAACCTGGGCAAAAAGGGTGCCTTTGTCTACAAGGACTCTGCCTTTTACTTCAGTGCGTACACAAAAAATCTTGCTGAATTTTCCGACACCATCATTGAGGGACTTCCCGCAACCTACCTTGGAAGAAAATCATACACGCCCAAGGACAGGACTTGCGTTTATTCCAGGCCGGACGTGACGAGCGAAAAAATCCCGGTAGAAAACGTAAGGTGGCAGGCTTTCTCCCCAGACAAAAAAGTCAGTCGGCTTTATGATAGCGGAACCCAACTTTTGGACTGGTACCGCGGAATTGAAATCACGGTGCTGGGAAGAACCAAGGATTTCTATAAGGTAAACGGAAAGGAAAACAACTGGTATTATGTTGAAAAATACTCAAATCACGGCTGGGTTTTCGGAGGCGACATAGAGCCTTGGGATGCTTCACTGACGGATGAATACAAAAAGTCTGTCATTGAAAATGGAGTCAAGGACGGACTGATTGAGCTTAGCGACGTTGACTACTCATCCATCCCCGATGATCTGCTTGAAATCACTTTGGGTGAGGACGACGGTTCTGCAATCTACTACAACAACGATGTTATTTATCTTGCCTACCCATACTACTGCAATGCCTTTGCAAAATATGACAGGAGCAGAATGGCCTACGACAAGGACGGATTCATGAAATTCAAGTACGGACCAGGCGAAAACGACAGCTACCTTTTTATCATGGGAAACCAGATAAACCAGCGTTTTACAAACTTTAAGAATGACGGTGCCTTAAGCTACAGGGATGAAGAGGACGATGACCTTATGAGGTACCACAGCTATTACTTCAAGTCCATTTCGGCAAGCACATCCTATTCTGAAACTCTTGGTGGAAGAAAAGTCGTCTATGAGCCTGAGAACCTTGAGAAGTGCTTTGAGATTGGCTGCAAGTGCCATCCCTACTGGTGGAACTACTCGCACATTCCCTGGGTTGAGGGCGCGGAAGGAAACGGAATCGGAGAATCAATCACGGTTGAGTTTACTGAAGATATGGCTGGCATGTCTGTCTTAAACGGATATACCGACATCAACAAGCTCAAGCTCTATAAGGAAAACTCCAGGCTTAAGGAAGTGCGGATGGACGACCTTGTGAACGGAGATTCCTGGACGGTTAGTTTTGACGACAAGGTTTACTTCAACTACATAGCCTTCCCCAAAAAGACGACCAAAATCAAGATGACCATAAAGAGCGTCTATGATGGAACGAAGTATTCCGACACCTGTGTCTCCGCAATCATCCCGAGCAAGACTAATCCTGTTGCCGCGGATTCTGATGAAGGCAAGAGATATTTGGAGCAGGTCCATGAGGATTTCAAGAGGGTCATGAGGGACTGCGATTTAGTTACGGCAGAGGAGCTGGTGAAAAAACTCAAGGAAGAATGAAAATGGAAGAGCCTCTGCATCAAGGCGGAGGATTTCACTTCAAATTCACAAAATTTGGGCTCATACCGACAAAATCAAACTTGTTTTTTCACGCGGCCGCCATTAGAATAAAATCATGGAATACACACCAAACTCAGATAAAATCACCCGGGATTATTTTGACTCCCTTTTGCTGGAATCCCGCTACATTGACTCATGCCTGCCGTCAACCAAGCTTGAGCTTTACGGAAAGACTTTTGACACGCCCATTATGACCGCAGCCCTTTCCCATCTTGGAAACACAGCCAAAAACGGAATGGAAATCTACGCGGAGGCCACCGCAAAATCGAATGCCGTCCACTGGGTAGGGATGGGTAGCGATGAGGAGCTGGAGAAAATCGTTTCCACCGGAGCCGCCACAATCAAAATCATAAAGCCTCACGATGACAACAGGGAAGTGTTCCGTAAAATTGAACATGCCGTAAACGCGGGATGTTTTGCCGTAGGAATGGACATTGACCACGCATTTAACGCTTCAGGCGGATACGATAACGTGATGGGTCTACCCATGAAAGCCAAGTCCACCGAGGAATTAAAGGATTTTGTTCAGGCCGCAAAAGTTCCCTTTGTCGTAAAGGGAGTGTTGAGCACACGTGATGCCGAAAAGTGCCTTAAAGCAGGCGTAAAGGGAATCGTGCTATCCCATCACCATGGAATCATGTCCTACTCTGTTCCACCGCTATTTGTTTTGCCTGAGATTGCAAAAGCCGTTGCAAATGAGATTCCGATTTTTGTTGACTGCGGGATTGAAAGCGGAGCCGACGCCTACAAGTGTCTTGCCCTTGGTGCGACTGCCGTTTCCGTTGGCCGCCACCTCATGCCCCTTTTGAAAAATGGAGCGGATTCAGTTGCGGACAGAATCAATGAGATGAACGGAGAACTTGCGGGATTCATGGCACGTACCGGAGTCTGCGGCTTGAACCACTTTGACCCAAGCGTAATCCACCACAAGGTCTTTTAACAGAGTATGGCTTGTAATACCATGTGAATAAATGTATACTGAACACAGGGTTTAGGCGATTTCACAAAAAAGGAGAGTATAAAAATGAAAAAGGTATTATCTGGAATTTTTACAGCTGTTTTAACTCTTGTCATGTTTTTTTCTGCTTCAAGTTGTATTAGTCTGTCGGAACTGATGGATGTTTCAGGACCTTCCAATTCTTCAAGGTCAGTTTCTTCTGCTCATGTCTCTTCATCAAGTACAAAAGGTAACAGCACAACAACAGTTTCTGATGACGGAAAGACTATAACGACAGTTACAGTAGAGGACGTTTACACAAAAAAAACTGATGACTCAGGTTATACCACATCTTATTCTCCAGGAAACATTGTTTACTCAGACGGAACAATGACAAATTTTTACACACTTGATACTTCAAAGACTCCGGTAGCCGTAATTTTTGATGCCAAAAACAAACTTGGTGTTGCCCTCACAGGCAAAGAGCTTCCATGGGCACCGGCTGAGGCAGCAGGATACAGAGCCGCTCTAAAGACAAGCGATGTTTCCGGTGAAAAGAACTGGGACGTAATCAAGGCCGCAGACCCTCAGGGAACAAGCACTCCGGCAAAATGCGACGAAAACTATCCGGCCTTTTACTATTGCGCAAATTATTCAACCAAGGGATATGAAAACGGATGGTACATGCCTTCAAAAGATGAAATGAAAACCCTTATGTACTGGAAAAGCAACGTAGAGGCTGCGTTGAAAAAAATCCCCGGTGCAGAGCCTCTCAACCCTAGGGGAGCAAAAGGCTATTCTGATAGCTACTGGTCATCATCACAGTATATAAGTGAGACCTCTGGATCATACGGCCAAATCTTTGCATGGGCAATTGATACTACCGGGTATGCCAACTCCAATTCCAAAGAGGCCTTAAAATATGTCCGCCCGGTGCATAAGCTTTAGGATACTGCAAAAACTGCTGTAGACCGCAATATTATTTTGAGAAAAGCGAAAATGTATCTTGGAGTTTCATCATCACTATCACATACATCGCCTGAGGACTGGGCCGCAAAGCACAGGGCACTTGGATTAAAGACGGTTGTTTTTCCTGTGGACTTTAATGCCGGCGAAGAAAAAATCAACGCATACAAAAATGCTGCGGATGACGCGGGGCTCACGATTGCAGAAGTCGGAATCTGGCGGAACACCCTTGCAAAAGATTTGGACGAAAGAAAGCGCATGATAAACTATGCCGTGGGTCAGCTCAAGATGGCGGATATGATTGGCGCACGCTGCTGTGTGAATGTCGTGGGAACCCCATACGGACCACGCTGGGATGGCGGCTACAGAGAAAACTTTAGCGACGAGCTCTGGGATATGGCAATCAGGATGATTCAGGAAATCATAGACAGGGCATCTCCATCAAAAACAAAATTCAGCATTGAGTCCATGCCGTGGATGATTCCTTCAAGTCCTGACGAATATCTGCGCATGATCGAAAAAGTGAATCGTGATGCATTTGGTGCGCACCTCGATGTGGTGAACATGATTACAAGCCCCGACCGGTATTTTTACAACGACCGTTTTCTGGAGGAATGTTTTTCCAAGCTCAAGGGAATGATTTGCAGCTGCCACCTCAAGGACATAAACTTAAAGGAGGAATACACATTCCAGCTTGAGGAGTGTGCCTGCGGTAAAGGAAGCCTGGACATTGAGCGTTACGCAAGACTTGCCACAGAGGAAGACCCCTCCATGCCCATGATAATCGAGCATCTTACAAGCGACGAGGAATATGTTGAAAGCGTGGAGTATGTAAGAAAGAGATTGGGAGTATAAACTCAAAACTTTTTTTTCTTGCTTTTTCCACTTTTCCCCATTATACTCTAATACATGACTGTAGTAATAAACAGAAAAAAGTACAAGGATATGTCCTGTAGTGAAGCGGTAGAAAAGGCTGTTGAAATTCTGGACAGAGATTATTTTGACATAATCCTGGAAATTGACTCCAAAAATTCAATTCAATTTTTCAAGGAATTCGGAAGGATATCTATTTCAAAAAATGATGAAGGAATTGTTTCTTTTCTTAATGACTTAAATGAAAATTCAGACATTCCAGGCCTCATCAGGGCATATTACGATAAGCCCGCAAATGTTCAATTTGACTGGGACGAATCTATTTCAATTGAAAAGAAATCTAAAAAAACTGAAACAAAATCACTGGCAGCTTCAAGGGATTACAACAAATACATGATGTTAAGCAGCATCGGTAAAAGCTGTTTTTTCTGTATTTTAATCCTCAATCTGATTTTGATGCTCTTTTTCATACTAAAAAGAAACAGCGGTTCATTGTATGAGCGCATTACATGGTTTTTTACTGAACTTAAATTTAAGAGGTCAGATCCGCGGCTGACCTTACTCCTCTGTCCCGGTTTTCTATTCCTCTGGGCTTATGGAAAAGTCAAAGTGATGGAACTCAAAAAAAGAAAAAATCCCGCCCCATAGACTAAAGCTTTCAGAGATGCCAGTAAGACAATTCATTTTAGTATGGCGACTATCCATTCCGGGTTGGGGGCTTTCATCTCCTTGTCCATTGCCATCTCCTCCATGATTCCCTGAACAGATGACCAGAAACACTTTGACATTAAAAGTGCGTCTCCCTTGTGGAATATTCCGCTTCTTTGGCCTGCCCTTATGAGTTTTGCCGTGGACTCCATCGTCTTTACTGAATCCGCTATTTTTCTTGCTTCCTCAGGCATACCAGTACGACGCACCTGTCCCATCAGCACGAACATCTTGAATACCCAAGGCTCCTTGTCGGCATACAAAAACATCTGCCGTAAAAATTCCGTAAGAAAAACATCTGGAGGCAGGTTCATTGTGTTTTCCGCTGATTTAGGTCCTTCCAGCCCCAGTTTGACAAGCTCGTTCAAAAGTTCTTCCTTTGATTCAAAATAATGGAACAAAAGGCCTGTGCTCATCGGTACGGCTTGGGCTATGTCCGTGATTTTTGTCTCATAATATCCACAGTCCACAAATAAATTGAGGGCCGTCATCAGGATTGCTTTTCGCTTTTCTTCTTTCTGCTCTTTTCTTGTCATATATTGATGTCCCTCTTCTGGCTTTTTAAAAGTCTCTGCATTGCAAATTTACCGCTTGCCACCGCTACAGGAAGTCCACCCGGAGACATTGTCCACTGTCCTGCAAGATAGAGATTGTCTATGCCCTTTACCCTTCCCTTGAGCCTGAGCTGCTTTGCCCCTGGTGTGGTGATGAAACTCATGTAGCTTCCATGATAGGCGTTGCAGTATCTTTCGTATGTAAGCGGAGTCCAGCAATCCAAAACTTCAATTGACTTTTCCAATTCCGGGAAACGTGAGATTATGCGTTTTTGAATCTCCAGAGTCAGCTCTTCCTTTACTTTTCTGTATTCATCCTTGGACAGGCTTTTCCAATATTCAAAATCGCTGTCGGTCTGAGTGATGCAAGTTTGAATCACCTGTTTGCCGTCATGAACAAACAAGGGGTCGTATCCATAATATTTTAGGTACATACGGTCAAAAATATGGGTTCCAATTTTAAGCTCATCAATATCAACAAAAACCGTTTCATTTGCCACAAAGGATTCGTCCACTGCAAATGCAATCTGGAAGCCGCTTGTAACTGGATATTTTTTTGGAGAACTGTAAGCCGCACAAAGTTCTTTCGGCATGCACTCTTGTGGAAGAAGCTTGTTGAACAGAGGATATGAATCAATGGCAGGAATCACATAATCGGCAGGAACAAACTCGCCGCCTTCAAGAGTGATTCCGCTTGCCTTCTTTTTTTCAAGAACGATTTTTTCAACACCAGTATTATAGAAAATCTCTCCGCCAAGCTCCTTGAATTTTTTCTCCATGCGCAATGACATTTGAAGCGATGCCCCCATCGGGACATTTCCGTTCCCAATCACAACAGTTGCATAGGAAACCAGGAAAG
>Ga0247609_10005496_pt1 | contig 12429 bp, 4 predicted proteins | sample 172DNAGHGlowgp2_FD_193487 | JGI IMG/M metagenome (GOLD analysis project Ga0247609, IMG submission 193487) | Sheep rumen microbial communities from Palmerston North, Manawatu-Wanganui, New Zealand - 1728 DNA GHGlow gp2 | ecosystem: Host-associated > Mammals > Digestive system > Stomach > Rumen ... | reverse complement strand
CCAATCCCCAATCCCCATATCCATTATCATATTTATAATCAAATTAAATGATTTATAAAATAATTATAATCTTGAATTTACAAAAATAAAATTTGATTATTAAAATTTATACATATAAAACTAATGAATAATATTTTAGTAGAACTAAAGAAAAAAGAAAAGGTAAAAATTGTTAAAGAAAAATATTTTAGTTCACCAAAGATAAATAAAAAATTTACTACATCTTTAGAATTAAAAATTTCTGGACCACCTAAAAAAAAAAAGAAAAAAAAAGAGTTAGATGAAGAAGAAGAAGAAGAAAAATCAGATAGTAAAGGCAATGATTCAAGTGAAAAAGAATCAAGTGAAGATAGTGAAAAAGAAAAAAAAAAGAAAAAAAAAGAAAAAATAAAACAAGATAAAAAATTATTTAAAAAAAAATCAAAATTTAAAAATGAAGGAAGTAGTTCGGAAGAAGGATCTAATTCTTCAGAAGTTAAAGAAAAAAAAGAGAGCCTTGATTCTATCAAGGAAAATATTCCAAAAAAATATAGAAAAGAAGTAGAGAATAAGGAGGAAGATAAAAATGAAAATAATAATTTAGAATCTGAAGAGGAATCAGAAAGTAGTTCTGAAATTGAAGAGAAAAAATCGAAGTTAAAAAAAACAAAAAAAAATAAACAAGTTGATAAGTATGAATCTAAAAGTACAAAAAAAGAAAAGAAAAAATTAAATTCTAAAAAAGATAATAATGAAGAATCCCTCAAAAGAAAAAGTTCTAGAAAAAAGAATAAAAAAGATAAAGAAAATGATAGTAAAGAAAAAAAAAAATCAAAATTTAAAAAAGGTGAAGAAGATTCAAGCAGTGAAGAGGAAGAAAAAAAAATATCAAAAAAAAAGAAAAATATTAAAAAGAAAAAATTGTCTGATTCAGAGGATGAAAACCAATACAAAGAAAATAATCAAGATTCAAATTGTAGCAAAGAAAAAAAGAACTTAAAAAAAAAAGATTCTTCTAGTGAAGATAAGCTAAATTCTAATTTAGAAAGTGAAATTAATAAAGAAGAAAATGGAAATCAAAACGAAAAAAAGGATAATAATAAAAAAATAGAAAATACAGAAAAAAATAATATGAGTAAATTAAATAATTCAGATATTGAAGTACAAGAAAAAATTGATAAAGAAAACAAAGAATTTAAAATAATAGAAAATAATAAAGCTAATAATAACAATTTAAATGTTTTAAAGGAAAATTTAAAAAAAAAAGATATAGAGGAAGATAATTCACTTACTGAAAAAGAAAACAAAAAAAATGTTGAAGAAATATCTAATATAGAAGGAGAGACAAAAGCTTATGAAAAAAAAGATTCAATTAAAAGTGAAGAAAAATAAAAAAAGAAAAAATCCAAAAAAAATAAGATGAAAGAAGAAAATAAAAAATATTATAAATCAAAAAAAAGTAAAAAGGAGGAAGGGAAAAATAGTGATAGTGATAATGATTCAGAAGAGGATGAAAAATATTCTAAATCAAAAAAATTAAAAAAGAATAAAAGAAATGATAATAATAGTGATTCAGAAATGGAAGAAAAATATTCAAAAAAATCAAAGAAAAAAGCAAAAAATACAATTTTTGATGATAGAAGTCAAAAATCAGAAGAAGAAAAGAAAAATAAAAAAATAAAAAATAGAAAAGAACAAAATTTTTCTTCAGATGACAACAGCTCTTTTAAGCATAAAAAAAAGAAAATTAAGAAAACTTCTGAGGAGTCAGAGGAAGAATATTCTAAAGACATAAAAAAAGAAAGGAAAAAAAATAAAAAAAAGAGAAATCTTAACATCGAAATATTAACTACATTACAGAAAATAAGGAAAATGATAAAAAAATTAGAACTACAATGTCAAAAAAAGAAAAAATCTACAAAAAAAAGTAAAAAAGATGAATATTCAGAGGAGGAAGAAGAAGAAGAGGAAGAAGAGGAAGAGGAAGAGGAAGAGGAAGAAGAAGAAGAAAAAGAAGAAGAAAAAGAAGAAGAAGAAGAAAGTGAAAGTAAATCTAAGAAAATAAAAAAATGCAAAAAAAAGGATAAAAAACTTAAAGATAAAAAAGAAATGAAAGATATACAAAAAGCAGGAAATGATATTAATGCAAACAAGAAAAAAGTTAAAGAAGGATATTTAAAAGATTTAAAACAGCAAAATAAAAAATCTTCTTCTTCTTCCTCATCTTCCTCTTCTTCATTATCTTATTTAAGTCTAATAGATAAAAAAATTGATGAAGATATTGATATACTTAAAGAAAATAAAATGAAATTAAGAGAAGATGAAGATTTTTTCAATAAAATGGGATATGTTTTAACTGATAAATTATGCGAAAGAATGGCTATTTTAATTCACTATATCTTAACTGGAATACCGGTCTTATTAGAGGGGCAAACTGGAACATCAAAAACAAGAACAGCATTAATAGCCTGTGAGTATATAACAAAAATAATAAATGGAGAAACAAAAAATGATTCATTACTAAGATATAATTTGAGTTCAGAGACTAAAATAGATGATTTATTAGTGAAATTTGTTGGAGATAATCTATCAGCCTCAGGACTTAAAATAAAAGAAGGACAATTTTTTAAAGCTTATATAAGAGGACATAAAATACTTTTAGATTCAATAAATTTAGCTTCAACTGAAGTTCTGGAATGTATACAACAAGCAATTGATAATAAAATTTTAAGTACTGAATTATCTGGAAAAGTTTTGGAAAAATATTATATGCATAAAAATTTTGGAATAATTGTTACACAAAACCCAAACAAAGGTGCTTTTACAAATAAAAGACAAGAATTAGGATTAGGCTTTCTCTCAAGATTTCAAAGAATTAATTTTCCTAATCTGGATAAAGATGAAATAATAGATATTGCAAAAGGTTTAGCTAAACAAAACAATTGCAAAGGAAAAGATGATATATTAATAGATATTGTTTCATTTCATTTTGATTGGCAGGAAAAAATGAATTCTCATGATGATGTTCAATGTTTTACTATCAGAGAAATAGAAGGTGTAATAAGAGCATTGGCTCAAAATAAAAATATCTATGATACTATAATGACAATATATGGAGCAAGGTATCGAAATGAAATAAAAAATAAATTAAAACTACAATTAAAAGAATATAAAACTTTGAAAGATTTAAAGCCTTCTCCCTTTTCTTTACCAGAAGAATTTCCTCATTGCTTCTCTAATAATAGTTTATGTGAAACAGTTTCTTCAGTATTATTTTCTTTAACAAATGAAAGACATTGTTTAATAATAGGAGAAGATGAAAGTGGTATTACACAAGTTGCAAGATGGTGTGCAGATTGTTTTAATAAAATGATAAATAAAAAAAATCAAAATAGTTATTTATGCTTATGTACAAAAAATTTACAATTCTCTGATTTAATCGGAAAAAATAAACCTTGTCTCAAATATGATATTTTAAAATTCACCCCAGGTTTTTTAGTAGAAGCTATCGAAAAAGGAGGAACTGTTATTTTAGACTGTATAAATGAAGTTAATCCTACAGTAGCTGAAAGATTAAATTATTTGTTAGATAAAAAAAATAGTGCTGAAGAAGAATTCTTTGATTTACCAGAAAATTCGGAAAAGTTAAGAATTCAGATACATAAAAATTTTAGAATGATATGTACTTGTAATTTGAATAATTTAAAAGATATGTCTCCTGCTTTTGTCAATAGGTTTGATGTTGTTGTCTTAGAAAATCAATTAGAAAATTTGAATGATACACAATATTCTAAATTAATTTCTAATTTTTTTAATTCATTTGAGCATATACCAAAAAGGCAAAAAAAAATTAATGTAAAAGCTGAAATAATTCTAGATAATATAGAATTTGAAGATGATGAAAATAGCATTAAAAGTAAAGAGGAAGAAAATATTAAAGTTTTAGAAAGTAAAGAAGAAATGATAAACAAAGAAAATAAATTTATGAATGATGAAAAAAATTTGATTAATAAAATTATAGAAAAAATAAAGATTTTACCAGAAAAAGAAAACAATATTAGAGAGTATTCTCATATTAGGACAATCTCTGCATTAAGCAGATTTTGCTATGGAATAGAAAAATTAAGGAAACTATTCGGACAAACAAAATATGAAAAAGAAAAAATAACAGATGATGATATAATAAATACAGTATTTGAAATTCTTTTTAAAGATGATAATTAAAAAATAGAAATAAGTGAAAATATAAAAAATGCTTTATTAAAAGAATTAATAGAAGAAAATGAAAGAAAAATGAAAGGAGAAAATAAAGATAGATATTTCTTTGAAAAATCTGAAAGTTTAAAAAAGTTTGTTTTATTTATATATATTTCCTCTTTAATTAATTTATATTTATGTGTTGTAAGTCCCCCTGGAACTGGGAAAACAGTAGCAGCTTGTTCAATTGCAGAAATAAGGGCTAAAATATTAGGCCAGGAAATTCCTTTTTATATTCATGATCATTATTCTAGAACACAACCAAGTGATTTTTATGGAGCAACTTCAATAAATGATTCAGAAATAATTTTTAAAGAAGGAAGTCTTACTTTAGCTATAAAAGAAGGAAGTGTATATATTGCAGATAAATTTAATATTTCTTCTAAATTAAATATGAAATCCGTGGCTCCAGTCTTAGAGCAAATATTTAATCAAGATTTAATAATTCCAGGAATAGATGGAACTGTATTCATTGATCCTAATTTCTTTTTCATTATATGTCAAAATGATATTGGAACTTTTAAGAGAAATGAATTGCCCCATAAAATAAAAATGAAATTAAGAAAAGTAGTATATCCTGAACAAACAAAGGAAGAAATAGAATCAATTTGTGTTTCTTTGAATAATTCTTTTTATGAGCAAAACCAGAAAAATAAATTAGAAGATATTGAAGCCAAGCTTTGTGGAGATTTTATGATAAAAGTAAATAAAAATAAATTGACTTCCCACCCGTGGTCATTAAGAGATATTAGAAAAATATTTTTAAGAATGAAAAATCAAAAAATATTAAAAGAATATTATAAAAATATAGGAATAGCTACCAATCTTTTATTTTATGCTCTATCTTCTACTTCAAAGGATCAATTAAATAAAGAAATTTTAGATAATATAATAACAGCTTTAAAAGAAATATTTGCAGATAGAATAAAAGAAGATGATTTAAGAAAAGTATTCTATGAAGAAGCCAAACTTTATAATGAGTTAGATTCTAAAGCAGGCATAAGAACTTATTATATTAAAAAACATAATTCATTAATATTTTTTGACCAAATTAATGAAGATTCTAAAAGAAATGAAAATGAAAGGGAAAAAAAGAAAAAAATGTTAGAAAAATATAATAATCTTCCAAATTTTCTTGAATGTTTATTTAAAATAAAATTATCTAATTATGATGAACCATTATTATTATCAGGACCTACTTGTTACAAAACTTATTCAGCAAAAATAATATTAAGAAAAGCAGATGTTGTTTCATTAAACCATGAATCAACAATACCCCAATTATTAGGTTCTTCATTTTTTTATCCAAATATAGAAGATAAAAAATTCTGCTTGAAGTTAATATATGAAATACTTGAAATTCCCAATATTGAAATAGAAATATTTAAAATTGATAAATGGGATGAATATAAGGATGTAATATCAAAAAAAATTAAAAATAACATGCCTGATTCAGATTCACCTTTTTATTATACTTTGAAAAATTTAATAAAGAAATTATTTATTGAAGAAAAATTGAATGATAAAAATTTAAATAATATTAAAATTGAATTTAAACCAGGTTTAATATTATCATCAATTTTAAATAAAAAATCATTAATATTAAAAGATATTCCCCAAGCCAAAACCTTTGTTTTAGAAAGACTCAATGAATTATTTTCTGGGAAACATTATCTTACTTTAGTTGAAGACATACCAGGAACATTAACTACAAAGGAAAACAAAGACCTTATAAATTTTAAAGAAGATTTCAGAGTTATTGCAACTTGTAAGCCAGGAGAAGAACTAAAATTATCAGAAGGACTTTTATCAAGATTTACAGTTATAGCCTGTGAACCTTATACAAAAGAAGAAGAAAAAATTGTGTTGGAAAGTACTATAAAGGGAAATTTTGATATAGATGAATTTAATAAATTAGCTCCTAATTTCAATTTAACTGAAAAATTAAATTGCTTAAGAATGACAAAAAATTTAGATAATCTTATTAAAGATAATCATGATAAAAATTTAAAAATATGCGCTTATATATTACAAAAAGGATTAACGAAACAAAGAGAGAGTCAAGTTCAAAAATTGGAAGATTCATTTAAATTAAATCTACGAAATTATGAAGATGGTATATGCCCATTTGAAATATTAAAAGAAAATGGACTTCAATATCTTAGATCAAAAATATTTAAAATAAAAATGATTTCTTTATCTTCTAAAATAGAAATAGAAATAAATGATAAAAACATATTTTTTACTAAAAAATTTTCAGAAATATGTGATATTATACTTTTCGGATTAAGTCTAAAAATACCTATTATTTTAGAAGGTGAATCAGGTCAAGGAAAACAAACTGCAATTCATTATATATCCAAAAAATTGGGATTAGAAATTATTAATATAATAATTTCTAAATCAACAAAAGTTGATGATTTACTAATAAAATTAATTATAAAAAAATCCGATATCGGGGAAATTTTTATAAAAATGAGAGAAACAGAATTATATAAAGCAATTAAATCAACAGATATATGTCCAAAAAAATTAATAGTATTTCATGGAATTAATAATGCATCTCCAGAAATTTTAAATTTTTTAAATTCTATATTTATTCCTGATGCAACTATTCGCCTTTCAAATGGTTTTATTTTAGAAAAAATGGGTATGAATATGAATATAATAGGCATATTCAATAAAGAAAAGGATAATGTAAATAAAGATAAAATTCCTTCTAGAATTTTATCAAATTGCATTTATCATATAGTGGAAAATCCTTTTTGAGAAGATATTTCAAATATAATTTCAAATTTATTTATAAAAATGGATTTTGGAAAAGAAGAAAATATAAAATATGTCAAAAATTATTTAATAAAAAATAAAATTGATGGTATAAAAAATTCAATTGAAGCTAGTAAAAAAATAGAAGATAAAAAATATTTTAAAGAAAATTTCCAAAAGGCAAAGGAATTTGAATCTAAAGATTTTTCAAAAAAATTTTTGGATGCAATTAAATTATCTTTAGAAGCTCCTAATGAATCACCTTTTACTCTAAATGATATTAAAAATTATATAGATTTTCGAAAATCTGCTCCTCAAATTAATATTTCACTTATTCAATTATTTATTTTTGTATATCATTTTTCACAGGAAGAAAATATTAATAAAATATCAGAAAAACTTGGCTTATCAAGAAATATAGAATATTTACCAACTATAGATTATGATGAAGACAAAGAACATATAATTATTAAATTGGAAAGAGAATCCATTAGAGTCAAAGTAAATAATCCAAAAAAAATAAAAATAAGAAAATGTAAACAATTATTTGATACTTTAACAAAATCTCAGAAGCATTGCTTTATATTTTTAATATGTTGTTTAATATCAAAAAAAACTCCAATAATAAAAGGACCTACAGCTTCTGGAAAATCATATCTCTTGAATGTATTTTCAACTTTATTAGGCCAAGAACCTAATTTATATCAAATGAATTCAAATATAGGAATGTCAATATTAACAGGACAAGAAATAATAAAGGAAGAATTTGATGATTTTGAAAGAGAAAAAATATGTAATGCTTATAAAAATATTGAAGAGATAATAAATTATAAAAGATCATTTAATACAATGAATTTAAAACACTATAAAAAAATTATTTCAAAAATAGATAATAAATTAGAAGAATCAGATAATTTAGATGAAGAGACAAAAGAAAAATTAAAAAAGGCAAGAAGAAGTATTTATGCTATTATCTCACCTTTAAGTAGATATATTCATGAACATTCAGTTTTTATAGATTCAATATGTAAAAACGAAGGTCAATGGGTTATATTAGATGGAATTGAAATGGCTCCTTCAGAAATTCTTGAAAGAATATCTCCTTTATGTGGAGAAAATCCAGAAATTAGAATAATCGAACTAGGAGAAGAAATTTATATTGAATCTGAAAATATTAAAGAGAATTTTCATCTTTTTATGATTTATAATCCTTTTAATAAAGAATCTAAAAATCTTAATCAAACTTTATTTAATAAATGCATATCTTTTAATTTACCTTCAATTGATACTTTTCAAACAGATATTTCAGCAATAATATACAATTCAATTAATATACCAAAAATGGCAAATAAAAATATTTGGAATATATTAAGTGCTAAATTAGCCGCTTCTCATATGACATCAACTAAAATAAGTGAAAATCATTTAGAGCAAATGGCAGGAGGAATAAAAATAACGCCAAGAAATTTAATTTTTCTTATAAGAGATATGAATAAAAATGATTTTGATAATAGAAATTTGGATGAAACTATGAGATGGATAAAATCATCTTCTTTGACCTTTTACTATTTTAATTGTTTTATTGATGATCAAAGAGAAAAAAAAGAAGAGAATACTGGAGTTTATACAAAAGATGATTTTAAAAATGAAATGACTAATTCATTTAAAAAAGATGCAAAAAATTTAAAAATTTATTCTGACAATTATAATATAAATGAAGAGTTGTTCCCTGAAATTGTGAATAATTTAAAGGAGATTCAAATTTCTTCAATCAATGAAACTTCACAATTTAATTTTGATTTTAGAGAATTTGTCAAAGCTTGTTTAGAAATTCCATTACAACAATCAAATTTAGAATATATTTATAATCAAATTGAAGAAACAATCAATTTATTGAATAATTCATGTTTATCAAATGAATTTTTATATTCATTTTATCAAATTAAAATTATTGGAAAATTATTTAAAAAATTATTAGATAAAATAAGAATTAATAAATTGGAACAAAAAGGACTAAAATTAAATTCAGATGATTTGCTTAATACAAAAGATTTTACTGATGTTAGACCCATTTTATTGAAGTTGAGATTATTAGAAGGTTTAACTAATAGGGGAAAGTCATACTTTAGTTATGGCATGAATCCTATTTTGTATATGCCTGAAATCAATCAATTAATAAATAAATTAAATAACCTTGTAATAAATAGGAATAAAAATAGTTTAAAAGAACTTTTTTCTTTTTGCAATAAATATCAATGTTATATAAAATTTATAGAATTTATTTTCCCATATAATAATTTTATTGAAGAATGTAAAAATTCTGATTTTGGTTTAGCTTATTATTATATAGAATTAATGATTGAGTGCTGTAAAAATAAAACTAATTTTACTGTAATATTTGATAATGAAGAAATTCCTTTTTTCTTTGAAAAAAATCAATATAAAAAAATCTTTCCTATTTTAAAATTAAATGAGAAAGATAAAATTTTTCTATCTATTGGTACAGGGATTAAATATTTTGATCCAAAAACAGGGAAAATGGCTAAAGTAGAATTAGTTATAAGAGATGAAAATGTAAATAAAAAGAAAACTCTTTATTTTATCAATTTATTAAAAGAAAATTCTGGAATTGTAGATACAAATAATCTCAAATATATACTTACTTCTTTCAATGGTGATAGTATAGAAAATATTTCATCAAAAAAATTTTTAATATCTAATTTATTTTTAATTAATAATGGTATAATTCCAAAAATATGGACTTTTCTTTTTTCATTTTACGATGATTCTGATGTGATTGATTATATAATAAATAATTTACTTCCTTTTGAAAGATATTTATTCCTAATATCAAAATATTTTTTTTCAAACTTAAATGATAAATCAGATATTGAAAAAAGTTTAGAATTTACTGAAAAAACTGAAAAATTAAATATTTTTTATAATGAAGAAATTTTTCTTTTGAGAAATTTTATAGGAAAAAGAATAGAAGAAAATTTAACAGATGAAGAATATAAAAATTATTTAAATAAAATTGATGAAGAAATATCAAAATTAGAAATTTTAAGAGATTATTGGCCCGAAGAAAAAATAAATGATTATAAAGAAATTTTATATGAAATTAGAGATAAAATAGAAGATGAATATTTAACTAATTATAGAGCAGTTCAAAAACCTTGCTCAAATTTATATATTGAAAAAGAAATAAATAAAGCCATAGAAAAAATGAAAAATATATCTAGAACAAAATTAAAACTGGATGAAGAAAAAAAATTAGACAAATTATTTAGTTCAGATGAATTAAAACAACTATTAAAAGAAAAAGTTAAAATAAAAAATGACTCTAATATATATAAATTATTAGAAAGTAGTGAATTTTTATCTAGTAGAATTTTTTCAAATATTTCAAAATTAAATTTAACTGAAGAAATTCCATATAAAAATTTAGAAATAAATATATTACTTGATTGTGCTAGAACTATTAGTAAAACTGAAAAATTCTTTGTTATGTTTCAAGTATGTGCATTAACTACAGTATTTTATTCTTTGGAAATTCCATATTTAATATCAGTTGTTGGAGATAATGATTTTAAAGTCGTCTTAAAAGAATTAGATGAAGATCATTCAATAGAAAGTCTCCAAAAAACTTTAGACTGTATTTTTATAAAAAGATCTAATACTAATCTTGCTTCATGTATAAAAACAGCAATAGATAAATTTAAAACTTTAGATAATGAAAATAGTCAAAGAGTATTTTATATGTTTACTAATGGATTAGATGAAGAATTTGCTTTATATGAACAATGGAAAGATAGAATATTTACAAATCCAAATCATTCATTTGCTTTTATTCTATCAAAATCAAAAACTATAAAAGAAGAACAGTCTAAATACTTAACTGAATTCTGGGATAAATTTGGAAGATTTTGTAAAACAAATAGATTACCAATAGAATTAATAGAAATGAGTAAAGAAAAAATATTTATTAAAAATGAAAATATATTAAAGATAAATGAAGAAAATTTAAATTCATATATTAAATCAGTATTAAATATATTAAGAAGAAATAAAGTTAAAGACAATAATAATAAAATTGAAAAACCTAATTTTGAAATAAAAGAATTAAATAATATTCCTTCTAGAGATAATCTTAAAAATTTAGAAAATATTTTAATTAATAATTCTCTCAGAGGAATAAAGGACGAACCTTATACTAAAAAAATAAAAATGCCTCTAATTCAGGAACCTATACCAGAATTAGGCCAAAATGAAGTTAAAGAAATTTCTAAAAATATATGTTCAATTATGAAGGTATCTAATGAATTTAATAATTATGATAAAGATGAAATAAGAACATTTATGAAATTATTTAAAATTAGAAAAGAAAAAATAAATTTGTCAATTCTTGATTTAATATTTAATTCAAATTTACCTACTCAAGCAATTTTAACAGATATAGGAACACATATAGATATTAATGAATTAATTAAATATTTTGTTAATCCAAGACAAAATCCAAAGATTTACAGGGAATTAGAGGGTGGATTTGTTAAAAATTATGGAGTAACAGTTATCATTGATTCTTCAATATCATGCTTTAGCCCATTATCAAGTCAACATACTTGGAGTATAATACAAGAATTATTAAGTGCAATAGGAGCAATTGACTTACCTTGTTTTGATTTAATTGTTTCAGGAAATCCAAATCCATTTGTCTTATGCTCAGAAAAAAATTCTTTAGAGATACTTTCAGAAAAATCTCAAATATGGCCTATTTTATTTGACTTACTGAATAGAAAAATAAAAAATACAGATTTAGCATCTGCAATTAAAATTGCCTATAATCTTCATTATTTAAGAAAAGCAGATCATCCTGATTTTCTATTCGTTATTACTGATGGACTATATTCTTTATCAGAAGCTAAAAGAATTGTAAATAATGTTATATATTGTATGAAAAAAGGATTAAATATATTTGGAATTGGAGTAGGTATTTCTCCATTTGGAATAGAAAAACTTTTCCCAAATGTAATATATTCTTTAAATCCTGGTAAATTAATGAAGGGTATAGCAACATCTATTTTTGGAAATTTTTCTAATAATGCCTCAATGAAAATAAATGCTTCTGAACATAAAGTTAAATTTAATGATTCAAATATTCAAGATTCTGAAAAAAACCCTTTATATAAAAAATTAAAAAATGAATTAATGAATATACCTGTAGAATTTGATAGTTAAATAAATATTTAAATTTATAAGTGATTTAAAATATATTCCAAAAGTAATTTAATTAAATTCAAATATGCTTAAAATCTTTAAAATAATATTTCAAATTAAAATAATTTTGAAATATTAAGTATATGGGGATTGGGGATTGGGGATTGGGGATTGGGGATTGGGGATTGGGCCCAATCCCCAATCCCCAAT
>Ga0247609_10005494_pt1 | contig 12430 bp, 10 predicted proteins | sample 172DNAGHGlowgp2_FD_193487 | JGI IMG/M metagenome (GOLD analysis project Ga0247609, IMG submission 193487) | Sheep rumen microbial communities from Palmerston North, Manawatu-Wanganui, New Zealand - 1728 DNA GHGlow gp2 | ecosystem: Host-associated > Mammals > Digestive system > Stomach > Rumen ... | reverse complement strand
GCCACTGACAAGCTCAGTAGCGTCACGATTAGGAAGATTTTGTGTTTCATTGATGATGTTGTTTGTCGTTTATATACGAGGCAAATGACCAAATTGCGTGGCAAAGGTACATCTTTTCTTTTAGATAGCGCAAAAAATAAATGGATTTTTACCTAACTTTTGCCCAAAGGACGCCTCCACATAAAGAAAATGCACGCTTTACTTGGTCATGCGCAAAAAAATGCGTTACTTTGCACACTTGACAACATTAAAAGTTACAGCTTATGACATTCACAGAGCTGGCACGCCCCATCTTCGAGCAAGCCATTCTCAACTACCACAAGACAGACCATGTGGACACTCCGATGCAAAATCCGTACACGGAAGGCATCGAGGCCGACCTCTATCGAAAGTGTTGGATCGACACGGTACAATGGCATCTGGAGGACATCATCCGCGACCCGCAGATTGACCCGTTGGAAGCCTTGGCCATCAAACGTCGCATCGACCAGAGCAACCAAGACCGCACGGATTTGGTGGAGACCATCGACAGCTACTTCTATACCAAGTACCATGATATCACTCCGCTACCCGATGCTACCATCAACACAGAGAGCCCAGCCTGGGCCGTCGATCGTCTGAGCATCCTGGCGCTGAAGATCTATCATATGCGTGAACAGGTGGACCGTCCTGATGCCAACGAGGCACATCGTGCGACCTGCCAGCAGAAGCTCAACGTGCTGCTGGAGCAGCAGACAGACCTCTCCACCGCTATCGACCAGCTCTTGGCAGACATCGAAGCCGGTCACAAATGGATGAAAGTGTATAAGCAGATGAAAATGTACAACGACCCCGAAACGAACCCTGTGCTGTATTCCAAATGACACACGTTATTGTTCTTCGTTTTTCGGCTATGGGAGACGTGTTGATGACGATTCCCGTCATTGATAGCTTTGCCCGTCAGCACCCCGACGTCCGTGTGACTGTTGTAAGCCGTCCTTGGGCGCAGCCGCTCTTCAGTTTGTTGCCGTCAAACGTAGGATTCATGGCTGCTGACTTGAAAGGAGAGCACGCAGGCTACCATGGACTTAACCTCCTGGCGCGAAGGCTCTTTGCCCTGCAGCCGACACACGTTGCCGACCTGCACGATGTGCTCCGCACGAAATGGCTGCGTATGCGCTTGCATATCGCAGGACACCACGTGGCCCATATCCGAAAGGACCGACGTGCACGGAAAGCCTTCCTGTCTGCGGAGGTAAAAGTGCCGCAGACGAGCATGTTCGAGAAGTACGTGGATGTTTTTCGTCGTCTGGGTTTTGATGACTGGTCGTTGGATTTCAAGAGCCTTTATCCCCAAGGAGGTGCCGACCTCTCCACGGCAGTGCCCTCTTCCGACCCCTCTATGCGCCCCGAGCGGCATTGGGTGGCCATCGCCCCGTTCTCCATACACGATGGTAAGACCTATCCCAAGGAACAGATGGAGGAGGTCATCCGTCAGCTCAACGCACGCGGTGACACGCGCATATTCCTTTTCGGCGCAGGCAAAACGGAATCCGACATCCTCAGCCAATGGGCCGAGCGCTATGTTCACGCCGAAAACATGGCAGGGGAACTCAACAACATCGCTGAGGAGCTGGCGCTCATCTCGCATTGCCAGGTCATGGTGAGCATGGACTCCGGCAATATGCACCTGGCCGCCTTAGCTGCCGTTCCCGTCGTCAGCATCTGGGGCGCCACGCACCCTTATGCGGGCTTCCTCGGCTATCGCCAAAAGCTCGACAACGTACTGCAACGCACAGACCTCCCCTGCCGCCCCTGTTCCATCTATGGTGACAAACCGTGCCAATTCGGCGACTATCGTTGTCTGACAGGCATCACCCCCGAAGCTGTTGTCGAGAAAGTGTCAGCTATCGTCTGCGCCAACGCATAGTCGTATGAGACAAAGAGTTACATTCCTACTTCGGACCTATCTGTGGACGATTCTCGTATTCTGTATGGCCAAGATAGCCTTTATGGCGAGTTGCCATACAGGGGACCTTACAATCACAGATTTGAAGGATGTACTCTGGCACGGGTTGACGCTTGACCTTTCAACAGCACTGTATTTTCTCATACTGCCATTCTTCTTGACAATGGTGTGTGTCTGGTGGTATCGCCGCACGGTCATCAACAAGGTTTTTTACACCTATTTTATGATCATCTCCGTCGCCTTTGCCTTGGCATTCGTGGCAGACTGCAGCCTATACCCCTTCTGGCGATTCAAGCTTGATGCCTCTTGTTTGCAATACCTGTCCTCCCCCAATGAAGCCGCCGCCAGCGTATCCACTGGTTACCTCATCTTCCGGCTGTTCATACTATTGGCCACGGCGGTATTCATCTTCTGGGGTTATGTGATTCCTATGCATCGGTGGAAAAATGTTGCAGCTTCAACCATAAAGAAAACGTGTGAAACGATCTTCTATATCCTCTGTATCCCGCCAGTTGTCATCGGCATCCGCGGCGGCCTAGGCGAATCAACAACCAACATCGGGCAAGTCTATTTCTCGCAGAACCAGTTCCTGAATCATGCTGCCGTGAACCCGGTTTTCAGCTTTCTGGCCTCTTTTGAGAAGACGGCAAGTCATATCGTGGACTACCATTTCTACGACGACGATGAATGTGCAGCACAGCTGGAAGGCCTCTATCCCACAGCATCCACGGATACTGACACCCTGCTCACCACCCAGCGGCCCAATATCGTCATCGTACTCATGGAAAGTGCGGGGGACCTCTTCAGCGAATATATGCCGAACCTACAACGGCTGAAAGCCGAAGGCATCAACTTCTCAAATTGTTACGGTAACAGCTATCGGACAGACCGCGGCACCGTGTGTACCCTTAGCGGCTACCCTTCGTTTCCGACCTCTTCCGTCATGAAAATGCCTCAGAAGACCCGCCATCTGCCCAGCATCGCCTCCAGTTTGCGGAGAGAGGGTTATCACACCTATTATCTCTATGGCGGTGACATCAATTTCACCAATATGCGCAGTTATCTGGTAGCTACAGGTTGGGAGACGATCACATGGAAGAAAGACTACACGCAGCAGGAGCAGCGCTCTGCGAAATGGGGCGTCAGGGACGACATCACCTTCTGTACCCTTTACCAACAAATCCTGGGTATGCCCGAGGACGAGCGCTATCTCATCGGCTTCTCAACCCTCAGCTCCCACGAACCTTGGGATGTGCCCATCAAGAAATATGAAGATGAAGTGCCCAATGCCTTCTCCTACCTTGACGCCTGCATTGGCGACTTCATCGGAAAGTTGAAGCAGACCCCACAATGGGACAACCTGCTGCTCGTCTTCATCCCAGATCACAGCATGGATTACTGGGACTATTCGATAACCAATCCGCTGCGCAACAAGATTCCCCTGATATGGGCCGGCGGTGCCATCAAGGCCCCTAAGGTCATCCCCGTCCTCTGTAACCAGACAGACCTCGCCGCCACGTTGTTAGGCCAGTTGCGCTTACCCCATGACGACTTCCGCTGGAGCCGTGATGTGCTGAGCACCTCCTATACCTATCCCTTTGCCATCCACACCTTCAACCACGGCTTCGCACTGACAGACAGTACAGGCTACGTCGTCTATGACCTCGACGCCCAGCGCTTCGCGGTAACAGAGAGCACACAGCCCCAGCACCTGGAACGCATGGGGAAGGCCATCCTGCAGGCTACGGCCGCAGACTTAAAATCATTAGACTTAAGCCAGTGAGTTCCTCTAAAAGACATATAACCGTTTCCCTGCTGCTGCGCACGCCACTGGCTTTTGTGTGCAATATGGCTTTGGCCTACGTGGCCTATTGGCTGTGCCGTGTGGCGTTCTGGGCTGAGAACCATGCTGCATTCCCCCAGTTCTGGAGCGGCAACTCACTGTGCGACATCTTCACAGGTGCCTGGATGTTTGACACCTCGGCCATCCTCTATACCAACGCGCTCTATGCCCTACTGATGCTCATACCCCTGCACCTGAAGGAACGTCGCTGGTGGCAAATGATGGCAAAAGGGCTCTTCTTGCTGGTGAACAGCCTGGCCGTCATCGTCAACCTGTCCGATGCCGTTTACTTCCAATACACAGGACGCCGCACTACGACCACCGTCTTTCAGGAGTTCTCCAACGAAGGCAACCTCAGAGGCATCGTGGGTGTTGAGCTGTTGCGCCATTGGTATTTGGTGCTCGTCGGCGTCGCCCTCATGGTACTTCTGTGGAAGGCTTATAGGCTTCCATCTGAAGACCGCGGTCTTCAGGCCGTAAGACCACGGTCTTCAAGCCATAAGACCACGGTCTTCACGTCGAAGGCCCAAGGGGTTTATTATTACCTCCTGCATCTGGTGCTCTTCGCCGCCTACATTCCATTGACCGTTATTGGCATGCGTGGCGGTGCCACCACGGCCGTGCGTCCCATCACCATCTCCAATGCCAACCAGTATGTCGCGCGTCCTGCCGAGGCCGCCGTTATCCTGAACACACCCTTCGCCCTTATCCGCACGATTGGCAAAGCCAAATTCATCACACCCGACTACTATGAGGATGCCGATGAAATGGAGAAAATCTACACGCCCATCCACCAGCCTCAACCCGACAGCGCCTTCGTGAAGAAAAATGTCGTGGTGTTCATCATCGAAAGCTTCGGACGCGAATATATCGGAGCCCTCAACGAGACCTTGGAGGACGGACATTACGCTGGCTATACCCCCTTCGTAGATGAGCTCTGCCGTGAGAGCGCCACGTTCCGCTGGTCGTTCTGCAACGGTCGCAAGAGCATCGACGGAATGCCCAGCATTCTTTCCGCCATCCCCATGTTTGTGGAACCCTTCGTGCTCACGCCCGCTTCCATGAACACCTACGGGGGACTGGCACAGGAACTTGACAAACACGGCTACGAGACCGCCTTCTTCCATGGTGCCGAAAACGGAAGCATGGGTTTCCAGGCCTTTGCACGCAAGACAGGTTTCCAGAAATATTTCGGGCGTGACGAGTTCAACGCCGATTCCCGTTTTCGTGGAGATGAAGACTTCGACGGAATGTGGGCCATCTGGGACGAGCCCTTCATGCAGTTCTACTGTGCAAAGATGTCGGAACTGAAAGAACCTTTCATGACCGCCCTCTTCACCGCCACCAGCCACCACCCCTATGCGATACCCGAAGCCTATCGCGACACCTTCCCCGAGGAGGGCATCATCATCCACAAGTGCATCCGCTACACAGACCACGCCCTGCGCCGTTTCTTCGAAGAGGCCCGCAAACAACCGTGGTTCAAGAACACGCTCTTCGTGCTCACCTCAGACCATACGAACCTCAGCGACCACGCCTTCTACCAGAATGATATCGGCGGTTTCTGCTCGCCCATCATCTTCTACGATCCCAGCGGCGAGCTCTTCGAGGCCGGCATGCGTGAAGCCATCGCCCAACACATCGACATCATGCCCAGCGTCCTGGGCCTCCTCAATCACAACGAGCCCTATCTCGCCTTCGGCTGCGACCTCTTCCACACGCCTGCCGACAGCACCTGGGCCGTCAACTACAACAACGGCATCTATCAGTATGTAAAGCACAACCGCTTATTGCAGTTCGGTACCATGCATACGCACGCAGTCTATGCCCTCACCGACAGCCTCCTTCAGCATAACCTCATCAATGAGGAGCCTCAGCTGCAGGCTTCGATGGAACGAGAGCTGAAAGCCATCATCCAACAGTATATGTCTCGCATGAACGAAGACCGCCTCACCCCTTAATCCACGTCTCATCATGGAACAATCCACATACGCCCTCACCTTCTGGCAGCGCATCGCCTACGGTTTAGCTTTCACACTCATCTACAGCGTGTCACTGTTGCCGTTCTGGTTGCTATATCGCCTGTCGGACCTCATCTTTGTGCTCACCTATTATATAATAGGTTATCGCAGGGCCATTGTCCGCAAGAACCTGCGTGACAGCTTCCCCGAGAAAGAAGAGAAAGAGCTAAGTGAGATTGAACAGGCGTTCTATCGCTGGTTCGGTGACTATATTGTGGAAACGCTCAAGCTGTTCTCCATGAGTAAGAAATCCATGTGCAAGCATATGACCTTCCGCAATGTCGAAATGGCCGAACAGCTTGTGGCGAAGGGCCAAGGCGTAGCACTATATCTGGGTCACTACTGCAACTGGGAATGGATCTCAAGCATTCCACAATGGCTCAAAGGCAACTACGCAGGCGCACAGGTCTATCACGTGCTGGAATCCCATGTCATGGACAAACTCTTGCTCTATTCACGCCATCGTATGGGGACCGAGAACGTGAAGATCATGGATGTGCTGCGCTATATCGTTGACAGCCGGAAAGCCGGGCTGCCCGTGGTGATGGGATTCATTGGAGACCAAGTCCCGTTTTGGAACAATATCGGTCACTGGATGACCTTCCTCAGTCATCCCGACACGCCTGTGCTGACAGGCACCGAGCGCATCGCCCGCAAGTATAACATGGCCTGCGTATATATCGATGTCAGACGCTTGCGTCGCGGTTACTACGAGGCTGAGTTCCAGCTCATGACCGACACCCCCAAGGAGCAGCCCGACAAAAGCATCACCGAGGATTATTTCCAAAGGTTGGAGCTAAGCATCCGACGCCAACCGTCCTATTGGCTGTGGACCCACAACCGCTGGAAGCGCACCCGTGAAGAATACGATAAGATGATTGATCCCGCAACAGGAAAACTTAGATTCTAAGCACAATGGTACTTTTGAGTTTCGATACCGAAGAATTTGATGTCCCTCGTGAGCATGGTGTCGATTACGACACGCTCAAGGAAGGCATGGAGGTCTCTGTGCTGGGCACGAACCGCATCCTTGACGTGTTGAAGGAGAATGGTGTGCGTGCCACCTTCTTCTGCACAGGCAACTTCGCCGAGCTTGCCCCCGAGGTGATGCAACGCATCCTGCGCGAGGGGCATGAGGTGGCCTGCCATGGTGTTGATCACTGGGAGCCAAAGGCCTCTGATGTGAGTCACTCCAAAGAGATTGTGGAGCGCGTGACGGGCGTAACGGCCTACGGCTATCGCCAGCCGCGCATGTTCCCCGTTTCCGATGAAGCCATCGCTGCAGCAGGCTACACCTATAACTCATCGCTGAACCCTGCCTTCATACCTGGTCGCTATATGCACCTCACGGCGCCAAGGACGTGGTTCATGAAGGATGGTGTCATGCAGATTCCGGCCTCCGTTACCCCTTGGATGCGCTTCCCGCTCTTCTGGCTATCCCTGCATAACCTGCCCGAGCGTGTGTATCATTGGATGGTACGGTGCACGCTGCAGCACGACGGTTACTTCGTCACCTACTTCCACCCCTGGGAGTTCTACGAGTTGCGCGAGCACCCAGAGCTGCGCATGCCCTTCATCATCCGCAACCACAGCGGCCAGCAGATGTGCCAGCGCCTCGACCGCCTCATCAAGATGCTGAAAGCCAAGGGCGAAGCCTTCGTTTCCTTCCAGGATTTTGTGCGTATGCAACAGGTCTAATCATGCTACAGAAGATTCAGACATATTGGAACAATCACCCCGAGAAGCGCGCCATCGTTTACCGCTTTCTACGGTTCGGAATCGTAGGCATCATCGCCTCCGGCATTCATTATGGTGTCTATGCCCTGCTGATTCTGCTGCATCAGGATGCCAACATTGCCTATACAGCAGGCTTCGTCATTAGTTTGTGTTGCAATTACTTACTAACAACCTACTTCACCTTTCGCCAGAATCCGAATAAACGGAACGTGACTGGCTTCATTGCCAGCCACATCCTTAACTATTTTGTGGAGATTGCCCTTTTGAATCTTTTCCTGTGGTTGGGGTTCAGCGAATGGATTGCACCTATTCTTGACATGGCTATCGCGTCATGCATCAATTTCCTGGTGCTACAATTCGCCTTTCTCTACAAGCGTGCATAACCGTCTGACAACACTTCTCCGTTATATTCACGTGCGATATACGTCGGACGATGCTTGCTTTCATGATAGATGTGTCCCAAGTATTCTCCGATGATACCCAACGCCAGCAATTCTACGCCCCCCAAGAAAAGAATCACGACCATCAATGTCGGGTAACCTTGCACGGGGTCACCCCATATCCACGTGCAGACGAGCACATAGACGAGAAAGAGGAAAGCGGCAAAAGAAACAGCAACACCAATGATGGTTGCTAAACGAAGCGGGAACGTGGTAAAGGAGGTGATGCCATCAATGGCTAAGTTAAACAACCCCATGAAGTTCCAGGAAGAAGTACCAGCCACCCGATTCTGCTGCTCAAACAGCAGTTCCTTCTTGCGGAAACCAATCCAACTATACATTCCCTTCGTATAACGCTGGCTCTCCCGCATTCGACGTAACACGTTGATACATTTGCGGTCAAGGAGTCGGAAATCACCCACATTAGGAAGAATATCTACACGAGTTGAGCGTTGCAATAAAGAGTAGAAGAAGAGACTCAGCTTACGTCGCAACCAACTCTCACGTCCTCGCGAGAGGCGTTTGGCATAAACATCATCAAAGCCTTGTTCCCATTGCTCCAGCATCTGCGGAATCAATGTCGGCGGATGCTGCAAGTCAGCGTCCATGATTATTACACAGTCTCCACTGACAAAGTCAAAGCCTGCCAACATGGCATTTTCCTTACCGAAGTTGCGCGACAAATCAATATAGCTGACGCGAGAGTCACGCTGTCGCAACTCCTTAAGAATGTCAAGCGTATGATCCACGCTGCCGTCATTGATAAAGAGCCACTCCCAATCGTAGCGCTCGCCCAATTCAGGCGATGACACCAGATCGCACAATGCCTGATACATCAAGGGAAGTGACTTCTCCTCATTGTAACAAGGAATCAATATGGAAACTTTCTTGTTCATTCCTAATACTGCCTATAATCGCCGCAAAGGTACGTTTTTTTCACGATATCCCACCTTTTTATTGCTCAAACAACCATCATTCAGCAAAATTTTGTACCTTTGCCGCCGTTTTTGAGCTTACAGGCCATACAAAGGCCATCCAAGTTCATCTTTCTGAAGGAAACAAATGGCAATATGGAATAAACATATCCTCTTCGTGCATGACAAAGGACAGATGTGCAACAACATCATCCAATACAGTCATGTCTATGCTTGGGCACGTGAGCACAATGTCTGCACAATCTCGCTGCGCTTTGCTTACAAATACCAATACTTCCGCATCTGCCACACCTTTTGGCACAACATCGTCACACACACCATCGTGAAGGGGCTGGCTCGGATGCACATCCTGCCCGTCACGACTTTCGAGATACCTTATGTCCCGGAAGCCGAATTAGAGAAGAAGCTAACAAGCCATCCCATCATGGCTGTCACAGGATGGCACATTCGCTTCTATGACCTCTTTGCCAAGTACCGCAACGACATCGTCCGCCTCTTCTCTTTCGACGCCCACATCGAGAAACACGTGCAGCACCTGCTCGCGAAATGGAAGCAGGACGAGAACAATGTCCTGCTGGGCGTGCATATCCGTCGAGGCGACTATAAAAAGCTCATGGGTGGATGCTACTACTTTAATGATGAGACCTTTGCCAAGGCCATCCGTCAGTTTCAGGAGCTCTGCCCCAACAAACATCTCGTCGTTGTCGTATGCGGTAATGTGGCTCTCCCAAAACGTTTCCTTCGTCGCAAATTAGCATCTGTGGACTTCGTCTTTCCCGAAGGCAATCCGGCCGAAGACCTCTGCGCCCTCTCCCACTGCGACTACCTTATAGGGCCTCCCAGCTCCTACAGCCTCGTGGCCGCCATGTACCATGATGTGCCGCTGCATTTCATCCTTTATGCCGATGAAACGTTCACCCTTGACGACTTCCTGTCCTTCGACACTCAGCTCCGTCGTTTCGATGATTATTTCATGAGACCTCCACTGCATGATTAGCCGAATGAAACTCATCACACAATTGCGCCAGTTCTTCCAGCGTCCATTCTTCAGTAATCCACGGACACTATTGGCATTGTGGCTACTGCTCCCATTAGCAGCTGCTGTGACCAAGATTGTTAAGCACAATAACAACTTCCTCATCTTCCGCGGTGTCTTCTGGCACACGCTGCAACAGACTTCGCTTTATGCAGAATATCCCGCAGAGTACTTCGACACCAACTTCTACGGGCCTTTCTTCAGCCTCGTCATAGCACCCTTTGCTGTGCTGCCCGAATGGCTGGGCTTATGGCTGTGGCTCACGGCGTTATCCCTGTTTCTCTTTACCGCCATCCGACAGTTGCCTGTGCGTCAGGGCATTCAGATTGCCACTTTATGGTTCTGTGCCCATGAACTGCTCACCAGTCTGTTTATGGCGCAGTTTAACGTTGCCACCGTCGCTGCCATCGTCCTCACCTATATATGTCTGTATCGTGAGCGCGACTTCTGGGCCGCCTTCTGGATCATGTTCGGCACCTTCGTGAAGATCTATGGCATCGTTGGATTGGCCTTTTTCTTCTTCTCCAAGCACAAAGGACGCTTCATCGCCTCACTCGCTTTCTGGGCTCTTGTGATGTTCGTAGCACCCATGCTCATCAGCAGCCCGGAGTACGTCATCGGACAATACGTGGAGTGGTTCCAGAGCCTCACCGCCAAGAACGCCCAGAACATCTTCTCTGGCGGACAGAACATCTCGCTCTTGGGTATGGCGCGCAAGATATCGGGCTGTGCCTCCTATTCCGACCTCTGGCTCATCCTTCCCGGAATGGCACTGTTGGGACTACCTCTTCTGCGATGGAAGCAGTTCCACCACCTGCCCTTCCAGCTAACCTTCGTCGCCAGCGTACTGATGTTCACCGTCCTTTTCAGCACAGGCAGCGAGTCCAGCACCTACATCATCGCTTTCGTGGGTGTGGCGCTTTGGTACTGGATGGCACCATGGTCGCGCTCACGATGGGACATCGCCTTGATGATCTTCGCATTCATCCTCACTTCGATGTCACCCTCTGACCTCTTCCCCGCCTATATCCGCAAAACATGGGTGCAGCCCTATGCACTGAAGGCATTGCCCATTGTCCTCATCTGGTTGCAACTCACTTGGGAACTCTGCCGCAGGGACTACGAGGAAGTCGCGCACTCTTCGTCTAATGATTAAAGGTTTAAGAGTTCAAGAAGTTGAAGAGTTCAAGATATTTTTCACTTCCAAACTTCAATTTTAACTCTCAACTTTCAACTTTCAACTAATTATCACTATCTTTGCCCACGAAAACCTCCCAACGCCATAACGATCAATTATGCTGAAGCAATTCCTTTCCATAATGGCGCGCTACCTGAAGCCCTACCGCAAGTACCTGGGCTGGTCGGTCGTGCTCAACTTCCTTTCGCAATGGATGAACGTGTTCTCGTTCATGGTCCTCATCCCTATCCTCAACATCCTGTTCAAGATAGACCAGGCCGTATATACTTACAAGCCCTTTGAATTTAAGAAGGACATCATCATCAACAACGCATATGCATGGGTTCAGGAGATGATGGCCAACAACGGAGCTTTCCTTACGCTGGTGTTCATGGGCATCGCCCTTATTATCATGACGGGGCTCAAGACTCTCGGCTACTTCGCCTCCTCCGCCATTATGGTGCCCTTGCGCACAGGTGTTGTTCGCGATATCCGCATTCAGGTCTATGAGAAGGTGTTGAAGCTGCCGCTGAGTTTCTTCTCCGAGGAACGCAAGGGAGACATCATCGCACGTATGTCAGCCGACGTACAGATGGTGGAGAGCTCCATCACCAGTTCCATCGACATGCTCATCCGTCAGCCCATCGCCATTCTGGTGTGCTTCTTCACGCTCTTTACCGTAAGCTGGCAACTGACCATCTTCGTGATTGTCGTAGCCCCTGTGGCAGGTTGGATCATGGGTGTCGTCAGCCGCAAACTGAAGAGCCAGTCCTCTGCTGTACAAGGCCAGTGGGGCGATATCATCGCACAGCTGGACGAGACGCTGGGCGGTCTCCGCATCATCAAGGCTTTCATCGCCGAGCATAAGATGCTGAAGCGCTTCATCTTCGTCAACGACGAGTTCCGCAAGGGCATGAACGCAATGGTTATCCGCCAGAACGCCGCCCACCCCATGTCGGAGTTCCTGGGCACCATCATCATCGTCATCGTGTTGTGGTTCGGCGGCTTCCTCATCCTCAGCGAGAGCAACCTCATCGACGCCTCCACCTTCATCTTCTACATGGTCATCCTATACAGCGTCATCAACCCGCTGAAGGAGCTGTCGAAGGCCACCTATCAGATACCCCTCGGTCTCGCCTCCATGGACCGTATCGACTTCATCCTCAAGGCTGAGAACCCCATCAAGGAGCCCGAGCATCCCCAGCCCCTGCCCGCCTTCGAGAAAGAAGTGGAGCTGCGCGACGTCAGCTTCAGCTACATCGAAGGACGCCCCGTGCTCAAGCACATCAACCT
>Ga0247609_10005491_pt1 | contig 12431 bp, 12 predicted proteins | sample 172DNAGHGlowgp2_FD_193487 | JGI IMG/M metagenome (GOLD analysis project Ga0247609, IMG submission 193487) | Sheep rumen microbial communities from Palmerston North, Manawatu-Wanganui, New Zealand - 1728 DNA GHGlow gp2 | ecosystem: Host-associated > Mammals > Digestive system > Stomach > Rumen ... | reverse complement strand
GCTTAGCGCATCGCAGATTTCCAGTATAACCTTGCGGGCAAGAAGAGGATCCTTGCGGCATTCTTCCTTTATAGCATCCAAACTGCGTCCGTCAACCCATTCCATCTCTATGCAGTTACCAAGGTCTGGGTGGCAGTAGAAAGAGTAGGTCTGGCATATATTGCTGTGGCTGAGAGAAAAACCTATCTCATATTCCTTTTTGAGCAATCCTTCGTAGAGAGGAAGCCCCCGGTAATTTTTCTTCAGCGATTTGAGCACCCTGAACTTCCCTTCACTCTCCACAAGCCACACCTCGGACCATCCGGTGACGGAACCGCCTATCCTCTCAGGCGTTCCCGCTCCCCAGGTCTCTTTGGCTGAAGCCACAAAGAAAAATCCGGATTCGTCCACCATAGCTCTACTCTCTTACTGTTACTTCCGTTCCGTAATCAGCTGGGTTCACCTCGGCCCCGGAAGAGTCATAAAAATGATATTCCCCGCTTCCGATCCAAAGTTTATCAAAATTGGTTGACTGCGGCCATGCTTTCAGGCTCAATTTCTTGCAAGAACTCACATCCAGCTCATGCAAATAATTATCATAGCATTCGATTTCGGTCAATTCGGCACATCCGCCCACATACAGTTCATCAACATCCCTGCCATTGCATTTTACAGATTTGAGGTTCTTACAATCAGTAACATCGATATAGTATGTAAATTTTCCACCATAACAGATATCCAGAGATGTCAGTTTGCTGCACCCTCTCAACTTAATTCTCAAAAACTCATTGTCTGTAAATATGCTCGGGTCAAAAATCAGATTCTCACAACCGCTGGCGTCAAATTCGTTATAGCCCAAGCCGCCCTCGCACTTTAGTGTGGTCAAATTCTTCAACCCCGATATGTTCAATCCATTATACAGATTACCGCAGTTACTGCAATCCAGGTATTCCAGAGCGGGACAGCCCGTGAAACAAGATTCTCCAATCGTGTTGCTGCAATCTAAATATCTGAGAGCTTTATTATCACCCAGAAAAAGATTCAGATTCGGGTTGGAATGGCAGTCCAGATACTCAAGAGACAGAGTCTTGCCAAAATCGGGCAGTCCAAAAGTTTCCGCGCTTACATTATGAAGCATATTTGAACTGCAGTCAACATATCGTAGAGAACTATTAATTCCAAAATCCAGAAGTTCCAGCTTGTTGAAACTGCAGTACAAGGTCTCCAGCTTGTTATTTTTCGACAAATCCAGCCTGACAACCTCCCCTCGCTGAGTATCGCTATTCCCCACTGCCTTTAGGTACTCAAGATTCACAAAATACTCTATACCTTCAAGCGACTTTATCTTCAGGTCAAATGTATTGATTTCCAGCCTGGTTATCTTCTCGGCCTCTTCCATTGAGAGCTTCCCGTTCTTGTCCTGGTCATAAAGGCTCAGGATATAAGACTTGAAAGCCGCATCCGGAATCGGAATGGAAGCCATCTTACCGGTACGGGCAATGACAGCATCAGACTTGACCTCCACCTGCCCAGCGGTTATATATGCCTGGAATTCATAATCTGTATTGTATTCAAGATCCTTAACTACCAACGAGAATGCCCCATCTGTGATTACCTCTGCCCCCATCTTCCCGCCGTTCATATAGAAGCCCCAGCCATCCACTTCATCTCCTTCAAAGGTACAGTGCAGCGTTAGTACATTCTCGTCAGCCTCCCAAGATATGCCGAGAATCGCTGGAGCAACCACCGGCTTAGGTTCTGTACGCACCGTTCCTGTATTGGAGCGTATTTCTTCCTTGCCCTTTACAATCCAGGCATAATAGCCGTAATCTGTGTCATATTCCAGGTCTTCAAGGGTCAAAGAAAAAGAACCTTCTTTAGTCATCTCTGCTTCTTGCCTTTTCACTTCCTTCTTATCTTTTGTCAAGACAAACCCAAAGCTGTCAGCCTCCAACCCCTCATAGGTGCAGGCCAGATAAACCGAATTTCCCTCTGCTTTTGCCGTAACGCTTACAAACACCTGCTCTGGTTCCGGTTTCTGCTCTGTATGCACGGTTCCTGTGTTGGAATGGATTTCTGCGGATCCGTTTGATATCCAAGCATAATAGACATACTCTGTATCATACTCCAGATCCTTGATGTTCAGAGAAAAGGAACCATCGCTGCGGGTCTCGGCCTCCTGCTTTTTCACAACAGATCCGCCCTTTGTGAGCGCAAATCCGCAAATACCCGCTCCGCGGCCTTTGTAGGAGCAAGTAAGATAAACAGAGTTCCCGTCTGCCTCGGCAGATACGCTCAGAAACTCCGGCGCCCCCAGCCCCTCCAGGCTCGGATCGCCCGAGCAGCCTGTCAGCACCCCAGCCACCAAAGACGAAGCGGCAACAGCAAGAACTACAGTGAAAAGTCTCCGAAGTTTAGACATATTCCCAGTTTATTCAAGACTCAGCAGCCAATCAATGGCTGGAACAATAATTATAGTATGCCCTCCAACCGTAACCGTTTCAGAAGTATCAAATGTGACAAGAGTCAATTTCTCACACTTCAAAGAATTTGCTCCAGCCAAAAGGCCATTTATCTCCCTGTTTCTTGTTTTATCAGAAGAAATATCGTAGCAGACCTGTATAAGTTCTACAGGTTTTCCGGCATCAGCGACAACGAAGTCCACCTGATTCGTTGAAGTCTTGAAATAGAACAAATCGCGGAAAAGAGGCTTGGTTCTGCGAAGCAGCTCAATGCAGATGATATTTTCCAGCCTCCACCCCATATTTAAGCTCGCCACAGTAGCTTCCCTGTCTGTTGCAAGAGCTGTGTCCACGATATATACTTTCTCATTTCTTATCCTCTCTTTGCTCTTGTGAGAGAATCTGTTAATCCCGACCAGCAGAAAAGCTTGCTTCAGGTATGAATAATAGTTCTCTGCAGTATGATCAGAGATGCCAAATTCTTTAGAAACGTTCTTTGCCACAAACTCCTGCCCGTAATTATCGGACAGGTATATTGCCAGCCTACGCAGTACATCTTTATGCCTGATTCTAAATCGTTTGGCAACATCATTCTTGATAATGGCATCAACAAGACCACTGATATATCCTTTCCTGTCTGTTTCAGACAGAAGCTCCGGGAAACCACCTTCAGACATATATTTTTCAAGGGCATTCTTGCGCAAGGCGCGTGCCTTAGTGGAGAAAGACTTGGTGTCCACTTCCAAGATATTGCAGTATTCTGAGAAAGAGAACGGATAAAGGTTAATTTGGTGATGCCTTCCCGTCAGATGCGTCATAAGCTCGCTGCTCAGCAGTCTAGAATTCGACCCGGTAATGAGTATGTGTATTTTCTGCCTAAGCAACCTGTTCACGAAAAGCGGCCAGCCGTCAATGTTCTGAATCTCATCGAGAAAAAGGTATTGGAAATCACCATACAAACGGTAAAGAGCCTCAAGAAGCAAGTCAAGTTCTTCAGCCTTAAGATCTACAAGCCGTTCGTCATCAAAATTCACATAGGCGAAATCCTTAACTTTTTCTCGAAGGACTTTTTCACAGATGGTTGACTTGCCGCTACGCCTTACCCCAATAACAACCTGTGCCATCTTGCTATCGAGGTTAATCTGCGATTCCTCGTATCGGCAGACGAGCGAAGACGGTTCATTCGCCTCCAATTCTTCCTTTTGGGTTGAGAGAATAGATAATAACTGCTGGATAGTCATAATATCTGTTTTTATCTACGCAAATATAGACAAACTTCGATAAAATTCAAATTTATGTCGTAAAAACTTCGATAAACTCAAATGTTGCAACTGGTAAACTTCGATAATTCTTGTGACCCTTCTCAGCATTTCTCCAGCACGGAAAGCCCGTGAATCCGTCCTGCCACATAGGAAGGAAGAATCTTTCCATCGCGATAAACAGCTGTGATGTAAAGCGGGAAGTTCAGCATGAACCCGTCTGACTCAAACTCGTCACCGACCTTCAGTTTGGAATTTGTGCTGGAGAGCACACGGAAACGGCCGTCTCCGAGATACCTTACACGAACCAGCCTGTCCGGCACCCAGCCAAGCGTCAGACTGTCGCCGGAGGAAAGGTCTGATGTGCGGATGCACCTTTCCGTAAAGAACTGGGAATCCACACCGCTGACTTCTGTCAGCCAGGAGCAGAACTCCTTGAATCCTTCTTGCCGCAATACCTTGAAAGTATGTCCAATGTATCTGCACGAGGAATCCTTCTGTCTCCGACATACCCCCACAGCCTCTTCAGCGTAGATGCAGACAGCAGCTCCCCGATCTCGTGCTCAATGACCACCGAAAGCGACTCAAAATCAGTTGTCGTGGACACCCTTCTGCCATACACCTTCTCCACCTCTTTAAGCAGAGAATTAAGTTCCGGAATTTCCTTGGCTGTCGTGTTTTCTTTTATGTCTTTTATGTCTTTCATGGTTCACCCGCTCTATAATACATAGTTACAACTTTTCCGCGATTTGCAAAACAAAGTGTTGATCACTGCAAATATCTGAAAGCAACCAAAGCCAATCAAGTTCATTTTAGTTCACTTGGTTTACGCAACCAAGAAGCGCTTTTCCATGAAAAATCAAACACAAAAAGCACGCTTTTCCAAAGAAATTAAGGATAAAAAAGAGCGCTTTTCCAAACAACAGCCATTGTCAAATCCGACTTGCCCGGGCTGCGTGACTGATGTCATTGTATAAAGTCAACCCTTTTACAGTCAACAGGTATTTTTGTCGCGGATGTCGAGGAGAACCAGGATAAAGCATACGGACATATCCCTCGTTCATAGATGGATTAAGTGAGTAGTCAAGAAAATTCTCCCTGTCTTTTAACCCGATTCTCTCCATCATTGCTCTGACGGACAGTTGCTCTTCTCCCAAAGCCTCCACTAGTCTTATAATATTTTTATTGTTGGTATGAATAAAACTTGTCGGGGTACTTGTCGGGGTACTTGTCGGGGTACTTGTCGGGGTGTTTGTCGGTTGTTTTGAAGGAGCTGTGAGGATTGGCTGTGCTTTCCATTCTGCGGGTGGGTTAATATGCAAATAGCGATTGCGAAGATCCCATTGTTCCCCCAATAGCAGATTGCGGAAGAAACGTTCCAGAAAAACCGGGCTATAGTCGATGCCCTTTATGGCATTTTTGTAGTTAGCTCTTACAAGAGCATTACGGAAGTACCAGGAATGTTTAGCGAACAAGTCGTTCTCCACATTGAACCCTAGTGAACGAAGATATTGAATAGTAAAAACGGCCGTAGTGCGAGTATTTCCCTCGCCGAAGGCATGGATCTGCCACAATCCAGAGACAAACTTGGCTACATGAGCTACCAGCTCATCGCTGCTAAGGCCCTTATAACTGAAATCACGTTCCTGCTGGATGTCATAATCAACAGCCCTGCGCAGATCTTCCCAATTCAGGTAGCTTACGGTGTCACCCTCCAAGACCCACTCACGTTTGGTGATGTCATATTTACGAAGTTCACCGGCATGCTTCATTACGCCTTCAAAGATTCTGCGATGAAGGGATACATAGCCATTTGTCGAGAAGTCACAAGTCTTTACCGAAAGTATGCGCTTGATGTTCTTCGAAGCTTTGTCGGCCTCCTGTCTATAATCATCGTCAGCATCATGAGTCGTTTTACTCTCATAGTAACTGTTGAGCAACCGTTCCACCTCATCGATGGTAATTTCACCCTCGATGTTTCTGCGAGCCAAGTCATTCAGATATTCTGACGTTTTCAGCCCATCCACTGCCTGAAGTCCAATAGCCGTGCTCCATGCATATGCGGCTTCACGTTGTGATGGCTCTCCCTGACGGATATACTCATCAAAGTTTACGTATAGTTCCTTATCTGTTTTCTCTCTCATATCACGTCTCCCCTTTAATAGTGCTGGTTGACTCAGTTCAAAGGTACACAATTTACGAACTTCTTCAAAGAGGATAGAGTTTCAAAACGTGGAAACTTTTTCTTTATAAACTCAGAATAAACTGGAACGAGCAACTTCGAAAGGAAAGAGAATGTCGTACAGGCAGGAACGATAGAAGAATCGTAAGCCTCCGGTGAAGTACGATTGCTATTATTTAACAAGTTTGTGCAATTTGTGCCTTTTCTTCCACTCGGCAGGCAGAAGATCTGCCATATCCAGAGAATCTCATTCACCATTGATGTTCATACGACAAAAAAATGCCAAAAGTGGCGTTTTTTTAATATAAACCTCGCTCGGCAGAACAAAAAAATTATCTTTGTACCGCTCGCTGACGAACATCAACGATTCTTTCAAGAAGGTGATCATTGTGAAGGACCACATCATGCCACGCCGCAATGAAGAAGGCATACTGACAATTGGTCTTTTTGATTTCCTTCTGAAAGAGGATAGTTTGGATTTATAGCCTTTCGCCATTCTTGTTGATATAATACGATTTTCCTCCCAGCTTCACTTTTGCACAAACGTCCCCGATATGCGGTCGCTGACAAAACCGTATTTGGTTTCCCGGCAACCGTTTCTGCAAAATAACTCAGATTAATGGATTCATTTTCGCTGAAAAGAGCATAGCCATCTTTCAAGATTGACTCTCCGAATTTGATTCTCCTCTGAGCTGTATATGCAACAAGCACTATATTTGCCGCAATCATAAACGCCAATATCACCCAAACTTTTTTCATAAACAGTAACAATAGTGTTCTGAATAATATACCAAATACTCCAAGTCTTAATCAAACTTGGAGTAAATGATATCTTAAAAGTCTAATCGTTCTTTACAGGAGAGTTTCATTCTTCCTGATTAATAATTATTGCCGGGCTGCTCAGAGATGTGCTCAGAGAAACATTAATAACATTCTTGCAATTCCTCTTTACTTGAATAACCTGGGACCCCAAATCTTGTAATACGCCAACCCCTCTAAGCCAAGTCATGCTGACTGTTAAGTTTTCTGTATAATTGTCAGAGTATTGCCATGCTCCAGACCCGTCACTGCAAGTAAAAAACAATTCATCGCTATGATACTCTCCCGAAATATCTGTCTTATTAAGAAGAACAGTATTATCCCGTTTAATAGTTATAGATGCCGTTCCATCTGAAACCCCCGTCACATTGCATTGAATGCTATACACAAGATGTTTCATGTTTATAGCAACCGTATTACCATTCCCGCGAACTGAAAGAAAGGAACCTTCGCCATAATATCTGTCTAAATTTAAACCACCATTAGTTCCACCAACAGTCATCCATTTTCCTTCATCATAACAAAAACGATTGGTTATACCTGCTATAGAATAGACTTCATTAGGAAGCTTATTAGATACTTTGTACCCCTTTAATCGACCTGTATCAAAATACAACGTTGTTAGTTTACCGTAATAAGTTTGACGAGACTCTGATGGCTGAAGAACACAATAGCCATCTGATCTATAATAAACAGTATTCCCAACATGACAAATATATGGGTCGGTTCTATAATCTGAATAATAATCTCCTCCGCTGTACCATTGTCCACTCCCATAATAACAACCCTCTCCGCGAGAACCTATAATCAGTTGAAGTTTATCACGTCCATTTTTAATATATTCAACCTTAAAAGAGTAATTCCGTTCAGAATGAAGATAGATGTTTATATTATCGGCGTCTTCAAAAATACCATAAGCATAAGGCATATTTTCTTGATATACCTGAATCGCAATGAAGTCATTAGAGTTAGATCCTTTTGTCATAGGTTCTTCATCAACGACTACTTCGCCTGATAAAGACAGCTTAACTGGAACCAAATCATCTTTCTGAATATCAACAGAAAGCCTGTCGTTACAAGAATACAAGATAGCAAGTATTGCAATTAAAGATACTATTCTTTTCATAATAACTGATTTTTATTAGTCATCACCACCCTCTTCGTTAGGATCAACGCCTACAACTATAACTCCATCAGAATTGAGGTATAAATAAATATTATTATCCTCGCCAAATGCTTCCTCCAGAAGAGTAATGCCTCCAGAAGCATTGTCTGGCACACAAGATACTGTAACTGTGGTTAGTGTATTGCGCTTGAACGAAACATTTTTGACTCCATTCTGATTCCACTGATTAAATACTGAACTTGTAAAAGTCCAATTAACTGTAGTTGGAATAGTGGGCTCATTCAACCAGCAAGCACGAACATCTGGATAAGAGTAAAGAATAGCTCCACTATCATACAATTTATTTGAAGCAAGACCGGTAAGGAGAGTCGCTGAATTAGAATCAATTACGCAGTCTGCTGATAATTGCCCTTCTGGTACCTTATCAATAATTAATCTGGCTGCGAAGACTGTTTTCTTTAACGGGATTACCACTGTACCTCCAACAACAGGAGTATAACCCCCAATTTCACCGTAATAACGTTGAATAGATGGCATTGTCTGCTCAACGTATCCTGTAGAAATAGATTTAACCGTGGCCTCTCCAGAAGTTATACCGCTAAGATAAGTTGTGCCGTATACAAAAGAATTGGAAAGCTGAGTAGATGCGGAACTGTTTGTTTGAAATGGTTTAGCGTATCCAGAAAAGGAATTGCCTCCATATTGTCCGCAATACAGCATTGTCTTGCCATCCTTAACAAGTGTACATTCGAACTTGTAGGTATATCCACTTAAAAGAGTAATGGACATATCCTCTTTGTTGTCAAATAGACCATAAGCGTAATGTGTGTTTGAATTACCATCTCGCTCAGGATCGTAATATACATTTATTCCATACAAATTATTGGTAGCCGTTCCTTTTGTCTGCAAGTCACCAGACATTCCTAAATGTACTGTAATATATTCAGACTTCTCTTCTGTTGTTTTTGTGTCTGATTTTTGGCAGGCTGCAAAACAGAGAAGAGCAAAGAAAAAAGTAAGAATAGTTATTAATTTTTTCATATAACTTCTAATTAATCGTTATCACCTCATCATCAGAGCCAAGATCCTTGTCAGAAGAATCAACCCCTTCTGGATAATTCGCTGCATACTCTGTAAAGCTGCTGCAAGTAAGACCATATCTTTTTCCCGCAAGATATGGCCTAGATGGTATCTTCTCGCAAACGTATTTGCGGCCAGTACTTTCTTTTACGGTAACTGTTATACTAACTCCATTCAAATCAACTGGAGCCAACATAATGTAAAGCGGTAATACGGCTTCTTCTGATAATGAGAGGTCGTCCAATTCCAAAGAAATCGTTGAAGACTTCTTTGTACTAACTATTGCTGGAGTAGTTGAAAAGAGATTGTAACGTCCCTCTGTTATAAAAAGTTCACTCTCAGTTGATAGAGTTAATTCTGTATAGACACCAGCTGGAAGTGTGCAGTTCACATTTAGTATAGCATTAAGAATGTTGTAGCTGAATGTAAGCCCCCCAGACCCGTTGGAAACACCAGACGCCGCAAGATAAAAACGCGTGCTTCCAATAGGACTTGTTGCACTAACTTGTTTCTGTCCTTCAAATGAAACTGGTATTGATTTAGGATTAAGATAGAATTTCCCGACTAGGGGGAAATAACTATAATAGGAAGACGACTCTTTTAAAGCCCATCCTCCGCCATCAAATGAAGCCGAATTTGAGCCAACTCCATTTTCCATTGAAAAGAATACCTGGCTTCCTTGATTTGGGAAAATGCCTACCGTATCGTTCGCCTCCCATTGGAAACCAATAGGATCTGTCTTTAAGGCAGCTTTTGAAGAAGGTGCGTTATCTGGATAGTAAGGAATATCAGGAACTATAAATTCTATGCTTTTGTATGAAGCGGCCGTTATTGCATCTTCTATCTTTTCTTTGCAAGAAGATATAGCAACAGTTGCTAATAATAAAACTAGTAATAAAGATCTTTTCATTTTGTCTTCTGGTATTAATCATCACCACCATCTTCAGGATCGGGAACTATTCCTCCAGTTCCTCCTGAAGTTTGAAGAATATCAAATTCTGGACTTACGTTGATAACCTGGCATATAGGCGCAAGGTAGTGTCTGTCAGTAAAGGTGTTTTTGTCTGTATGTTGATTCATGATATGTAGATTTTTAGTTTCCGAATCGAATTGTGTATATGTTTTTGTAATTTATTTTACTGCATTATTTGCCAGATTATCTAATCTGGCTGAGTTTTTTGCAAGATTCTGAATGTTCCCGTATACAGATTGTTTTTGGCTAGCAATAATAGGAAGCTCTAAAGTATTGCTTATATCATAACTTATGTTGTGTATGTCTCTCAACAATTCAATTTCATCCTCGCCCCAAGGTAAATTAAGACACACTTTTCTATTGGAACATTCATAAATTTCATTAATCCTAAGTCTAAACTCTTCCAAAGAATTTTGGTCTAACCATCCATTAAAAACTTCAATAGTAAATGCCTTATCCCATCCTATTAAATCTAATGTCTTTTTTATAAGACTATTTAACTCACAGAGTTCATCATGTATCCACCAACAATGTTTCTTCCTTGTCAACTTATCTTTCATATAAATACTTATAAACCAAAATATATATGCCGAAATATATGACAATGCCAGTTGATAAAACAGCTCCATAAGGCTATAACATACTGATGTGGACTTGCCACAAGAAAAAAGTAGCACAAGGAATAGTCTTGAGATTATTATAATAATGGCAACAAACAAGAAGCATAAGAGTGTTTTGCTTGTTTTATTTTGAATGTTGGGAGTGTTCTTCATAATAATTATTACTCATTATTATTCAATCGTTCTTTTCTGTTATCCTCCAAATTCTTTGATATCCAAGGGAGCGCAATTCTCATAAATTCATTGACTTTATAGACATTGTCTATTATGGTCAACGGATAGCAGAAATAATAACTTGCGCCAATGCTTTCTCTAAAAATTAGGATATCTGTATTATAGATACGCATATGAAGATATCCCCGTCCATTTAAGGATATGAAATCATTGAAACCATTAACAGATTTCATCCTTTTGATAACAGCAGCTTCAGAAATCATAATTATAACTATTATTAAAGCTTATTATTGTATTCCATCTAGGGATTGACCTTTAAAAGAAAAATGCAACCCCGAAGGTTGTCTGGCTGTAGTGGCCGCCAGACACAAAGGTCCAATCCTCGCCGGCAGTGATTCTGAACCTATTTGAAATATCAACGCCTAGTTTAAGACCAAAGCCTCCATTAAAGCGATCATCAAAATCCTCCAGCTCAAAACCAAGATGAGGACCAATTTCTCCTATGATTTTAACTTTATTTGCTATCGGTAATTTATATCCAGCATGAACGGGTAACTTCAGATAGCCACTGTATCCACCACTATTAAACGTATTTGAATAGAGAATAGAAGCGTTAGTGTAAACGTTGTTATTAAAAGAAAATTCGCCAATAAATCCAGCATTATAACCGGTACTACCCCAAAACTCATTATATAAATCTACACCTGCGGTTACGCCAAATTTAAATTTGTTTTGTCCAAATGCTGCAGCTGAAACTATAAGCATAACTGCGATAATAGTCAGTTTTTTCATAATTAGAGATTTATAGATTTCGCGTTTTTAATTAGAACCATTTATGTATAAACCGATTGCTTCTCCTATGCGGCAACAAAATTCTGAAAGCCTTTGTTAAACATCAAGTTCAATCAAGTTCATTTTATGCTTTTGCAAGAACATTTGCGAGTTTTCCAGATTCCAAGGGGATATTTTCTTTCTTGAGCAACGACGGCGGTGGAGTTTTTAATATGGTGGGGGATACAATAAAATCATGTTTTTAGATGAAATGTTTATTATAATAAACAATTTTTATTGATATTGTACCCAATAAAGCACAATTATGAGCAAGAATACATTTGGAAAAACGATGCCGCGGGCATTGAGCCAGAACTTGAAAATTATGGGCGAGCAAATCATGTTGGCCCGCAAGCGTAGGCATTTGTCTATGCAGGACATTGCAGACAGGGCTACCGTGACACGACTCACCGTCTCTAAAGTGGAGCATGGCAACCCTACGGTCTCCATGGGTATTTATGCACGAGTACTCTTTGCTCTTAATTTGGAAAACGACATCACCCTGCTTGCTGCCGACGATGCTCTCGGCAGGCAGCTTCAGGATGCTGAATTACTAGGGAAATGAAAAGAATAACCGTTTACGCTGATTTTGATTTCCTTTCTTCTCCGCAGGAGATTGGCACCTTGGGGTATGAACGTCCCTTCGCTGCAATATCCTCGTGGAAGTGATAATATATTCGGTTTTGTCAAGGACTCCTTCCCAGACCGTTGGGGACGTCTGCTGCTTGACCGTAGGGAGAGGCTGTAAAACTTTTACCCAACTCCTATCTGAATAGAAGTACCGCAAGGGTTGAAAGATATGTCACAGAAGTTATAATCGTTCCAGATATCTTGACAGAAATACATTATACACTGAATATGAGGTACCGTCTTCCGTAGTTTCTGCCAAAACAAGCTCCTTGTCCAATAAAGCGTTGATGTTTCTG
>Ga0247609_10005490_pt1 | contig 12432 bp, 5 predicted proteins | sample 172DNAGHGlowgp2_FD_193487 | JGI IMG/M metagenome (GOLD analysis project Ga0247609, IMG submission 193487) | Sheep rumen microbial communities from Palmerston North, Manawatu-Wanganui, New Zealand - 1728 DNA GHGlow gp2 | ecosystem: Host-associated > Mammals > Digestive system > Stomach > Rumen ... | reverse complement strand
AATCCACATCAGAGAACGACACCAGAATCACCAGCTGGCGATAGACCCGGGTGGAGTCCCACTGCTTGTGGATTGCCGGCAATCTACTCGGCCTGGCTGCCCGTGCCGCAGCCGTTTCTGTCCCGACCGCGAGGTCAGGCATACAGTCGCCCCTTCTCACCTCGAAGTCCTGCGCGAATGCCGACATCGAGATCAGAAGGGCGACGAGTGTTGCTGTTACTTTGCGCATGGTGTCCAGGGCTTCAGTTGTTTGAAGAAGTCGTTACCCTTATCGTCCACAAGAATGAAGGCGGGGAAGTCCTCGACCTCAATCTTCCAGATGGCTTCCATGCCCAGCTCAGGATATTCCACACACTCGATGCTCTTGATGCTGCTTTGCGACAGCACGGCAGCTACACCGCCGATCGTACCGAGATAGAAGCCGCCATGCTTCTGGCAGGCCTGCGTCACCACGTCCGAGCGGTTGCCCTTGGCAATCATCACCAGCGAAGCACCGTTGTCCTGGAACTCGTCCACGTAGGGATCCATGCGGTTGGCCGTCGTCGGCCCCATCGAACCGCAGGGATAGCCCTCGGGTGTCTTGGCCGGTCCAGCATAGAGTACAGGGTATTTCTTGAAGTATTCGGGCATACCCTCACCAGCATCTAAGCGGGCCTTCAGTTTGGCATGGGCAATGTCACGGGCCACGATAATCGTACCCTTCAGGTTCACGCGGGTAGAGACCGGATACTTCGACAGCTCCTTGCGCACGGCGTCGATGCCCTCGTTCAGGTTAATCTCAATGCCCTTGGCCCCCTCGCCAGGCTTCGCATATTCAGCTGGGATCAGTTCGCAGGGGTTCGCGTCCATCTTCTCCAGCCAGATACCATCCTTGTTAATCTTCGCCTTGATATTTCGGTCGGCCGAGCAGCTCACGCCCATGCCGATGGGACAAGACGCACCGTGACGAGGCAGGCGCACCACACGGATGTCGTGAGCCAGCGCCTTGCCGCCGAACTGAGCGCCGAGACCTATCTTGTGCGCCTCCTTCAGCAGCTTCTGCTCCAAGTCGATGTCGCGGAAGGCACGTCCCGTCTCGTCGCCCGCCGTGGGCAGCGAGTCGTAGTATTTGATTGAGGCGAGCTTCACCGTAAGCAGGTTCTTCTCTGCCGACGTGCCGCCAATGACGAACGCAATATGATAGGGCGGGCAGGCCGCTGTGCCCAGCGACTTCATCTTCTCCACGAGGAACGGCAGCAGGGTGCCTTCGTTCTGAATTGTGGCCTTCGTCATCGGGTAGAAGTAGGTCTTGTTGGCCGAGCCGCCACCCTTAGCCACCATCACGAAGCGGTATTCGGCACCCTCCGTGGCCTCAATATCAATCTGTGCGGGCAGGTTGCACTTCGTGTTCACCTCGTCATACATGTTCAGCGGGGCATTCTGCGAGTAGCGCAGATTGTCCTGCGTGAAGGTATTATAGACACCACGGCTCAGGGCTTCTTCATCCTCAAAGCCAGTCCACACTTGCTGACCTTTCTCGCCGTGGATGATGGCGGTACCCGTATCCTGACAGAAGGGCAGGATGCCTTTGGCAGCCACATCGGCATTGCGCAGGAACTGCAGCGCCACATACTTGTCGTTCTCACTGGCCTCGGGATCACTGAGGATAGCGGCCACCTGCAGGTTGTGCTCGCGGCGCAGCATAAACTCCACGTCGTGGAAGGCCTGCTGGGCCAGCAGCGTCAGGGCTTCTTTCGAAACCTTTACGATCTCCTTGCCTTCGAACTGGCCGACGCTGATGCCTTCCTTGCTCAAAAGCCTGTACTCGGTCTTGTCTTCGCCCAACTGAAACATCGGGGCATACTTGAATTCTACTGGTGTTGCCATACTGTTACTTTTTTATTGTTTGTTTGGTTATATCATCAGAAAAACATCATCGGTATTGTGTTTCGTCGTTTCTGTTCCATTCCCCTTTTCATCCGTCCGATAGCTACGCGGAAGAAAAAGCTAATCAGATGCTCGTCGGTTCCTTCGCTCCGTATCTTTCTGAGTGCCGTAATATACTCGCCGCGGCTTTCCTTTTCTATCACCAACAACGGATGGCCGGCGCGAAGCAGGATGAAATTAGAAAGCAGACGACCTGTCCGTCCGTTCCCATCGCGGAAAGGATGCAGATACTCATAGTAGCCATGCCACCGGGCCGCTACAACCATCGGATGCTGGCCATCGGCTAAAGCCCGTTCGGTCGATGCCATCAAGTCTGGCACTCGGGCTATGAGCTGCTGGTGGTCGCCAAAGAGTGTGTCGCCCGCAGCCATATCTTCGGTTGTATATTCGCCCGCCACGGCTTCCGGCACACGATAGGCCAGCGTGTGTTCCATGACCAGACGGTTCGTCTCTTTCAACAATGCCTCATCGAAAGGTGCCCCCAGCCGACTAACCATATAGTCGAACGCTCGGAAGTGGTCAGCCATCTCGGCACATTCCAGCAGGCTATGGCCTACGGGTACCATCGCCATGCCTTGCTCCCGGAGGATACGGGTGTCGTCGACCGTAAACGTATTTCCCTCAATGGCACACGAATGGGCAGAGAACAGAATCTCGTTGTATTCCGTCCACTGCCGATGCCCCATCCTGTCGGCTATATCCCGCTGATAGTCGGCCCTGATACGTTCATAGTCTTCTATTTCCCTTTCGAACATGATCATTCTTTTCATAGCCGCTTGCAAAAGTACAATAAAAAAACGAGACCCGCAAGAAACGAGACCCGTTTTTTTCGAAAGCGATTAATGAACCAGAGGGCTGTAGGAGAAGGGGAAATGTTATTCCAAACGTAATATGCTACCCTGTTTTATTTTTCGTACCAAATTGCGATGTAATTCAGTACGAATTGCGGCCTAATTCAGGCCAAATTAGACCACAATTTAGTACAAATTATAACTCACTATAAACCAGCGTGTTATAAAAGCATCATTTAACCATCAGTTAGACAATCCACGGAAGCGCACAGCTCTTGTCACTTCATCCATTATCGCCAATCATCTGAAGCAGTTCGCGGCTGGTAAGACGGTGGCTCTCGTTAGTTCCTTGAAGCATTGCATCGGCGAGATTACGCTTGGTATCATGAAGCCGCAGTATTTTTTCTTCGATAGTGTGCTGGGAGATGAGATGATAGACGGTGACATTCTGCCGCTGGCCGATACGGTAGGCACGGTCTGTGGCCTGCTGCTCAATGGCTGGATTCCACCACGGGTCAAGGTGTATCACATAGTTGGCACCTGTCAGATTAAGCCCCAGCCCGCCTGCTTTCAGGCTGATGAGGAACACGGGGTGCTCGCCACGCTGGAACGACTGCACCAGTTGTTCGCGCTTCTTCATGGGCACGGTGCCGTCGAGATAGATATAGTCGGTCTTAGCTTTATCGAGGGCATCGCGAACGAGGGTGAGGAACGACGTGAACTGGCTGAACACAAGCACGGCATTGCCGCCACCCACTATTTCCTCAAGCAGCGACGTCAGTGCATTGATCTTCGAGCATTCGCCCTGCCACCCCTTTTCGGCCAGCTGCGGTGAACAGGCGGCCTGCCGCAGCCGGGTTATCTCTGCCAGGGTGTTCACGCTGACTGCCCCGCCCTGCTCGTCTTCCAAAAGCTTTTTGGCCCGACGGCGTATGACTTCATAGACTGACAGTTCGTCGTCCGACAGCTCGATGGGCATGGTTATCTCCGTCTTGTCGGGCAGTTCCTCAATCACCTCCTGCTTGGTGCGCCGCAGAATGAAAGGCTGCACAATGCGCTTCAACTGCTTCGAACGTTCCTTATTGTCCTGTTGCTCAATGGGCACAATATATTTCTGCTGGAACTGTTCGTAACTGCCCAGAAGACCTGGATTGATGAACTGATAGAGGTTCCACAGTTCTCCCAGATGATTCTGTACCGGTGTACCCGTAAGGACGATGCGGTTCTTGGCCTGTAGCTTCATGACTGAGGCCGAAGTCTTCGTCTCACGGTTCTTCACCACATGGGCTTCATCGAGACAGACAGTGTTCCACTCTTTCTGGAGCAAATCATTGCTCTCAGTGACAAACAGGCCATAGGTAGTCACTATCACGTCACCCTTCGTTGCCTCGCTGATAGCAACATGGCGATCGGCTGCAGTGTTCAGCACAACCACATTGAGTGACGGGGCGAAACGCTCCAGTTCATGCCGCCAGTTGGGCACCACCGAGGCTGGTGCTGCCACTAATGCAGGACCATCATCAGCAGTATGCAGGAAAAAGGCAATGGTCTGCACGGTCTTTCCCAGACCCATATCGTCGGCCAGACACACACCTGCTCCCCACCCCGTCATACGGGTCATCCAGAGGAAGCCATCAATCTGGTAGTCGCGCAAATCAGCCTTCAGCGTCTTGGGGATAGCTGGCTGCTGCGCCATACTCTTCTTGATTTTATTTCCCAGCTGCTCTATCTTCTTGTCGTGCTTCACCTCTATCTCACCACTAAGGGCTGTACCCAGAAGCGAAGCATGCAACTCGGATATCTGCAGATGACCGTGATGGCTGACGGCAAGGCTTTCCAAACGTGACAGTTGCTTGCGCAACTTGTCTGTGATGGAGAGGAACTCGTTGTCACTCAAACGAATAAAACCAGATCGCGGAGTTTCTGCCACAAGCTGTAACAGTTGTTCAGCTGTAAGTACGGTCTCATCATCAATCGGAATCTCACCTTCTATCTCGAACCATCCGTTCTTCGATTTCAGCATGATGTTCCAGTTGGCAGGCTGCGAAGTCTTCAGATGCAACTGTCCACCTTCAGGCCATTCTATGTAAAAACGGTCGCTCTGTTCTCTGACAAACTCCATCATTGAAAGCAACTGTTCAGGAGTAAGCCATACGGGCTGAAGATCACCGAATGGAGCCGTCATGTCAAACTGCCCTGCATCATCGGCCTGTTCCAAATAGGTACGGATGATGCCAAGATTCTCACGCTCAGCCTTGATGTCGCGAGTCACTTGGTAGCGCACTCCGTCAACCTCGGCTACACAGGGGTTCAGGCCCTTTGCAGGCTCAAACAGTGTGGTTCCATCAGTCAGGGGACGGGCATAGCAGTAGACATTAAACTGGTTTCGGACACCTGCCGACGGCCTCACCTGCAAACACAACTGGGCCGTACCGTCGCGGTGCTGCAATGTAGACCCGCCCTCTACCAGCTCACTGTGTACCTCGATTACATCACTTACCTTGGGCAGGAATTCGCGCAACTGCTGCTCCGCCTCCAAGGGAAACGAGCCAATAGCTAGCAACTTGCGGTAGTAAAGGCGCTGGCGGTCGGTCATGGTCACAAGCGTGTAATGAGTAGCATTATCACGACGATAGACCACATTGCTGTCAAGATCTTTCTTATCAACATTCGACTTCAGCACGAAACTTTGTTTCGTGCGCTCTACCATGAGATAAGGTTTTTCCTCAGCAATAGTAACTGGCTCGAAGGGGGCATAGCTTCCCGTATAGACACGGTCTGACCCAATAAGGTGTGGCAGAATCAATTTGACATCAATATCATAGGAATAATACCCCTTTATGGTTGCTGCGATGCTACGGTCGGCATCGTTCATGAAATCGGTACCACGACGGAAGGTGTCAATAGACATGCGCTTGCCTGCTCCCCATGCCCCCGACCTCAAGCGCGACTGCTCACGAACTTCCACCCGGTCGTAGTTGATAATATAGCTCACACGGACATTCTGCTCTTCCTGCTCATTCTCAGGATTTACCTTTGGTGTAAGTTCCTCCAAGAGGAGTTCCCAAGGCTGCTTATAACGAACACGACTTAGAAGGGGACTCCCACCGAAATCCTGAGCTAACTGTTGTTTTTCTTCGGCACTGATGTCAAGCCAAGGCGACAGTTCATGACGCAGAAAACGCATACGTGGATTGACGTTGAAATGTTTAGGCAACTCCATGTCAAGTTGAAAGAAACCGGCCAATAACCAAGTGAGATACTGGTTCAACAGGACACATGGCGGTTTCATCTCTGTTGCAAAACTTGTCTTCGTAGGCAAGACACCAGCATAGAAATACCGAGCCAGCCAATAGGGTAAATGATGGCCTTGAAACCCTTCTTTATTAAGCAATGCCGAGAGTTTCTTGTGATTATCTGACTGTTTCAGATGATAGGCCAAAACCAGCACATAGTTATTAACATCGATACTGAAGAAGCCTTTCAACGACGACAATATACCTTGATTGCGCTCACGGATGGCAGCTACAAGAGAACTGAATGCCAAGTCGTAGTCGCCCATATAAAGTGCACGGACACCGGTCAAGATCTTGCTGTATTGATTATTGTAACCTGCCACATGCTCGTCGAAACGGCCTTGCTTGAAAAAATCGTAGAGGGCGATAATAGAGCGAATGACCGACATCTCACGAATCGGTATCAGCGGATTGCGGAGCTCCAGTATTTTTCCGAGCATGTTCTCTGGATCAGGAATATCGTTCTTCACCTGATAGATAGCCAGCGTAACAATAAACTCTGAGATTTTGTAATCAGGCAATTCAAGCAACAAAGGAAAGAATTCCTTGTGGCTGACCAGAGGTACCAATAAATCAGAGGTCAGCTTGCTGTCATATCCCCTCGTCCCAAACGATGACACATCACCGTTGATGCAACACTTCAGCTTACGAAGAAGACTATAGGCACCAGGCGTCTGCAATTGTTTGTAGTACATATTAAAAGACTCCAGCCATTGCGGCATTTCCCTGAGCAGATAGACCATAAGCGGTGCAATATGCTGAGATTCAAGCTCATATTCCTGGTTGTAATAATTACGGAGCCGCAAATAGGCAACCAAGCCTTTCTGAAGTTTCTCAATTTGAGTTGAGGTCAGTTTCTCCACTTTTCTGAAAAGGCTGATCGAACGCGTATCACCCTCATGACCCAAATAGGCCAAAAAGCAGAGCAGCTTACGCTGCCCTGCCGTTAATGACAAATATTGTGAATAGATTTCCTCCATGCGAAAAGCTTAATAGCCGAAGATTTCCTCGGTGGTGAGGCGCTTCACGGGGCCGTACTGCTGCAACGACTTCATGTCGAGCTCCTGCTCGTTGCCGAGGATGACGTAGCGCCACGTCTTTTGACTCATGCGGTCTTGGGCAAACTTCACGACATCCTGCAACGTGAGGTTGGGCAGGGCGTTGTAGATGCGCTCGTTCTCGTCGTAGTCGATGCCCAACCGCTTAGCCCATAGCCAGGCGTTGATCAGCCCGAACTTCGTGGTGCGCTGACTGGCAATCTGCTTCATCACAGCTTCCTTCGCCACGAGGAACGAGTTCTCACTCTGCGGGATGGTGTCGAGGATGGCATGGAACTGGCGTATGCAATCCATCATCTTGTCGTTCTGGCTGATGATGTAGGTCTCGGCATACTCAAACTCATCCGTGTAGCCTGGGTCACTGTACCCTGCCCAGGCACTGTAGGCAAGTGCACGAGCCTCGCGCATCTCCTGGAACACCACACTGCCCATCGTCCCGCCATAATAATTATTGAACAGAGCCTTCACGGCTGCGTCGTCTGGATTGTAGGGGGTATTCTCTACATGGAACATCTGCATGTAGATGTTCTTGGCATCGTAGGGTGCCAGCAGGATCTCGTTCTGCGGAGTGAGCTGCATAGCATAGTGCTTACCCTCTGGCACAGTCTTCAACTGAGCGGGAAGTACGGCCAAATGGGGAGCAAGAGCATCGGTCAATTCCTGCTCAGTCATCGGTCCGTAATAGAGCACGGTGTGCTGGTACTGCGAGAGGTTTTTCAGCAGGTCAAGCAGATCCTGCGGGTTTTCTTTCTGCAGTTGCGGCACAGTAAGCTGGTTGCGCAGGCTGTTGTAAGCCCCATAGAGGCCATACTGTGTAAGGGCATAGAAGTTGTACTGCTGGTTGAGTTTGTTGTCGGTACGCAGTTTGTCGAATACGGAGAGATAGCGCTGATAAGCCGTCGTGTCGACCTTCGCATGCTGCAGGAAGTGTTCAAGCAGGGCAACGGCCTGTGGCAAGTTTTCACTCAGACCGTTCAAGCTGACACTAATGGAGCGACTACCCACGTTGATGCCGTAGTTGCAGGCCAGTTTGTAGAACTGCTGCTGCACCTGCTCAGCCGTGAGCGAGTCGGTGCCTAAGTATCCTATATAAGCAGCGGCATTGCCATAACGCACCTCTGACTCATTGCCGAACTCATAGCGGAAACTAAGCTGGAAACGACCGTTCTCTGTGTTCTGCACATAGACAAGAGGCAGCGCCTCACCCACATTCCCAAAGGTGAGGTCGCGCTTGAAGTCGACGAAACGCGGCTCGATGGGCTTCACCTCTGCCTGCTGAATGTCCTTGACGAACTGGCTCACGGTGTCGCGGTTGGTCGGGATGGCTGTGATCTCGGGCTTGTCAATCTTCTTCTGGCTGGGGTCTACGCCCTGACGCTTGTAGACGGCGACGTAGTTGTCGCGGAAATGGCGGTTTACGAAGTCGACGATCTGCTGCTTTGTAATGCCCTCCACACGGTCGAGGCTCTTCACGTACTGTTCCCAATCGATGCCGTTGACGAAGGCTTGGAGATGCATTTCCGTGCGGGCACGGTTTGACTCGAGTGAATTGTAATATTGCAATTTCAGGTTATTAATGACCGAGGGCAGGAGGTCGTCGCTGAACTCGCCCTTCTTCAGCTTCTCTATCTCACCGAGCAAGAGGCTGCGCACCTCGTCGAGTGTCTGGTTCTCACGCGGCGAGCCGACAAGCGAGAAGGTGGAGTAGTCCATCAGGGGCGTCGACATGGAATAGGCGCGCAACATCTTCATCTGCTGGATGATGTTCAGGTCGAGGAGTCCAGCCGTACCGTTGTTCAGCATGTGGTCGATGACCTCAAGGGTGTCAGCCTGCAGCGAGGCGCCCTTGTCGAAACGCCAGCTCAGCATCAGCTGTTCGGCCTCCAGTCCCATGACGGTGGTATCGACGGCAGCGGTGAGCTGCGGTTGCTCCGGGAAGGCGGGCTGGGCCACATCGTCGCCGGGCTGCCAGTCGCCAAAGTACTGGTCTATCAGGGCAATCACCTCATCGGGGTCGAAGTCACCCGCCATGCAGATGGCGGTATTGTTGGGCACGTACCACTTGCGGAAGTAGTTCTTGATGTTGGTGATGGAGGGGTTCTTCAGGTGCTCCTGTGTGCCGATCGTGGTCTGTGTGCCGTAGGGATGGGTGGGGAACAGCTTGGCCATCATAGCGTCGTAGACCTTCTCGCCATCGTCAGAGAGATAGATGTTATACTCTTCGTAGACGGCCTCCAGCTCGGTGTGGAAGCCGCGGATGACCATGTGCTTGAAGCGGTCGGCCTCGACCTTCAGCCAGTTCTCTACCTGGTTGGCAGGGATGTCCTCGACGTAGCAGGTGCGGTCGTACCAGGTGTTGGCGTTGGTGCCCTCGGCTCCCAGTAGCGACATGAGCTTGTCGTACTCGTTGGGAATGGCATAGCGGGCAGCCAGCTGGCTGACGGAGTCGATCTCACGATAGGCCTGACGGCGCGCTGCTGGGTCGGTCAGGGTGCGGTATTGCTCGTAGCGAGCCTCAATGTCGGCCAGCAGCGGTGCCTCGGCCTCAGCATCGGTGACGCCGAAGCTGTTAGTGCCCTTGAACATGAGGTGCTCCAGATAGTGGGCGAGGCCAGTGGTCTCGGCAGGATCGTTCTTCGAACCGGTGCGCACGACAATGTAGGTCTGTATGCGCGGCCGCTCGGTGTTGACACTCAGATAGACCTTCAGGCCATTCTTCAGGGTGTATATGCGGGTGCCGGAAAGGTCGCCCTTCACCTCCTCATAGTCTTTCTTGCATCCCGTAAGTGCAAGTACGGCCATTAAGACCAACAACAGTTTCTTCATACTCAATTCAAAATTTTCAATTCTCAATTTTCAATTCTCAATCCTCAATTCTCATACTCCGTCTCATGGTCGAGCTTCGAGATGAAGTCATCGAACACTTCCTGCTCTACGTCGCCCATTGCGAACTCTTTCTCGGCATCCTTCCGTATCTCGGCAATCCAGGCACGGCGGGCGCGGACGTAGTCCTCACGGATTCTCTCGCAAGCAGCCTCGTCAAGTGAATCTATATGGTAGTAGTCCAGAATCAGCTGATAGCTCCAAGCCCACCGATAGTCACTGTAACTGTCGTTGATTTCAGCAAAGCGGTCAATCACCTGCGAGATGTTCTCGATACTGCCGTCCTTGATGTCGCTGATGAGCTGCTGCTCCTCGCTCTCAGGCAGTAGGAGGCCGCTAAGGTCGCACCAGGGGCCCTTGCCGACAGCCTCACCCCCGACCCCTCTCCAAGGGGAGAGGGGAGTAGACACATTTTCCATTGTATTTCCGCCGCCAGAGTATCCACTCCCCTCTCCCTTGCGAGAGGGGTCGGGGGTGAGGCTTTTCATTTGCCTCTTCAGCACGGCACCCATATAGATGCGCAAGGCGATATCGTAATACTTCAGTCCCTTGCGGAGCGACGAAGCATTAATGACATATTCATGGAAATTATAGGTTGTCACATTGTCACCCGAAGCCGACCTCAAGGCTTTCAGGATTTGAATACCCTGCAAAATCTCGCCTACTGTGAACGGAGAGAGCCAGTCGAAGTTGATGATGGACTTGCGCGACTGCTTCGACCGCTTGTCACGCTTCGGCCATTTCTTGATGTCACGGTAGAGCCCCACCGTCGTAATATTACGTCCAGGCACGAGATACATGGTCTCCCCGTAGGCTATCAGATAGCTAAAGGGCAGGCAGCGCGTGTCGGGATGGTGCATGAGCTTGCCGAAGCAGCCGGAGAATGCTCCTATCGTTGCCGGCATCAGCACATAAGACCCCGATGCCGTCTTGGTGCCCCGTTCCAGTGTTCCGTAGTGCATGGGGCCCATCTTGTAGGCATGGTTGGAGAAATTTGTGTTCGAACCGGCATTATAGAACGAGAACTGTCCGCCAATCAGCAGGCTCGATTTGTGGTGCGAGGCCGAGAACGGGCCGCAGAAAGCGGCACATGCCTCGCCGTTGGCCATGAACGAGTTGGCAAAGAAGAGGCTGGCCTCGGCCGTAAAGCCGTTGGTAATCTGGCATGCCTCGCCCACGAAGCAGTCCTGCATCTTCACCGAGTTGTTGATGGAGCAGCCGTCGCAGATGATGGAGTTCTCGCAGATGACACCCGTGCCGATGTACACCGAGGCATCCTCACTACTCAGGATGGTGCACTCAGAGAGACGGGCGGCACCATTGATCTCGCAGTCGCCCTTGATGACGGTATTGGTGATCTCCTTCGTGTTCGTAATCTTCACACGGTTGCCAATGACGCCACGATCGGGCGTACTGACACGCACTTCGTCGTCGATGAGCTGATGCAGCCGGCGCGTCAGTTCCTTGTCGGTGTTATGCTTCACCATAAAGGCGGCTAACTGCGAGTTCAGTTCGCGGAAGAGCGTGATGTTGCCGTCGCCCATCTCGTTGAGCACCGAGATGGTGGAGCCGGCACCATAGGTAGCGCCCTCGGTGGTCTCGATGGTCGAGATGTTCGAGATGTAGCAGTCGTCGCCGATGGTATAGTTGTTGATGAAGTTACCCACCTTCTCTATCAGGCAGTCGTTGCCCACGCTGACGTTACGCAACGTGGTGTCGTTGATGCCTGAGTGTTTGAAAAAGTCCTTGCTCACCTCTACGCTCTTCTCGAAAGAGCCGAGACGGATGTCGCCATAAAACATGACACGATGGAAGTTATACGGCCGGAAATCTTCTGCCACCAGTACACGTGTCCAGTCTTCTGCCCAACAGACGTTCTGTTCGAGCACCTGAATCTCCTGTTCAGTAAGTTGTCTGTAGTCTCTCATCATATATAATTTTTGTATTTATTGCTTCAAGCATAACAATTGGCGGCAAAGATAGAAAAAAAAGGTGAAAAATAAAAAAAACAATCAAAAAAAAATTATTATTATCCTTACATTTCATATTTTTGCAATTAAATAAGGGAGTGCGGAGTCTACATTTAGATGGCCAAGGTTCGTGCTTACCATCATAGATATAATTATTTAGTTATCAACACAATAAATTTTAAGATTATGATGAAATCAAAGACCAAACCTATTTTGGTGGAAAGAGCAGTTGTAATGCTGCTGTTGCTAATGTGCTCTGCATGGACATTTGCAGCAGAGCTTACGGCCGAACAAGCCATGAAACAAGCCCAAGCCTTTGTCAGGAAGTACAGAACAACAGCCGGTGGTCCGCTCTATGCTCCTGGAGTTACGCCAAAACTCACCATGACCGGTCGTGTGAGCGGACTCTACGTGTTCAACAATGCAACTGATGGAGGTTATGTCATTGTGAGCAACGATGACCGAGCTGTCCCTATTTTGGGTTTTAGCACCAGTGGCAAAATTGATC
>Ga0247609_10005487_pt1 | contig 12437 bp, 10 predicted proteins | sample 172DNAGHGlowgp2_FD_193487 | JGI IMG/M metagenome (GOLD analysis project Ga0247609, IMG submission 193487) | Sheep rumen microbial communities from Palmerston North, Manawatu-Wanganui, New Zealand - 1728 DNA GHGlow gp2 | ecosystem: Host-associated > Mammals > Digestive system > Stomach > Rumen ... | reverse complement strand
CATGACATTCTCAGTGCAAGTGCAATTACATCAAGTGACAGTGATAATATCCTCATTATTAAGGATAATGCTTTGAAGGTTTCAAATGTTGATATTGTTGCCAACACAAATGCTATTGCACAAGAGATTCAAGATAGAATTGCTGATGTTGATGCTGAAGAGACTAGAGCAAAAGCTGAGGAATTGATTCTAATCAACAAGATTGGAACTGGTTTCACAACTGCTGACACTAATAATGTTACAGCTAAATTTAATGCTTTAAATACAGCAATCAACAATGAGGTTACACGTGCAACAAGTGCTGAACAACTCATTACAAACGACTTACAGAGTGAGTTTATACGTGCAACAAGTGCTGAAACTGCATTACAAACAGCAATCAATAGTGCCAATACACGAATTGATGGTGTTGAAAACGCATTGACTAATACAGTCAATACTATAAGTGGTAAGATTGACACTGAAATTGCTGATAGAAAAGCACAAGCAATCCACTCTGCTGAATATGTAAAGGGTGATAAGAAAATCTACCTTAAAAATGCTAATAATGAAGCAATTTCAACAGTAGATGTGACTGATTTTATTGTTGATGGAATGGTACAAAGTGTATATGTTAGTGGTGACACTCTCGTAATTCAATGGAACACAGATGCTGGTATTACTACTGTTACAATACCATTTAGTCAAATTTTTGACCCAGATAACTATTATACAAAGGTTGAAGTTGATACTAAAATTGATGCTGAAGTTAATCGTGCTGAAGCAGAATTGAGAACAGCAATAACAAATGAGGTAACTGATAGAACTGTTGCTGATACACAATTGCAAACATCTATTAATAATGAAACTGCTCGTGCTCAAGATGCTGAAAACCAATTGAGTGTTAATCTAAATGCAGAAATAGCACGTGCAACAACTGTTGAGACAAATCTATCCAATATGATTACAGCAGAAACTGCTGCTAGAATTGCTGGAGATAATGCATTGGATGCTAGAATTGATAGTTTGACTGGACAAATTGCAACAAATACTGCGAATATTAGTGGTCATGAAACTAGAATTACTAATTTAGAGAGCAGAACCACAACGTTAGAAACCAATACTGGTACAAATGCTAATAACATCGCAACGTTGTCTGGACAAGTTACAGCCAATACATCTAATATTAGTACTCTAAACACTAATGTTACTAACTTAACTACTAGAGTTACTACTAATGAGACTGATATTGCTCAACTTAAAATCAATACTGCAACTAACGCAACAAATATTAGCACTCTAAACACTAATGTAAATAACTTGACAACACAAGTTAATACTAATACTAATAATATTACGGCATTATCTGCAAGTACAGGTAATCTTCAAACACAGATTACAAATGTAAATAATAGCGTTACTGCGTTGACAAATGAGGTTAATGATTTGGAGAATAGAGTTAGTACAAATGAGACTAATATATCAAATCTACAAACATTTGGTGGAAATGTTGCTAATTCTAGGTTAACCATTCAGAAAAATGGCGTAACAGTTGCTACATATGCTCCAACGGCAAGTACTACAGCCAATATTGAAGTACCAACTAGTTTAAGCCAATTAACAAATAATTTGAATAAGCTTACTTGGTCATTAGGTACTCCTACTGCTGATACCGCTGGTTATAATGGTTCTGATGGAAAGAACATTACAATTCCATCTGAGTTGAACCATTTGAATGCATCTAGTATTAAGACTCTTACAATTACAACTAATGATGGAACGACTACAACAACAGCAGGTACTTATAATCCAACTAGTGATGCAACCATCAACATTGTAATTCCAAGTCTTGACAACTTAAAGGCACTTACTTGGACAAATGGCACTGCAAACACAGGTACATATAATGGTTCTGCTAATACAACCCTTAATGTTCCAAGCAGCATGCAACATCTTTCTGAATATAATTCAGGTGTTTATACCATTGCAGGTGCAATTAACTTAAGTGGTAATCTCACAGCATCTTCAGTTTATTCAACTTCAGATGTTAACTTGAAGGAGAACATTGCTATTGCTAGTGTTGACAAGAAATTCCTTGCAAATCATATTGAAGTTAAAGAATTCAACTTCAAGAATGACCCAAATAAGACAAAGGTATATGGTGTCATTGCACAAGAAGTTGAAGCAGCTGGTCTTAATGAGGTTGTTATCACCAAGGAAGATGGCTATAAGGCTGTTGATTATACATCATTGATGATGCTTAAGATTGCTTATCTTGAGAAGGAAAACAAACATTTGAAAGATAAACTTTCAGAAATTGAGGAAAGACTTAAAAAGCTTGAAAAATAAACTCTAATAAATGTGAAAACCCTTACTTAGTCAAAAGTAAGGGTTTTCATTTAAACTATCTATAATATTTTGAAAATTATGGCATGTTGACCCAAATGAGTCAACATCTTCTTTATTTAATTCAAACCATTCTCCAATTACATTATAATCCTTATACTTATTATGAAGCATTGTTTCAAGCTTAAATGGTCTTGATGTCTCATAATAAGCCTTAAGGAAAAGAGTATTGGAATTCCCAGTTTGAAGTTGTTTCATCCTCTTGTTAATGTCATTGCATTTGGTTGAGCCAATCTTATACTTATTTTCCTCGTTTAACTCTCCAATTAAATACACATATCCCATATATAAAATATAACTTTTTAATCGTTGTTTTTCAAGTGGAAAGATATTTATATTAAAAAATTAATTATGGTTATATTAATAGACAACGGACACGGAAGCAATACGGAACAGAACGGAAAATTTTCACCAAAACTCGATAATTCTATGAATATTCCTAGTGAATTTACGAATGGTGGAAGATTCCGCGAATGGAAGTATAATAGAATCATATCCAATCTAATTGTAGACAAGCTCAAGGAAATGGGACATGATGCAAGATTGGTAACACCAGAAGATGCGGATGCATCATTGGCTGAAAGAATACGTAGAATTAATACAATCTGCAATAAGGAAGGCGCAGCAAATGTATTATTGATTTCGGTTCATTCAAATGCTATTGGAAATGGAACTGAGTGGATGAATGCATTTGGCTGGGAAGCTTATACCACAAGGGGTAAGACAATCTCAGACACCTTGGCTGATTTCCTTTATAAGAGGGCTGATAGCAACATAAAGGGAAGGAAGATACGTGAGGATTGGACTGATGGAGACAGAGATAAGGAAGCTGATTTCTACATCATTAAGAAGGCAAAGTGTGCTGCCGTATTGACAGAGAACTTCTTCTATGACAACAAGGATGACCTTAAGTATCTTACCTCAGATGAAGGGGTTCATAATGTTGTAAGACTTCATATTGAGGGAATAATTGACTTTATAAACTATAAAAAGGGAAGGTAAACATGAAAAGAATATATGGTGAGGATGACATTTCGTGGTCATGCATTGAAAAGGACATACCTTATGCAAAAGTGGAATGGCATTGGCACAAGAATGGCATATCAACATATGCATTTTTTGATGAAAATGGTAAGAGAATAAAAGTTAAATTAACAAATTAAAAACAAAATTATTATGACAAATACACGTTCAATAAGTGTAAATAGGGAAGAACACAATGTTGTTATCGAATACGGTGTTGGTGATGCTTGTGGTAGTAGTATGAGCGGTACGGCTAAAGTACAGAGTTGTGAAGGCATTCCAGATGGTGATTGTACTAAAATGATTAATGATAAAGAAGATATTAGTGTTGATTATACTAATAAGAGAATTTCTATTAAGGTAAAAAAGAATGATGGCGAAACCCCTAGAAAGGCTAGAATTTCAATTTATCCACTGATTGCTGGAGAAGACCCAACAAAGTGTGAATCGGAAGATGATTATGTTGAAATTTTCCAAGAGGGATTGCCAAGTTCTTGTGGGTGTGATGGACTTCGTATAAATAGTAATATTGCTGCCAACAATAACACATTAACATTAGAAGCAAATCAAACTGGTACATACGCCTTATTCTCTTATGATATAGCTTGCTATAGTTTCTATGCTTTTTCTTATACTTGCGAAAATAATGATTGCCCAAGTAGTGTGAGTTTAAATCAAGCTGCAACATCTTGTAGCATTTATATTAATACCCCAAATACAAGTACTAATGATAAAAAGATATTTGTAACAGCATCATACAATGGGGAGACTTGTGGAAAAGAAACAATGATAACAATTGTAATGAAGGGTAAACCAGTAGAGGTTAATTGCTGTGACTATTTGAATAAAAGACAAGACATTCCTTCAATTGGTTTACCAATTCCAGCGACTGGAGGTACTGAATACATATATACAATTGGCGATGATGCATGTTCAAACATAACTGATAGTGATTTTATAAGAATGGTCAATGGTGCAATGGACTATAATCCTTCCCATACTTCATTATCATTTAATAATGGTAAGGTTTATATCACAGTCAAACCAAATCCTGATAACGCAGAAAAAAATATACAAGTAATACCTAGTAGTTCAAAACTAAATTGTCCTAGTAAGGCAGTTTTATTACAGCAACTTGCTTCAACTGCCCCAACCACAGCAACTTGTGAGGACTCAATATCTGCAACAACGAATACAATTCCTGATGTAGAAGCTGCTGGCGGAATTAGTTTGAAACTATTTACGTTGATGAATAGTGCTGATTTTTCAGCATTTAGTTTTGAGGAAGAAACATCCACTGGTGATGACGCTCTAGGACAAGCTCAAAGAATTGGAAATGAAATATATTTTACAGTTAAACCAAATAATAATGACACTATAAGGACAATTACAGTAACTCCTATATTAACATCAAAAACACCCAATGAACGTTGTACTACAAAGGCTATTACATTTAATCAAAAAACAAATAGTAGTCCCGTAACTGATTGTAGCACACTTAATAGAGTAAGCGAATCATTTGACATTGAAAGCGTGGGGAGTGCAATAACAGTATATACTTTAACTAACGAAATTGAATACAGTGGTTATAACTTCACGGTATCATCGTCACTAGGAGATATTTACGTGGCATTTACACGAAATGGAAATAATGTTGAAGCATTAATTCCATCAAATAATAACGCTAATTCTAGAACGATAACAATCACCCCATCAAAGATAAATGTTGGTCAGTGCGGTGATAATAAGATTGTAACTATCAATCAAGCTGGAACTGGAACAACTCCTTGTACTTGTGATGATATAACATTAGTGCCTAGTCAAAATCCTCTTGAGATTCCAAATCAAACGGCAGATTATGTTATAACAGCATATACTTCTAATAATTTATCTAATTATAATTTTGTTCCAAATCCATCTACTGGTGCAACTACAAGTATAAATGGAACAAATTTAGTACTAACAATTCCAGAAAATACTGGAGAAACTTCTGCAACAGTTATTATTACTCCAACTCCTAATAGCGGTTGTGGAAGTTGCCCTAGTGATAAGGTATTAACTGTAACACAAGAAGGTAGAGAAGTTGGTCCAACATTGGAGAATGCTTGTGAATATATTGGTGTCGCTTACAGCGATGAAAAATTAAATATATTGGAAATGCAACAAGAGGTTAGTGTGTTTACGATATTATCTGATAAGGATAAATCAGCAGAAACAATATATAGTTCATTTGATTTTGATTATGAATCATCAGATGGAAGTTCTCCAGTACTTATAAGCGCAGGAACAAGTCCAAGACTTATTGGCAGCACAGTATATTTTACAATTTTTGCAAATCCAGTTTCACAACCTAGAACAATAACAATTACGCCAAAATATATTGGTGTAAGTCCTGCAGAAAGTTGCGGAAGTGAAAATGCAGCGACAATTATTCAAGCTTTCAATAATGGACCAACTCCTAGTCCAGATGTCTCAGCTATTTGTGAAACAGTTTGGGTTGACCAAAGACAAGACTTTAATCAAGATGGATACACTGCAAATACGTTTGATGACAATACGAAATGGTTATACAGAACAACAAGTCAAGAAGATTTCAACAAATTTTACTTAGATGGAATAGGAAATTGGTTTGGTACGGCATCAACAGTACATACATATAGTAGTACCCTTACTTATTATATTGCATATATTAATCGTGTTGACCCATTGCCAAGTGGAGAGGAAAATAGAATGCAAACTTTAACTTTGTATGCACAAGATGGTAGTATTGATGGCAGTTGTGGATTAACCAAATTGATTGGTATATACCAGAAGGATACACAATGTCACAGTGATAATGTGTTATTTAATTGGCCAACTGCGCCAAGTACGTTCTTATCTAATGCAATAGATGGAACTAACTGTATTGATGATGGATATAGTCTATATCATGTTGGTACATTCCATTATAGAGGGTGTGATATGGATTGTTCGGCAGAATATGTATACCCTGACCAACAACCTACTAGTTGTGCAGCATCAAATGACTTATCTAAGCTAAAACTTATAAATTATCGTGGACAAGTTCCAGATTATTATTTCCATAAGTCAAGTGAAGATGGAATTTATTCAATATATGTAAAAATTTCTTGTAATCCAACTGACAAAACAAAGGAATATGTATTTGACTTAAAACATGATGATAGAGAATATCCATATGGCAATTTTAGTAGGCCAATAACCCAATCTGGTATGGCAGAATCAATAAGCACTTCTTATAACAGTGATTTTTCTAGTGGCCAAGTTGATGGAACTGAACAAACACAAGCTTTAATTGCAACAATATCTGGGTGGGGAGACCACGTTACTAAGGATAAGGATATATTCTTTAGTAGCAATACTAGTAATTGGATTACTAATATAACAACCGCAGATACTCTTGGTAGAACAGCAATTACTTGTGATATTGATGAATATATTTTATTAAATGGCGAATCAACATCTCGTGAAGGTAATTTAGTATTTAGTGGAAATTCAAAGTGTTCTGCTTGTACTACTCCAATTGTGAAGAATTTGAAATATACCCAATCACCAATTACAGTAACAAAAAATGGTAAGATAGAAGATATTCCAGCTGAAGGAACAAATGATAAATGGATTACTGTTGCTACATATGATGTAAGTAAAGCCGTTAAAGGAACATTTAGTTTTAATACCGAAAGTCAAAGCATAGATATAGATGAATCATCTTATGATGCTTCAACTAGAAAAATAACAATAAAAGCTAAATGTGATGCAAACACTAGTACACATAATAGAACTGCTGTGGTGACTGTACACTATAATTACAATGGCGAGATAACAACGCCAATAACTATTAAACAATTACATTCTTAATTAATGTTAAAAATTGGATTGATTTTTTGGTCAGTCCAATTTTTTTTCGTACCTTTGCAACAGAAAATAAAATTAATATGAATAAGAAGTATAAGTACACAACGAATGTGACATTTAAGGTTCTTACAGATGATAGGAGACTTGTCAACAAGTCAATTCCAATTCATCACAACTTTGAGGTAATCCCAGAGCAAGAGTTTATGGGTGTTATGCTACCTCCTACTACGGTGGAAGAACAAGTAATCCACTTTCTTGATGAACAAGACAAGAGAGAACTTATGGATAAGTATGGTTTTGGATTTATTATTGACTATTACATCAAGAAGAATAGAAATACCAAGGCTGATGAGTTTGAGGAGTTTAGGAAGTTTCTTGCACCATACTTTGCACAGTTCCCAATCTTGAAGCGTCCATTTGAAGCAATTATCTCTGAGTCAAAGGATATGCTCTTTGGAAAGGGAAAGTCAAATGAGACAAAGTTTAAAGAGGTCATGAATGCATATGAAATGATTATCAAGGGAATTCATGGCACAATAAATATGATATTGAACAAGGTTAATAAAGCATTAGATAGTTATGAACAAGATAACGATGAGAAAGCCCTTTGCGGTGATATTTGAGGTGTTATCTTGCAATGTGGTTTTGTGAATATGTATTGAAAAAAAAGATAAGAACTATGATATACGATGATTTTGTAAAATGGTTGAGTAAATTGGATTTATCTACAGTGGATGCAAACCCAATTTCATTCAAGTTGATTGACTTCGAATCAAGTGAAGACTTCGCCAAGTCAATGATTTTAAGTGGACGCTATTTCTTTAATGAAAAGGATATTATTGTGCGATATTCGAAACCATTCACAGAGGATGGAAAGGATGTGATTGTGCAATTCCAAATTCTTAGAAGCAAGGCAAAGATGTTCTTTAATTATTTCAATGGCAATAAGAACGCCTATCCTAAGAGGATTGGTTGCTTTCTTACATCTAATAAGGAATATAAGGAGTTTATCAAATTCTTCAATTCTCTTGGTGTTAAGGATGAAGATGGAAATAGCATTTCTAATTATGCATCAACATTCAAAGAAATTGTTGAAGAGACAAAGAAAACAGTTGGAGAGGGTTATGAAACATATATGTATGTCTCAATTAGGCTTAAGAGTGACAACGAAGGCAATGAATATCTTGCAATGGGATATGCTCCCATTTTGAAGGAAAATGTTAAAAAACATATTGAACAATGTAGAGCTTATTGGGAATATAGCAGATGTGGAATGTATTCAGAGATTAAGGAATATGTTAAAAAGAAAATTTTAAAAATTGAGGAATAATGGAAAAATTACTATTTTTGTTGTATTGTTTTGGTATTATAAGTGTTATATGCCCAATTATCAACTATGTATATCTATTCTTAGCCACTAGGCTTAATTTTCATCAAGAGTTTGTGGATTTCTTGCTTGATGAGAATATCGAATGCAGATATTACTTCTTTACGCCAGTTTTATCATGTATGGTAGTATGTACTATCATATTATATGTGTTATATAAACTAATTTTGAAACCATTGTATATTATCCTTATAGGTATTCCATTTGAAGGATTTAAATGGCTTTCAAATATATTGTTGAAACCAATTCTAAAAAATCAATTTAAGAATAAGCTATGACACTTGAATGAATTCTTATTGTAGTAATTATGCCAAAGTTTCCTTCCAAAAGCTTATGGGAAACTATTGTAGATAAACTTCATCAATTTGCTGCGCATTAGCTAAATGTGCAGCAATTTCTTTATATCCACCTCTCTGATATAATGAAGATGGGTCTTCACCATCTTCAATTGGAATAAATCTTAATTTTCCATATAATCTTCCATGATTTAAGAAACCATATATCTGTTTTGCAGTCTCATAGGCATCATTATCGAGCATCACATTTATATTCCCATTTGCCTTTGTAATCAAATCCCAATATAGTTTGTAATCCTTATTAAGAGCCTTTCCCAATAATGGAACTGAATTTGGTACAACGATATGGTCAAATGGTCCTTCCACCAATGTGATGTCAGCATCCCACTGGAGTTTTTCCTCATTAAATATAATGTTCTTTTTCTCTACCTTTGGGTTATCATATTTTATTCGTGAAGGGAATTTATCACTCGATGGTAGATAATCCCTACCAACCCAATAATTAAGCTCTCCTAGGGCATTATATGAGGGAATAATGATGCGGTATGACCCTTTCTTATTCTCATCTTCTCTCTCAGTATATCCAATCTTGTATTTCTCTATAATATCCCAACCAATTCCCCTCTTCTGGAGATATTTCAATGCTCCATAGTTATTCTTACCATCTTTTCTAAATAGCTTATATGAAGATGGTAGTTTAAGTTCCTCTTTCTCAATGATTGAGGTATCCACATTAAAATCGCCATCTGAGAAATGGAGTTTATATAATTCACTGTTCCTTATCTCAGATAATACGTTCTTGTATTCTTGGGCAAGTTTTTCATTACCATATCTCCTTATTAAGGATATGATATTTCCGCTCATATGCTCATCAATTGCATCACATTTCCAACAGTGATATTTGCCAAGCTGGATATTACACTCAAGGTTATATTTACGTGCTTCCATCCAACCATCACGTTCGATGCAATTTGGACAAGGGAATTGGTATTGATAATTGTTCTCATCAAAACCATTCTTAGCTTCGCCCAAGAATACTGCTAGGATATTATATAGTTTTTCAAGTTCTTGTTTCATTAGTATAGTTAATGGTTAATAAAGTGACATTTCCATTAATTGAATTATATTTTTCTGCTGATTTCTTTATTGCATCTTCAAGAGAGAAACCAATATCTAGAAGTGCTGTTGTATAGGTTCTAGTTGTGCCAAATGCCTCTGCATTGGATTCTTCTCCAACTATATATGGGCTTAAGTGGTCATCGAAGTACATCATCCCATGATAGTACTTATTTGCTATGAAGAATCCACCAACATCTTCAAATGTTTCTTCAGAATATCCATAGTTTTCAATGAGATAATCCTTGATTCTCTTTCCAAATCTTAAGTACTCATTTCTTGTTTTAATCTTCTCGAATACTACTCTATTTGCCCTTGCAAATTCCTCAAATATGGAGGTTGTGTTGGCAAGACCAGTAACTCCAATGATTAATTCATCTGTTATTTGAATAATCTTCTTGAAGTTATTCGAACAAATCTCGTCATTCATCAAGCAGATACCATCTGCTGCAACCTCAATTCTATCTGCAAATTGTTTAAATGCTATTACACTCATACTATTTTCTTTTTTGTTTGCAAAGATATTAAAAAAATGTTAAAAAAACAAATTTTATGAGATATTTATAGAAAATATTTTTTAAATATGGCAACAAAGAAATTTAAAGATAGTGATATTCTAAAGGCAATGGAGATGCATTTAGATGAGGATTCAGTGGTATTTGGCGCTAATGGTCATTATGCTATTGGTGCTTATTATGACCTCACCAAGGTAAGTAGTGTCTTTGGTGACAAGGATTATAATCCTCAAGAAGCAATTGATGGGGCAGATGAAACTAAGGCTGCTGAAATGTATAGAACTGATAATGATAAGCTTGATGAAGGTCTTCAGAAGGCTGTTTGGTTAAAGGAGTATTAATAGTATGAGAAGAGTTGCATCATCAAGTGAGTTTTTTGATATATTGGATAGAATTGGTAATGGAAAGTTCGTTACCATTGGTTATGTAACTGGAGCCAATCTTGACGTTCCAAAGGTTTCAAGAAAGAATCCTTTAACAAACAGAATGAAACAGTATCCAGATTATACAGTATTTGGCAATGAGCAAGGCGAGATTGGGGCATTAGTTAAGATTACGAGTTATAATATGAGATACCTCAATAGAACTACTGTTGGACAGAAATATGGTGAGTATAAGGATTCTGCAAATGCTATTAGAGGTAATTTTGGTCTTGACCCAATTGGTAATAAGCAAGGTTATAAGCAAGGGACTAGTTGGAGTCCAAATGGTCCAGAGCTTTATAATGGTAAAAATACTGAACTACAAGACCATTCATATAACCCGCAGAATATATATGGTGTTAAACCAAAAGGAGTTGTATATGCTGTTAATAAAGAAGGTCATATTATAAAGGAACTAAAACCAGAACAAGTTAAACCATATCTTAAGGCAAAACGTGAGATGGATGGTGTTGCAGCACTTAGGAAAATGGGTGCAGACGAAGATAAAATTCAAGATTATATTAATCAAATGAATGGTTTGAAGTTCAAATATATTAATTTTGAATCAAATTCTATTCTTTGGATTGCAGCAACTATTAATGGAGAAAAGATTGTATATATCAATGACAATCTCTCAAGAGCAGTTGATGAGATTAATATCAGTCCAGAGGACTTTAGGGCAATTGCAAGAGAGAGGTATCAAATAGACTTAACTAATCTACAAGAAACGGTGTATAGAATGAATAATAAAAATAAGACAATATTTAGACTTACTGAAAGTGAGTTAAGAGGCTTCATTGGTGAATCAGTAAAGAAGATACTTTCAGAACTTGATTGGCGTACATATGCTAGCGCAGCTCAAAAGAATGATGAATGGAGAAAAGAGAATCCAAATCACAGAGCAAATAAATGGAATAGGTCAATGGATTTTAGAAATGCAGCAAGAAAAGCATTTGATAAGAAGCATGACTTAGAGCACCAGTTTGATGAACCAAATTCAAGATACGGTGGTGATAAGGGGTCAATTAATCTTAACTCAATGGATGATTTCTCTGTAAGTGGCTCTCGTGACCATGACTTTGGTGATGGAGACCCACATGGTTTGAGGCATAACGTTTATCATATGGGCAAGAAGTATGGTAAAGATGGTGGTTATGGAAGAACTAGAATGTGGGATACGGCACATGAGACAACCCCAGAAGAATTTTATGGAAATGAGGAAATGGGCAAGAAATTCCGTGATGCTGAACAAGACGCAAATGACTTCACAAGTGGCAAGTCACACTATGTAAAGGGCAAGGGATGGTCAAATGAATCTCAAGAAGGTAAAGAAACCATGAATGAAACATGGAGGCAAGCACCTTGGGATGAGAGAGACCCAATTGAAGATAGAGATGAATATCCTCTTACTTCTGTTTCG
>Ga0247609_10005485_pt1 | contig 12440 bp, 9 predicted proteins | sample 172DNAGHGlowgp2_FD_193487 | JGI IMG/M metagenome (GOLD analysis project Ga0247609, IMG submission 193487) | Sheep rumen microbial communities from Palmerston North, Manawatu-Wanganui, New Zealand - 1728 DNA GHGlow gp2 | ecosystem: Host-associated > Mammals > Digestive system > Stomach > Rumen ... | reverse complement strand
TCGCGGTCGAAATCGCCGAGCCAGTGATAGCAGAGGTCCTTGTTGTCGACGAGGCTCCACTGGCGGCGTGCATACTTGTAGCTCCAGCCGTTGCCCTCGCGCGGGAAGTCGATCCACTCGGGATGGCCGAACTCATTGCCCATGAAGTTCAGGTAGCCGCCATTGATGGCCCCGGCCGTCACCAGGCGGATCATCTTGTGCAGGGCGATGCCGCGCTGGGCGATATCGTTCACGTCCTTCTTGGCGAAGTGCCAGTACATGTCGGCATCGATGAGTCGGAAGATGATGGTCTTGTCGCCCACCAGCGCCTGGTCGTGTGATTCGCAGTAGGAGATGGTCTTCTCGTCGGGACGGCGGTTCTTGACCTCCCAGAAGATGGAGCAGACGTTGATGTCCTCGTCGCGCACTTCCTTGATCGTCTTGATCCAGTAGTCGGGGATATTCATCGCCATGCGGTAGTCAAAGCCGTAGCCGCCGTCCTCAAACTTCGCAGCCAGACCGGGCATGCCGCTGACCTCCTCGGCGATAGTGATGGCAGCAGGGTTGACCTCATGGATGAGCTTGTTGGCCAGCGTCAGGTAGCAAATGGCATTATCGTCCTCGTGGCCGTTGAAGTAGTCGCCATAGCCTCCGAAGGCCTCGCCCAGTCCGTGGGAGTAATAGAGCATCGAGGTGACGCCGTCGAACCGGAAGCCGTCGAAATGGAACTCCTCGAGCCAGTACTTGCAGTTGGAGAGCAGGAAGTGTAGCACATCATCTTTGCCATAGTCGAAGCAGAGCGAATCCCATGCAGGATGCTCATGGCGGTCGCCGGGATAGAAGAACTGATTGGGATCACCGCAGAGATTGCCTAGACCCTCGACCTCGTTCTTCACGGCGTGGGAGTGGACGATATCCATGATGACGGCGATGCCGTTCTTATGGGCCGTATCGATGAGTTCCTTCAGTTCTTCAGGGGTGCCGAAGCGGCTCGACGGGGCGAAGAAGCTCGACACGTGATAACCGAAGGAACCGTAATAGGGATGCTCCTGGATGGCCATCACCTGGATGCAGTTGTAACCGTCCTTGATAATGCGCGGCAGCACATTGTCCTTGAACTCGGTGTAGCTGCCCACCTTCTCGGCATCCTGCCCCATTCCCACGTGGCACTCGTAGATGAGCAGAGGATTCTTCTTGGGCTTGAAGGTCTTTTTCTTCCACACATAAGGTTTCTCAGGGTTCCAGACCTGCGCGGAGAAGATCTTCGTGTTGTCGTCCTGAATGACGCGACGGCACCAGGCGGGAATACGCTCGCCTTCTCCCCCATTCCACTTCACCTTCATCTTATAGAGCTGACCATGATGGAGGGCTTTCTCAGAGAGCTTCAGTTCCCAGTTGCCAGTGCCCTGGATGCGTTTGCAGCGGTATTTCTCGTTCTCCTGCCAATTATTGAAGTCGCCAATCAGATAGATGTCCGTGGCATTAGGCGCCCACTCACGGAACACCCAGCCCTTGGTGAGCTTGTGGAGTCCGAAATAGAGATGGCCGGAAGCAAAGTCGGAGAGCTTCTTCTTGCCATTCTGCGTCAGTTGGTTGATCTTCCACACCGCATGGTCATGACGACCGCGGATAGCGCCCTCGAAGGGCTCCAGCCAACCATCGTTCATCACAAGACCGATGTGCTCAGACTGCTTCGGTCCGGCATCCTTCTTAGGTATGGATTTCTTTGCTGCAGGCTTCTTGGTCACAGTATTCTTAACAGGTGCTGCTGGCTTTGCTGCAGGCTTCTTAGCGGTAGCTTCTTTCTTTGTAGCCATAGGTTTTTATTTATGCTTTTACTTTAAAAATAGCTTTTTTGATCTCGGGAGCATTGGTGATGCAGGGTGCATGGCCGTCTTGCGGGAAGAAGATGGCGAATTGTCCGGGATTCACCGTGACATAGGTCTGAGCCTTGGTCTCGCCATATTTCGTGATGTCCTTCTCGCTATTGTAGTCGCAGGCAGGCAGGTCGCACAACGGGGTATAGCCGAAAGTCTCGGCTGCTGTGACGGGAATCTGGATGTCGATCATCTCGACGTGTGTCTCCAGTAAGGCTGTCTCCTTGGTGCGCTGCTTAGCCACCTGAAGATTCAGGAAGAGGTCCTTGTCCTTGATGGGATACTTGCCTGTCTCCAGTGTCAGGAGATCATGGCCTTTCAAAAACTCCACTACATCAGCAAACAACGGGTTCAATGCCACGTATTTGCCCAAATTATCAATCGTATCAATAATCATAGGATTATATTTTTAAGTTGTTGTTCTGTTAATCTAACTGACGATGGCCACGGGTGTAGGTGCCAGAGGCGACGACTTTACCGTTGCGGTCTTTTTCGACGAACTTGCCATCGCGGACATCATCCTTGTAATAGCCTTCGAAACGCATGCCCTCCTTGTCTTCCTCGATGGCAGCACCATTGCGCTTGCCTGCCTTGAAGGTGCCTTTGAACTTAGAGCCGTCGGCATAGCGGGCAACACCCTCGCCATCGATCTTGCCATCCTTGAACTGACCCTCGAACACATCGCCCGCTTTCGTGGTGAGCTTGCCTTTGCCGTTGGGTTTGTCTGCTTTCCACAAGCCTACGTACTGATCGCCGTTCTTCCAGACCATCGTCCCCTGACCCTGCTTGTCGCCTTCATAGAACTGGCCTGTATACTTGTCGCCATTGGCATATTTCGAGATGCCTGTGCCCGTACGCTCACCATCGACATAGTCGCCTTCGTAGACATCGCCGTTCTGGAACTTATAGATGCCCCGGCCATTCTGCATATTGTTCTTCCACTGGCCGACATACACATCGCCGGAGGCATATTTGAAGGTGCCCTTGCCCTGACAGACATTGTTCACCCACTGTCCCTCGTAGGATGAGCCGTCGCCCCAGTCGAAGTAGCCCTGGCCATTCTTCTGGTCGTCTTTCCACTCGCCCTTGTAATAGGCACCGTTGGCATAGATGTACACGCCCTTACCGGAACGTTTGTCCATATACCAGTTGCCATCATACTTGTCGCCATTGAAATAATACATGATGCCGTGACCATGCTGATAGTCGCGGAACCAGAGACCATCGTAGCGGTTGTTGTTTGAGAAATAAAACACACCCTTGCCGTGCTGCTGGTCCTGAAACCATTCGCCTTCGTATTTCTCACCATCGAAGAAGGTGTAGGTGCCAAAGCCTTGACGCTTGCCTTTCTGGTACTCTCCCTCATACCAGTTGCCGTTCTTGTAAGTGGTCTTACCCTTACCATGAGGCTTGCCCTGCACTATTTCGCCTTGATACTCTCCACCATCCTTCGTATTACACGAGCCCAGCGTGATTTTCTGTGCCATGAGTGTTAGGGGCAACGTCAATATAATAGTTGAAAATATATATTTTATTATATTCATTCTGATCCTGATTTCAATTTGCTTTGCAAAAATACAAATTATAATTGAGACCACCAAGCCTCGTCTACAATATTTAACGATAATACTCATTTTCTATCAAAAATTATTATTACCTTTGCAGCCGTATGACATTTACAGCGATTATCCCCGCCCGCTATGCGTCGACACGTTTTCCGGGCAAGCCGCTGGCAGTTCTCGGCGGAAAGACTGTCATTCAGAGAGTTTATGAGCAGGTGAAGAGCGTGCTCAGCGAGGTGTATGTGGCTACCGACGATGAGCGCATTTTTTCGTGTGTGGAAGCATTTGAAGGAATGGCCGTGATGACACGCAGCGACCATCAAAGCGGCACAGACCGCATTCAGGAAGCCGTCGAGAAAACAGGCACTAAGGCCGACGTCATCATCAATGTGCAGGGTGACGAACCGTTTATCCAACCCTCGCAGATACAGACGCTGATGCAGCTCTTTGATGACCCATCCACACAGATAGGCACACTTGGGAAGCCATTTGAGAGCATCGTGGCTGTAGATAATCCGAACTCTCCGAAAATCGTAACGGACATCAAGGGATTTGCCCTATACTTCAGCCGTAGTGTCATCCCCTACATCCGAGGTAAGGAACATCAGGAATGGTTGGGCGCCTACCCCTTTATGAAGCATCTGGGCGTATATGCCTATCGTAAGGAGGTGCTGGCAGAGGTAACGAAACTGCCACAAAGTTCGCTGGAAAAAGCAGAGAGTCTCGAGCAGTTACGCTGGCTGCAGAACGGATATCGCATCCGCGTAGGACTCACGGATGTCGAAACCGTAGGCATCGACACCCCTGAAGACCTGCAACGGGCAGAGGCTTTTCTGAATCAGAAAGGCTAGAAAACGAATCGGAGGGATTCGTAGAGCTGAATCAATAGAATATAGAAGATAAACAGTGGGGCGCCCTTTCGACATCCGAACGAGAGGGCGTCAAGCACATCTGCGAGGTTCTGGAAACGTCCTGAAACCATTCCGAAAGATACGGAGATGAGAATGATGCCAAAGCTGAGAACCGGTATGATGCTGCGTGAGAACGGCGATGGGAAGAGGCTTCCGGTTGACGACAGCAGCACTGAGTGAGGCACAGCCGTCAGCAACAGTATCACTCCTACATAAAGAGCGAAAAACACAATGGTGATGCGTAAGGCCATACGGTCGCGATAGCTGTGACGAGGCAGACAGTAGAGTCCGCTCTTCTGAAGACACCCCAATGCTATCATCAACAGTAAGAGCCAGACAAGCCAAGGAGAAGCTACCATCGACGTGAAATTGCCGAAGAACCAGCGTATGCCCTCACCCGAGAGCAGCGACCGCACCCCATCGACCCTCATGGCGGAGAGAATCCATGAGAGTAGAATCAGCACCACTTCCGCTATCAGCAGCAGGAACATGAGTATCCCATAGCTTGAGGCTTTTGCCTGACTATTCATCATCGGCTACCAAATTGTCGATATCGATGATATGCAGTTCGATGGCACGAACCACCAAACGGGTGGCATTGACATTGCCCACATTCTCAGGAAAGAGTTTCTTGATGAGTTCGTTCTGGCGTTTCTCCAGACTCTTCACACCAAAGGGCATGCCTCGAAGGCCTGTAATCTGCTCTTTGGTATAGCCCAGTGCCAGATGACGCAGGAAACGCTCGTCGTATTCATCAACTTCGTAACTTACGATAGCCTCCTGCTTGGCAAGCTGACCACTGACAGCCTGTTTGAAACGCTCGACAATCTTCTCGAGGATGGGTTCATTGAACACCAGTGTCTTACCTTCCATCACAGCGTTGACATCGCGACGGGTGAGCAGCTCGCCTGTTTTCAGGATGATACCGTCAGCCCCGGCATCGAGCACATCTACCCAGAGTTTCTCGTTAAGAATCTCACCCGTGAAGATGAGCACCTTGATGTCGGGATACATCTCCTTGGTGCTACGGCAAATCTCCACGCCAACGGTGGTAGAACCGCTCAATCCCAAATCCAGCAACACGAGATCAGGCTTCTGTTGTTTGAGCAGTTTCCAATAGGCAGGCTCATTCTCTGCCGTACCGATAACCTCTGCCTCAGGAATATCGCTCTTGAGGATGCCAAGCGTGCCCTTCAACTCCAGGAGCACGTCTTCTACAATGATGACTTTAAACTGATCCATAATTCTTCTATTCTATTTGTTGATTTGACACTTTAGGTGCGGCTGGGAGTATGATGCGTACCAACGACTGATCGTCGCGCACCTCAGCCCAGATGCCACACATACGACGATTCGTGGCCTCGCCATGATCACGCACAATCTGACGACAAAGCAGATAGGGAATGTTTTGTATCGAAACAGGCGTGAACAAGGTCTGCGCCTCATCGTCGCTGAGATGAAGGCTGGGCATAGGCATCGTGATCTCTACATACTTGTCGTCATGGATGGGGGACATCTCGGAAGGCTCTTTGCCCCCACCCTGTTTACGGAGGATGGAGAACAAGTAGCTGATGAGATTCTCATCGCCCAGAATGCCATTCTGCAATCGACGGATATGTAGGTTAGAACGTTCCGTCTGATCCATCGCCTGCTGCGAGAGCATGCCGTAGAGCGCACGGTAATAGCCCACAATCTCAGAAAGTGACTCTTCTTCGCCCTGATCCACCAACTGTCGGATGCGCGAGGGATAATACATTGTTTCGTGCTTGAGCGCAGAGAGGCAGTTGTCGAGTACAGCATTCGACACGTGTAGATTGGCCGTTTCGAGTTCCAGCCTTCGCAGCTCATCGTCCATCAGTTCAAGATTAGACATCTGCTGGCGCTCCATAAGAAAACGATAATAGAGACGGTGGCGGTAATACAACAGATAATAGGCTGGCAAAATGGATAGCAACACGATGATGAGCAGAATCATAGCAATACGCTTGTTGGTTTGCGACTGCTGCATCATACGACAATAATCAGCCAATGTGTTATCTGCTGACATCTCCTTATATAACTGTGTGTAGATACGGTTGTTATAATGATAGAGTTGCCACTCGTGAAGAGCGAGCGCTGCTACAGCGCTCTCATTTCGAATGTCGAGTATTACATTATAATTGGTGGCTAGAGAATCCTGGTACCATTTGATCTCAGGAATCATCAGCGAGAGATCACCTTGACGCAACATCAAGTCGGTGCCCTTAGGACAAAGATGCAGATAATGGAGGTTCAGATAGTAACGGCAAGAATCAGCGAAAATCAGAGTGCGCTCGTAGGTGCCGCTGATATTGGAGAAATAGGCAGAATCGGCAAAGGCACTCGCTTTATCAACATAGTTGGCCGCTACAGCGTTCATGGGATTCAGGGTGCCACAGAGGGTGATCAGCACAATGATCATACGCACAACACCTTTTGGAAGGCGGAAAGAGAAACGGGAGCCTTTTCCCTTAGTGCTCTCAGCAGAAATCTGACATACGGAGAATATCTGACTGATCTTACGGTATTTCTCGATGATGCCTTTACAATTCAACAAGCCAAATCCATGATTGACGAGAGGCTTAGGATCGAAGATATGCGCCAATTGGTCTTCGCTCATTCCCTCGCCTGTATCAGCCACAGAGATCTCCACATAGTCGGGGGTCTGTTGGGCAGAAACAGTGACACTACCTCCATCTGCTGTGAACTTACGGGCATTGTCAGCCAAGGTATTCAGCATGAAGAGTGTCAGCACGCGATCGGCCTTAACCTGTGCATCGGTGACCTGCACATTAAGGGTAATGCCCTTCATGGCAAAGGCCTTACGACTATGTGACATTAGGTCAAAGATCGGTTGCAGGGGGAAACTTTCAATCTTGAGATTAAGTTCGCCTTGACGCAGTTGAATCCACTGTGTTAGAATATCGTTATAAGCATTAATCTGGTCGGTGAGCTCACGGATATAAGCGAGACTCTCCTGTTTGTTGACTGCATCAAGACTATCCAAACGACTAATTTCATGAATGATACGATCGATGAAAGGCGTAACGCCATTGACAAGCGAGATCTTAGCACGCTGCTCGAGATGACGGCGTTCGTTGTCTTCCAAGCGCAGTTTACTAGCTGATACATCATCCTGGCGCTGTTCAAGTTCGTCTTCAAGCTGGGTATAGCCGCCCTTTTTCTTCTTATTCAGACGATTGAAGAGCCACAACAGGAATACTAGAAGAATGATTGCTATCACTACTGTAACCAACATGATATTCTGCTGATTAGCGCTACGCTCATACTGAGCCGCACGGGCCTCCAGCTGACGATCTTGGCGGGTCTCACTCATCAAGTCGATATAGGCATTGCGATTCTCGTCACTCATGGCTTTCTCATCCATAGCAGAATAAACCAGACTCAGCTGTTCGCGGATACTCGCCACAAGGTCAGGCGCCTGATAGATGGCAGAATCAGAGAGAGCTTGTTCGAGGTTATAGAGCGCAGACTCATAGTCGTCAATCTGCCGATAACAGGAGGCTAAGGTTCGGTAGGCACCAGCAATCTGGTAGATGTCACCATAACGTGTAAAGAGATGGAGTGCATCTTCTGCGAGCCATCCTGCCAGCATATCATCATCGGCGCCTTCCGGATTGATGAATTTCATGGCTGGCAGATTATCGGCCAGGAGCTGGCTACGGTAATCAGGATCCATCAGATGTTCGGAAAGCGCTTCTAATGCATTGGCTGCAAAATAAGGATAATCACCTTGACGTGCGTGGATGAAGCATCGTAACAACAGATCGAACTCTTCCTGATTAATATCCTGTTGCGTGCCTGTAGTGATGATACCACCAGAGCCCACATAATAAAGATAGTTCAGCCATTGGGCGGTATCGCTTCTGAGTTCATTGGCATCAATATTCTGGATAGCATCGATAGACTGTCGTTCCAAACCTACATAATAATAATAGGTGGAAGTGACGATGGCCATCTCTGATTCTGCGTAACGCAGACGACGGAGCTGAGGCTCACTCAATTGGTCGCGCTCTTCATTAATACGCTTCAAGGCCTCTGTAGCATTCTCACGGTATTCATAGAACTCGCGATTCTTGGAACGACGCTGACAGAGACGCATTTGTTGTACATAACTAACGAGTAGCTCTGTTTGATTATCAGTGATTTGAGAAATTTCATTCAAGCGTTGCTCGGCCCTGTCATATTGCATTTTGACAATATCCGTAAAGGCCAAGTTATTGAGTGCCTCAGCACGTCCCTTGTCATAGTGGGTAGAGAGGTCATAGGCTTGTTTCGCATAGTATTCGGTGGAGTCAACATCCTTGTAATGATAGGCATAAGAAAGAGCATTCAGCTTGTCGACCGTCTGCCTATCAGGGTGTGTACAGGCTGAAATGAGAATTGTTGATAGTATGAATAGCCAGAACTTCATAAGGAAAAATAATCCCTCCCGCCCATAGAAGCAGCAAGAGGGATTTAAGTTTATTAAGCGCGGGCCTTTGCCACGTAACCTAATGCTTCCTTGCACTTGTCAGTCACGTATTGCCAATCACCTGCCTTCACCTTGTCAGATGGGAAGAGCTTAGAGCCCATACCCACACAGAATACACCAGCCTTAAACCACTTGGTAAGGTTTTCCTCCTCAGGAGCAACACCACCAGTAACCATGATTTTTGACCAAGGCATCGGTGCCTTCAGACCCTTCACCATGTTTGGACCAACCACATCGCCAGGGAATACCTTCGTCAGATCGCAGCCCAACTCCTGAGCCTTGCCAATCTCTGAAACAGTCATACAGCCTGGGCAATAAGGAACAAGACGACGGTTGCAAACTGGTGCGATGTCAGGGTTCAGCAAAGGACCTACGACGAAGCAGGCACCCAGTTGGATGTACATCGCTGCTGTGGGAGCATCAACGATAGAGCCAATACCCAGCGCCAGTTCAGGACACTCCTGATCAGCCCACTTCACGAGCTCGCCGAAGATTTCCTGAGCGAAATCGCCACGATTAGTAAATTCGAAAGCACGAACACCACCTTCATAACAGGCCTTCACAACGTTTTTGCATGTCTCGAGATCCTTATGATAGAAAACGGGTACCATTCCAGTATCACCGATCTTCTTCAATACTGCGATTTTATCAAACTTTGCCATGATTCTTTATATTGATCATTAAACATTAGCGCTGAACGCGGCCACTGGCGTTACCACCTGCGAGTGACTCTACCTCATCAGCAGAAACCAAGTTGAAGTCGCCATTAATGGTGTGCTTAAGAGCAGAAGCTGCAACTGCAAACTCAAGAGCCTCACCCTGCGTCTTCTTGGTGAGCAGACCATGAATCAGGCCACCAGAGAAAGAGTCGCCACCACCTACACGATCTATGATGGGATTAATCTCATAACGCTTTGACTGATAGAACTCCTTACCATCATAGATAAGCGCCTTCCAACCATTGAAAGTAGCACTGTAACTCTCACGAAGCGTAGAAACCACATACTTGAAGCCAAACTCCTTCATCATCTGCTTGAAGATGCCCTCGTAACCTGCGGCATCAGTCTTACCACCCTCTACGTCTGCATCGGGCTTGAAACCAAGACAGAGCTCTGCATCTTCCTCGTTACCAATACATACATCGACATACTTCATCAGAGGGCGCATGATAGAGATAGCCTTCTCAGAAGTCCATAGCTTCTTACGGAAGTTCAGGTCGACAGATACAGTGACACCATGACGCTTAGCAGCCTCACATGCGAGCTTTGTAAGCTCTGCAGCCTTGTCGCTGATGGCTGGGGTGATACCACTCCAGTGGAACCAGGCTGCACCTTCCATGATAGCATCGAAATCAAAATCCTGAGGATCAGCCTCTGCAATAGAAGAATGAGCACGGTCGTAGATGACCTTTGATGGACGCATGGAAGCACCTGTCTCAGCATAGTACAGACCCACACGGTCGCCACCACGGGTGATAAACTGGGTATTGACACCATAACGACGCAGTGCATTGACGGCAATCTGACCGATCTCATGCTTAGGAAGTTTTGATACGAAGTAAGCCTCGTGACCATAATTGGCCACAGAGATAGCTACGTTAGCCTCACCACCACCAGGGATGATGCGGAATGATTCACTCTGAATGAAACGGTCGTTTCCCTGCGGGGAAAGGCGAAGCATAATCTCGCCCAATGTTACGATTTTTGCCATTGCTTTTTTGCTTTTGTTTTATAGATTAATACTATTTTTCTTTTTTCGACGACAAAATTACGACTTTTTTCTGAAACCACCAAATAATCTATACTGAAAAAGAGCAGAAAAGTTACGGAAACGATTTCGTAGCAAAATCATTTGGTAGTTTCAATTATTATTTGTACCTTTGCACGGCAAAAGGAATAATCAAAATGAGTAAAGAGAATATCAGAATCAAGGATATCGCCGAGCGTGCTGGCGTCTCCGTAGGTACTGTAGACCGTGTACTGCATAATCGTCCAAATGTTTCAAAGTCTGCTCTCGAAAAGGTCAACAAGGCGTTGGCAGAAATGGACTACAAACCTAATATGTATGCTTCTGCTCTTGCTTATAATAAGAAATATACTTTTTATTGCGTTCTTCCCAAGCATGAGCAGGAAGCTTATTGGGACGAGATTGAGGAAGGTGCACAGGCCTGTTCTGATTTCCGTCGCGATTTTGGGATTACCCTGAAATTCATCTATTATGAGCGCTTTAATAATGCCTCGTTCACACGGATGGTTCGCGAGTTCTTCTCTGAAAAATTTGATGGTGTCATCATTGTACCTACTACATTGGAACAGACCGCCCGTTTTACGGAAAAACTGACAGACAGAGGTATTCCCTACGTCTTGCTCGACAGCTACATGCCCGATCTGAAACCTCTTGCCTTCTTCGGACAAGATTCTTTTGCCAGCGGTTATTTCGCAGCCCGTATGCTGATGCTCATTGCTGCTAAGGAGAAAGAGATTGCGCTGGTGAAGCAGACACGCGACGGTAAGGTGGGATCAAAACAGCAGGCGAACCGTGAAACAGGGTTCCGACACTATATGGTGGATCACTTCCCTGATGTAAAAATCACTGAAGTAGACTTACCATTGGATGAAGAGCGTGTGGAATACGACAGTATCCTGGAGAAATTCTTCAAGGACCACCCTCATATCCATCATTGCATTACGTTTAATTCAAAAGCACATATCGTAGGCGATTTCCTCAAGAAGAGTAATCGCAGGAATATCCAGATCATGGGTTATGATATGGTGCCCAAGAACGAGGCCTGTATTCGTCAGGGCAGTATCTCGTTTCTGATAGCACAGCATGCGTATCAGCAGGGCTATGCCAGTGTCGATGCTTTGTTCAACGCCATCGTCCTGAAGCGAGAAGTACATCCTGTGAACTACATGCCCATAGAGATATTGTCGAAAGAAAACGTTGATTTCTATCGTCGTAAGGCAATATAAGATCCAAACTTTCAAAAGCATACTAAACAAATTACAAACAAATGGAATTAGCAACTTACTTAAAAATTAATCCGGCAGACAGTGTTGTTGTCTGTTTGCAGCCTAAGAAAAAAGGAGAAATCATTACAGTTGATGAAAAGACTATCGTCTTGAATCAGGACACGCCTGCTGGTCATAAGATCCTTATTAAGGATGTACTGCAAGGTGAGGACATCATCAAATACGGCTATCCCATCGGTCATGCTCGTGAAAATCTGAAAGCTGGTGATTGGGTGAACGAGAATAATCTGAAAACCAACTTGTCAGGCACGCTTGAATATACTTATAATCCCGTTGGCCAAGAACTATCTATCAAGAAAGAGAACCGCACATTCAAAGGTTATAAGCGTAAGAATGGCGATGTGGGTGTACGCAATGAGATCTGGATTGTGCCAACAGTAGGCTGTGTGAACGGCATTGCTGAGAAACTGGCAGAGAAGCTACGTAACGAGACCCAACTGCAAGGCATCGATAGCATTTATGCCTGGCATCACAACTATGGTTGTTCTCAACTCTCAGAAGACCATGAGAACACCCGCAAGGTGCTTCGCGATATCTGCTTGCATCCTAGTGCTGGTGGTGTGTTG
>Ga0247609_10005483_pt1 | contig 12442 bp, 6 predicted proteins | sample 172DNAGHGlowgp2_FD_193487 | JGI IMG/M metagenome (GOLD analysis project Ga0247609, IMG submission 193487) | Sheep rumen microbial communities from Palmerston North, Manawatu-Wanganui, New Zealand - 1728 DNA GHGlow gp2 | ecosystem: Host-associated > Mammals > Digestive system > Stomach > Rumen ... | reverse complement strand
TACGGCCGATGAACAGCCGGCAATCTCATCCTCGCACTGAACGGTGGTAACACCCAGTGACTTGTGCTTGGAAAGCTCATGCAGTACATCGGTAGCGGGAGTGATAGGATATGAACCCAGGTAGAGCTTGAGGCCTGCCTTCTCGGCAGCGGCGATGAAGCCGTATGCGGTAGCCTTGTTACCTGTAATATCCATGTAACGCCCGGGTTCTTTTTGCTTTGACTCGATGCGATAGACATTCATGGCACTGCTGTGAGTGTTGTGACCGTAGTCATAACCGGCCTGGATAACCTTGATGTTGGCCTGGGCCAGCTCAGGTTTCTTGGCGAACTTGTCACGCAGATAGTTGAATGCAATCTCCAGGTCACGGCTGAAAAGCCAGCATACAAGACCCAGAGCAAACATATTGCGGCACTTGAGAACGGCCTTGGCATCCATGCCGGTATCGGCCAGAGCATCCTTTACCATCTGGGTAAGGGGGCAGGCTATCACGCGGTCAGGATCGACACCCAGTTCTGCAAGCGGGTCATCGGTCTGGAATGCGGCTTTCTCAAGGTCAGACTTCTTGAAAGCGTCTGTATCAATGATAATGGTGGCGTCCTTCTTGGCGTACTTGAGCTGTGTCTTGAGAGCGGCAGCGTTCATTGCTACCAGAACATCACACTGATCGCCCGGGGTATAAACCTTGCCGGCGCCTATATGTACCTGGAAGCCTGATACACCGGTTAGCGAGCCTTGCGGGGCGCGGATATCGGCAGGATAGTCAGGGAAGGTACTGATACTGTTTCCAACGGTTGCCGAAACAGTGGAGAAGATGTTGCCGGCCAGCTGCATTCCGTCACCGGAATCGCCCGAGAAGCGGACAACGACCTGATCCAATTCTTTAACTGTCATAATATTGTAAAGCGTTTATTGATTTTGCATATCAAAGCGTCACAAAATTACAATTTTATTCCTTTTGATATTTATGTTTAAACCTATTTAGCAGTTATTTTGATGTATATTTATATTCATACCGCATATATGCAATAAAATATACAGGACATATGCGGTGGCACAAAAAAGACTGCTCCTTCTGTGTATTTTTAAACCAAAAGCCAGAAGGAGCAGTTCTTTATATCTTATTCTCTGTCAGAATCTCATTCCACCCATTCCACCACCTGAGCCGAAGTTGACTGTGGTTGTCTGCTTGGTCTGGATCGGATTTCCGTTCTCATCTTCGGCAGGTATCCAGTCCGGCATAATCATTATGGTACGGAGAGCCTCCTTATCCATAATATATACCTCGGCATTATTGGTAATCACGGGATTGATTATTGAACCGTCCTTATCGATGGTATAGCTTATTGTAACCCGGCCACTTACTTTCTGATCCTTTAGGTTGTCCGGATAGAATGTGTTGTTGCGGATAAACTGCTGCATAGCTTGATTTCCCCCGACGAAAGTGGCCTGAGGAGGACGCGGTCCCTGAGGACCTTGAGGGGCTCCGCCGCCTCCCATCATACCGGGAAATCCGCCTCCACCGCCGAATCCGCCCATTCCGCCGAATCCGCCCATTCCGTTGTTGCTGTTCTTGGAGCTTTCAATAACCTCTGCTGTCGGCATGGGATCTGTTCTCATAGGTACCCCCATACTGAGTACGGTCTGGAGTGAATCGATATAAGGAGTGTAGTTGGGGAATTCCAAATCTGATTTGAGTAGTGTCTGATACCATATCTTTGCATTACGCAGTGCTATTGTATCATTGTCCAAACGCCATTTGCCAAGACAAATATTGCCTAACCATGCCTGCGCATTCAGCACATCCTCATCTTTTTTGCTGACTTCATCAATCTTGGGATAGGTCTCAAGCATCTTGATACCTCCGTCAACGTACGAAGGTTCTTTCTTGTAAATGCCATAATCACTGTAGAATCTGGCCAGCATTACAATGGCCAGATTATTGCCGCCCTTGACTGCTTTTTTGAGCCATTTAACGCCTTGTGAGAAATATTTGTCATTAGTGGGCCTGTTTTTCCAGAAAATGAAGAAATAGTTGCCCAGATTGTACTGTGATTCCACATAGTTCTGGTTGGCCGCATCTTCAAGCATAGTAAGACCCATCTGGATATCCTGTTTTACATACTTTCCCGAGATGCATTCCAAAGCGAGTAGGTTCATTGATTCCAGATTGCCTTTGATAACACCTTTCTTATAGTTCTCAATGACCTGTTTCATACCCTGATTGGTAATCTCAATCTTGTCCATTTCGGCTTTGATTGAGTCTGTGTCGGCTTTTTGGGCTACGGCCGGAAGTGAAATAACTACCGACATGACTACTGAAAATAGAAGTCTTGATCTCATTTGCATTAATTATTGGTTGGATACAAATATCGTTATTTCATTGAAATGTGAAAAATTTTTAACGAAAAAAATAACCGGAGCCTGATTTTTCAGGCCCCGGCTATCTGATGTAATGAATTTTTACGCTTTGGCAGTTATAACCTCTTCTTTTTCCTTCTTGGTCTTTTTCATAACCAGATAGGCTGTAGGAGCAGCTATAAACAGTGATGAGCATGTGCCGAATACAACACCCAGAATCATTGCGAATGCAAAGCTGCGGATGCTGTCTCCACCCAGGAAGAAGATAGCCAACAGCACGATCAATGTACTTACTGATGTGTTGATGGTACGTGCCAGAGTGGTGTTCAGGGCATCGTCGAACAACTGCTTGCGGTTACGCTTGGTATAGAGACCGGTAAACTCACGGATACGGTCAAATATAACCACCTTATCGTTGATTGAATAACCGATAGCGGTAAGCACGGCACCTATGAATGTCTGGTCAATCTCGAGTGAGAACGGCATCCAGCCCCAGCATATTGAATACATACCTATTATAATAAGAGTATCAAAGCAGAGGGCAAAGATGGCACCTACTGAGTATGCTACGTTACGGAATCTTATCAGAATATACAGGAAGATGGCTATCAGGGCCAGGATCACGGAGATGATAGCTCCGCGTGTAATATCCTCGGCTATTGAAGGACCAACCTTCTGTGAACTGATAATTGAGCCGCCGTCACGGTTCTCACGGTCTATGAATCTGGCCAGTGTCAGATCCGGGCTGAGTTTGCCGGCAGCCTTGAGAGATGTGAACAGGAACTGCTCAATCTCTGAGTCAATGTTCTCTGACTCCTCATTGATGCGGTAGTTGGTAGAGATACGGATGGTCTTGTGGTCAGTTCCAAGTGCGATAGCCTGAACGTTATCCTCTGTTATAGCTTGCTGGAGGATGTCGCGAACCTCTTCGGGCTCAACAGGCTGTTCAAACTGAACTACAAAGTTACGGCCACCGGTAAAGTCGATACTCTTGCTCAAACCACGGGTAGCAAGGAATGCGATGCATATTATTGCAGCAGAACCGAAAATAATGAATGAAGTCCTGGCAGCCTCCATGAACTTGACCGAAGTATTCTGCATCAGGTTCTTTGAGAGAGCTGTCGTGAAAGTAAGGTTCTGCAACTTGCCTTTACCCAGGAAGTGCTCGTAAACGATACGTGTCAGGAACACTGCTGTAAAGAATGAGCAGATGATACCGATAATCAGTGTGGTGGCGAATCCGCGGATAGGACCGGTACCGAAGTTGAACAGGATGATACCTGTTATGATTGATGTGAAGTTAGAGTCGAAGATAGCCGAGAAGGCATTCTTGTAACCGTCTGTGAGAGCTGACTGAACGCTCTTGCCACCCTTGAGCTCCTCCTTGGTGCGCTCATAGATAAGCACGTTGGCATCGACTGCCATACCGAGGGTAAGTACGATACCTGCGATACCGGACATTGTCAGTGCTGCCTGGAATGAAGTAAGGATACCCAGAGTGAAGAAGAAGTTGAGCAAAAGGGCTCCGTTTGCAATCATACCCGGAATGAATCCGTATATGCAGCACATATAGAGCATCAGGATTATGAATGCTATGATGAATGATGTGAATCCCTTCTGGATTGACTCCTGACCGAGAGAAGGACCAACGATGTCCTCCTGTACGATCTTGGCGGGAGCGGGCATCTTACCAGACTTGAGTACGTTAGCAAGGTCCTGGGTATCCTCTACGGTAAAGTTACCGGTTATCTCGGACCGTCCGTTGGGAATCTCACCCATTACATTGGGAGCACTGTATACATAACCATCCAGAACAATGGCGATACCACGGTTTACATTTTGTTTGGTCAGAGCAGCCCACTTACGTGCGCCCTCGGCATTCATGGTCATGCTTACAACAGGATTGCCGCGGTCGTTGAAGTCGGCCTTTGACTCAATGACTACATCTCCGGTCAGGTCAGGCTGGCCGTTCTTGTTGTCACTCTTGATGTTGTAAAGCTGAAAATACTGCTCGCTGCCTTCCATCGGTTTTACTCCCCACATGAACACGAGGTCACGCGGCATGATGGCCTTAGCCTCGGGGCTGTTGAATATACGGTTGATTTCGGCAGTATCGGAATAGTGGGCTACGCCTGAAACCCATTGTGATTCGTAGGGCGAAGAAAGCAGACGTGACAGCAGCGGGTTACTCTTATGCAAGGCTTCACGCTGTTCTGCAGTTGTCTTTGACTCCTCATTTGTCTGATCGTTGTTGATGAGACTTGCCAGATCATCATCTGAGTTACCATTGACTGCCTCATTTTGAGCGGCAGGTGTTTCAGCTTTTACCTCTTCAGGGTTCTCATCGGCATATTTCTGAGCCATACGGCTGTCGATGCGTGTCAGGACATCCTGAATCTCTGATGTGTAGTAGGTCTCCCAGAATTCAAGGTTGGCAGAACCCTGAAGGAGTTTACGTACACGCTCAGGCTCCTTGATACCGGGAAGCTCAACCATGATACGGCCCTGCTTGCCGGCCAGCTCCTGGATGTTGGGCTGTGCCACACCGAAGCGGTCTATACGTGTGCGCAGAACGTTGAATGAGTTGGCAACGGCTGCATTGACCTCTTCTTTGAGCACGGCTATGATTTCTGCGTTGGGAGTCTGTGAATTGATTTTCTCCTTGAGGTTTGATGTGGCGAAGAATGTGCTCAGCTTGGCGTCGGGACCAGCTATCCTGGCATATTCGTCGGCGAATATATCCACGAAATTCTCCTGACTGCTGATGGAACGTTTCTTTGCGGCAGCCATAGTCTCGGTGAATACGCGGTCAGTTGTATTACCGGCAAGTGTTTTTACTACATCGGGTATTGATACTTCAAGGATGACGTTCATACCGCCCTTAAGGTCCAGACCGAGACCGATCTGCATCTCACGGCACTCTTTGTATGAATAGATACCCAGCCAGACCTTTTTGTTCATTACAGAGTCAAGATAGGCCTGTTCATCCTGGCTCTGGGCAGCACGTCTTTCAATGCTGCGGGTCTTGAATGTAAAGGAGAGATAGAACAGACACACCAGTGTCAGTGCTATCGCAAAAATCTTTACGAATCCTTTGTTTTGCATACTGTTTTATTGTGTTATTAATTATTTGTGCACGTGTGCGTAAAATTTCAAGGGTGCAAATATAGAGATTTTTTTTGGTCCGCAAACCAAAAGAGATATCTTTGTGACATTATGAGAATAGTTCTGTCCCCTTTGTTGCTCTTAGTGCCTGTATTTGCTGCAGCACAGAGCGTGCCGGACTGGGAGAATCCGGATGTAATAGGCATAAACAAACTCCCTTATCATGTAACGTTGGGCAACCCGTCAACGCACAGTACCAATCCCCAGATCACATACCTGGACGGAACCTGGAAGTTCCATTGGTCGCCCGATCCCGACAGCCGTCCGTCCGGTTTCTTTGAGCCCGGTTACGATGTGAGCGGCTGGGACGATATACATGTGCCGTGCGATTGGCAGATGCAGGGATTCGGTACTCCCATCTACACCAATTCCCGATATCCGTTCCGCCGGGAGCCGCCATACGTGACCCGTACCAATGACCGCAACTGGACAGCATTTGAGAACCGGAATCCGGTGGGCAGCTACGTGACAGTTTTCAATGCATCCGATATTTCCGGACATAACTGGATACTGGAGTTTGAAGCGGTAAGTTCGGCATTCTATGTATGGGTTAACGGACAGAAGGTGGGCTATAGCCAGAACAGTATGTCGCCGGCCGAATTCGATATCACAAGTTACCTGAAGGAGGGTGAGAACCTTCTGGCGGTAGAGGTCTATCGCTGGTGTGACGGCTCATACATAGAGGACCAGGATTTCTGGCGTCTGAGCGGCATATTCCGTTCGGTCAAACTGTGGCGCCGACCTTTGCAGCATATATCCGATTACAGGGTTTCACTCATTCCATCGGCCGATTTCGGCAGCGCTGCAATCAACGTTGCCGTGGAGTTGGCCAATATGGCACGGTTCAAATCCGATGATATGTCGGTAAGAGTATCACTGACGGGTAGGAATGCCGATGGAAAAGATGTAAAAAAGATACTCTCCAATGCTGCCAAATCCATAAAGGCAGGAGATACGGTATCCCTTGATATGGCCGGTGTACTGGAGCATCCGCTGGTGTGGTCGGCCGAAAAGCCCAATCTCTACGAGTGCCTGATTGAGTTGCTCGATGCCAAGGGAAACCTTGTGGAGAGTTTTGTGCAGAACACCGGTGTAAGACGCATTGAAAAGCGCGGTGAGGTGATGTACATAAATGACCAGCCGGTCAAACTGCGTGGTGTGAACCGTCACGACCATCATCCGCGTACCGGCCATTATGTTGATCCGGCTACGACCGAACTTGACATAAAGCTTATGAAACAGGCCAACGTGAATATGCTGCGCACATCACATTACCCCGATTCACCGATACTTTATGAACTGTGTGACCGCTACGGACTCTATGTGATGGACGAGGCTTGTCAGGAGTCACACGGATTCGGTCTGCGCAACCGCCAGATGGGTAATGACCCGGTGTGGATGAAAGCTCATGTGGACAGGGCCGAATCTCTGGTCAGAAGGGACTTTAACCATCCGTCCATACTGTTCTGGTCACTTGGCAATGAGGGTGGATCAGGTGTCAATATGCAGGCTATGCGCAGCAAGGTGGATGAACTTGATTCCACCCGTCTGGTGTTCTGTGATACGGACCTTTCGGTATCGGACCTTTACGATGACAGTTATCTGTCACCGGCACGACTCAAACAGGTGGCCGAGAGGGTGAATGACCGACCCTTCTGGATGCGTGAGTACGCCCACATGATGGGTAACTCAGGCGGTAATCTTACGGAGTATTGGGATGTAATATATTCCGATCCCAGCATTGCCGGAGCAGCTATCTGGGACTGGGTGGACCAGGGTATTGCCAAACCCATAGACGGATCACCGCTTGCGTATAAGGGCAGCGGCCTGAAACTTGAGGACGGTGAGTTCTGGGCCTACGGAGGAGATTTCGGCGATATGCCCAATGACGGCAACTTTGTAATCAACGGTCTGCTGGCCCCTGACCGCACCCCGCATCCCCACTACTATGAGGTCAAGCACGTCTATCAGCCTCTGCATTTTGAACTGGTGGAAGTTGTTGACTCAACCGGCGAGGCTATAATCAAGGTCATTAACCGTGATTTCTTTACCGGATTGGATGAATATGACTATATGGCTGATTTTGTGGGACCTTCATTTTTCTATACTGATGACAGGAAAAAGTTCAACATAGAAAAACCCGATGAGAACGGTTTATTAAAAGTTACTATTCCGTTCCCCAAAGGTTGTTTGTGGTCTCCCAATTATGATGATAATCTGACTCTTCACATCTTTGCAGTTCTTAGGGAAAATAAACCTTGGGCTGATGCGGGTTTTGTTGTTGCCTATGACCAACTGTTGGATTGGCCTGCATATTCAAGAAAAACAGTTCATTTGTCAGATTGGGATAGTCTCTTTGTTAGTAAAAGAACTAAGGGTGTTGTTTCTACAGGGGATGGAGGTTTCACGGTTTCTTGTGGTAAGAGCACATATACTATTGACAGCAAAGGAGCATTGATAAGTTGGAAATGGAAGAAAAAGGAGATGCTGGCAGGACCACTTGAACCCGATTTTTGGAAGCCAGCCAATGATAACCAGATTCGTAATGATTATGAACGTACAATGGGAGCGTGGAAAAATGCAGGCATGGAAAGGGAGACTGTGAACTCAGAGGCTCGTATAAAGATTCTTGGTTATGAATGGGGCTTATTGTTAAGGCTTCTTACTGCAAAGGAGAGAAGATTGAAAGAATTGCGTTTTGACTTCAAATTACCTGTAGGTGGAAAACTGATTCTTTGCTATTCGTTTAGTGAGAAACAAGTCAGAGTCTCAGAATTCTATAATCCGGAAGAGAGCCAGATTGAATCAATGCCTAGGTTCGGAATGAGGATGAAAGTACCTGCACAGTATGACAGTGTCAGATGGATTGGCCGTGGGCCTTGGGAAAATTATCCTGATCGTAAAAACGGCGCTTTGTCCGGGAAATATGCACTGTCGGTCAGTGAGTACATGGTTGATTATGTCTATCCACAGGATAACTCAAACCGTAGTGATTGTTTAGATTTTATTCTTGAAAATAACTCATTACATACTGAGAAGAAAAAAACATTTGACAATCCTAAAATCCATGTATCTTCTATTGAACCTTTTAATCTGAGAATATGGAACTACTCCGAGGAGGATCTGGAGAAGGCGCGTCACGGGTATGAACTGCCCCATCGCGATTATCTGAACATAAATATCGATAAGGAAATAATAGGCGTGGGCGGAAACGATGCGTGGGGCGCCAGGACTGAGCCTCAGTATATACCATCGGCCAAGGAACCTCACAGCCTCTCATTCTCAATCAGTTTGGAGTAGGTTACTGCAGTCTTAGCCGGCTTATTACGGGATAGTGGTCACTGTCCTTCCGGGTGCGGTCTATCCGGGTGCGCAGAGGGGTGATGTTGCTGCTGCAGAATATATGGTCAATGCGATAGTACAGTTTGTACTCGTGGTAGGTTATGCCCATTCCAACGCCGGATTTGGCGTATGCATCGGTCATGAAACGGTTGAAAACATGATGGGAGTATGAGAGCGGGGTGTCATTGAAGTCTCCGCATACAATCACATATTTTGCTGTCTCTTTCCTGGCGCGGTCTGCAATCATGCGCGCCTGACCGGCTCTTTGTGAGGTTGATTCAAGAAGGTTTTTGAGTACTTTCTTGGATGCCTTGTAGTGCGTGCTGTCGGTAGGGTTCTTTATGAATTTATGATATTCCGAAATCTCGGTGTCCTTAAGTTTGTTGGACTGAAGATGGCAGTTATATACGGCAAGAGTGTCACTGCCAACAAGGATTTTCAGATACAGACAGCCGTTTTCGGAGTTCTCAAAATGTATACTCTCCTGACCGACAACAGGAAACCTTGAGAGATAGGCTATATTGGTTGAGCCTGAATAAATTCCGATATACGGGTATTCGGAATTGATTTTCCTGTCGTTTTTAGCCTTGTCTACAATTTCCCGGTTGGCTTCCTGCAGGAAAGCCATATCGGCACCAAGTTCCAGAATATGGCCGAATAGGGGATTATCAAGCGTGTGAACATTGTTGTCATCTATTCCAAAGTTTTCGGTATTGTAAGAAATTATTGTAACATATGGTTCCTTTGCGTTACTTGACTTGAACATATGTAACGGGAAGTAGCGCAAGGTGGGAGCCAGGCAAAGAAGTATAGTGACAAAGGGGACTGAAGCTCCTTTTTTCCATGTAAACAGCCATAGGATCAGGAATAGGAAATTCAGCAGAAACAGAAACGGGAATGCCAACCCTGAAAGGGATGCGAACGGCCATTTTCCGATAGGTGCCAGAACAGATCCGTAACAGCTGAATATCAGCAGCAGGGCTATCAGGATATTGACAGCCAGCAACGGATATGCCAACAGTTTTCCTATGAGTTTCATGAACCCTTTTTTCTATGTATGATCCTGTCCAACCATACCGCTACCGTAGTGACAGGCGCAGTCAGGTCCTTACCCCGACCGAGCATGTAATTGAATGCCCAACCTGTGAAAGCCGCTCCAAGATGGGCTGCATCGGTGGCGGGATTTACATGCGGCAACAGAGCCACGTCAATGATAGCCAGTGTGATTACTATGTATTTAAGACTGACGGCACCTATGAGCGGTATCTGCTCGGTGGCGTCGGGAGCCCGGAAAGCCAGAGCCGTACAGAATGCCAATATACAGACTGAGCAGAGAGGTATGCTGTCTGTCCAGCCACGCTGCTGTAATGAGGGAAAAGCTATGAATATTCCGGTAAACAGAAGCATGCCTGTCATACCACCCAGTACGTAAAGGCCGCGCAGAGCGTTGGATGTAAAGAATTTTAGAAACACACCTCCAAGCCAGTACAATACAAGCATATTAAACAGAAGATTCCATAGCCCCCAGCTTGAAAAGAGTGCTGTAACAGGAGCCCATGGCTTATGTGCAAGCATCACAGGGTTCCATGGATAGTTTAAAGCGGTATACGCAAGTCTGTCAGGACCAATCGAGAAAAGGGTAAATGTTATGTCAAGAAGCAAGGATAATGCAAAAACCCCAGAGTTTACGATTACCAGACGTGTCGTGACATCGCCTGTACGGAATTTCAGTTTCAGCTCATTCAGAAGATTCATCACCAGGTAAATTTTATGTGGTTGTCTTTACGCTCCCTATGCTTCCAGTAGAGCAGGATAAGGAACCCGGTGAGCATTCCTCCCAGATGTGCGAAATGGGCAACATTGTCGGCAGCACTGCCTCTGATGCCAAGTCCCAGTTCCAGAACCACATACCCTATAACCAGCCATTTGGCTTTGATGGGTACCGGGATGGGTATTATGAACAACTGGTTGTCGGGGAACGTCATGCCATAGCCCAACAGGATACCGTAAACGGCTCCTGATGCACCTACTGTCAGGATCTGGTCAAGATATTGCATCATAGGTATTGTCATGCCGTTTCCTATTGCAACGACTTCATAATTGGAATAAACCAGCCAGTAATGGACATACTGGCAGATCTCCTGCATCAGTCCTGCGCCAATGCCGCAGAGCAGATAGAACAACAGGAATCTTTTAGAGCCCCATTGCTCCTCCATTATGCGTCCGAACATCCAGACGGCAAACATGTTGAAGAATATATGCTGGAATCCTTCGTGCAGGAACTGGTATGTGACGAGTTGCCATATATGGAAACTGGGGGCCAGGAAGAAATGAAGCCCCAGCAGTTTGTGCAGGTCTATTCCGTATTTGGCCATCGCCAAAGTACCCATCCAGCAGAGGACGTTGATGATGAGCAGATTTTTGGTTATGGGTGGTAGTTTGTTCATAATCTAATCATAAACTATGTTACGGGCCACAAAAGTAGCCATTTTTTCAGTAACTTTGCGGTCCATAATACGATAATATGAAAATAGAGAGTTTGGTAGCTGAAAAGACAGTCGATGCCATTAAGGCACTCTACGGTCAGGAGATAGAGACCGGATCGGTCCAGGTACAGAAAACCAAGAAGGAGTTTCAGGGACATCTGACCATTGTGGTTTTCCCGTACCTGAGGATGTCACGCAAGGGGCCCGAGCAGACCGCAGGTGAGATTGGAGTCTGGCTGATGGAAAATGTTGAAGAGATCAGTTCTTACAATGTGATCAAGGGATTCCTGAATCTGGTAATATCCACATCTGCGTGGGTGGACATGCTGAATGGAATCAATGAGGATCCTCAGTTCGGTCTGACCAAGGCTACTGATGATTCCCAGCTTGTGATGATTGAGTATTCAAGCCCCAACACCAACAAGCCTCTGCATCTGGGACATGTTCGTAACAACCTTTTGGGAGGCGCTCTGTCAAACGTTATGGCTGCCAACGGCTACAAGGTGGTAAAGACCAACATAGTCAACGACCGTGGTATCCATATCTGCAAGTCAATGCTGGCATGGCTCAAGTGGGGAAACGGTGCCACACCTGAATCAACCGGTAAAAAGGGCGATCATCTTATCGGAGATTACTATGTGGAGTTCGATAAGCATTTCCGCGCCGAGGTTAAGAGCCTGCTGCCCGCCAATTACGCTGAACTTGACGAGAAGGCTCAGGAGGAGGCCAAGGCCAAGGCCGAGAAGGAGTCACCCCTGATGCAGGAGGCACACGCCATGCTGGTCAAGTGGGAGGCCGGTGACCCCGAGGTCCGTGCACTCTGGGAGCGTATGAACAGCTGGGTATATGCAGGATTTGATGAGACTTACAAACGACTGGGCGTAAGCTTTGACAAGATATATTACGAGTCACAGACCTACCTGGAGGGTAAGAAAACCGTGATGGAGGGCCTTGAGAAAGGACTTTTCTTCCGTAAGGAGGACGGCTCCGTATGGGCTGACCTGACAGAGAACGGTCTGGACCAGAAACTGCTGCTGCGCAGTGACGGCACATCGGTCTACATGACCCAGGATATAGGTACAGCCCAG
>Ga0247609_10005482_pt1 | contig 12449 bp, 9 predicted proteins | sample 172DNAGHGlowgp2_FD_193487 | JGI IMG/M metagenome (GOLD analysis project Ga0247609, IMG submission 193487) | Sheep rumen microbial communities from Palmerston North, Manawatu-Wanganui, New Zealand - 1728 DNA GHGlow gp2 | ecosystem: Host-associated > Mammals > Digestive system > Stomach > Rumen ... | reverse complement strand
TGACCTGATAGAAGAGAGAGACAAATACGGCGCTAACGATGTGTTGCCGGGACTTACAGGCTGGGCGCAGATAAACGGAAGAGACGAACTTGAAATACCCGTTAAGGCTAAGCTTGACGGAGAGTATGTAGAAAAGCTTTCGTTCGGCTTTGATCTTAAGTGTTTCTTTAAAACAATCGGAGCGGTCTTTAAACACGAGGGTGTGGTTGAAGGCGGAACCGGTGCAATGAAAAAATAATTCTGATTTGAAGATTATTTTTTGCGACGAAGAAAAAGAACTCTTAAAAGAAGAAAAACAAGAATTGAGAATGATGCTCCTGTCATATCCAGTAATACGTCCCATACACTTGAGTAGCGACCCGTAAAATACTGGATGGTTTCGTCGATACCTGCCACAATGAGAGCAATCATAAAAGAGGTAATATACCTGCATGAAAGGCTTTGAAAAAAGCCTTTCTTTTTATGAGAACCGTCATTCGAATTAAGTTTACTGTTTTCTTCTTTTAAAAGCAGAGTTTTTATATTTACAGTGATAAGTATTGCAAGCTCAAGCCCGAGAATGGCGTACTCGAAAAAGTGTGCACTTTTTCTTATGACTATTTCGGGTATTGTAAAAGCCTGATTGTTGCTTACGCTCTGAACTACGGCTTCGACGATTTCTTTTACGAAACTGCTTTCCTCGGTCGACATTTCGGGAGTCATAAAAGAATGCCCCCAGATGATTGCAACCGTGAGCAGAATAAAGAGCGATATTATAATTTTCGTTAATTTTATTTTTGATTCTTTTTTATTCATGTTTGTTACAAAAGATATCTTTCCAAGAATACAAGCACTACGAAAATGTACGGAAGATATGTCAGGAACGATGAGTCCTTTTTGTAAACATACCTTTCCGCGATATCCGTAACAGGAATTACAGCTGCAAATGTAAATGCGAAGAGGCAGAGGTTTGCAAGCGGATTGTAAAATACCGAGGCAAGAAAACACAGGAGCATTATTACACTGCAAGGTATGTACTTTTTAAGTATCTGCCATGCGTTTTTCTTTTCATCCTTTAGTACGGCCACAATCAGCAGGATAAGTGTGACAGGAGCAAACAGTAAAAGAAAATTGCTGTACATAATTACAATCTGCATAAAAGCCTTAAAGCCGGTAAATTCAAAGGGACTTGTTTTAAGATCTGCCTTGAATGCTATATTCGGCAAAAAAGCAAAGCAGACTGCAAGGCATCTGAAGAATGATTCCGGTCTTATCTGCATTGTAAGTATTGTTGCGACAGCCGCAAGCATGCAAAAAAGCACAAGGCGCACTATGCTCTGCGTCTTGTAGTAAAGCACAAACATCATTATGAATGAAAGCGCTATGGAAAGTATTCTGTTGATAATAATACGGTTTTTCTTTTCCATAATTTTATTTGTCGAAAGTAATTTTTCAGGCAGCCGGTTGCCTTTATAATTTTCGGGATATTCAGACTGCAGGGAAAATAATTTCCGTGCAGACTTTAATTACTGCGTATAAAAACATCGAAGCGGTCAAAAGTATCAATAAAGGCTTCGTTTTTTTATGATTTTCAAAGAGAGACGAGATTACCGAAACTATATATGTTATCAGTACGCACATAATACCGAAAGATGCTCTCTGCGGATATGTCGGAGAGAGGAACATTGCTCCCTGCGCTATAACGGCAAAGGAGAAAAGTGCGATATCACGGGGTTTAATTTCTTTTAAAACATATATTTGAATAATAAGCAGTATTAATGCAAAAAGAAACGAAGGCAGAAGATAGTCCGCACTTGAAATTAAAAATGTGTCTATTCTGCCACGGATTATTTCCGTAAAAGATGCCTTTTCAACAAACTGGTTACGCACGAAATTGCCTGGTGCCAGGATAAGGAGCGCACTTCCGACGAGAGTCATAAAAGCACCTTCATAGAGGAAGAAGGGTATCTTTTTCTTTTTAACTGCGAGGAAAATGATGGTTCCGACGGTTAATACAAAGCAGGTAGGCCCCATGTTTTCGGTGCTCCATCCTGCGATTAATGCCAAGGGGACTATCCAGAAGCACTTGGCGATTGCTTTGCCTTTGGTGGTATTTTCTTTTATGGGGTCTAATTCTTTTATGATGACCATAACATAGAGGAGTATCCACGATGTCGAGTAAAGGTAGTTAACCGAGCCCGATTCCCAGAGCACGGAAAAGAAGAGGCTTGCGTTAAAAGCCACTATTAAAGCTTCGGATAAAAGAAACATCAGGGAATTTTTGGCTTTGGCGGTATGGACGATTACAAGCCCGAGGAGAGCGGTGGCAATAATATTAAATAAATCCGCCGTAAGTTCGCCCAAAGACAGTAAAGCCTGCAAAATGGCATGGTTTACGATACGTCCGCCCCAGTTATAATAGTGCCAGATCATGCTTTCAACGATGTCCGGCACAGAAGAAATCTTTTCTCCGGTGACCAGATTTGTGGCATACCAGAGGTCATCCCTCATAAAAGGGGTCGCCATATGGGCCAGTAACTGAATAAAAAGAAGGATACCTGCTCCGATAAAGCATAATGTATTTAATTGTCTGGGAAAATTGTTTTCTTTCATAGGCTTAAATTGTGAGATTTTTAACAACCACGATTATATCATAAATTCATTCTTTATTCATCAAAATCACTTCCTTTTATTTGCGATTTATAGTAAACTGTTTAATTGTGAGAAATATTGCAAAAGGTGAAACAACATGTATTTTTTTAATGTAATTTCGCTTCTCGGCGGCCTCGCTCTTTTCCTTTACGGCATGCGCCTTATGGGCAACAGCTTAAAGGAAGGCCAGTCCGGAACTTTAAAGGTTATAATGGGAAAAGTCACAGACAATCCTGTCAAAGCTTTTCTTTTAGGTTTACTCGTTACGGCGGTTATTCAGTCATCCACCGCTACTATTGTTATAACCTCGGGCCTTGTAGCCGCAGGCATTATTTCTCTCAACCAGTCACTCGGCATTATAGTCGGAGCGAACGTCGGTACTACCGTTACCGGTCAGATCATAAGACTCCTTGATGTCAACGGTGATTCTTTTATCTTAAGATTATTCCAGCCTTCAACCTTGGCGCCCATAGCGCTGATTATCGGCATAATTTTCATAATGTTTATCAAATTCAAAAAATCCGACAATATAGGCAATATTGCCGTCGGTTTCGGTATTCTTTTTACCGGACTTCTCAATATGACGGCTGCAGTCGGCGGACTTAAAGAAAGCGGAATAATCGATGCGCTTTTCCTAGGACTCGGCAACAAACCGGTACTTGGATATATAGTGGGTGCGGGCGTTGCTTTTACGCTTCAGTCATCATCGGCCACAATCGGTATCTTACAGGCGATTTCAATGGCCGGCGATATTCCTTTTAAGGTTGCCTACGTTATCATCGTCGGAGTTTATTTGGGCGACTGCGTAACGACCGCAATTGTCTGTTCAATCGGCGCTAAGAGCGACTCGAAACGTGTCGGTCTCGTAAATATCATGTACAACCTGGCTAAGACTCTGCTTGTAATAGTTGTGGTATTCATAATTCATAAAATAGGATTGCTTAACAATCTCTGGGATATGCGAATGACCTCGGGTACGATTGCCAATACCAACACGGTATTCAACCTGGCATGTGCCGTCATATTGCTTCCGTTTATGAAACTTCTCGGCAATACTTCACGTAAGATTATCAAGGATAAGGTAATGCCTGGCGGTAAGTACGATGACAAGATTGCCGGACTTAACCCTGTATTCTTCAATACTCCCGCAATCGCATTCGGCGGATGTTACGACTGTCTTGATGCGATGATTCACGCTTCAAATGACAATATCGAAAAATCCATCGGTTTGGTCAGAAAGTTTGACGAGAAGATATTCGATGAATTAAATGAGGAAGAAGAAAACATCGACCATCTCACAGACTGTGTCGACACATATCTTGTTAATCTTTCTCCATATGTTAAGGAAGATATTCACGTTCGTATAATGACCGAATATCACAGGGTCGTAAAAGAATTCGAAAGACTCGGTGACCATGCCGTCAATATCGCGGAAGATGCCAAGGAACTCTTCGACAACGAAACGGTATTCAGCGATCAGGCACTTTCGGAACTTGACATTGCTTTTGATTTAACAAAAAAGATATTAAATCACACTATTATCGCCTTTGAAAGAAGAGATATAGAGGCTGCAAAGCATATCGAACCTTTAGAGGAAGTAATGGATGATTTGACCAATACTCTTCACGACAACCATCTTACCAGATTAAGAGAAGGCAACTGTTCTGTGCGCGCGGGTATCGTATTCCTTGATATTTTAGCAAATCTGGAAAGAATCGCGGATATATGCTCCAATATCGGAATTGCCATTATTGCGCGTATAAAACCCGAGACCGCAGAACTTGCGCATACCTACACTTCGTCACTTCATCAGGGCGGAGACAGTGATTTTAACGAAGAATACATTGCGGCTCACACCGAGTATTTCGGAAGACTCGCGGGAGATATAACGGAATAAAACATAAAAGGTGCCTGGCTCACGAAGTGTGCCTGGCTCCTTAGATAATAAAACCAGGAGGAAAAGTGTATGGAAAAGAAAAATCTTGCTGAAATTTTAAAGACCAATTCGTATCCCGGAAGAGGTATCGTAATTGGAAAGAGTGAGGACGGTAAGTATGCTGTTACCGCATATTTTATCATGGGAAGAAGCACCAACTCACGTAACCGTATCTTCGTTGAAGACGGAAACGGTATAAGAACCCAGGCTTTTGACGAGTCTAAATTGGAGGATCCCAGCCTCATCATCTATGCTCCCGTCAGAGTACTCGGCAACAAAACCATCGTTACAAACGGTGACCAGACAGATACTATTTATGAAGGAATGGATAAGCAGATGACATTCGAGCAGTCGCTTCGTTCACGCTGCTACGAGCCCGATGCTCCCAACTTAACACCCAGAATTTCAGGTATCATGCATGTTGAAAACGGCAAATACAACTATGCACTTTCCATTTTAAAGAGCAACAACGGACGTGAAGGCGCACACAACCGCTTCACATTCGCATACGAAAATCCCTTCGCAGGCGAAGGACATTTCATCCATACATACGAAGGTGACGGCAATCCCCTTCCTTCCTTCGAAGGCGAACCCACATGGGTAGGTATTTCAGGTGATATTGATGCTTTTACAAACGAAGTTTGGAACGCACTTAACGAAGATAACAAGGTTTCTTTATTTGTAAGGTATATTGATATTGAAACCGGCAAATTCGAATCCAGAATCGTAAATAAGAATAACTAAGGAGATAATTATGAAAGAACTTGAATTAAAGTACGGTTGTAACCCCAACCAGAAGCCCAGCAAGATTTTTGTGAATGACGGAAGAGAACTTCCCATCACTGTTTTAAACGGCAAGCCCGGATATATCAATTTTATGGATGCATTCAACGGCTGGCAGCTCGTAAAAGAATTAAAAGAAGCTACAGGTCTTCCCGCAGCTACAAGTTTTAAGCATGTATCACCCGCAGGTGCGGCTGTAGGTCTTCCTTTAAGCGATGTACTTGCCAAGATTTACTGGGTAGACGATTTAGGAGAGTTATCACCTTTGGCATGCGCATATGCAAGAGCAAGAGGTGCTGACAGAATGTCTTCATTCGGTGATTTTATTTCACTTTCTGATGTCTGCGACGTTTCTACCGCCAAGATTATCAAGAGAGAAGTTTCCGACGGCGTTATCGCTCCCGGATACGAGCCCGAAGCACTTGAGATTTTAAAGGCTAAAAAGGGCGGTAACTACAATGTTATCCAGATTGATCCCGATTATAAGCCCGAACCCATCGAGCACAAGGATGTATTCGGAATTACATTCGAGCAGGGCAGAAACGAATTCAAGATCAACAACGAACTTTTATCCGATATCGTTACAAAGAATAAGGAACTTCCCGACCTTGCGAAGATTGACCTTATTATTTCTCTTATTACATTAAAATATACACAGTCCAACTCCGTATGCTTCGCAAAAGGCGGACAGGCAATCGGTATCGGTGCGGGACAGCAGTCCAGAGTACACTGTACAAGACTTGCGGGAAGTAAGGCTGACAACTGGATGCTTCGTCAGTGTCCGAAGGTCCTTGAACTTCAGTTCGTGGACGGACTCGGCAGAGCGGACAGAGACAATGCAATCGACAACTACATCGGCGATGAACTCGACTGCCTCGCAGAAGGCAATTGGCAGAAGATTTTCAAGGTTAAACCCGAAGTATTTACAAAAGAAGAAAAGAGAGCATGGCTTGATCAGATGACGGATGTTGCATTAGGCTCCGACGCATTCTTCCCCTTCTCGGACAATATCGAGAGAGCAAAGAAATCAGGCGTTAAGTACATCGCAGAGCCCGGCGGATCCGTAAGAGACGACCTTGTTATCGAATGTGCCGACAAGTACGGCATGGTAATGTGCTTTACAAAGATGAGACTTTTCCATCATTAATATGAATATTAAGAAGCTTTTATGTTCGATCCTTATTGCATTAAGTTTTTGCGCATTGTGCGCATGCGGCAAAAAGGACGAAACGGACTATGTTACAATTGGATATGAAAAGCTCGAGGAACCCGATTATGCATCCGCGGAGCAGAATTTCAATCAGGCCGTCGAAGAGGGTAAGAATCTTACCATGGCTTACAGGGGTCTCGGAATCTGCTACATGAACAAGGGCGATTACGAAAATGCCATTGAGGCTTTCAAAACTGCTCTTGCTGAAGACGGTGCAACACCCGATGATATCGATTATGATATCAACTATTACATCGGTGTCTGCTACCATAAGCTCGGCAAATACGAGGATGCCAAGAAAAGATACGACGCCATCATTGCGCTTCGTCCGCGTGAAGTGGACGCATATATGCAGCGTGCGGCCGAATATCTTTATTTAAGGGATGTGGACTCGGCGTGCACGGATTTCGAAAAAGCGCTGTCGCTTAAGAAAAAAGACTATACGCTTTACATCGATATTTACAATCTGCTCGCGGAAACAGGATTTCAGCCCTACGGAGTAGACTATTTAAATGATGCGTTAAACAAGTACGACCGCAATATGTCGGATTACGACAAGGGCTATATCAATTACTGCCTCGGCAATTATTCGACAGCCAAGAATTATCTTGAGCAGGCGAGAACCGGGGGAAATAAGAGCGAGGAAGTGCTTCTTTTGCTCGGAAAATGCTATGAGGAACTCGACGATACCGCGTTTGCGATAAACATTTACAATAAGTATCTCGAGACAAATCCCGATGCCGGAGTATACAATCAGCTGGCCGTGGCGCTCATAGATCAGGGCAGATACGAGGAAGCACTCGAAGCTTTGGTCAACGGACTCGAAATCGATACCAATGAGGCACATCAGCAGCTTTTGTACAACCGAATTGTTGCATACGAACATCTTGGGGATTTTGAAAAGGCAAGAGACCTTTGCGCACAATATCTTGTGGATTATCCCTCGGATGAGAACATGGCGCGAGAATACGACTTCCTCAAGACCAGGTAAATTATGTAAACCAAAATACGAACGCATCCCTATTTTAAAGGGGATGCGTTCTTTTTATTATGTAAATTTGTGCAAACCTTATAACAACTATATATTGTGTTTGTAGAATTTTTTATGCAAATATATAGTGGTTTTTCGTTGACATTACAAATGCATGATGATACAATGGTTTCAATCGGCGCGAAGTCGGAAAGAATTGTGTTGGAGGAATCGAAAATGTTTGGTGTAATTAAAAGAGACGGAGAAAAAACTGATTTTAATCTTGTAAAAATCAATGACGCTATAAAGAAGGCTTTTGATGCCACAAATGTTCAGTACAGCGCAGATATCATTGATCTTCTTGCTCTTCGTGTTACCGCTGATTTTCAGGCGAAGATTAAGGAGGGTTATGTTCATGTCGAGGATATTCAGGACTCTGTAGAAAAGATTCTTGAGCAGTCAGGTTATGCGGAAGCTGCAAAGGCATTCATCCTTTATCGTAAGCAGCGTGAAAAAATGCGTAACATGAAGTCAACAATCCTTGACTATAAAGACGTTGTAAATTCATATGTTAAAGTTGAAGACTGGAGAGTTAAGGAAAACGCAACGGTTACATATTCCGTAGGCGGTCTTATCCTTTCAAACTCAGGTGCCGTTACAGCCAACTACTGGCTTTCGGAAATTTATGATGAAGAAATCGCAGAAGCTCATCGTAATGCCGACATCCATATTCATGACCTTTCCATGCTCACAGGTTACTGTGCAGGCTGGTCATTAAAACAGCTCATAAAAGAGGGCTTGGGCGGAATCCCCGGCAAAATTACATCAGCTCCCGCTTCACACCTTTCGGTTCTCTGCAACCAGATGGTTAACTTCCTCGGTATCATGCAGAATGAATGGGCAGGCGCTCAGGCATTTTCATCATTCGACACATATCTTGCTCCTTTTGTAAAGGCAGACAATCTTTCATACGATGAAGTTAAGAAGTGTATCGAATCCTTTATCTACGGTGTTAACACACCTTCAAGATGGGGTACACAGGCTCCTTTCACCAACATCACTCTTGACTGGACCGTTCCTTCCGACCTTGCCAACGAAAAAGCACTTGTAGGCGGCAAAGAGCAGGATTTCACATATGCGGACTGCAAGGATGAAATGGACATGATCAACCGTGCATTCCTTGAGACAATGATCGAAGGTGATGCAAACGGCAGAGGATTCCAGTATCCTATTCCCACATATTCAATCACAGAGGATTTTGACTGGTCTGACAGATTAAACAACAAGCTTCTCTTTGATATGACCGCAAAGTACGGCACACCTTATTTCTCAAACTACATCAACTCCGATATGAAGCCTTCGGATGTTCGTTCCATGTGCTGCAGACTTCGTCTTGATTTAAGAGAATTAAGAAAGAAAACCGGCGGTTTCTTCGGTTCGGGCGAATCAACAGGTTCCGTAGGTGTTGTTACAATCAACATGCCCCGTATCGCATATCTTGCAACAGATCCCGAAGATTTCTACAAGAGACTTGACCATATCATGGATATCTCCGCGAGATCCTTAAAGCTTAAGAGAGGCGTTATTTCAAGACTTCTCGACGAAGGATTATATCCTTATACAAAGAGATACTTAGGCAACTTTGACAACCACTTCTCAACCATCGGCCTCATCGGCATGAACGAAGTAGGTCTTAACGCTAAGTGGCTCGGCCATGACATGACAAGCAGGGATACCCAGGAATTCACCAAGGATGTCCTTAATCATATGAGAAACCGTCTCTCCGATTATCAGGAGCAGTACGGCGATCTTTACAACCTTGAAGCAACTCCCGCAGAGTCCACATCTTACCGTCTTGCGAAGCATGACCGCAAGAGATGGCCGGACATCAAGACAGCAGGCAAAGAAGGTGATACACCTTACTACACCAACTCATCACATCTTCCCGTTGACTTTACGGATGACGTATTTGATGCACTTGATATCCAGGACGAACTTCAGACACTTTATACTTCGGGTACCGTATTCCATGCATTCTTAGGAGAGAAACTTCCCGACTGGAAGGCAGCTGCAAAACTTGTTCGTACAATAGCCGAAAACTACAAGCTTCCTTACTACACAATGTCTCCTACATATTCAATCTGCAAGAACCACGGATATCTTGCAGGCGAGCAGGATACATGTCCCGACTGCGGATGCAAGACCGAAGTTTACTCACGTATCACCGGTTACTACAGACCTGTTCAGAACTGGAATGACGGTAAGCTTCAGGAGTTCCACAACAGAAAAGAATATGACATCAGTCTTTCACTTTCAAAGTCCGATACCATCGGTAAAAAGGACCAGAACATTACCGCAACCGTTAACGTGGCAGAACCCGTAAATGATGCGGTTGCCCCCGAAAGCGTTCAGGCTCCCGCACAGAGCACGGCTGCACAGACAGAAAACGTTAATCCCGCATATGCAGATTTATTCGGTGTTTCAAATGCGGCACCCGCAGCTCCCGCAGCACCCGCTGATGACAGCACGGTAATCTTATTTACCACCAAGACCTGTCCTAACTGTGCAATTGCCAAGGATTATCTGGGAAGTCTTCCCTACAAACTGATTGATGCTCTTGAACAGCCCGATCTTGCAAGAAAGTACGGCGTTCAGATGGCTCCTACACTCGTAGTTGATAAGGGCGGCGAAGTAGTTAAGTATGTACGTGCTTCGGAAATCAAGAAATATGTTGATGAAAAGAAGGGCGTGATGGCATAAATGATACAGAAGCTGATTGACAACATCGTAAGTAAAGACGCGCCAATCGTGGTGGGACTTGATCCCAACCCCAAGTTTATCCCGATGGATATAATGAACGAATGCATCGAGGCATACGGCGCAAACTTAAAAGGAATCGCCGAGGCGGTATGGCTTTACAATAAGGCTATCGTGGATGCGGTATATGATTTAATCCCTGCGGTAAAGCCTCAGATAGCAATGTATGAGCAGTTCGGTGTTCCGGGCGTGGAAGTATTTAAAAGAACCGTTGATTACTGCAAATCAAAAGATCTGGTTGTAATCGGAGATGTAAAAAGAGGCGATATCGGATCGACTTCCCAGGCTTATGCCATAGGACATCTCGGAACCATAGATATCTGCGGACAGAAATTCGCTCCGTTTGATGAAGATTTTGCGACGGTTAACCCTTATCTTGGAACGGATGGCGTAAAACCCTTCGTGGATGTATGTAAGTCAAACGACAGAGGAATTTTCGTACTTGTCAAAACATCCAATCCAAGCTCGGGAGAATTCCAGGATCGAATCATCGACGGTAAACCTCTTTACGAGCATGTCGCAGATAAGGTAAACGAGTGGGGAAGAGACTCTATGGACGGTGACTACAGCAATGTAGGCGCGGTAGTCGGAGCCACATATCCCGAACAGGGAAAAATTTTACGTGAAAAAATGCCCAAGACTTTCATACTGGTTCCGGGTTACGGAGCTCAGGGCGGAAAAGGAGCGGATCTGGTTCACTTCTTTAACAAGGACGGACTTGGCGCCATCATCAATTCCTCGAGAGGAATCATAGCAGCATATCAGAGTCCCAACTATCCGGGATACGGTGAAAAGAATTTCGCCGACGCTTCCAGACAGGCGGTCATCGATATGAAAGAAGATATAAAATCAGCTCTCGGAAAATAAGAAAAATTAAATGCCGGAAGAACGTTAAATGCGTTCCTCCGGCACATTTTTTTCTTGCAAAAAGTGCCGTAAACCAATAAAATTGAAGTATGGGACGTACACAAGATATAGGGAACGAAAAAGCATACAAATCTGACTTGAGAAAATACAAATTTGTCAAAAATGTCATCGTTCCTTTTGTTAAATCTAAATTTAATTTTAAGGTGGAAAATCGGTACAAAATGCCTGACGTACCTTTTATCGCCATTTCCAACCATGTTACCAACCTTGACATGGTCTGGATAGCTTTATCGATTGACAAACATCTATATTTTGTGGCCGGAGAGCAGGTTGTAAGGAAAGGAATCGGAGGCAGACTTGTCAACTGGACCTTTCATCCGATCGTTCGTGAAAAAGCCACGGTCGGACTCTCGACCGTAGTCGAAATGAAGAAACATTTATCTGCCGGACACAATGTCGGACTTTTTGCCGAGGGCGTCAGATCGGCGGACGGGCTGTCCAATAAAATTGTCCCCTCGAGTGCGGCCGTTTTAAAAAAGCTTGGCTTCACTGTGGTTACTTTTAAAATTCACGGAGGATTTTTTACATCACCCAGATGGTCATCGGATATAAGACGCGGAAAGATGACCTGTGAGCTCGTCAATATTTATTCTCCCGAAGATATTAAAAATATGAGCGCCGACGAATTTGATGCGGCTTTAAATTCCGATATTTTCGAAGATGCCTATGCATATAACGAAATTCATAAAATCCCTTACAAAAGCAGGAAACTCGCCGAAGGCATTGAATTTGAACTGGTAATGTGTCCGAAATGCAAAAAAATGGCCACAATAAAATCAAAGAAAGATACCTTTTTTTGTGACTGCGGGCTAAAAGGGATGTATAATGAATACGGTATGTTAAGCGGTGAGGGATTTGATTTTAAAACAATTCCCGAATGGGACGCATGGCAGAAAAAAGAAATTGATGCGCTTACCTTTGACGAGGGCGAAATAATTCTGTCCCATCCTAATCAGAAAATGACCGAGATTTCTAAAGATCATTCCGAAAAAATCGTTGCCGAAGGTGCGCTTGTTTTAAAGAAAGATTCTGTTGCCGTCGGAGACAAGGTTATTATGCTTAATGAAATAAGAGACTGTGATATTTTTTATCACGGATTTCTTTTGATTTCTACAAAAGACAAAAAATATTACGAGATTTCAAACCCGGATTGCAAATACCCCGGTTATCTTTAC
>Ga0247609_10005481_pt1 | contig 12451 bp, 5 predicted proteins | sample 172DNAGHGlowgp2_FD_193487 | JGI IMG/M metagenome (GOLD analysis project Ga0247609, IMG submission 193487) | Sheep rumen microbial communities from Palmerston North, Manawatu-Wanganui, New Zealand - 1728 DNA GHGlow gp2 | ecosystem: Host-associated > Mammals > Digestive system > Stomach > Rumen ... | reverse complement strand
ACCGAAGGCAACGGCGTTATCGTATTCAAAACAACTGCGAACACCGGCAAATATTCTCTCGCGGCTGATTCCGACGAATGGCAATATCAACGCTACACAATAAACGGCGGCGGCAGTTTCGCATTTGATTTCGGCGACAACGGCTCTGTAACCGGCATGGAAGATTTCAAAGGCACGCTTACAACCGACGATACAACCTTATTCAAAGGCGAATGGGTTACACTCGAAAGCGGCGGCTTTGAGTACACCGGCAACGCAACGAATAATCCGAGCAAATCGGCGAACTTTACCGTAAGCGGCGACTCAATCACAAGTACAGATAATCTTTCGGTTGCGCATAATCTTTACATGGCGGCGCAAAATGGCAATAGAATTGAAGTTGCAGGCATGAGCGGAAATGCAAGCGTCGACGGCGTTGAACTTGGAATTAGCAACGATAGCAATTACTCGGCGCATTTCACGGAAACGGCGGACGGCATACGTAGCAATATCGCTTTAATGCAAGTGAGCGACGGCGCAAGCGTCAACAACAATTATTCAATCGGCGTTGACGATAGCACCGCGCAAATTCAATTCAGCGACGGCAACCACGTCATCTTTACTAATTCTTATTTCAGCACGAAAGATTTCACAACGATTAACGCGGATAACTCCGGCAATGGCTTTGCGCTCAATGTCGACGAAGAAAAATTTTCAACAATCAGCGGTTTAAGTAAAGGCTACGCAATTTCCATTAACGCAGGCGGCAATATCGGCGAGAGCATTGCAATTCAAACTGACGGCGGCGCAGGTGTCATTTCGGTTCAAAGCGGTGACGTTACAGAAATTTTCAACGTCAGCGGCGATGAAAACTTTGGGATTAAAATCAATTCGGGCAGTTCGATTGAGCTTGTCAACTATGAAGGCTGGACTTCGATTGACGGCGGTTATAAATATGTATCCGACTTGGCGAATTTCACAATCAGCGGCGAGAACTTCGACCCGAATGTTGCAAAGGTTGTAAGTAACGTTGAGTATAATGGTTCATACAGAATCGGCTTGGCAGGACTTAATGGCAACGTCACAATTAACAGCGCGGAAACCGGTATAATTAACGACAGTGATTATTCGATTCATGGAGCGATTGAAGGCGACAGAGCAACGATTACAAGTGCATTCAATATCAGCGACGGCGCAAGCGTCAACGGCGCAGTTACGGGCGTGCTGATTGATGACAACGCTAAAGTAAGCTTCGCTGACGGAAATTACAGAGTGGGAACTGTTACAAATTATTCCTCTCTGACATTCGACACAATCAACGTTGATAACGACGACGAAAACTTCAGTTTGACATCTAACGACGGAGAAATTAAAAACGTCAGCGGACTTGTTGACGGCTATTCTGCTTCGATTACTCCAGTCAACAGTTTCAGCGATGAAATTGAATTCACGAGCGACGGCGGCGCGGGTACGATTAATGTTGGCGAGACAGAACTGGAAATCAACGGCGACGAAGATTTTGCAATCAAACTCGGTAGCACGAGTAGCATTGACGGCTTGAAAAACTTCGGCGGCGCGGCAACTATTTCCGGCAACGAAGATTTCGATAGAGATTTGGATTGGGCAATTCAACATCAAAAAATATTGCTTGATACTGACGAAGAATATTCCTCTGCGACGCTCACAAATGCCACGGGCGATAGCTTGAACGTTTACTACACGAACAACACAACGGGCGGCGTTATCGACCTTAGCGACGAGACTTTAACTAATGTTGCATTGTTAGGGCAAGGCGAATCTTCAACGTTAATCGGCTCGCAAGGCGACGACCAAATTATGGGCATTGCAACGACAGTTAATCTAATCGGCAACGCCGGCAACGATACCTTCAGAGGCGGTCACTATTCCGTAAATATCGAAGATTACAAAGAAGACGAAGATTCAATTTATCTCGGCTCTACCTTCAATATGTATTATCCGCTAATGTTGTCCTCAGTCAGCGGCAACGATTTAGTATTTACAGGTAGGGCATTTAACCCGACACTTACGGGCGGTTCCGAAATGACTATCAAGAACGGCGCGGACATGAAGATAAAAGTATTCGATTCCGCAGGCAACTCCGCTTATGTCGGAAATTATTGGACGATAGCCGATTACAACGCGGCATCAATCACCGCTGCGGAAAATGTTAAAGTGATTGACGCTTCCGCACGCACGACAGATATTCAAATTATCGGCAACGCTCTGAACAATACGATTATCGGCGGCGGCTCCAACGCAACCTTTGAAGGCGGCGACGGCAACGATTTGATTATGTCGGAAGCGGCGGTTAATTCGACTATGACCGGCGGCGAAGGCAACGACACCTTCAGAGGCGGCGCGAATTTAGATTATGTCTTGATTACCGATTACACCGAAGGCGAAGACGTAGTTTATCACGGTCGCCCCTTTGCTGATTTGAGTATTAACGGCTCGATTGAAGGTAACGATTATACTTTCTACGTAGGAAACAAAACAATCACAGTTCAGGACGGCGCGGACAAAGTTATCGAAGTCGTCAACGTGGACGGCGAGACGCGTCTTTTCGGCAAATATTTAACCCTTGACGATAACGACCCGGCAACCGTAACTGCGCAAGACGGCGTTGAAACTATCGACGCCACCAAACGCACGGAAGATATTATTATCAACGGCAACAGCGGCGATAATACGATAATCAGCGGCACTGGCAACGACACTTTGACCGGTTCTGACGGCTCCGATTTGTTCGCATACAGCGCGGGCAATGACGTTATCACCGACTACACGACGGACGATAAAATTTCTCTCGGCTCGGCTATTACCTCTTCCACTATCAACGGCTCTGATGTCGTCTTGACTGTCGGAGAGGATTCGCTGACGATTCAAAATGCAAAGGGCAAATCACTTAGCTTGATTGATTCTTCCGGCGAAGAATATTCTACAATTATCAGCGGCGGCTCACCCGCGCAATTAATCAGCGACCTTACGAATATCGACGTTGATAACTTGGATAAAGTCCCCGTCACAAACGCCAATGAACTCGCCGCGCTTAAAGACGCTGAAACGTCCGTGATTGAAATTACCGGCAATCAAAACGCCGACTTGAGCAAGTTTGATAACGCGCAAGTTGTTTCACTCGGTAGCGGACGTCAAACAGTTCAATTCAATGACAAAGATGATAATGTTGCTGTCGTCGATGAAAATGCAAGCGGGCAGAAAAATATTGTCTTCGGCAAAGGCAAGGATTTGGGAGTTTTCAACAGCGAAAATGCAAATGTTCAAGTCGATTTGACTAAGGCGAGCAATACCACGATTGCGCCTTATGCCGGCTCCGTCACGCTCAAAGGCTACAAAGATTCAAGCATTTTAATTCCAAATGTTGAAGACATTGTCGGCGCGGTTATGGAAAATGCGATTGACTTCGACAGAGATAAAATCAAAACCGATTCCGCGACCGTCAAATTTGATAGCGCGGCAGATTCAAGGTTAGTAAATCTCGTGACCCAAAACGGCGACGCGCAAAAAGTTGGTTTCGTCAAAGGCGGCGCAATCAATTTAGGTAGCGAGCGCGAAAATTATTTGCTCAAAGGCGATACGGATTCGACAATCACCGGCGGCAATGGCAACGATACTATTCTTGCCGGTATCGGAAATAAAATTGACGCTGGCGCAGGGAAAAATCAAATTTATCTCACGGAAAATAGCGAATCAACGATTGTCATGCGTAGCGGCAAAGCTACTGTCCAAAACTTCAAGGCGGGCTTTGAAGATGGCGACCGCTTATTCTTCGGCACGAATGATGTTGTCGATTTCAAATTCGACGGCAACGACCTAAAAGTTTACAACAACAATGAATTGCGCGGCGTAGTGAGCAATGTAGCGAGTGGCGCGGATTTCGTGAACATTTTGACCGCAGATGATAATTCCGCTCCGAAAGTTGCTGTCGCGCAGAAAGGCGCAGTTATCACAGTTGAAGACGAACTTGCCGACTGTTACAGCGGCGAAAAATCCGGCGTTGACTTCACCAATTACGAAGAAAATCTCAATATAAATCTTGGCTCGGAAGAAACCAGCCTTGGCACCGGCGAAGTTCTGTTTAGCGGAATCAATCAAATTACGTTAGGCGGCGGGCAAAATACGCTGATTAGTTCTTCGTTCAATGAAACTTTGACCAGTTCTGACGGCTCAACCGAATTTATTTTCGACAAAGACAGCGGGCGAGACCTTATCCAGAACTTCAACTTTGACGGCGATAAAATTTCAGTCGGCAACGAAACAATCACGGCGGTTAATGTCAATAATTCTGGCGGCGTACGTATGGAAATTAGCGGCTCTGCTATCTTGACGCTTAACGACGCGCAGGGCAAGAACTTCCAGATAAATAATTTCGTCGCGCTGGTCGATAAAAATCTGACTTACAACGACGCGGCAAATTATTTCGTAGCGACTTCGCGCAATGCAAGCTTGACTGTCGGCGAGGGTGCGCAAATTTGGCTGGACGGCTCTCACGGAAAATATTTCAGCGGCGACATTAGGACGATTGACGCTACGACTTCAACCGGTAAATCTGGATTGGCAGGCAACGACCTTGACAACAGAATTTTTGCCGGAAAAGGCGACGCGAGCCTTTGGGGCGGTAATGGCGGCGACGATTTACTCGTTGGCGGCACGGGTAAAAATACTTTCTTCTACACCAACGGCAACGGCAACGATACGATTGCAGGCGCGAATAATGGCGACGTTGTTTATCTTTCGCAGGTCACCCTTGAGCAAATCGCAAGCACGAATATCACGGCTGATTCAGTTGCGCTTAACTTTAAAGACGGCGGCTCCCTGCAAATTAACAGCGCGGCTGACGTCACCTATCAGCTTGCAGACGGTTCAAAATTCTCCGCAAATCATGCAAACCTTAGCTGGGAATCCAAATAAAAATTTTTGGGAGATAAAATCATGTTCAGTAGAAAAATTTTTCTGACGATGATATTGACCCTGATGCTTTGCAGTTTTGCTGAAGCTAATGCGCAATGGACAAAGCTTGGCTGTGGCGAATACGAATACACCGGCGCGGCGACAAATGACCCAACGAAAATCACGACGTTTATTGTTAAAGGCAATTCCATTACCAGTGCCGACAACTTATCCATTGTTATGAATGTCTTTATGCCGCAAATGAACGGGCAAAGGATTGCGCTTGAAGGGCTAAGCGGTGAAGTCGCTATCGACGAAGTTAAACTGGGCGTCAGCGGCGATAAAAATTACGCGGCTCATTTCACCAAAGACAATATCGGCATTCAAAAGAAAATCGCGCTGTTGAATATCAGCGACGGCGCAAGCATTGCTAATCATTACTCGGTTGGTGTAGATAATGACGCGCGAATTAAATTCAGCGACGGAAGCCATACGATTTTCACGACCGAAAGGCTAAACGAACGCAAATATACGGATATTGAAGCGGAAAATTCCGGCAACGGTTTTTATCTCACAGCCAGCGGCGGCATTTTTACCGAAATCAGCGGCTTAGTTGACGGTTTCAATATCAAAATTAAACCTGGTAGCAATATCGGCGAAAAATTAACTTTCAAGACCGACGGCAGACAAGGTACAATCACTATTGCCGACAAAACTTTTACAATCAGCGGCGATAAGGAATTCACTTTGAAATTCTAAAAATTTTTTGGATTAAGTTCCATACGGGATTGCTTGTCGTCTTGTATGGAACTTTTTCCTAAATTTAGAAGGAGTGGTTAATATGAACACGCTAGAAACAATTTTGACGCGCAGAAGCACACGCAGTTATAGTTCGGTTCCCGTTGAGCGGGAAAAGTTGGAAAAAATTATCGAGGCGGGCAGATACGCGCCCAGCGGCGGCAATAATCAGACTAATCATTTTATCGTTGTTCAAAATCCCGAAGTCCTGCAGAAACTTGCTAAACTCGCTGAAGACGCCTTCGCAAAAATGGAAATCACCGAGCAAACTTATTCCAGTTTGAAATCTTCCATTATGCAATCAAAAAAGGGCGGCTACGTCTTTTATTATCGTGCGCCCGTTCTGATTATCGTCGCCAATCAAAAAGATTACGGCAATAATATCGCTGATTGCGCAGTCGCCGTAGAAAATATGATGATTGCCGCCAATGCTCTCGATTTAGGCTCTTGCTGGATAAATCAGCTTAAATGGCTAAACGAAGAACCCGCAGTTCTGAATTATCTGCACGAACTCGGCTTGAAGGAAAATGAGCGCGTTTATTCGTCGATGATAGTTGGCTATCCCAAATCTGCTGACGGGAAACCTAATCGGACTCCATTGCCGCGCAAAGGTAATGAAGTTACTTTTATCAATTAGGAAGAAATACGCTATGAAAAAATTTTTTATAATCATGTGCGCGGTGGCATTGTTGATAACTGGTTGCGGGCAAACTCAACAAGCCGTCGCGCCCCAAAAAATTTCAGTTAAGGCTATGAAAGTTTTGCGACAGACTACCAAAGTAACTTACGGCTTTCCTGGACAAGTTCAAGGCACTGATGAAATTCAAATTCGCTCCAAAATCAATGGCGCAGTCGTCGAAAAATACATTAAAGGCGGCGATAGAGTTCAAGCCGGTCAGGCTCTCTTTAAAATCGATTCGCGCCCCTACGAAACCGCTTTACTTTCTGCGCAAGCCGATTTAAATAAAGCTGAATCCAATGTCCGCCGCGCTCAAGACACTTTGAATAGAAATGAACGGCTTTATTTGGTGCAAGCAATTTCCGAACAAACTTTGATAAACAGCCGCGCCGATTTAGACGGCTACATTGCCGCAGTAGAATCCGCGCAGGTTGCTATTCGCAAAGCTCAAGAAAATCTCGACGATACAATAGTTTACGCGCCTATGACCGGCAGAGTTTCACTAGATGACGTTGCAATCGGGACTTACGCTATGGCGGGCAGTACAACTCTTGTCACTATGGGCACGATTGACCCAGTTTATGTCCAGTTCAGTATCAGCGAAACCGAATATCTCAACGTCATTTCCAAAGCGATGAACGAACACGCACAAAATCCGTCGACCCCAAGTTATACCATGACAATTATTCTTAGCAATAACGAAGAATATCCATTTAAAGGCGTGCCCGTTGAAGCTGACCGCGCTTTATCGCAAAATAGCGGCTCAATCAACGTAAAAGCCGCTTTCGATAATCCTTACGGCATTTTATTGCCTGGTATGTTCGCTCACGTCAAAGTTGTTAAAGAATCCGGCAGAAATACTTTGCTCGTCCCGCAACGCGCCGTTCAACAGCTCCTCGACCAATCTTTTGTCCTGACTGTCGGCGAAGACGGCAAATCGCAATCAAAAACCGTTGAACTAGACGAAAAAGTTGGAAGTTATTATATCGTCAAGTCGGGTTTGTCGATTAATGATGTTGTTATCGTCGAAGGGCTTACAAATTTGCAATCGGGCAAGGATTTAGACGTTACAATCGTGACGCCTGAGGAAATGGGCTTTTCAACCGAAGATTCTACACAAATCGTAAACGAAACTTAAGGAGCGTAGCGAATATGTCAAGATTTTTTATTCACCGCCCCATTTTTGCCATTGTCATTGCGATTATCATTCTGATTTTGGGTTCGCTGGCGATTTTTTCTCTGCCTATCGCGCAATATCCCAAAATTACTCAACCAACCGTCAGCGTTTCTACAAGTTATCTCGGCGCAAATGCCGGCGTTATCAATCAAACCGTCGCGCAGATTATCGAACAACAGGTAAACGGCACGCAGGGTATGGATTATATGTCGTCCATTTCCAACGACAGCGGCACTTACAGCCTAAAAGTCGTCTTCGGTCTGGATACTAATAGCGATATGGACGCCGTTTTAGTTCAAAACTCCGTTTCCGTCGCAAATGCCGCCTTGCCCGCTGATGTTAAAAGCGTCGGCGTCACAACTAAACGCGCTTCCGGCGATATGGCTTATTTTTTTTCGCTTTACTCTCCGAATGGCACTTTTAATCGCACTTTCATTTCAAATTACGCCAATGTTTACATAGTTGACGAGTTGAAACGCATTAAAGGCGTCGGCGATGTCAGTCCCTTCTCTATGGATTACAGTATGCGCATTTGGCTAAACCCAGAACGCCTCGCCGCTTTCAATTTGACCATTAACGACATTAAAGCCGCCGTCGCTGAACAAAATTCACAAGCACCGGCAGGAACTATCGGACTTTTGCCCGTCCCCGACAATCAGGAAAAACAATTTACAGGAAAAATGGAAGGGCGGCTGTCCTCTGTCGAAGATTTTTCAAATGTCATTGTAAAAACCACTCCAGACGGCTCAAATATTTATCTGCGCGACGTTGCAAGAATTGAAACCGGCGCGAGAAGCGCAACTATGTTTGCCGATACGAATAATGCGCCCTGCGCGGCTTTCGGCATAAATTTAACCGACGACGCAAACGCTATCGAAACTATCGGCGCGGTTAAGAACGTTATCGAGGAAATGTCCAAAAATTTCCCCGACGACCTCGAATATTGCGCCGTTATCGACAACACCGAATACATTAACGAATCACTCGCCGAAGTTTTGGACACTTTTAAGGAAGCGTTGATTCTCGTCATTATTATCGTGTTTATTTTCCTGCAAAGTTGGCGGGCGACGTTAATTCCGGTGCTAGCAATTCCAGTTTCGCTCGTCGGCACTTTCGCAACGTTTATTATTCTCGGTTTTACGATTAACACGCTGACTTTATTTGCAATGGTTCTGGCAATAGGGCTTGTCGTCGATGATGCCATTGTCGTTATAGAAAATGTTGAATACCACATGAAACACGACGGACTTAATCCGATTGAGGCGACTGAACGCGCAATGGATGAAGTTCAAGGACCGGTTGTCGCGATTGCGTTCGTTTTATCCGCCGTTTTTATTCCGGTTGCGTTTTTGGGCGGCATTACCGGCGTACTTTATAAGCAATTTGCTTTGACTATCGCCGTTTCAATGGGTTTATCGGCATTTATCGCGCTGACTTTGACGCCCGCGCTTTGTGGCTTGCTTATGAAGCCGCATAATCCCGACGCTAAGAAAAATTTCCTTGATAAACTTTTCGACAGGTTCAATAATTGGTTTGACCGCACGCAAAAACGCTATACAGGCGCGGTTGGCTGGTGGATTCGTCATTCTAAAATTGCCGTCGCTATGATGTTGATTATTTGTGCGCTTACCGTCGCCGCTTTTAAAATTTTGCCTTCAACTTTCGTACCTAATGAAGATTCCGGATATTTTATCGCGGCGGTTAATTTGCCCGAAGGCACTTCACTTAATCGAACTTATGAGCTTATGGGCACTTTGAGCGACGAAATCCAACAAATTCCAGGCGTTTTAAACGTTATGAAAATTGCCGGCTATGACGCGCTGTCTTCTGGCAGTAAACCTAATAGCGGCGCAATGTTTATCGGGCTGACTACTTGGGGCGAACGCACCACTAAGGAATTGGCGATTACAAATATCATTCAAGAGGTAAATAAACTGGCAAAGAATCACCCCGAAGCTACGATTATGGCAATTCAACCGCCCGCGTTGCCTGGTTTGGGCATGATTGGCGGCTGGAGCATGGAACTTTTAGACATGACCGGCTACAGCGACGAAGAATTGGACGCAATCGCTAAAAGAATCGTCGCGGCGGCTAATCAACGTCCCGAATTGCAGAGAGTTCGCACCACTTATTCCATTAGCTCCCCGATTTGCAACTTTGAACTAAATCGTGATAAGGCTAAGCAACTCGGCGTAAGTTTTTCCGATGTTTATACCACTTTGCAGGCTAATTTCGGCGGAAGTCAAATCGGCGACTTCATGCAGTTTGGTCGTAACTATAAAATTATGCTCCAATCCGATGCGCAATACCGCAACGAGGCTGAAGCTTTGAAATTTAGCTACGTTCGCAATAAAAGCGGCGATATGGTTCCGCTTGAAACGCTTTTGCACTCAAAATATGGAACTTCGCCCGCTAACATAACCAGATTTAACGGTTCGCGCAATATCAGCATTCAAGGTTCAAACGCAAGCGGCTACAGTTCCGGTCAAGCGATTGCGGCAATGGAAGAAGTCGTTCACGAAGTCGTTCCAACCGGTTTTTCTATCGAATGGTCTGGTCAAAGTCGCGAAGAGAAAAAATCTTCCGGTTCTACAATGCAAGTTTTAGCGTTGGCGTTGGTTTTCGTGTTTTTATGCCTCGCCGCGCTATATGAAAGTTGGAGCGTGCCTTTCGCCGTGCTTTTGACTATTCCGACTGGCATTTTCGGCGCATTTTTCATTCAATGCGCTTTGTTTATGGGTTTAGCGGCTCTCGGCTCGCCGAATCCCGGTTTAATGAATAGCGTTTATATGAATATCGGAATCATAATGATTATCGGGCTTGCGGCGAAAAATGCTATTCTAATCGTCGAATTTGCCAAAGTTCGCGCTGATAAAGGCATGGACGCTAAAAAAGCCGCGGTCGAGGCGGCTGGTTTGCGCTTGCGTCCCATTATTATGACTTCGCTGGCGTTTATTATCGGTTGTTTGCCCTTAGCAATCGCCTCTGGTGCCGGTTCTGCCGCTCGTAACAGCATGGGAACGGCGGTTGTCTCCGGAATGTTCGCTGCAACATCTATTGGCATTTTCTTAATCCCTGTTTTCTTCGTCATTGTCCAAATTTTTGCTTCCAAATTTAATCGCAAACCGCACGACGCGAAGGAGTGACTTAAATTGAAACTAAAATTTTTATTAGCTTTGCTGTCGGCAATGTTTGCTGCAACTCAATTCGTTTCAGCCGAATTAATCGAATTAAATCTCGATGACTGCATAGACCTTGCGCTAAAAAATAATCGCACGATTGAACAATCCGCCGAACTTAGAGAAAATGCTAAATGGGTATTAAAACGCTATCGCCGCGCCACGGGTCCTTCTTTAACTTGGACAAGTGCTGTAAATAAAATCGGCGGCAAGGATTATGAAACTCGCCGCGCTAATTCCGATTCAAATTACAAGCACGCTTTCGATAATACTTTGCGTTTTTCTTATCCGCTCTATTCCGGCGGCAAAAATGAAAATAATATCGCTTCTGCTGAGCTAAATTTGAATTCCGCCGACCTAAATTTAGAAAATACCAAGCAACAAGTCGTTTTGGATACAACTTCCGCTTATTACGACGTTCTAAGAAATAAAAATCTCATTACCGTCAAGGAAAACACCGTTAATTTACTTCAAAAACACTTAGACCAAGTAACTTCTAAATTTCAAATTGGCGTCGTGCCTGGTAGCGATATTCTTTCTTCCAAAGTTCAACTCGCTAACGCTGTTCAATCGCTCGTCACTACTCAAAATGATTACGATAATGCACTTGCCACGCTAAGCAATTTAATTGGATTGCCCATTTCCGACGATTTACTCATTAAAAATACTATGTCTTATCAAAAATTCGCCGTCAATCTCCAAGATTGCACAGATTATGCGTTTAAATATCGTCCAGACGGTATTTCCGCTCTTTACGCCGTTAAAAAAGCTGAAAAAGATATTGCCGTTGTTAAATCAAACCGTTTGCCGCAAGTTAATGCTCAAGTCAGCAGAACTTTCAACGGGGAAAAGGTTTTTGATAATGACCACAACGATAATTGGACGGCTGGTTTGTCTATTTCGTGGAATGTTTTTGATAACAATGTCACTTCCGCGCAGGTTCAAGAAAATGAAGCTACTTTGCGCAGATTGCAATCAGTTTACGAACAAACTCGCGAAAAAATCGAATTAGACGTTCGCAAAGCTTATAATAATTTGATTGCTTCCGAAAAAAATATTCTCACCACTCAAACTGCCGTTAAACAAGCCGAGGAAGAATACAGAATCGCGCAAGTTAAATATGATGAAGGCGTCGGCACAAATCTTGAAGTTATGGACGCGCAAGAAAAATTTACTGAAGCTCAAACCAATTATTTCACTGCTCTTTACAATTACAACGTGAGCAAGGCACAACTTGATAAAGCTATGGGCGTTCCAATTTATATTGACGTTGTTTTATATGATGAATCCGTTCAAAACGGTAAATCTGCCGATTTAGCTTTGAAAAATTCTATTTTAGACGATAGAAAGTAACAGTCTAGAACTATTTTTCTTCCTTAGCATAAGCGCACAATTTAGGAGAGGTAGTGTCAAGTAAATTGTGTAAGTAAGGAAAGTTAGCGGTCGAATTTGTCGAAGAGAGCAGAGATGCGGTCGTTCAAGAGAAGTTGATTGCGAACGAGCGACCAGTTAGCGACTGGGCGAGATGCCCATTTTTTTTTGCAACTCTACTACTCTCAAATAAAGCAATTTGAAAAAGGAATTGTCATTAGGGGTTGTTGGTAAACTCAAGTAAAAGAAAAACATAAGTAGTTCTTTGATAAAATGAGTTTGAAAGAAGTGAACAATTTATGTCAAATTCATTTTACCACAAAAATTTAACCGACGCTC
>Ga0247609_10005480_pt1 | contig 12452 bp, 13 predicted proteins | sample 172DNAGHGlowgp2_FD_193487 | JGI IMG/M metagenome (GOLD analysis project Ga0247609, IMG submission 193487) | Sheep rumen microbial communities from Palmerston North, Manawatu-Wanganui, New Zealand - 1728 DNA GHGlow gp2 | ecosystem: Host-associated > Mammals > Digestive system > Stomach > Rumen ... | reverse complement strand
CACGAAATTCTGTATTTTGATTCTGAATATAACCAGTATTAAAATATTGTGTACCTGTAGATTCAATATACTCTAACTCTACATCTGGATAACTAAATGAACCAGTACCTGCATTATCGTAAATCTTTCTGTTTGCCTTATCAAATAAGAACCCTACCCCATTTTCATCTACTGCTGGAATAAAATCTCTTACCAATACATCATCTTGGTAAATTTGACAATAATACAACCTTTTACCAGAACTATTATATCCTAAAACGCTACCAGTAGTGGTATCGGTAAATAATTTTATAGTATTAGTACAAGCTGATATAGAAGTTAAATGTTTATCTACTAATTGTACCCCATTACTAAAAAATCCAGTATCTGAGTTAAATTCATCCTCAAGTATAGCGAGAGGTTCTAATGTCTCTCCAGTATAATCTACACCATTATCTGAACTTTTTACATTATTCCACTTAATCCTATATTTACCAGTAAGAGTACCTATTCTTAAATTTGCTGTATTATCAGCAGTAGTACCACCTACCATTGCTTCAGTTACTATTTTATCTACATAACAATATTTTATTTTACCTGAAATCTTAGTACCAGCAGGGACTATACCTGTATCAATATACTGAGTTGCTGGATTAGTAGTTGTAGAAGTATCTTTTACATTCTCTATATACTCAACTTCATGTATTTCCCTGCCAGAGATAAAATCACCAGTACCTTGATTATAGAATAACTGCTTTGTTACTCTATCATACATACATGGTACATAATTCCAATCGAGTACAGGGATAAAGTCTCTTACTAAAATACTGCTATCCCATATCTTGAAATAATAAATTTTACCCTTAAACTTATTACTGCTACTAGTGCCACCTAAGGATCTATCAAAGATAAACATACTATGTGTAGGGTGCATTCCTTTAGCGAAGGTTGCATCCCCTGACATATCTATAATATTTCCATTATTGAATTGGATAGTCTTATTGTAACCATCAATATCTATAGTTTGTCTACTAGAATCACTTGCAAAGGTACCATTTGCCCCTGTTACCAGAGAATACTGATTTGTAGAACTGTCATAATTAATACCCCAGTAAGCTGGAGTTGACTGGGAAGAAGTACCTGTGTTGGTATAGTTGAATTGTGCCCTATACAATGTTTGTCCAGATAATAAGTAATAAAATCTATTACAATTATTACCAGCAGGACTTGTTTGACATCCAAATATACAAGAAACACCAGTATAACCACTAGTTGGTTGGTAATCAAATAAAACTCTTGTGTTACCTGAGGGAACAAATCCTGTATCAATATACTGTGTACCAGTACTTTCAATATACTCTAACTCTGTGTAATAAGCCCTAGGAGCTCTACCACTTGGGAGTGTAGCTAACATCATATCATACTTTTTACGCAGTAAGTTAGTCATTTAATTCCTCTGTGATTTCAACGTATTCATAATCAACAATAATATTATTTTCATTTTCACTATATACAGGTACTTTATAAAAACCTTCTTTATCTTCAATTTTGTTGTATTGAATTGGTTTATATCCCAGTAACGACAAAGTTTCTTCTGAAGGATTTAATATAAGCAACCCGTCACGTTTAATCTTTTTGGCAGGTAATGTAAGAGCACCATTCACTAATTTTCCGTACATATTTAAACTCCTCATGCTGTTTTCTTCACTAAACCTACGAAGTTTACACCATCATAGGAGAACATTATTACATATCTTGAAGATACTTTTATATCAGGATCTCCCTGACCGTCTACATCACCCAACCAATTTATAACCCCTGTTACAACAAATTGAGGAGCTGTACTTCCCGTAGAAAAATCTACTTCTGACATGAAAGCATTATTTACTCCAGTAGGAAGTGTTATAGTTAAAGAGGTCATTTCACCACCATTATAAATTGTATTATCTTCAAGTGTGATTGATTCTGAAGCTGTTTCTAATTCTACTACATTAACGCCAGAAGTCCCCTCTGCTACAGTGTCATCTGTAATATAACATACCCAATTTGACTGTATGGTACCCCCAGAAACAGCTTGGTCATACTGAGACTTTGTACCCACCCAATCGTAGTAATAATCATTATTACGCTTTTCACGGAAACCAATTACTTGTAAAGAACCCCCCGAACCATTTTTATTAATCGTTTTATTATCAACTTTTACCTCAGACGGTCCTGGAGATGGCGAAGAACCGCTACCTCCCTGTATGAAAAGCATATCTGAAAAAAGAGGACTTGTCATTAGCTTAGGTCTCCTATTTCATGAACTATTATGTTCGTCAAAACTATTTTATCTTCACTTCCTGAGAAAAATAAATATCTGGGAACGGTGCCGAAAATTCTTAGTCCCTGTACACCATCATTTCCGTCAGGACATGACATTTCATTACTGGATTGAGGTTGCTCTGATGAGTCACTTCCATACACATCTATAGAACTTGGTGACCATAGTCTGCCTATTACACCTATAGGTGCTCTTTCAGTACTGTATAATTTACCAGTTTCAGCAAGAACTTGATTAAGCATTAATGAGTCATTAGAACCACTTTCTACTTCACCAAGTTTACCTTTACCAAATATTTGTTCTAATTTTTCAAAAGTTACAAGTCCGTCTGGGACTAAAGTTACTTCATCTGCTACTAAATTAAGGTAGCTACCATTTATTTCTAAAGTTAAATCTTTATCTGTAAAATTCTTCACCCACATGTGGATTTCTCCTTAAAATTTGTTAATAGATATATCTACTGGTATAATTTAATTTCACCTATTGTATGCTATCGACTTCGCCTTTATTAGCTATGAAAGATAGACTCAAAGTAATGGGGTGCCCTTGGGAATTATTAATACCATAAAAATAGGTAAAAAGGTCGCCTTTAGACACAGGTAAAACAACATCTACATTACTGACATCAGCTCCATGTGAACTTGTAGTAAGCTTCCAAATTTGCCTATTGTGACTATATGTTGCACAAGTTGTATTTAGGTTATCACATCTTTTAGTTCTGTCCCCCGTAGATATCCCAAAGGTAAAGTAGCCATCCATTGGAGCTGTTACGCCTTCTCCTGATTGTCCAACAGAGAAGTTAAGAGTATATGTCGACGGAGCCCCGCAACCTGAAATATACGAAGAATCAGCATTTGACAATAACCTTGTTGGTCTTTCAGGGGAAATACTAACTACATATCCGTGCGTTCCTCCCTCTATCGTATTAATATTAACTTCACCCACAAAGGTAGCGTAAAAAGCATTCCAATTTTCACCACTGTCTGTTGTATGCTCTATATAATTACTCCTAGTATTAAACCAAACAGCGTCTGTATGGCTTGCACTAAATACATTAGGGGCACTACCACCAATAAAATATCTTTCTTTTGGGCATGACAAAGATAGCGTATTATCCCCCAATAAAAACATACATACCCTTCCAGCAAAAGTATTCGGGACCGACTGTACTATATCAGAGGGTACTACATATTCTATATTTCTTAATGTACCATCAGCCTCTCTACCGTTAGGAATTAAAACTTTAAAACCTGCTGGAACTGTGATAGTATAGTGATCAGAACTTTCTGTAATACCGCCAGCGTCCTCTAAAATTATATTAGAAACTTGACCTTTATTTAAAAAATGCTTTTCACCAGAAGCAGATAAATTAGTCAAATTAGGATTGGCAAAAGTACTTCTAGCAATATTTGATATATTACTGAAATCTCTGTCTGTAAACCTATTTGCCCCTTCTGCAGTCAAATTTGATAAACTAGTATCTGCTAAAAGAGTAGTATTGGCTGAAATTAACGACCACCCAATAACACCTGTAGAAGTTGTTTTAATGTATAAATTACCGCTACTTACATCTACAAACAAGGTACCTTTAGGACGGGATAATCTTCCTTCTGGAGTTCCGTACCCCTGTTCCACAACATCTGAAGTACTCAATTGTTGCCACCCAGTAGCCGAGTTTCCTATCTTTTTAATGTACAAATTACCGTTTTCTGTATCTTGATATATACTTCCTATTTCTGCTGAAACAACCCCCTCTGGTGATCCTTTTCCGTTTCTACAATATCTAAAATCTTTAGCTCTGTTAGGAATTACATAATCCCTTAAAACTCCTGCTCCATCAAAAAGTGTTAAACTTATATCCATTGGAGTTTGATTATAAAACATGTCATAATAAGTTTGTGCCATGTTACCATAATTAACAACGAGATCTGAAACTATGGTTGCTATTTGCTCAAAAGTTGGTATATCTATCGGTTTACTTGTACTAGTAACAGTCATATTTACTTTTCCTACTTTTCCATTATTACTGCTCTAAAATCTAATTGAAAAACCCTCATTAAATTATATCCTAGCAGTAACTTTAACATAGGTGTTATATGAACGTATTTGAAGAAATAAAAGATTTGAAAGAAAAATTTGATAAAGTTTTTGAAGTATCTTCTGAAGAAGACTTGGATCCACAAAGTGGAGACATAAGTCCAAATAAAATTTCAAGAAAAAAGAAAGAAAAAGGAAAGAAAGAGCCTGTAGAAGTCGTTTCTGTTGCAGATGAATTATTTCCTTATGAAGGAACTGCTAAGGAACAGTTAAACCAAAAAATTCTCGCAAAAATTAATGACATGCTTCAAGGGACCGCAACTCTCGAAGACCTTATAAATTTAGTAAGATCTGGAAAAAAGTTAAAAGAAAGTTTAAATAACCCGAAATCCCTAGAAGACGCTTTAAATATAGCAGAAGGAATGTTAGAGAACCTTAGTGAAACTTTAAATAAATAGGAGTTCATATGTCCTCTAATAATATTGAAAACAATAAAAAAGCAAAAGACAGAGACGAAATTACAGGTTCAATCTTAAGGGTTGAAGAAATAGTAAAGCATGGTAAACCTAAACTCAAAAAGAAACTTGTTACCATTGATACAAATGTTCCTAATGCAACTACTGACCGCACCTGTAAAAAAGCTAGAAATACTGCACATTCTTTAAAAGCAAATATTAGAAGGAAGATATCTACAGAAGCAAGAAAAGCACTGGACATGTAGGAGGGCTTATGCAAAAACAACCAGATTTAGCTAAAAACTTTTTAAACCTTTTTAATGGAAACCTTTATAAAGCTTTTGGTCAAGGTGAATTCATAAACAACCCAAATTTAACAGGGTATTACTACATATTTAAAGATATCCGAGATCCTAAATTTTGTCTGCTACTAAATACATCTGAAGAAGCGTACCCGACCAATATGATTAAAATTAAAGACTACGTATTCATTGTGTTTAATATTACGAGTATTGAAGAGTTTATAGAAAACATGGGATCTCAATATTTTCCTACAATACTTGAAATAATTAATAGTAATATACAACAAAAAAATGAACGTAATTTACCTTATGGCTACTACGCTGACGTAGATGGTAAAGTTAGAATTGACATACAAAAAGCCAATGAAGTTAAAAAAATATACGACAGATATATAGATGGTGTTGGTGTTCGTGCTATTGCTGATGAATTAAAAACAAACTTCTCCCATGTTCGGGATGTTCTAGCCTCCAACCAAATGTATATGGAAATGGACGAAAAAATATTACCCTCTACCAAATTAAAAAAAGTTGCTGAATTACTTGCACAAAGGGTTAAAAGTACTAAAACAAGAAAAATGACCACAATGGATAAGATTAAAGAGCTCAGAAAAAAGAGAAAAGCAACAAATGCTCAAAGAAAAGCTACCCTAGGCTACTAAAACGATTCCTTATCTATTTTCAACTTTTCTGGACAATCAAAATAGTTCTCCCCTTTAGTACACATGTTTTCTGTTATTAAGCAAACACCGTATTTACAATTAGGACATACGCTTAAATCCTCAGTTTCATCGAATTTATAGCCACACTTAGGACACGCAACATTGGGGCTTGGAAGAGGCGTATCACAAACAAAACATTTAAACTCTATATCTTCCATTAATCAAAACTCCGTTTCTTTTTATTCCAACCCTTCCACATTTTGTTCTTTCTTTTTGTAGTAGAAGTTGTTCTAATGGTATTTCTGTCTCTCAATTCATTCTGTCTTGTGTGATCCCTGTTATAGTTTTTCATGAGATTTTTATAACCATCTTTACTTAATGTCTCTGTCTTTAGAAACTTCTGCACATTAACTCTGTATTCTCTTTGTATTTCAGTTGTTGCCTTGTTATCAGCTTCTATAACTTTTTCATCCATAAGCATAGCGAGGAGAAGAACTATATGCTTGCATGCCCCTGCAACCTTACTTGGATTTCTTATAGGTTTATTTCTTTGAAACGCTTCTAAACCCTTCTTTGTTCTATGCTGATAAGTTTTATTAGCATTTTTACCTAAGCTTGTCATAATGCAAGCATTTTCTTTAACATTATAGTACAAAAAGGCCCAGTAAAAACTTGAGCAACTACACCAAACCCTTATCTTATTTTCATCACTTACTCTGTCTTCTATTATTACGTATTCATCAGGGTTCGTACCTTTAAATATTGTTTTACCTTCAAAGAATTTTACCCTATGCTCTACAGCCATTTTCAACAAATCTCTTTTAGGATACAACTTTTTATCCGCATACTTATCATCCAGAGCTCGTATACGTTCTACGAGTTCCTGACTCTTTACAGCTTCTTGGTTCACACCATGTATAGCAACCCTTACTCTATGTGCTGCCACAGGTCGAGAAGAGCCTCTACTTGAAGGAGCCATATCCGTAAGGCCTTTTATCATCATTGAAACCTCTATAACAGAGTGCTTAGGTTTTACTTTTACTTCTTTATTTGTGGCATATATAGTACCGAACTCTTTTTCAGCGAAATTTTGAGTACCATAACCTTTAACTTTTTTGGAATTTTCCAGTAAAGTTTTTATATCCATTATGGATTCCTTTCTTCTTACTACATCGGAGCCATGCCATAGAAGCTAATTGTACTCTTGCAAATTCTATCTACTTCTTTCTTGAGATCTTGAACTCTGGTGTATAATTCATCAGTAGTGAGGTCTATATTATGTAATTTTTCCTGTGTTGCTTGGGCCCTTAATGAAGCTAGAGCTTCCAATAACTTACTGGCAAACATCTTCGTTAAAACATAATGACCAATGTCCAAATCTTTAACAACAGAATATTTTGGATAGTAGGAGACGTACACAGGGGATACACTACTGTTTGATAACTCTAAGTTAACTTCTCTTGTCTTTAGGTCAACAAATCCTTTTCCTAATGTACCGCCCAATTCCGCTACTTTACGAGTTTCACCACCGCATGCAATTTCTTTTATTCTTCCTGTAGGTGCCATTGTAAGTAAAACAGCTTCTTTTTCTCCCTGCTCATTTACTATAACAACTGACTTCTGCAGGGATAATGTGTTACCTGCAAAAGCTGTTTCCAAAGTAAAATCCATTTTAGATGATTCATAAGGTAAGTTTATGTATCTTTCGATTAAAACATTTGTAGTTGGAACATACTTCTGTGTATATGTAAGTCTAATAGGAGTTACAGGAGGCCATACCCTACATGATAAATCTACAGGATCAAATTCTACACTCTGCTCCGTAAATTTTGTCATGTAATACCTCGGCATTTGGTTCGGTAAAACCCCATATCGTGCTACCCTGCATGAAGTCGTGCCCTCTGGAAGCGTCAAATACCCCGTATTTCCATCTGGAGTAACATAATCAAAGGAGTATATAACTTTCGTTCTTTTTATTGGTCTTCTTTCACTATATTCAGATACTGCTTTCTTGAATATATTATCTATCTTCTTCATGGGAAGTTCTAAAGTTTCCAGAAGAAAGTCCAAACCCATGAGAGTTTGACCTTCTTCCGCTAAAACAACATCAACTAGTTCTTCTAAATATAACAATGGAGTAATCCCCAATTTATAACTCTTAAACTAACTTAAAATTTAATTTATTTGTTCTTTTTAGGTCTTCCACTTCTTCTACCTGATTTTTTAGGCTCTTTAGTAGCTTTCGGGGTTGTGTCGTCACTTTTATCTTCATCTTTGTCTACATTTGTGTCGTCACTTTTATCTTCATTGTCTACTTTAGTGTCGTCACTTTTGTCTTCATTGTCTACATTTGTGTCGTCACTTTTATCTTCATTGTCTACATCTTTGTCTACATTTATGTCGTCACTTTTATCTTCATTGTCTACATCTTTGTCTACATTTGTGTCGTCACTTTTATCTTCATTGTCTACATCTTTGTCTACAATTTGTGCTTTTTCTTCTTCTATTTCAGCTCTAACCTGTTCTGTACCGAAGAGTTCCCCGATTACTTCAACATTGTCTACGATATCTATACGAGCACCAAAACATTCTTTCAATTTTTCAGGTTTTACCAATTTATCATCCACGAAAGTAATTGTATTTGGCTTCAACTTGATTATGTTACCTTTAGAATCGTACTTTAAAACGTCATTTGTAAAATTATGAATAAACATATTACCACCATTCTTTCTCTTTAACACACATTTATTATAGCATGCTTTTCGCTACTTTGCAAAAAAGAAAGGGAGCCCTAAAGAACTCCCTATCAATTTACCGATTTTTTTAGAAATTAAGCACCTAAAACATCATCAATATCTGTAATTGTAATCTTAGAAGCCAATCTTTCAGCAACAACAGCACCAGCTGCAGAAGCGATTAATTGTTTTCTGTTAACTGCCAAGTTATCTTGGTCGTAGATATCTCTGATGATCGGAAGTATGAATGTACCCCAGCAATAAGGAGTTAAGAAATCTTTAGTTTTTGATTTGTAAATACCAACGATTTCACCACTTGCTAATACAGGATCATATCCGATAATAACAGGCATGCCATCATACAAACCAGCTAAGAACATACCACCCATAACTTCTTCAAAGTCAGCGTTAGAAGCTGTGAACTTCGGAAGAGCTTTAAGGATAGGAAGTACGTCAATATTAGCTGCGATAGCTGCCAATTGATTGTTTCCGATACCAGAAGCTTTTGTAATCATTTTACCAAGTAATCCAAGGATAACTGAAACAAATTGAACGTTGAATAAATCGTTGTTTCCACCAGTTGTTTTATCCAATGAGCGAGTTGCTATCGAAGTAGCAGGGATAGCTGCTTTGATTTCAGCAACGATTTTGTTAGCAACTTCTTTGTTGTAAAGAGCTGCCAAACCTTCATCAACTTGTGAGTTCCAGTCCAAACCGAAGATTGCTTTAGAAAGAGCTTCTTGGTAGATAGAAGTTTCAGTGAATACTGAGAAGTCTTCTGCTTCAAGTTGTTTAGATTCCAAAGAGAATTGAGCTTTAGCTATGTTAGCTTTTCCACCATCAACAGTTTCGATTTCTCTAGCGTATGTAGCCCATATTTTACCAGTTGAAGTTGAAGGAGCTGTTTTAAGGTTAACTTCTAATGCACCAGTTGAAAGTGTAACAACTGCTGTACCGAGGTCACCACCAATAGCATAAAGAGCAACTGTATCAGGGTTACCTTCTTGAGCGAAGTCTTTAAAGTATCCATCAACACCATCAATATTGATAACTAAAGAACCAGCTTGGATAGGAGCACCTGCTAAAGTAGCTGTGTATTGAGCGGTACCAGAAGTTAATGAAGCAATTTCAACTTTGTCAATAACTTTAGTACCAACGAAGTCCATATTTTGAACTCCCAATTCTTTCGGAGAACCAAGTAAATCACCAGCGTTTACATTTCCTTTAGCATTATCTGCTGTAATTTTTTGGAAGTAAACTAAACCACGATTTCCTTTAAGGTCGAATTGGTGGCACAAATAAGGGATAACAGCTTTTTCGTATTGATAAGTTGTCAATACGATAGAAGGTACAGGATAAGGAGCTTGGGCTGTAGTTGAGGGGTTTAATGCTTCATTAGCCCAGAAGTTGTCTTCACCTTCTACACTTCTTAACATGCTTTCATCCAATTTCATAGCCTTAGAATCATTTCTGTATTCTTGGAAGTAGTCTGCTGAACTATAGTTTGAAGAAACTAAAGAAACAGCTTCCATCAATTCAGTGAAAGAAAAACCACTAACTTTATTGTAGTCAGTATCCAACAGTCTTTCTACAATGTTAGAGTATTTATCTAAATCACTATAGCGAGTTTGGTGCATTCTTAATGTTTCACCGCCTCTGCTTCTAAGTAAGAATTCTTTCTTAACTTGTTCTAAATTTTTAAATTTTCCCATTTTTAATCACTCCATTTGTGTAAACTTTTAGTTTATAATCTATAATATTGCTCTAAATTTTCTAGTCTAAAATGTAATGTATATTACAATTTTACATTTCCTTACATATTAGGAAACAGTGTAAACGCTTTGTGAGCTTTTGTTTCAAATGAATCTTCTTTTGATTCAAATAAAGAAAATGCTTTATTAGCCTTTTTAGGAGCTTCTTCGACTAATCCTTCAGAAATTTCTCCAACGCCTTCTGCCAATTTTTGAGCGGTTTCTTCTAAGCCTTCATCAGCTTTCTCTTCTTCAGCGTCATCAGCTTTTTCTTCTTCAGCATCATCAGCTTTTTCTTCTTCAGCTTCAGCGTCATCAGCTTTTTCTTCTTCAGCAACATAATTACGTTCTTCAATGATACGATCAGCTGCTTCATCAATGCTTTCCGAGCGTTCTTCAACGATATGATCAGATACTTCATCAGCAGTTTCAATACTTTCTGCTAATTTAGCATAAGCTTCTTTAAGTTCTTCAAATTCTTCTCTTAAAGCACTTGATTTTTCAAAAGCTTCTTTTAATAAGCCTAAAAGAGTACTAATTATTTCACTTTCATTAGCTTTTACTTTTGCTACTTCGTCATCATCAACGTCTTTTTCACCATCTTGTTCATGATTATCAGGAGCTTTATACCCACCTTCATTAGCTTCTTTGTCTACAGGTGCTTCTTCTTGACCTGTTGCTTCTGATTCTTCATTTTTTACGTTAATTTTTTCACCTTCAGCTTCTTGAAGTTCTTCTGATTCATTAGCTTTTTCTTCATCTTTTTTAGCGTCAGCGTCATCATCAGCTTTTTCTTCTTTTTCTTTAGCTTCTTCTTTTTTGTCATCAGCGTCAGCTTCAGCTTTTTCTTCTTTTTCTTTAGCTTCTTCTTTTTCTTCGTCAGCTTTAGCGTCAGCGTCATCTTCTGCTTTTTTATTTTCTTTTTCAGAATCAGCTACAATTTCAATCTGTTCGTTGACCAACTTCTCAGTGATGGACTTAACTATTTCTTCATCCAACCCTGCTTTATCTAGGAGTTCACCAACTTTAGTCATAAAATTTTTTGCCATAATATTGCCTACTTATTCCTATCTTGTATTTAAAAGCACTGAACTTTTAAAGTCTTATTACTTACAATTTTATTTTCAAAGGCCCAAAATGGGTTGCTATTAAAAAATCTAATAATTATGTAAATTATTATTAATTATTTTCAACGTTACTTGCTTTATTATATCTTTTCTGTAACCATGTTTCTTTTCTTGCAAGCTTATCACCTTTTTTTACAAGTTCTCCCAGAGTTGAATTTGTTTTAACTTTCTTACCTGTTAGGCCTGCTTGACTCCTTACAATATCATTAATGGCATTCATTACCTGCCCTGCTTCTTTTTTTGTTTTATTTGAAACAGCTTTTATTGCTTTCGGTTTCATTAAAAGTTCCATAATTTCTACAAAGCAACTTTCAGAAATATTCGTATCCACCAATAAGGTTGCCAATTCACAAATAGCCTCATTGGTACCTTTTAATTTTCTGAATTCTTCAGTACCTTTGGCAGTCGCTTCTTTACTTGAGTAACCAGCCTCTTTATACTTATCTATTAAAGATTTTTTAGTAACTCTCTTTTGTTTTGGTATTTCCTTAGATTTAGAAGTTTCCTCAGTCTTTTCAACCTTTTTACCTTTTGATTTTGGAGTACTTTTGGTTTCAACAGTATCATTATTACTTGCTTCTGTATCAAACAAACTAGGTTGAACTATCTTCGGCTCCTTTTTTTCAACATCTATTCTGTCGGGTTCTTTATTTGAAGGAGTATTTTCCTCTTTCTTTTTATTAATATTGATAGTACCACTGTTTACATCATTAGTTTCAGTCCCAGTATTCTTTTTATTATTACCATTATTCTTGATTTGAATAGTACCTGAACCAGACGTAGCAGTATTTGAATTACTTATGTTACTGTTCCCAGTAGCAGTACCTGTAGTGACTTTATTACTGCTATCAGGAGTACTTCTGCTTACGTCGCTACCTAAAGATTTACTTAATCCCACAGGACTATCATCTTTACTTTTAAAGAAATTTTTTACAGAATTAGCAACGGATTTTAACTTACTTAATGCGGAACTACCATTACCTGTATTGTTGGAAGTGGCTCTCTTATAATTGCCCTGATCATAATTTTTAGCAATACTTACATTACCGCTGGCTATATCTTTAGCCTTATTTAACCTACTCTG
>Ga0247609_10005479_pt1 | contig 12452 bp, 9 predicted proteins | sample 172DNAGHGlowgp2_FD_193487 | JGI IMG/M metagenome (GOLD analysis project Ga0247609, IMG submission 193487) | Sheep rumen microbial communities from Palmerston North, Manawatu-Wanganui, New Zealand - 1728 DNA GHGlow gp2 | ecosystem: Host-associated > Mammals > Digestive system > Stomach > Rumen ... | reverse complement strand
TATTTCGATGCTAATTCCATTGATTGATTGTTATCTTTCTTCGATTTTCAAAAATTCAAGCTGCAAAATTACAGCTTTTCCATCACTCTGCCAAATTTTTACCGATTTTTCATTTTCCAATCTTCAACAACAACCCGCAGCCCCCTCCTTTTCCTCCTTCCTTCCTCCATAGAAACAAATACCAAGAGACGCAGAGCCCTCACTCCACGCCTCTTTCTCATTTTTTTAAATCTACGGAACATAGGAGTTTAGGAGTTGTAAAGAAAATCCTTTAAATCCTTAAAATCCTTGATAAAATATCTACGGAGTATAGGAGTAAAGGAGAGAATCCTTATAAATCCCAAAAATCCCTGACCTTAAACTCCCTGATCATTGCTTGCTGACACTGACCAGCTCAGTGTTCTCCACCTCGTCCTTGAGCTTCTCAGACGGATGGAAGAGCAGCCTGCGACGATACACCTGCTTAGCACCCGCCTCATCCGACACCAGCGGAGCCTTCGCAGAGATAGACATCTTGAACGACCCAAGGTTCTTGATAAAGATAGTGTGTCCATTCAGCACCATCTCCTCCACCTGCTTGATAATCGATCGCACAGCACCCTCGCACGCACCCTCACTCATCCCCGAGTCCTTCGCGATATGCTCAATCAACTGGTCGAACCAAATCTTGCTATAAGTCACCGACTTAGTGAAGAACATCTGGCTTTCCCCAGGCTTAAAAAACTGCTCCTTCACCTTAATAAACACTTTTCCCATACAAACTATTTTTAGATTTAAAGATTTACAATTTACCGATTTAATTCACTCTCATTCTACTCTCCTCCCCTCGGGGAGGCAGGGAGGGGGCTACACCTCAAAGTTCACATCCTCCATCAGCTGTCTCAGCACCTTGCTGGCTCTGAATCCGATGCACTTTCTCGTCACCGCAACGCCACCAGCACCCTCCTCGTCAGCCGAAATCTTCGCATGCACCTTGAAGTAGAGCGTACCCATGTCGCCCAACTGCACCGAGTGCCCGTTGCACACCAGCTGCTTCACCTGCGTCAGCAACGACCTATACACAGCCGCAATCTGCTCAATACTGATGCCCGAGTCATTGCTCGCATACTCAATCAGCACATCGTCGTCAATCACTCCCGAACGGTTGATTCTCGTGAAATAGCGCTCCTTCTTGTCCACGCCACACACCTGCTTCCCCACTTTCAGCTTCACAACAGGATTTCTCCGATTACCCATAACTAATCTCCTTTCTTTTTTTAAATTAAACAAAACCATTAACTTCAGAACTCAACCCCGTCCCCATCAGGTCATAAAATCTTTTTTCTCCCCGACCCTCCGAGTCCTCATTGAATTTCTATGCAAATATACATAATTTTCTGCATATATGCAAATATTATGCGGATTATTTTCATATTTTGTGCATAAAAAACTCTGCCCACTGGAAACCACCAATAAGCAGAGTTCTCTCTCCTCTCTCCCTGCTTGGGGATAGCTGGAGGGGGCTTGGAAGAGCGGAGGGGGAGCTTCTTCCTTTTTATTTTCCCAGAATGATATTCACCAGTGCAACCACATCAGTGATGTTCACAAAACCATCACCATTGATATCACCACTATCATCAGAGAAAACAACAAACATCTTTGCATTTTCATGGAGTTTTGCCGTTAATCGGTTGTCCTTCACAGAACGAGTGACATCCAGACCATCAACTAACACTTGTGACAACTTGCAACCTTCGTTTGGTGTGAAAATAATAATACTATTAGCATCATCATAAGTGCTTGTTTCGATCATATCATTAGTGAATTCTGTATTATCATTGATAAGTACTTTGCCTTTATCGTTACAACCCAAGAAAAAAGTAAAACCAGGTATTTCTACTATTTTGGAAAACAAATTCCAAACAAACATAGATTGATAAGTACTTACCATCCCTTTTGGAACATACAATGTGGCGTTAAAACAATTATCAAAAGGTGTTGATCCCGCATCGTAATCAAGAATATCATCAACTAATACTTTAATATAAGAAGTTATGGAGGTCAAGCCACTACAACCTGAGAATGCACACCAACCTATGGAAGCAACTGAGTTAGGGATTGTGACGGAAGTTAAACTAGTGCATCCGGAGAAAGCATAATCACCAATGGAAGTGACAGAATTAGGAATCGTCATGGAAGTCAAGCCTGTGCAACCACAGAATGCATACTCTCCAATGGAAGTGACAGATGGTGGAATAACAGTGTTTGAGCATCCTAATAATAAAGCGTTCGTGCTTGTCTCTATAATCGCATTGCAGTTGTTTAATGAATTATATTTAGGATTACCATCTTCCACAACTATGTTTGAAAGATTTGGACAATCGGCAAAAGTACCATAACCTAAAGGAAAACTCTCTGTAATACCCTCAACTGTATATGAACAATTCATAGAAGTAACAGAATTACCAATTACAATTGATGTTAAACTACTACAACCAGAAAAAGCTTCAAATCCAATGGTAGTAACTGAATTAGGAATTTCGATAGAGGTCAAACTTCGACAATACATAAATGCTCTTTCCCCAATGAAAGTAACAGAATTTGGAATTTCAATTGAAGTCAAACTTCTGCAGTCACCAAAAGCCTCAAATTCAATAGTTGTTACAGAATTGGGTATTGATACAAAAGTCAAACCTCTACAACATACGAAAGCATCTTTTCCAATGCGAGTTACGTGATAGCCAATTACTTCGGAAGGTATGTTTACAACACCTACATAGTCAGTAGCAATATAATCATCCATATCTCTTTCTGTCTGAGCAGTAACTTCACAAGTCTTATCTTCTTCACTGATAATGTTGTAGTAGATCATAATACCATCAGAGTTTTTGATGCTAAAATCATACGCACTTGCGCAAATGCTGGCACTTATGGCAAACATCACAAGCAGAAATCTCTGCATAAAGTTTGAATTTCTTTTCATATTCTTAAGATTTAATTGATTGATTACTCAGTTCATGCGCAAAAGTACGATATTTTTCTCAAAAAGATGGGTAATAAGTCGGAAAAATCTCTCTTTCTGTTTATTTTCTCCTGGCATTGGGTCACGACTCCAGTGCGTTCCTAATGGCGAGAGAGTCAATCCCCAATGGAGATATGGTGGCGAACCAATAAAAAGAGAGTGGCGACCCAATAAAGAAGTAGTGTGTTCCCAAGAGCAGGGGTACATGGGTACACGGGTACAGGGGTACACACTATATGTTTTATATGCACAGTGAGGAGAACGTGGGGAATTCAGAGAATAGAGGAAAGAATAAAGAATCATTGAATAAGAGGCAATGCAGGGATTGATTTGTATCAATAACTAAGATGGTAGAAGAAAAAGATGATAAGCCATTTTAGATATATTTTAAGCTTACTCTCCATCTAATCAATAAGTCAATCTTTACTAAAATCGAGGTCGAAGAGCCAAGAGGAAAGAATGAAGAAAGATACATGTACCCTTGTACCCCTGTACCCTTGTACCCATAGCAGAGATGGAATAGGCATATAGATGGTAATTGCTATATTATATATTAATATATAAAATATTAACATATAGTATAGAAGTTATGAAGGAAAGGTTTTCGGATTTTGTCCTTTTTCGACCTCAGAAAAAAGTTGGGAAAAAAGATAAAAAAAATCGGGAAAATATTTGGAGATAGATTTGATTATGAGTAACTTTGCAGAGAATTCAGGATAAGAATCGCCTTGGGGAAAGGTGATGATTGAATGAACAGAAAGAGTTTACTAAGGTGATTGAAGGTTTCTTCACCTTATTTATTAAAAAAATTAATTATTGTATTTAGGAATGAAACAACACAGACAAGACAGGAATAGTGGCACCGAGGTGCACTTTCCATTAGCTCGCGACCAAGGTTGCAGGAGTGAACATCATCACAAGTTTGACGACTTGGCATATACGAAATTTGGTATGCTCCAGAGATGGAGGAAATCGTTACGGTTGAGTGTCAATGTCCCTCTTACCGAGCCAAATGTCAGAAGAGTGATGATTAGGGAGATATACGATTTGTTGCAGCATTTGGAAGATGAATGAATGTGCTGCATCTAAGTAACACGACAAAAACACTCACCTATTCCTTATTACAAAATGAAAAACATTGAAGGAAGAGGGTGATAATAGCAGACTTATATATTAAAAGATTGTTTAAATGTTAGCTATTGGTAAAAATTTAGCTTCAAAAGTCTTCCCCTGCACAAGCCAAATGCTTGAGCAGATTCTTGAAGACAAAGACGGTACACTTGCAAAGAGCTGTGAGAAGTACCAAAATCTTAAAAGAGAGTTAGTGTCGCTGAAGCGTGCTGGAAAGGACGAGTTAGCCAAGGAGAAGGAAGATGCCATCGACAAGGTGAAACAGACGCATCCTGTGGGTTGCTACTTGGGTCATTACCTTGAAGGGCACCGCGTGGGTGAGAACCTGTTGCCAAATGGCCTCTACTTCATTGACATCGACTTGAAGGATAATCCAGAGGCGCTGAAGGATGGTCCTTGGGAGCTTGACAAGAGAATCCGTGAGCAGGACCCTGAGTTTTATAACAAGAATGTTGTTTTTGCACATGTGTCGTGGAGCAAGACAGGTTTGCGCTATGTGGTGAAGTGCAACCACTCGATGACCTATTTGGAGAATCAGCAATGGTTCTGCGACCATTTCGGTGTGATGATGGATGAACAGTGCAAGGACTTGGCTCGTGCCTCTTTCCTGCCTACCAGGGATTTGATTTTGGTGATGACGGAAGAGTTTTTCACCTACAACAATCCACTGACCAACGAGGAATTTGGTGGTAGCAATGAGGACACGAGTGTGCGTTTGTGGTATGATGGTGGTGCAAGCAAGCAGTCGCCTGTGAAGATAAAGGGGAAGGTCACTTCGCCTAAGGTGGAACGTGCTCTGGCTCAGGGAGCCATGAAGGATGTGAAGCGTGATGAAGAGGGCTATGCTCTGTGCAGGAAAAGTATTCGCTACACTGAAATTGGAGCGAAGCTGATGGATGAGCTGGGTGGTATTCCTGAATCTGGTGAGCGTGCAAACACATTGTTAGAATGGGCAAAGCATTTCCATCACATTTGTGATAACGATGTTGATTTCATGCATGAGATTGTGAAGCCTTTTTCGAATGGTTTGTCCGATAGAGAAATCAAGCATCAGATGGAGTCGGGCTTGACCTATTACAATGGCTTGCGCATGACCAACTTGATGAGGAAGGTGCTGCGTGAGAATTTCTCGACAGAAATGAAGAAATACGAGGATGAGGATGAAGACCTGATTGACTATGAGTATTTCAACAAGCGTCTGAGTGAGATACGCCTTCCAAAAGGTTTGAAGGAAACTGTGATGGGAGTTCCTGAGAAGCTACGCTTGGGTGCACTAATGGCTGCCTTGCCTTGCATCTACACGCATTTGAGCCGCGTGAGTGCTTTGTTTTGCAACCATGAAATCATCAGGATGAATGGTATGACCATGTGGGTTGGTAATTCAACCATCGGTAAGCGCCATCTGAAAAATGTTTGTAACTTGTGGTTGAGTAATTTAAAGGAACAGGACAAAGTTAGCCGCAAGATGGAGGCAGACTGGAAAGAAGAGCGTGATCGCATTGGGCAGAACAAGCAGATGACTACTAAGCGTCCACAACCTATTGTGCGTGTTGTGCCTTCTAACATTACCGCGGCTATGCTGAATACTCGTCTCTATAATGCTAGGGAGATGGTGCCTACACTGACGCAAGAGGGGCGTGAGGGTCCTTGTGAGGAAATGCATTTGCACTTGATGACAGTGGAGTCTGACATGCATGTGCTTGAAACGACTTTCAAGAAAAACTACAACGACCACATTTCCTATATGTTGAAAGGCTTCGACAATGAGGAAATGGGTAATGAGTGCAAGTATGACCAAAGCACAAATGGTCCAGTTATCGTGTACTGGAATTGGTCCATGGCAGGTACTTGGGAATCGTTTTGGCACATGATGTCACCACTCATTGGCACTGGTATGGAGTTTCGCTTAATGATATACCCTGCTCCAAGCAACTACTTTCAGAAGGAAGAAATCAGCAAGTTCTTCGATCATCCTGAATGGGAGGATAATATCAGGGAAGTGGCAGAACAAATTGGTGGTGCAAAACCTTTCTATGGCTTGGTTTATTGCCCTGAACTTATCAGGGAGATGGAGGAATGGTGCAACGAGAAGCTGGATATTGCAAGCGAGTCACATGACAAGTTTTATGACACTCTTCGCAAGCGTGACAGACAGAAAGCTTTCTTAGCAGGCTTGGCATTTGCCATACTGGAGCAGAGGGACAAATACTTCAATTTGCCCATCGTGCAGTTGAAGAACAGGATGTTTGCTTTCAAAATGAGACCTTCGAAAAATACTATCAAGTTTGCTCGACTGTTTGGAGACTTGTTAGTAGCTTGTGAAATGGCAACATTGAAGGACGAGGTAGCAGTAAAGGAACAGAAGTCGAAAGGTGCTCCAAGAAAGTTGCAGATGAATTTCAAGACTTATACAAATGAAACGATGGAGCAGTTCAATCGTCTTCCTGATTCATTCACTAAGAAAGAAGCCAATGAGGTGCTGAAAGATGTTTCTTCAAATACGGTGAAGCAGAAGTTGAAACGCTGGAAAAAAGATGGTTTGCTAAACTTCGATAATAAGACTGGTGTTTATAAGAAAACTGACAAGAAGATGATGAGAGAGGCGGGATAAGGAGCCCACGCCCTTCCTCCCCCAGCAGAGGGAGGTGACTAATTCAACGAGCATACAGGAGTGCAAAAATCTAACATTCTTTTAGGTTAGACTATAGCACAAATGTATGCTCGTTGTTGCTTTTAAGCCTCCCCTCGGAAAGGTTTGGTATGGACTATTATTCGTGATGATAGGGCTCTCCATTGAGGATGGAATAGGCTCGATAGAGTTGCTCAACGAAGATGAGACGAACCATCTGGTGGGAGAAGGTCATTGGGGAAAGGGAGATTTTCTCGTTGGCTCTGGCATAGACTTCGGGAGAGAAGCCGTAAGGTCCTCCAATGACGAAGACGAGTCGCTTGGAAACGGTGTTTTGCTTCTTCTGAATCCAGTCGGCAAAGTCGATACTGCGAAAGGTCTTGCCATGCTCGTCCAGCAGGACAAGGTGGTCGGAGGTCTGGAGCTGGCGCAGGATAAGCTCTCCCTCACTTCGCTTCTGCTGGTCGACTGTGAGGGATTTGGTGTTTTTCAGTTCGGGAATGATGATGATGTCAAATCCCACATAGTGCTTGAGACGAGCGGCATAGTCGTCGATGAGACTTATGAAATGCGGGTTAACGGTCTTACCGACCAAAAGGAGAGAGAGTTTCATGGGAAAAAAGTGAAAGAAGCCTCACCCCCAACCCCTCTCCAAAGGGAGAGGGGAGTAGAATGAAGAGTGAAAAATGAGTCAGGGATTTAAAGGATTTAAAAGGATTTGGGGCGCTTCGCTTGAAATTATATTTAGAATTATCATTTAGAATTTTAAAAATAATTTTAAGTTTCAATTTTAAACTTCATTTCGAGCCGCAGGCGACCAAGTAAGTGAAAAGTGAAAAGTGAAAAATCAGCGGGTGACGTTCTTGACGCCTTTCACGCCTTGGAGCTTCTTGATGAGGAGTTTGAGCTTGTTGAGGTCGTCGATTTGAATGGTGAGGTTGCCAGAGAAGAGACCGTCCTCGGAGGACTTGATGTTGATGCTGCGGAGAACGACGTTCTGTTCCTTGGCTATGATACTGGTGATGTTGGAGACGATGCCGATGTCGTCGTTACCAATGACTCGAAGGGTGATGGGATAGAGACTGCTGCCCTTCCCTGCCCAACGTGCTGGGATGATGCGATAGGCAAGGTTCTCGCGGAGGCGCTTGGCATTCGGACAGTCCTTGCGGTGGACCTTGATGCCTCTACCCGCAGTGACAAAGCCAAAGACATCGTCACCATAAATCGGGTTGCAGCACTTGGCAAGGGAGAACTCCACTCCCTTCACGTTCTGGTCAATCACCAACACGTCCTTGTCCTTGGTGTCCTGCGCATCGAAGTTCTGCACAAATTCCTCGGCAGAATGAGTGGGGATGTTCTCAAACTCGTTGTTCTCTCGCTTCTGCATCTCCACATACTTGTCAATGAAGGAGTTGACATCGAGCACTTCCTCTGAGATGTCGCGATAGAAGTCCATGACGTGCTTGTAGCCCATCTTCTTGAGGAGCTTCATTATCAAGGCTTCCTCCATCTCCACCTTGCGGTTCTTGAAGCGACGCTCGAGGGTTTCCTTGGCGAAGGTGGATTCCTTCAACTCTCGCTCATTGATTGCCTGTTTGATTTTCGACTTGGCACGAGAGGTGCGGGCGAAGTTGAGCCAATCGCGCTTGGGATACTGGTTCGCCATCGTGAGGATTTCCACTTGGTCGCCACTTTGCAACTTGGTGCGCATGGGCACATTCTTGCCATTGATTTTGCCTCCTGAGCAATGGGAACCCACGTTGGTGTGAATCTTATAGGCAAAGTCGAGGACAGTGGCACCCTTGGGCAGTTTGAAGAGGTCGCCTTTGGGCGTAAAGACAAAGACTTCGTCGCTATAGAGGTCCACCTTGAACTGGTCAACCAACTGCTCGTCGCTGCTTTGGTTTTCGAGTGCGGCACGAATGTCCTTCAGCCAGTCCTCGAGCTTGGAACCACTATCTTTCACTCCCTTGTAACGCCAATGAGCTGCCAATCCGTGCTCTGCCACATCGTCCATTCGCTCGGTGCGAATCTGCACTTCCACCCACTTGCCTTCGGGACCCATCACGGTGGTGTGGAGACTCTCATAGCCATTGGTCTTGGGCACAGAGAGCCAGTCGCGTAGGCGCTTGGGATTGGGCTTATACATGTCGGTGACGATGGAATAGACCTGCCAGCAATCTGCCTTCTCTCGCTCCAAAGGAGAATCAAGGATGACACGGATGGCGAAGAGGTCATAGACTCCTTCGAACTGACACTTCTGCTTCTTCATCTTCTGCCAAATGGAATGGATGGACTTGGTGCGTCCCTTCACGTGGAACTTCAATCCTGCCGCAGCGAGTTTCTCCTCGATAGGCTTGATGAAATTGGCAATGTAGCGGTCGCGGGAGCGCTTGGTTTCGTTGAGCTTGTCCTTGATGTGGTAGTAGGCATCATGCTCGAGGTATTTGAGGGAGAGGTCTTCGAGTTCCGACTTGATGAGATAGAGACCGAGCTTGTGGGCGAGAGGAGCATAGAGATAACTTGCTTCCGTAGCCACACGCTTGCGCTCTTCCTCTGTGCCTCGATCCTTGATTTGGCGCATGAGGTTGACTCGGTCTGCAATAATAATAAAGATGACGCGCATGTCCTCAGCAAAGGAAAGGAGGAGGTCGCGGAAGTTTTCTGTCTCGATGGATGGGTTCTTGTCGTAGAGCTCATTCACCTTGATGAGTCCACGGATGATGTGCTCCACATCACTGCCAAACTCTGTGCCAACACGCTCGATGGGATAGCTGCCACGAGAGACGCTATCTTGCAGGAGAATGCTAATGATGGATGCACGGTTGAGTCCTATTTCCTCCGCACAGATGATGGCGGTTTGGAGGTCGAAAAGAATGGGGTTGAGGTCGAAAGAACCACGCTGAAGTGCGCCGTCCTTGACAGCTTCCTCGAGTATCTCTTTCACCTTACGGGTATCATCGTGGGACATGGTGTCGCTCACCAACTCCTGGAGCTTCTTGAAGGCTTCAACTATCTGTGTCTTTTCTTCTTCGTGTATGATTTCGTGCGTGTCCATGAGGGAATTTTTGAGTGTTGAAAGAAATTTTCTATGCAAAGATAAAAAAAAACGATGTGTTTTGATACAATCGATTAGAAAATTATGTATATTTGGCATGTCATTCCAATTTTGAAGTAAAAGTAATATAATTATTCTAACAAACACTCATATCCTATGCTTACTCAACAAGATTTGGATTTGCTGAAAAAGAAGGGCATTTCCGAGGAAAAACTCCACAGTCAGTTAGAGTCTTTCAAGACAGGTTTTCCTTTCCTGAAACTTGCAGGTGCTGCTTCGCCAAAGCACGGAATCACGATTCCTACTGAGCGCGAAAGGAAAAGTTACTTGAAGGCTTGGGAAACATATTTGGCTGGGGAAGGAAAGGTACTGAAGTTCGTGCCTGCCAGCGGTGCTGCAAGCCGCATGTTCAAGAACCTCTTTGAATTCCTTGATGGTGCATCGGACACTCCCGACAATGACTTCATCAAGAAATTCTTCAGTCAGATTCACAACTTCGCTTTCTTCGACGAACTCGATGCTGCCTGCCAGAAGAACGAGGGCAAGAGCATCGACGAATTGGTGGCAGCTGGATGCTACAAGGCAGTGATTGACAACCTGCTCAACAGCAAGGGACTGAACTACGGCAAACTGCCTAAGGGTTTGCTGAAGTTCCACCGCTATCCAGAAGGTCCTCGCACTCCACTGGAGGAACACCTCGTGGAAGGTGCTCTCTATGCAGGTGGCAAGGATGGTAAGGTGAACGTACACTTCACTGTTTCGCCTGAGCATCGCCCATTGTTCGAGAAACTCGTTGCAGAGAAAGCACAAGTGTATGAAGAGAAATTCGGTGTGAAGTACAACATCTCATTCTCTGAGCAAAAATCAAGCACTGACACGGTGGCTGCTACCATCGACAATGAACCATTCCGTGACGAAGATGGCACAATCCTGTTCCGTCCAGGTGGTCATGGTGCGTTGATTGAAAATCTGAACGACTTGGATGCCGACATCGTTTTCATCAAGAACATCGACAACGTGGTGCCTGACCGCTTGAAGGGCGAAACGGTGACTTACAAGAAGCTCATTGCTGGTGTGCTCACCACTTTGCAGCACAAGATTTTCGAGTATCTGAATTTGTTTGAAAGCGGTGAATACACTCACGCTCAGCTGGAAGGCATCATCCGCTTCATGCGCGACGATTTGGGCATTCGCAACCCTGCTTTGAAGAATTTGGAGGATGCTGAACTCGTTGTCTATATGAAGGAAAAACTGAATCGCCCTATTCGCGTTTGCGGTATGGTGAAGAACGTTGGAGAGCCTGGTGGCGGTCCTTTCTTGGCATACAACGACGATGGCACAATCAGCTTGCAGATTTTGGAAAGCAGCCAGATTGACAAGAACAACGCTGAATACGTGAAGATGTTCGAAAGCGGCACTCACTTCAACCCAGTGGATTTGGTTTGCGGCATCAAGGATTGGCAAGGCAAGAAGTTCGACCTGACGAAGTATGTGGACCCTAAGACGGGCTTCATTTCTTCGAAGTCGAAGAACGGTAAGGAACTGAAGGCTTTGGAACTCCCAGGACTTTGGAACGGTGCCATGAGCAACTGGAACACCATCTTCGTGGAAGTGCCTCTCGAGACCTTCAACCCTGTGAAGACAGTGAACGACTTGCTCAGAGAACAACACCAATGATTACTCTGAGGGGTTGACTACGAACCACGAATTACTCGAATTAAACGAACCACAGATTGAACAGATTTAAACGGATTTTCAGTAATGCAATTGCATGCTGGATTTCCGAATCAACAATAAAAAAACGATAGCGAGATGAGTTTCGTTATCGTTTTTTTGTGTTTATAAATAAGTAGGGGTTAGTGGTCGTAATACCACCAGTAAGTATCACCGAATTCGCGGCGGGTTTTATTCGTTTGAATGAGAGGGTTGTAACTGAGAGAATCGCGGAGATGGACGTATGCCTCATATTGGGAACGGGTGATGGAATCAGCAAGCTCTGGGCTTAAGAGTGTCATTGCTTCCCGATAGGAACGAGGCAAGGAACTGAAATAGGTGGAATCCGTTTCTTCCTGAGGATAATAGGATGGAAGCAAGGAGGCGAATTGCTGCACTTTCTTTCGAAGGAGTAAACTGCAAAGATGATAATCAGCGGCTCTGCGACGCTGCACTGTGTTGGCATTCAAGCGACGGAGATGAGTTTCCTTGATGGAATCGGAACTTGCCAAATAGAAGCTATCGACTTCTGCCAAGGAATCGGCACGATGCTGCAAGAGTGGTTCCACCAATTTCAAAAAACTATCAAGCGACCTCACATTCTTCCCTTTCAAGGCTCCCAACGAGAAACAAATATCACCTGCATCGAAACGATAATGCAGGGTGTCGATGTCGTTCACATTCAGCAATCCGTTCACACCGTAGGGCTGAGGATAATCGAAAAGATGTTCAGCCAAAAGCCCTTCCTTCGAAAGCGCATAACAACGGAGGTTGTTGAGTCGCTCGGTAGTAACCAACGACTTGATTCCCACTTGCGCTGCATCGGCATATCTTCCTTCCAAAATGAGACGTTCCGTCTTCAGTTCATAATGATAGGTGTCGGGAGCTCGATGACATCCCCCACAGAAAACAATCATGAC
>Ga0247609_10005476_pt1 | contig 12456 bp, 10 predicted proteins | sample 172DNAGHGlowgp2_FD_193487 | JGI IMG/M metagenome (GOLD analysis project Ga0247609, IMG submission 193487) | Sheep rumen microbial communities from Palmerston North, Manawatu-Wanganui, New Zealand - 1728 DNA GHGlow gp2 | ecosystem: Host-associated > Mammals > Digestive system > Stomach > Rumen ... | reverse complement strand
GCCAAAGCCTACCTCGAAGGCCCCATCGTCAAAGAGAAGACCACCTTCTCCATCTCTGCCCGCCGCACCTACGGCGACCTGCTGCTGCAACCCCTCATCGCCCTCTTTGCCGCCGCCGAGGGGGCGGGAGACGAGAAAATCAACGCAGGATACTATTTCTACGACCTCAACGCCAAAGTCACCCACCGCTTCAGCGACCGCAGCCGCCTCTACGCCTCCTACTACATGGGCGACGACGCACTCTACGCCCGCTTCAAGGTGGCGGACAGCTACAACCTCAAAGAACACATGAAACTGGGCTACAACTGGGGCAACATAGTGGGCAGCCTGCGCTGGAACTACGAAATCACGCCCAAACTCTTCATGAACCTCAGCGGTGCCTACACCCGCTACCGCAGCAACCTCAGCGTCACCGAGGAATACCAGAACCTGCGCTACGACGAAAACCACGCCTACGCCCTCAGCTTCAAATCCGGCATACGCGACGCACTGGCCAGTGCCGACTTCGACTACTCTCCCACCCCCGACCACGCCATAAAGTTCGGCACACGCTACATCTTCCACCACTTCACCCCCGAAACCACCAGCCTCAAAGAGATGGAAGGAAGCTTAGGCTTCGACACCATCATGGGACAGAGCCGCATCGGTGCCCACGAAGTAATGGCCTATGCCGAGGACGACTGGCGCATCAGTGACCACATCAAAATCAACGCAGGCCTCAACCTTACAGGCTTCGGCGTTCAGGGCAAGTTCTACCCCTCGCTCCAACCCCGCCTCAGCGGGCGCTACCTCTTCTCCGACCGCCTGTCAGCCAAAGTGGGCTACGCCTACATGACCCAGTACCTCCACCTCCTCAGCACCTCCTCCGTCTCGCTGCCCACCGACCTCTGGGTACCCGTCACCGCCCACATCACCCCCATGAACTCCCACCAAGTGGCCGCCGGCCTCTTCTACAACCTGCTCGACTCGCTCAACCTCTCGGTCGAAGGCTACTACAAAAGCATGGACAACCTGCTCGAATACAAGGACGGCGCCTCCTTCTGGGGCAGTTCCCAAGGCTGGGAACAGAAAGTGTGCATGGGTCGCGGATGGGCCTATGGCATCGAGTTTCTGGCCCAGAAAAGCCTTGGCCGCCTCACCGGCTGGCTGGGCTACACCTGGAGCCACACCTACCGCCTCTTCGACCGCCCCGGCCAAACCCTCAACAACGGAAAACCCTTCCCCGCCAAATACGACCGCCGTCACGACATAAGCCTCGTACTCACCTATAAGTTCACCGACCGCTTCGACGCCAGCCTCACCTGGGTCTTCTCCTCCGGCAACGCCGCCACCCTCGCCCTCCAGTCCTTCGACCCCACCACCTCCGGCCTCTACACCTACAGCGACTATGGCGACTACTATGACTACGACTACTACAGCAACGACGCCAACCAAGTGAGCAGCCGCAACAACTACCGCATGCCCAACTACCACCGCATGGACATCAGCCTCAACTGGCACAAAGAGCTCAAACACGGCCGCCGCACCATCAACCTAAGCGTCTACAACGTCTACAACCACATGAACCCCTACCTCATCTACCGCTCCTCATCCTACAGCGAAGGCGCCTCGCTCAAACAGCTCTCCATCTTCCCCATTCTCCCCTCAATCAACTATATCTGGAAATTCTAACCCCCTAAAACAGCATCCATCATGAAAAAAATCACCATAATGCCCCTGCTTGCAGCCCTGCTTCTTACCACAGCCTGCACCAAAGTAATAGAGTTTGACGGCGACGAAACCGAAAGCCAGCCCGTGCTCATCTCCCACATCGAAGCCGACAGCCTGATGACCCTGCGCCTCAGCTACAGCCGTTTCTTCCTCAGCGCCAAACCCTACCAAGCCATCGGCAACGCCGTCATCCACGCCGACCTCAACGGCACCGCATCCACCTCCCAATTCTCCTACCAGGACAACGGCATCTACCGCTCCAACTTCCCTCTGCACGAAAACGACACCATCACCCTGCACATCAGCATCCCCGACAAAGGCGAAATCACCGCCGGCTGCCGTGTGCCGCTACGCCCGGTGGTAGACGACATCACAGTCACCCCCGACATCACGGTAGACACATACTACTACGACTACACCCAAAACACATTCAATGCCAGTGCCTGGGGCGACATCAACTTCACCTTCCGGCTGCACGACCCCGCCACACCGGGCGACTGCTACATGGTACGCGCCTACAGCATAGACAGCGCCACAGGCGAACGCCACGAACAATACATCTACCTTAACGACAACATACTCTATGACGAGGATGTAGCCAACGACTACCTCGACATCGGCTCCGGCATCGACTACTCATCCGGGCGCCAAGCCTACTTCACCGACGAGCGCATCAACGGCACCGCACACACCGTGCAAGGCCATATAAACGTCAATTTTCACTATACATCCACATTATACATCGACGTTTGCGCCATAAGCCGCGACGACTACCTCTTCTACATCACCCTCCACAGCCAGCAGAGCAGCGACGACGTACTGGGCTTCGTCTCCGAACCCGTGCAGATTCACTCCAACGTCGAGGGCGGCATAGGCATCCTTGGAGCCATGAGCCTGCGCCGCATCGAACTGTACAAACTCACGCTGTCCAACGGAACCCAACCAACCGACAAAAAGTGAAAATACTCGTCACCGACAACACCCACCCCATACTCCACACCCTGCTGCAGCAAGCGGGGCACACCGTGACGGTGGACACCGCCATCAGCCGCGACGCGCTCCTGTCGCAAATCCGAAGCTACGACGCCCTCGTGGTACGCAGCAAGATAGCCATCGACCGCCCGTTTCTCGACAGCGCCCGCCACCTCCGCTGCATCGGGCGCCTCGGGGCCGGCATGGAAACCATCGACGTGGCCTATGCCGAAAGCCTCGGCATCCGCTGCCTCAACTCGCCCGAAGGCAACCGCGACGCCGTGGGCGAGCATGCCCTCGGCCTCCTCCTGGCCCTCTTCAACCACATCGCCTCCGCCGATGCCCAGGTGCGCCAAGGCCTGTGGCAGCGCGAAGCCAACCGCGGCCTCGAAATCAAAGGCCGCACCGTGGGCATCATAGGCTTTGGCAACATGGGCAGCGCCTTTGCCCAGCGGCTGCAAGGCTTTGAATGCACCATCCTGGCCTACGACAAATACAAGCCCGCAGGCTACGCCCCCCACTACGTGCAGGAAGTCACCCTGCCCGAACTCCAGGCCCGCGCCGACATCCTCAGCCTCCACGTCCCCCTCACCCCCGAAACCCGACACATGGTCTCCCACCCCTTCATCAAAGGCTTCGCCCACCCCTTCCACCTCGTCAACACCTCGCGCGGAGCCGTAGTCCGCACCCCCGACCTGGCACAAGCCATCGAACAAGGGCAAATCCTCGGCGCCGCCCTCGACGTGATAGAGTACGAGGACATGACCCGCGACGGCCTCGACCTCGACCGCCTGCCAGCCGACTTCAACTACCTCCTCCACAGCCCCCGCACCGTCCTCACCCCCCACGTGGCCGGATGGACAGCCGAATCCAAGGAGAAACTGGCCCGCGTGCTGGCCGAAAAGATAATAGAAACCCTCAAATCCTGAATAATCCGAACACTCAGATTATTCCGATTACTCAGAACAACCCCTCCCCCCCCCAAAAAAACCGCCATGCTGATAGTAAAAGAAAGCATCGTCTCCGACGACATAGCCCAACGCCGCTTCTGCTGCGACCTGGCCCAATGCAAAGGCCAGTGCTGCGTGGAGGGCGACTACGGCGCACCCCTCACCGACGACGAAGTGGCCGTCCTGCAGCGCATACTGCCCCAAGTGGAACCCTACATGACCCCAGCCGGCCGCCAGGCCGTGGCCGACCAAGGGGTCTCCACCCTCGACAACGCCGCCGAACCCTGCACCCCGCTGGTCAACAACCGCGAATGCGCCTACGTGGCCTGGACGGACAACGGCACCGCCCTCTGCGCCATCGAGCAGGCCTTCCGCGACGGCAAGACCGACTTCATGAAACCCGTCTCCTGCCACCTCTACCCCATACGGGTGGACGAATACGGCGAATTCACCGCCGTCAACTACCACCAATGGGAGGTGTGCCGCTGCGCCGTGGCCAAAGGCAACGAGTGCGGAAAACCCCTCTACGAATACCTGCGCGAACCCCTCATAAGGCGCTTTGGCCAAGCGTGGTACGACGAGCTGCTCGACGCCGTCGTCCACCAGCCGCGGTAGCCCGGATGCAAGCCCGTTGCTGGGCCGCTCCTCCTTTGGCAGTTATTCGACAGTTATTCTACCCCTCACCGATAAACAGGCGAGCAAGTGCCGAAGAAATGGAGAGCGACGAACGGGGCTGCAACGGCCATGCAACAAACGGACTTCGGCCTGCGGAGGGAAAGTTTTGGCACCTGATACAATATTTTTTTGATAGTGGAGTTATAGAGGCACTATGGACATACAGAAGAAAAGACAATACGCCTGGATGTGGGGCTTGATTGGCGGCATAATCGTGGCCGACCAGATACTTAAGATATGGGTTAAGACCCACATGTACATAGGCGAGGACATTCCGCTTATAGGCGATTGGGCGCTGCTGCACTTTGTGGAAAACGAGGGTTTTGCCTTTGGCATGTCCTTCGGAGGGACGACCGGCAAGCTGATACTCTCCCTGTTCAGGCTGTTGGCGTCGGGAGCATTGATCTGGTTCCTTATGCGCCAGATAGGCAAAGGAATACATATGTCGCTGCTGCTGTGCCTGTCGCTGATTACGGCCGGGGCGGTGGGCAACCTGATTGACTGCTGTTTCTATGGCCTGATATTTAATGAGAGCACCTACGCGGTGGCACAGATGTTCCCGCCCGAGGGGGGGTATGCACCCTTCCTGCTGGGCAAGGTGGTGGACATGTTCTACTTTCCGCTTTTCGAGACCACCCTGCCCGAGTGGCTGCCGATATGGGGCGGCGATCACTTTGAGTTTTTCAGTGCTATATTCAACATTGCCGACGCCGCCATCACGGTGGGTGCCTTCTGGTTTATCATCTATACGCTGGTTTCTGCTTCCAAGAAGAAGAAAAAGAAGAAAGAATTGAAGGAGAAAGAGGCCTAAATTGCCCCAAAAGCAGCCGGGAAATACCATTTTTGCACGGGTAAAACCGGTTAGGACGGCAAAAAAATTGAATTAATACACAGTGATTTGCATCTTTTTTTGAAAAAATATTTTGCCGAATGGGAAAAAAGTAGTAATTTTGCATTCGATTTCAAAGGAAGAGAAATCCAACTTGAAATGATGGCGTTGTAGCTCAGTTGGTAGAGCAGAGGACTGAAAATCCTTGTGTCACTGGTTCAATTCCAGTCAATGCCACAGCAAACAACAGGAGGCGAGATGAACGCTTCCTGTTTTTTTATTACGGCACGGCTGTTTTGACAGCAACAAACAACGACAGCAATATGACAAAGATACTGGTGGTTGACGACGAACAGGATTTGTGCGAGATACTGCGCTTTGACCTGAGCAATGAGGGTTTCGGAGTGGAGACCGCAAACAGTGCCGAGGAGGCTCTCGAGCTTATGGCGCACCGCGCGGCAGGGGAATTCGGGCTGATACTACTCGATGTGATGATGGAGCACATGTCGGGCTTCGACATGGCGCGGCGGCTGCGCGAAAAGGGCGACAACACCCTTATCATATTCCTTACCGCGCGCGATTCGCACGACGACCAGCTGGCCGGTTTCTCGGTGGGAGCGGACGACTATATTACCAAACCCTTTGCCTTCGACACGGTGCTGGCGCGTGTGCGCGCCGTGCTGAAACGCACCCTCGGCCCTACGGCCAACGCCGCCGACACGGTGCTGGGATGCGGCACGATGGCGATTGACACGGAGCGGCACACGGTGACCATAGGCGGCACACCGGTGGAGCTTACACGCAGGGAATACATGATTCTGTGCCTGATGGCACGTAAACCCAACACCTTCTTCACCCGCGAGGAGATTATGACCGCCGTGTGGCCCAACGACGCGCTGGTGAACGACCGCAGCGTGGATGTGCACATAGCCCGCCTGAGGAAGAAACTGGGTGCCGAAGGACGGCGGCTGGTGAACCGCACGGGGTTTGGCTATGCGCTGCAGAGCTGAGGGCCGCCCGCCAACGAACACGGGAGATGAGTAACAAACCCAAACGCACGACAAGATGAACACGATAATAGGCATCACGGTGACGCTTCTGGTACTGGCGCTGGTTACGCTGGTGTGGATGGCGTGGCGGTTGAAGAAACGGGTGCACAGCGAGCACCGGCTGCGCGAAGAGGCGGAGCAGTCCAAGCAGCAGATTATCGTGGAGCAGAACCGCAACCGCCAGCTGAAGCAGGAGATGACCAACAACATAGCCCACGAGCTGAAGACACCTGTGAGCTCGATAAGGGGATACTTGGAGATATTGATGGGCGACAAGCCGGTAAGCGACGAGCAACGGCGCTTCTTCATAGAGCGGTGCTACAGCCAGACACTGCGCCTGTCTAACCTGATCAACGACGTGTCGCTCATCAACAAGCTGGAGGAGGCCAACGACCTGTTTGCCAAAGAGCCGGTGGACATACAGGCGGCGGCGGCCGAAGCCATAGGCGAGCTCTCGCTCAAACTGGAGCAACACGGCATAACCATTCACGACGACCTGCCGAAGGGGATGGTGGTGAACGGCAACAGCATGCTGCTGTATTCGATTTTCCGCAACCTGATAGAGAATGTGATAGAGCACGCGGGCGACGGCAGCAGGGTGGACATACAATGCTACAAGCCCGCCGACGAGAGCCACTATTTCATCCACCTCTACGACAACGGGAAGGGAGTGAGCAACGAGTACCTGCCCCGGCTGTTTGAGCGGTTTTTGCGCATTGAGGAAGGCCGGAGCCGCAAAAGCGGCGGCACGGGTCTGGGGCTTTCGATTGTGAAGCACGCCGTGCTTTTCCACGAGGGCGACATCTATGTGAAGAACCGCGACGAGGGGGGGCTTGAGTTTTTCTTCTCCATAAAGAAATAGCAACCGGCACGATTGCAGAACACAACAACCAACACATTATGCATAAGACACCAATACAACTGCGCTTTAACGACATTGACCAGATGGGGCATGTGAACAACGCCGTCATCATGGAATTCTTTGACTTGGGCAAGTCGGAATACTTTACCGCCGTGGGGTTGCCCCCGGAGGAGGGTGAGTTTACGGTGATGGTGGTGCGGGTGGAGGTGGATTTCCACCGGCAGATACTGTTTCACGACCACATCCATGTTACCACCTTGGTGGACCACTTCGGCAACAAGAGCCTGGCGGTGAAGCAGCAGGTGGTGGACGACGCCACGGGCGAGGCCTGCGCCACCTGCCGCACGGTGATGTCGGGCTACAGCCGCACCACCCACCACAGCGCCCCGATACCTGACACAATAAAAGAGCGCATACTGCGTTATGAGGAAGAGACGGGGCAATAGCGGCCGGCCACACGTGGGCCGCAACCCGTTGGAACAATGAAACTGAAGCATTATGAAGAATAAAGTCCTATTGGTCTATACCGGCGGCACCATCGGCATGGTGCAGGACGCGAACGGGTCGCTGAAGCCGTTCCCGATGGACCATATCTACGACATGGTGCCCGAACTGCGCCGCTGCCCCTACCAGATTGACACCTGCCAGCTGGAGAACATCATCGACTCGTCGAACATGACGCCTGCGTTCTGGGTGGATATTGCTGAGATAATCGAGCGGCGGTATGACGAGTATGACGGGTTTGTGATACTGCACGGCACCGACACGATGGCCTATACGGCTTCGGCGCTGAGCTTTATGTTCAAGAACCTGTCGAAGCCCATCATACTGACGGGGAGCCAGCTGCCCATGGGGGTGCTGCGGACCGACGGGCGCGAGAATATCATCTGTGCGCTGGAGCTGGCCTCGTGCCGGGAGGCATACATACCCGAGGTGGGGCTGTTTTTTGAGAACCACCTGTACCGCGGCAACCGCAGCACCAAGGTGAGCGCGGAGAATTTCGACGCCTTTATGAGTTTCAACTACCCCTCGTTGGCCAAGGCGGGCATTAACTTCAGTTTCAAGCCCCACCTGTTTCTGCCCAAGGGTGACGGGCCATTGGAGGTGCGCAAGCAATTCGACCGCAACATAGCAGTGCTGAAGCTGTTTCCCGGCATTACGCCGGAGGTGGTGAACGCCATACTGAACGCCGAGAACCTGCACGGAGTGATAATAGAGACCTTCGGGTCGGGCAATGCGCCTACCGAACGCTGGTTTATCGATGCCATGGACCAGGCGTTGAGGCGTGGCATTTTTGTGCTGAATGTGACACAGTGCAAGGCTGGCTCGGTGGTGATGTGCCAGTATGAGGCCAGCTACGAGATGAACCGCATAGGGATAATAGGGGGCAACGACATTACGCTGGAGGCCGCCGTGACCAAGATGATGTACCTGCTGGGCACGTTCCCGGACAATCCGGAGCATGTGCGCGAATGCCTGCAGCGTTCGCTGCGCGGCGAGATGACCACCCCTGTTGAACAATAGAACCTTTTTGCCATCGTTGAAAAGACTGCTGCCATATTTGCTACTGCTGCTCTGCGCCCTCCCGGCGGCGCAGGGACAGGTGCGTGCATCGCACCTGGGGTCGTTTGACAACAGCAAGTTTCACTGGGGCATACAGGTGGGTTATACCCAGTCGAAGTTTGACCTGCACTATTCCGAAAACGACACGTTGAGGCAAACCATACAGGGGGTGACCTCGTACTACAGCCCCGGATTCCATATCAATGCCATCGGCGACATGCGGCTGAGCGACCACCTCAACCTGCGGTTTCTGCCGGGTGTTACGCTCATAAGCCGCGACGTGGCCTACCGATGGTCGTCGGCCTATACCTCCACCCATTGGAAATATGACTTGAACCGCACGGTGGAGTCGGTTTACTGGGAGACGCCGTTGGAGCTGAAATACCGCGCCGACCGCTACCTCGACTTCCGCCCTTACCTGACGGCGGGCGCCAGTATGGGGGCCGACTTTGCCTCGATGTTCAAGAACAAGAACAACAACGACGAGTCGATTATCAGGCTCAACCGCATAGACCTGCGCTACACGGCGGGAGTGGGTTTTGACTTTTTTCTGCGATATGTGAAGTTTGCCATTGAGTTTAAGATGGCTTTCGGGTTGGTGAACCTGAAGGTGAACGATGACGACTACTACACCCAATCGACCGAGAACCTGAAATCGCGCACGTTTATGCTTTCGTTTACATTTGAGAGTTAGGTTTACGCGTTTTTCCTGTCGCCATGAAACAACGTATTGACATTGACCTTTCGCCTGCCGAACACTGCACGCCCGACCTTTTGCGACGTGCTGTGGCACACAAGTTGCACCAGCATGTGGACGACATTACCCATGTAGAGGTGTTGCGGCGCAGCCTGGATTCGCGGCGGGGAATACGCTACCATGCCACTGTGGAGGTGTATTGCGGTGAGGAGTATGCCGCCCCCGACTACAGGGGTCATTACCGCGACTGCCACACTGCCCCCTCCGTGGTTATTGTGGGAGCGGGGCCGGCAGGGCTTTTTGCCGCCCTGCACGCCCTGGAAGTTGGGCTGAAGCCCGTCATCATAGAGCGCGGACAGCCTGTGGAGCAACGGCGGACCGACATAGCCCGCCTGGCCCGCAGCCAGCAGGTGAACCCGGAGAGTAACTGGTGTTTTGGCGAGGGGGGCGCAGGAACCTATTCGGACGGCAAACTCTACACCCGCAGCACCAAGCGCGGAAACATACAATATGTGCTGGAACGCTTTATTGAACACGGGGCCGACCCCGCCATTGCCATCGACGCCCACGCCCATATCGGCACCGACAGGCTGAGCGGCATAATAGCCAATATGCGCCACACCATAGAGGGACACGGGGGCGAGTACCATTTCGGCACCCGCATGACCGGGCTGGTTGTGGAACGCCAAGGGGCCGAGGAACGGGTGACGGGCGTGCGGGACAGCGAAGGCAGGGAGTATCGCGGTGTGGCGGTGATACTGGCCACAGGACACTCGGCACGCGACATATACCACCTCTTCCACAGCCAAGGCTGGCTGATAGAAGCCAAGCCTTTTGCCCTCGGCATCAGGGTGGAGCATCCGCAGAGCCTTATCAATGAGATACAGTATCACCGTTCGCCCGACATGAAGTATTTGCCGCCTGCCGCCTACAGCCTCACCACCCAGGTGGAGGGGCACGGGGTGTTCTCGTTCTGCATGTGTCCCGGCGGCGTGATAGTCCCGGCGGCTACCGACGGGCAGCAGCAGGTGGTCAACGGCATGAGTAATTCCAAGCGGAACTCACCCTTTGCCAACAGCGGCATAGCGGTTACGGTAAGTCCCGGAGATGTGCCGCAATACGGGTCGTTTGGCCCGCTGGCCTTGCTGCGATTCCAGCAGGCGGTGGAGCGCACCGTGTTTGAGGCGGCGGGCAACACGATTTCCGCCCCCATACAACGGCTCACCGACTTCTGCCAAAACAAGGCAAGCCAGAGCAACAATCGGAGCAACTACCTCGGAAGTACGGTGGGAGCACCTGTGCACGAGCTGCTGCCACCATTCGTGACGCGATGTTTGCAGGAGGGGTTGCGCCAGTTTGACCATAAGATGCACGGTTTTCTTACCGCCCAGGCCAGTGTACTGGCCGTGGAGAGCCGCACCTCGTCGCCGGTACGCATACCGCGCGACGAGACGCTGCAGCACCCCCAATTGCGCGGCCTATACCCCTGCGGCGAGGGGGCAGGGTATGCCGGAGGCATCGTGTCGTCGGCACTCGACGGCATAAATACCATAAACTCCATATCGCTTCAACAACCACAGTAACACTTCCCCTATTATGGACTTTGAACTGAAATCGGATTTTGCCCCTATGGGCGACCAGCCGGAAGCCATCCGCCAGCTGGTGGAGGGTGTCCGCAACGGACAGCGCGCCCAAGTGCTTCAAGGGGTTACGGGCAGCGGCAAGACATTCACCGTGGCCAACGTCATAGCCCAGCTGAACCGACCCACCTTAGTGCTAAGCCACAACAAGACCCTTGCGGCACAGCTTTATGGTGAGTTCAAGCAGTTTTTCCCCAACAATGCAGTGGAATACTTTGTGTCGTACTACGACTACTACCAGCCAGAAGCCTACATTGCCGCCACCAATACCTATATAGAGAAGGACCTGGCCATCAACGACGATTTGGACAAGCTGCGACTGCGCGCCTCGTCGGCCTTGCTGAGCGGACGGCGGGATGTGATCGTGGTGAGTTCGGTGAGCTGTATTTACGGCATAGGCAACCCGGAGGAGTTTAAGCGCGGCACGGTACACGTGAAAGTTGGCGAACGAATAAGCCGCGACAACCTGCTGCTGAAGCTGTTGGACGGCCAGTATGTGCGCAACGAGATAGAATTTGTGAACGGCCGTTTCCGTGTAAAGGGCGACACGGTGGATGTGTTCCCATCGTTTGCGGACTTTTGCTACCGCATCAGTTTCTGGGACGATGAGATAGAGAGCATAGAAAGCTTTGAGCCGGTGACCGGGCAGAAGCTCGACACCTATAGCGAGGCCATTATATACCCAGCCAGCAATTTCCTCACCTCGAAAGAGAATATGGCCGATGCCCTGAGGCAGATACAGGCCGACATGTTTGAACGGCGCGATTACTTCTATTCCATAGACAAGCCATTGGAGGCCAAGAGGCTGGAGGAACGAGTAAACTACGACTTGGAGATGATTCAGGAGCTGGGCTATTGCAGCGGCATAGAGAACTACTCGCGCTATTTTGACGGCCGCAGTGCGGGTAGCCGTCCGTTCTGCCTCATCGACTATTTCCCCGACGACTTCCTGCTGGTGGTGGACGAGAGCCACGTGACGGTGCCGCAGATTGGAGCCATGTATGGCGGGGACCGGAGCCGCAAGACCTCGCTGGTGGAATACGGGTTCCGCCTGCCCTCCGCCCTTGACAACCGGCCCCTCACCTATGACGAGTTCTATGCCCTTACGGGGCAAACCATATACATCAGCGCAACCCCTGCACAGTATGAACTCAGCGAGGCAGAAGGCGTGGTAGTGGAACAGGTGATACGACCCACAGGGTTGCTCGACCCCGTAGTGGAGGTGCGCCCCGCAGTGAGCCAAGTGGACGACTTGCTGGACGAGATTGAGAAGACGGTGTACAAGCACGAGCGAGTGCTGGTCACCACGCTTACCAAGCGCATGGCCGAGGAGATGACAACCTATCTGCTTAACCTGGGGATCCGCAGCAAGTATATACACAGCGATGTGGACACGCTTGAACGGGTTGAGATAATGCGCGACCTGCGCATGGGGGTGTTTGATGTGCTGGTGGGTGTCAATCTGCTGCGCGAGGGTCTTGACCTGCCCGAAGTGTCGCTCGTAGCCAT
>Ga0247609_10005473_pt1 | contig 12462 bp, 14 predicted proteins | sample 172DNAGHGlowgp2_FD_193487 | JGI IMG/M metagenome (GOLD analysis project Ga0247609, IMG submission 193487) | Sheep rumen microbial communities from Palmerston North, Manawatu-Wanganui, New Zealand - 1728 DNA GHGlow gp2 | ecosystem: Host-associated > Mammals > Digestive system > Stomach > Rumen ... | reverse complement strand
ATATTGCCGGAAGGTTCGCTCGACTGGCGGTGTGCCTTACATGTACACGCAGTTCTGTGAAAAGTACCGGCGTTGGGCTCGTGTCACGAAGGCGACTATGCGCATCACCCACAAGCCCGGTGACGCCATGCAGGTGGACTGGGCAGGAGATCCTCTGTTCATTACAGATTCTGTCACCGGCGAGCTCACGCCTGCCTACATCTTTGTAGCGGTATTGCCCTGCAGCTGGTATACCTATCGTCGGGAAACATACAGAGTATATTGATTCGCCGTCACATAAAACGGCATCCCCTCTTCGATTTCGAACTGCGGATCCAGGACGGTCATGCAGCTTTCCTTCTTGCTGTTGTCCTTTTGAAACAGCTTGTCTACATAGACGACCAATTCCCTGATTCCCACAGACATTTCCTGCGTCGGCCAACCCAAGCATTGAGCGACCCCCCGCTGGCTTGCGTTGAATTGGGTGCAGCTATCGAGACATAGTACTTGATCCATACTTTGCCCTCCGTTTATGCTTTTTGGAGAAGCGTTGAAAGCAACTGAAGGCATTTACGCTGCATAGTTGGCGATGCAGCGGAGAATCGACCGAATGCATCTGCTGCGATCTTCAATTGATCTGGGAGGCATTTGGAGTAAAATAGACCACTCAGATCCTCAATACTGCTGGAGTCCAGCAGTTTTCTTAAGGTTTCCACCGTACGCTCGTCATCAGGTAATTTGGGATTGAGAATCACATAACCGGACAAGCTGATCTTTTTCTTGCTGGAATTACTCAGCTTCTCGGTGTCCTTCTCGCTTCACAACTCCACGACATGTCTCTTGCTCGGAAAATTCGCAAGCTTGCTGTCTAAACTTCATGGTTTACATAATGACAATCTCGCACCTTGGGCTCTCTCTTGTTGTTTACTTAATTCTGACTTTCGCAATTTCCTTTATTACTAATCGATTTGCACATTAACACCATTGATAGAGCAAAAGTCGTTCACATCAAACATGATGACCGGCCGGCCATTCTGCTTTTCTGTTCTCACAGCTTTGATGGCACTTGGTTTGACCGCTATCCTGACTCCTGAGGTTTCAATCGTCATTCGCTTTTCGTCCGTGATATTGCTTACCTGGATACCCGGTTCTTCCTTCTCCTTATCGCAGAGAGGCTGGATTTTTTCCTCAAACGCAGATACAGCCGCTTTCGACGAACCAGCCTCAGCCAGGATTTCGCCAATCTCCCCCGGCATCAGCTTAAGCGGTTCTGGGACTTTCGACTCTTTATGGAGGGAAACTCGATCCGCGAGTGTCTGGTGCATTCTCTGAATCGTCTCAAAGGTACATTCATCGTCCAGATTATCTTCCAGCGCGAAGTTGAACCTTGCCTTCTGCTCATCGCCGGTCAGCGGAACCTTCTCAAATTCCCCAAAAACTGCAGTGATAAAAGGCTCACAATTCTCTTGTTCCCCCTTAGAGTAGATCACAGCATGATGGATATCTGTGCTGCGGTCAGTAAAGGCCGGAAACATAAACCCCAGAACTGGCTGTGCTATCATCTGTCGAATTCTGGCACTATGGAAACGTTTTTCGGCATCTTCAAAGCCCAGTTCAAGTTTTCCTTGCTTTACCGGGCAAATGATACAGGGAAAAAAGCCGAAACACCTCCCCGCCTTCAAAGGTGGTTTTTCCGTCTGCCTGCTTCTTTGGTACGTCGTATATATTCTCGTGACATAGTTTTCTTCTGCCGAGAGCGAAGCTATTACGGTCGAATAGCCGCTTTCGAGTATCTGAATCGAACTTGCCTTGTACAACAGCAAGCAGCTTCTTGTATTCTTCCTCCTGCTCCTGTTCGCCGGTAAACTCCAGATTCAAAAGATCTTTGCCCAGATTTCCAGCAAACATTTTTCTCAGCAAGCCAAAAAAGTGTTTAGCTTCTTCCTCGGTAAGGCTACTGATGCTTTCATTGATATGCGCAATGATGTTGCCTTCTGTATTCACATAGCATCCGAAAATGCTTGTTATCGAATTGTGATCCGCGCGAAATCTGCCTCGGATTTCCTTGATTTCTTTGGAATTCATGGGCATGCTCCTTTTTGATATTCATTATATTTCATCTTTATATTTTTGCCATTTACGGGCGATAACAAATGTATTTACTAAGCATCGTGGTAATAATGCTTCCGAAAAAGTATTCATGGTTATCACTTTGGATCTTCTGCAACTATTATAATTTAGGTTTTTTCTTTTGTCATCTTTTAGAGGTTGTTTCCGATTATGTGCGTTGCAGTCACAATGAGCCACGGTTCCCGGGTGCTTTGCGAGCCAAAAATCCTCCCCCAAAACGCGGGGTCAAAGGGCAACACAAAACGCGGGGTCAGAGGGCAACAATATCTTGTTGATCGTCATTTTTCGTGATATAATAATTTTTATAAAAAACATGGAAGAAGGTCGACTGCATGGATTTCTTTAGCCCCGAAGAATATTTGAGTCTGGAGCAGGCTATCCGCTCCAAGGCCTTAGCCGGAGATGAAGATGCGCTTGAGGACCTCAGTTATCTCAAGAAAGCTCTCATCTCTTTTGTCGACTACGTTTGCCCTGTAGACGAAGAGCGTCTGGAAGTCCGATTTGCGCAAGGCATCCTAAAAGGATCCGAGCTTCAGAACATAGTAACTCATTTTGATACAGTCCGTCACGCTGCTCATGAACAGGCAATCGTTAATACGAATATGCTCAACCGCATGGCTACGTTGTATGGTGCAGGAGCGATTTTTCTCGGGAATCCGGAGAATCGCAGAGAGGTAGGACACTTCTGCGGTGAGGTCAGCAACTGGATCTTTGTCAACAGGTACAACTGATATGCAAAGTTTGAGCATACAGCATCTGATAAAGAAGGCTGAAGGCGGAGACAGTGCAGCAATATCTGAGCTCATAGACAGATATTTGTATGGCGATGGAGTCGAAAAGGATTTTAACAAAGCAATAGAAATGCTTCTTCGTATTCCATTGCCTAACGTTGAAGGCAAAGATGAAACACTTTCCGGGCTAAAAGTTAAGTCTTTTGGCGACGTAATGGAAGGGCAAGATGCTGAAGTCGCCTACAATCTATACAAGATTGCTGCTGAGAAATATGACGAGCGTCAGGGCTGGTATAAGTTTGGTATCTATTCTTTATACGGCATCGTAGTTGAAGCGGATCCTACCACTGGGTTCAGCCTTATAAAGAAAGCAGCCGATCGCGAGTATTGGCCAGCCGTCAATGCTTTAGGCGCTTGCTATGAAAGAGGCTTGGGGGTCAAGGTAGACCCATTTAAAGCTTTTAGATATTACATGAGAGCCTCATTTCACAATGACTATGATGCCAGCAACAACATGGGTGCTTGCCTATTAAATGGAGTTGGTACCGCTGTGGATGAAGACATGGCAGTTCTTTACTTCTCTGAGGCAGCTGAACATGGAGTAGCTCTTGGTGAATACAATCTTGGCTACTGCTATGCAAATGGAATTGGTATCGAGATGGATAGGGACAAAGCCTCTACTCTTTTTGCTTTGGCAAAGGAACATGGATATGAAGGACCGAATCAATGAAATCTCACGATACCGCGTGTTATGATACAGTTCATATCCTGATAAAACAAAAACTATTAAATTGGTTGCAAAACACGTGACGGGAGTAGGCACATGGACATTGAAGAGCTGTTACATTCTGTAGACGACTACAAATTATATATTGTCCTTGGTCTTTATGCTGCTTTTGTCTATTTTGCGCTCAGGAAGAAGAAAGGCGCCGCAATCTGTTTCGGCATTCTGGTGACTTCTTACGCCAACTGGGCATATAATAGGGAAATCGGCACTTGGCTTTATAACTTGGCTATTTCCTTGCATTCCAAGTACTCCAATCAAATAGACGATGATTCCTTTAAACAATTAGCTACGGCGGCTTCATATATTCTTCGCGCCCTGCCTTACTGGGGTACTTTCCTCATCGTAAGAATTCTCCACAAAATATGGGCCACAATAAAGAAAGTACATACCAAACATGAGCGGCACAAGCTTGAAGTTAAACGGCAGAAAGAAACTGCCAAATGGAGAGCTCAAGTTGCTGAAGCTGAGAAAAGGATCAATGATATTAAAGATAAAATGCAGTCGCTTCAAGGGTATGAGCTTAACATCGTCCCATTTATGGAGCTGCTAAATAACGTAGGATCCCAAGACAAACAGTTTGACCAAAAACTGAAGAATATCAAAAGCCATGTAGACATCATTGAAAAGCAACGGGATTTGCTTAACCAGCAGGCTGAAGAATACAACATGCGGACACGCGTCAATGTTCATACTAAGTGAGAAATACTTGTGAAAAGAGGATTTAAAGATGTCCAACTCCGACAGCTTTTATGACGATCTCTTTGCAGGGATTGAAGAAGAAGTAGAAAAAAAAATGGGTTCCACCAAGGGCAAACGCAGAACCATTCCCGCTCAAGCCCCGACTTCGGCTTCCGCCGAGGATTCCTCTCTATCTCAATCAAATAATATTCTGGATGTCAGCGATGACTTTGTACGTGTTTTTGATATGGTGGCAAATGACAAAGAGGGTTCTGGCTCAACCGCCACGTCGAGAGAGAAGAGCAGAAACGTAGATACTCCTGCTACTACGAATCGCACATGTGTTAATTCTACTCAAAAACCTTCGGCTCCCTCGCCCATCAAAACGTGGGTAAATCCTGCGGTGCCAAAGAACACCAGCTCTGCTCCTGCCTCGAAAAAGACTTGGGTTAACCCCGCTTCTCCGGGAAAAAGCGCTCGACCCGCGGCTTCGACTATGGTGAATCCTGCACCCCAAAAGGCAGCTTCTTCAACCATGGTGAACCCGAAGCAGCCATTACCTGCTGATGATGGCAACAATGTCAGCGTTGATCCCGGAGCAGAGCTGAATCTGCCTGTCGGCACTGAGTTGCTGAACGATTCCCATACTGCGCAATATACTGTTTTGAGTCGATTAGGGAAGGCTTCAGACAACGGTGAATCCGATGTCTTCGTCTGCTCCAGGGATGACAAGCCTTATGCCGTTAAGATATTCCGTCGGACAATGCAAATTAAGCCAGAATTGATTGAGAAACTAAAAAGCATTAACAGCGATTTGGTAGCTAAAATCATAGATTTTGGTACTTATCAAGGCAGATACTTTGAAGTTTATGAATATTTTAATGCTGGCTCTCTCGCGGACGACCTAAAAAAAAGAACCTTCTCCTATCAGGAATTGAAAAACGTTATCATTCCTTCCCTAAACGAAGGTCTGCACTCTCTACACCAAGCGGAAATCCTTCATAGAGATATCAAGCCTAGCAATATCCTGTGGAGAGACCGAAGCAAGAAAAGCATTGTACTAATCGATTTTGGTCTTTCCTCCGTTGTTCGCAACAAATCTCTTTCCATTGTTGTCTCTCAGACCGGATTTACTATGATATATGCGGCCCCCGAGGTTGTGAAAGGTGTTTATTTCGATGAGTCAGATTACTATTCCATGGGCATAGTTCTGTATGAACTCTTCTGTGGCAAAACACCGTTTTCGAGCGATCGAGAAGCATATGTTTCCAAGATCACAAAGCCATCAAATATGCCAGATGACCTTTACAACCTTATTCTTGGGCTTACATATAACGATATCAGTCAGCGAAACGAAAAAGGAAACCCAAATCGCAGATGGACCTATGAAGAAGTCCGTGATTGGCTGAAGGGTAAATCACGCCCTATCCCCGGCACCGTTAACGGCAGTTTCTCTAATTCTCAATTCAACGAAAGAACAATTGATCCAAAAATCAGCTTTTTTGAGCACACCTTTGATAATATCGATGCGCTATGCCGTGCAATGGGAAGTGATTGGGAGAGTGGTCTTCAGTTTCTTATGCGAGGCGACTTGGTTAATCGTCTGTCCTCTGTCAGGGGCAACAACGCTGGTAATCAGCAGCTTTGGGTAACCCAGATACAAGATGTTTTGAACAGTTCAAGCTATAGATCCGCTGATCAGCGCCTGTTCCGGGTTATTAATCTCCTCTCCCCAAACCCGAATTATATTCCTTGCCCACTCGGCTGTTTCGATTCGGTAGAAAATCTTGGATTAAGCCTGCTCTCATCAATTAATGATAACAATCCCAGAATCAGGACTGCTGCAGAAAGTACCGTCAAGCTTATGGTAGGCTCACAATTTCTTACGGAATTCATGAAACGGAGTAAAGCGAAAAAATATGCTATCTCCCGAATGACCGAGTTGGACAAAACGCCCTACGACTATCTGGAAAAGCATTTGCCCACTATTTCTTATGAGCTTGCATATCTTCTGAGCGATTATGCCAGGTTGCACATCGATCTCCCCGACCATCCCATCTTTAACTCTGTCGACGAGCTCAAGAGCTTTCTGGCCAAGGTTGCCAAAGATGATTACAAAGAGCTATACCGTGTTTGTGGTTATTTCCTTGACGATTCTCATACTATGAAGCCTATGGTTTATGGTTGGATGAAAAATCAGGGTGTGGATGTCAGCAATTTCAACGTGTAAAGGGAGGTTATTCTGATGAGCGGACCGAAAGTTCTTTCTGCCGAAGAGATCAAAATGCGTCAGGAAGCCGAAGAGCGCTATCGACTCATCCAAGACCAATTTCGTTTATGTGAGTCCCTGCGGCGTCAAATAGCCTCCTACGAGGATATCGGTTTTCTCCTTTATCCCATAAACTCCATGCCTGAGAGTAAAGAAATCAATGATCAGCTACCTGATATTATTCGTAGATCTAAGGAAGAACTCCTATTGTGTGACAATCCTACCGGTTCTGACAACGTATATTACAGACAGCGTGTTGATACACTTCAGAAACTCGTAGAAAAAAACCAGAAGCTGATCCAAAAGCTAAAATCCCAGGCAGAAGGCCTCAAGAAACAACACGTGGACGAGATGTTTAATAAAATCAACGAAGATGCGGCATCTCGTGAGTCGGAAGCCAGTTATGGTGAGGTATACGTTCGTCAAGATATCCCTATGGAGTTTTTACAGGCAGAAGTAAGCCGTCTACGGCAACTTCTGAACCATATTGAGGAACGCGCCAAGAGGATCGGATATCCCATTTCCGGTGAATATGAATCAATTACTACTGCCCTAAAAGACTCCATTTCTGATCGAGATCGTAAGCTTTACATGATTTACGATGAGCTCCACAGAACTGAGCTGTTTAAAATTCAACCCTTATTATCCCAGGTAGAGCAAGCAGAAAAAGCATATGACCGCTTGGACGCGGTACTAAGCAACGAATTGGCCACATACCATACGCTCTGCCGTGAGCACAACATCACTCCGCAGCAATTCTCGTTTGCCGAGTCCTCGATCGACGAAATTCGGTACGCTTCTGCTGCAATTCTCAACGAATATGGTTCAGAAGTCGACTACACGGAAACCATGCAGCGCATTCGGGCTATTCTTTCCCAGATGGGATACTCTTATCTGGGAGAAAAAGAAGAAGACCGATGTGTTTCGAGACAAATATTCCGAATTCACGATCAGACAATTTTGCATGTAATCTATGACTCTACCGGTCGTGTCACTATGGAAGTCGCTATTGAAGACAACTGTGATCGTGAACCGCAGCCCAGAGAAGTCGAGAGTCTTGTCACCGAACAAGGTGCATTCTGCAATAGTTTTGAGAGAATCCTTCGTGGTATCGCTCAGGACGGGCTTCATTTGCAGAAGGAAACGATGTATCCGGTTAGCGCAGATTTTGCCCAAATAATCAACACTTCAGATTTCAAAAAAGTGCCGGCAGAAACTGCTGCCAGCGATTATTCGATGTTCGCAACTCCCGCTTTGAAATATAAGGAGATGAGTTGAATATGGCCGCGTTTGTAAAAATCTGTCCTAATTGCGGAAGGCAGAACCCCATAGTTAACAAGAGCTGCGGCAATCCAGCCTGCGGTGCCAGTTTGCTTCGTGTCGCGCCTACTGTCCCGGCTGCAGCGCCCGTTCAACAACCGTCTAATCCTGCACCCAGCCCCTCCCCTGTTCAGCAATCGCCTTCCGCCCCTGCGGTTAGCACCAATCAATCAAAATTCGTTAAAAACTGTCCAAAATGCGGCATGGTTTGTAAGCCTACAGCAAATCGTTGTGAATGCGGACGGCAGCTTTTCGATGTTCGACCAACACCTGCCGATGAGACTCCTCCCCGCAATTCTGCGCCTGCTACTGCTGAAGTGACATCACCTATCCAGAAAAACGTCTCTTATATGCTCCGTTCAGAAGATGGTTTCCTGCAGCTAACGCTTCCAGAAGGCGAAGAGGTCATCGTTGGCCGGGAAGGGCTTGGTGCAGAATACCTCGCTTCAAAGGGTTATGTTGCCAGGAGGCACTTGCGTGTATTACAGAAAGACGGCTTTGTGACGATTACTCATATCTCCAAAACGAATCCGACTTTGGTCAATAATAAAGAAATTGAATCCGATAAGCCGTACAAAGTAAATGATAATGATCTTATTGCACTTGGCGCACAAGAAGGACAGCCGCCCGTTCAGTATGCTGCATACTTTCGGTTGATTCGCCTCTGAACGTTTTATTCTTTTCTTAAGGGAGTGTTATTATGAGTTCGGTCTCCCCTGAAACACACATCCCCAAATGGCATCAGGAGCTTGTAATCTTCAGTCAAATTAAAAATTCCATTATTCTTGAAGGCAACATCCATGACACCTATCCCTACCCGACCGGTGATTTTGAAGGAGCCTGGCTGAATCTTCCCCAGTATCTTCATGTCTTCTTTTCAGAACTAGGGTATCAGAACATTATTCAATACAACCATATTGATGGTTTTTCCTGCGAAGCTATGGACCCGTCAGAGCGAGACTCGCAACTACAGGTATTTCATTCCATTGCGCGCGCTGACATTCAAGATGGTCGAATTCCTGCGCGTTTCTCTGCGGAGCCAAATGGTGCGCCGTTTATGATCCGAGATGCAATCACTCAAACGCATACGCCAATCGTGATTATTCTCAATTACACATCGCGCTATATTGCAGCTCCGGATCGAATGATGCCTCCGGATCAGATGTGCTTTTCAATCCTTCAGCAAGCTGTAATTGAAGCTGGAGAAGCCCCTGTTTCTGCACAAAGCAGCGCCAGGCTCAAGAATATGCTTGTTCTCATAACGGACAAGAAAAATGATATTCCTGCCTGGATGTATCTCGGGGTCAGTCAAATCAAAGGCATTATCATTGATCATCAAGCGCTGCAGATCGTCTTCACTTTATTGGTGGATACGCACCGAGCGATTTCTTTGATAAGAACGTATATCTGGAAGATATGGCCGACTATATTGGTCGCGAAAACGAGCTCCATAAAGTAATCGATAAATTCGTATCGCGGACAGAGGGATTCACTTATTTCGAGCTTGAACAGTTGCAGAATCTCTGTTGCAGTCGCGGCATTCATATTCCTAAGATGTGCTCTGTGGTTGATCTCTATACCTATGGGATTTTGGAAAACCCTTGGGAGGATCAAGGCCTTATCTCCCGGCTTCGCTCCGGTAAGGAAATCCTGACAAGACGCGTAAAGGGGCAAGAAGAAGCAATCACCCAGTCCCTGGATATTCTGAAACGCGCTGTTAGCGGTCTTTCCAAAGTCAGAAACAGTGCCAGTCCAAAGGGCGTTCTCTTCTTCGCAGGGCCGACAGGTACCGGCAAAACAGAAACTGCAAAAACCTTGGCCGAACTTGTGTTCGGTGATGAGAGCGCATGTATTCGTTTCGATATGAGCGAGTACTCTCAGGACAACAGCGATCAACGCCTCCTTGGCGCCCCTCCGGGATATGTTGGCTACGAGGCTGGCGGTCAGCTTACAAATGCCGTCAGAAAGAATCCGTTCTCTATTCTGCTCTTTGACGAAATTGAAAAGGCCAATCCCTTGATCATGGACAAATTTCTTCAGATTCTTGAAGATGGGCGTATGACTGATGGGCAAGGCAACACCGTGTATTTCTCTGACTGTATTATCATTTTCACGAGCAATCTGGGAATTTATTCTACAGACAGGTACGGAAACCGTCAGGTCAATGTCTCCCGAGACATGCCAAAAGACACAGTACGCGCAAAAGTAATTGACGCCATTCAAGACCACTTCAAGCTGAAGCTCGGCCGGCCAGAGATTCTTAACCGCATAGGCGAGAATATTGTCGTTTTCAATTATATTACGAAAGATGTCGCCGCTGAGATTGTCAAATCGCGTCTGAAGAGTATGCATTCGTCTATCCTTGATGAAATTGGCGTCAATATTGATTTCTCACAAATCGAGAATCAGCTTCTTGATCTTGCGGTTGAAAATCTGGACAACGGTGGTCGCGGCATCAACAATGTTATCGAGAAGTCACTGATAAACCCGCTCGGCAGACACATTTTTGATGACAATGTCGCAAAAGGCGAGCATCTGGTCGTTACCCGTATTTGTGATGATCTCACGCCGGTAGACATTGAATGGAGGCGCTCATGAGATTCTATTCTTATCAACAAATGGGCTGTTTACCAGACAAGAAAGAGATGGAGGACCGGATCGTTGCCAGTGGAAATATTCTATGTGACGGTCTCCACGTTATTGCTCAAGCTAAACCTGGTATTTACGCCGTGTTGGATGGAGTCGGCGGTATGTACGGCAGTGCGTACGCATCAACTTTGGCCGCCCGCGCTTTAGCCGACATTAATAACGATCCCGCCGACGAAGAGCTTCTTCAAAAGGCACTTGAGAGCGTTCACAATGACCTTGTCGAGTATAGCCGGACTGCGACCACCGCCACTGGCATGGTCATCAGCGAGTCCAAGATTCTCCTTTTCCACATTGGAAATTGCAGATTGTATGGCCTTTTTGACGGATATCTCCGTCAGTTGACGGTTGATCAGACCAGATACGAAGATATGAGAAAGCAAGGTATTGCCGAGGCAGAAATACCCGATTCAGCAAAATGTGTACTTAATGCCTGTCTCGGAGCTAAAAAAGAACTAATCTCCAGTCTTGTTATTGTCAATATTACAAAGCAAGTTGAAGGGTGCTCACGGATTATGATCACCAGCGATGGCATTCACGATTTTGTTTCGATCGAAAGCATGGAAGAAATTATGAACAGTCCCGCGATAAAGCCCTCAAGCTTAAGCGGACTTGCCAATTTTGCTGTGGAGAACGGCTCGCAGGACGACCTTTCGGTATTAGTTCTTGAGCGATGAGGGTTGGACGTATTCTCTTTCCCATCCGCGAATTAGGCCCAGGGCAGCGTCTGGGTCTGTGGGTTCAAGGATGTGAGCGACGATGTGTTGGTTGTGCGAATCCTGAGCTATGGGAAAAGGACGAAAAGAAAGAAATACCCTTGCCGGTATTACAGCTCATGGCTGCTACTGCCTTCTCAAATTCTTCTCTTGACGGCATCACAATAACAGGCGGAGAACCGATGCTGCAGGCGAAGGAGCTCTATCAATTCCTCGTCTCACTAAAGGACGTTTGCCGTGATGTGCTTGTTTTTACTGGATATCGCTATGAAGATCTCCAATCTATGAATGATCCCGACATTTCGGCACTTCTCTCCATGATTTCTGTACTCGTTGACGGGGAATACATTAAAGAGCTGAACGCAGGCGCACGTCTGCGAGGCTCCACCAATCAACGCATCATTTTTCTTGATGATTCCAAACGAATCCCTTATGAAAACTATATTGCTGCTGATGATCGTCACATAGACAGTTTCCTCGCTGATCATGGTGTAATTTCTGTCGGCATCCATCCTCAGGAATTTCTTGATGCCTTTGATCAAGGAAAACGTAACTCTTAGCATACCTGATTTTCTTACTGGCAACGGAGGACCATAATGGATAGTTTAATAACCATTTTAATCTTTGTTGCGATTATTGGTGTTATCTTAAACAATTTTGGAGGCACCATAGCTAAGATTATAGCTGTCGTTTTTCTAATTTGGCTCGCGTTTAAAGCAATCCAACTCATTGGATATATCTCCGAAAAGCACCGGCAAAAGGTTGCAGCGAAGCAAGCCGAAGAAGATGCTCTCAGGCTAGAAAAGCACCAGAAGGATGTTCACGAAGTTCAGATGCGCATTAACGACTTTAACCGTTCCTTTGATGTAGATATAACGCCTTTTCTCCACATGCTCGCTCAGTCCGGCTCAGCTTCTGGGAACTACCCGCTTTACCAGCATCAGCTTGTTTTTAACAAAAAGTTGGAGGAACAGGCAAAACAGTTTAATGACTATGTAGGCAAAAATCCAGGCATGACGCCAGCTCAGTATCACAAACACTAATTGTTACCGCTGAGATAAGATGACAGCAAATCGCCGGGCTATTCTGTCGTGGAGCCGGGCTAAACTGACGGAGCAGCCAGCTTATGCTGTCGCAAGGCCGGGCTCTTTTCCCTTGGCAGGAAGTGTGGTATATTATCGGAGGCAGCAATGATCGCTCCCGGGA
>Ga0247609_10005471_pt1 | contig 12463 bp, 17 predicted proteins | sample 172DNAGHGlowgp2_FD_193487 | JGI IMG/M metagenome (GOLD analysis project Ga0247609, IMG submission 193487) | Sheep rumen microbial communities from Palmerston North, Manawatu-Wanganui, New Zealand - 1728 DNA GHGlow gp2 | ecosystem: Host-associated > Mammals > Digestive system > Stomach > Rumen ... | reverse complement strand
AACGGTGACAACCTGACCCGAACCGCCGTAGATATCGTTGAGTATCCATCCGTCAGTTTGATATATCGTTACATCTTCGCCCGGCTTCAAGTTCTCGGCCTGTTCGATGATCGGGGCGGGATTGTAGAAAGCGGGCTTGCGCTCGCTCTCTCCGCGCATCTTCGCCCGTTCTGCGGCTGCATTCGTGGTTTTGGTGGTTGCTGTGGGCTTGTAGGTGTAACGGCTGTAAGAATAGCCCTCTGGATCGGATACAAGAACCAACTCACCGCCAACATAGAACCCGACACAATTTACCATGAATATTGAAACGCTCTCGCGCTGTTCTTCGTTCAGCGTGTAATAATCCGTTGTATCCAGTCGCACATCCTCGGACGCTGTGCCGCCCATACCATCGAGAAAATCAAAGTCATCGAGTAAGTATTTGCCGAACGTCTCAAAAGCCGCCGCCGTGGTAAATGTAACTTTGCGGGAGATAACAGCCCTTTGCGGGTTCTCTATGTGGCTTTCAATATATTCTTCGAGTTCTTCGAGATTGCATTCCTTGCCGATACCGCCCGCCAGATTATCAACAAATATTTGCTCCGATTCGGGCAAATCCTCAACCGTCACACCGTCAAGAATGGTTTTGCGGTCCTTTTCGCGCTGTTCCTCGTATGCTTTGCGGGCTTCTTCGGCTTCTATCTGCTGACGCTGATATTCTGCAAGCCGTCTTTCTTCCTCAGCTGCTTCGGCTTCTTTCTCGGCCTTGTATGAGGTTCTTTCTTCCTCGGTCATTTTCTCGCGGGGTTCGAATCCGTCCGGGAATTTAATATCAATGTCCAGATAATAGCCCACGTCGAAATAATCCGTCATTATATCGCTGTTGTCGTGGTTCCACTGGTTCGCGATCTTTAAGGCCGCCGCCACTTTGTTATAAAATGCCGTGGTGAATGTCCAGTAATCCGCGCGACGATCTGCAAAACAATGCTCGTTGATTGAGTCCTTATGTGCGGCGGTGTACCTGATATAATTTTCATACTCGCCGTGTTTTTCTTCCTCGGTCAGTTCGTAGAAGTTATAGACCCACTTTTTACCATCATAAAATCCGCGGCCGGTGTCATGGCAAAAGAAGTTGAAAGGGTAACGCTCCCGGATTTCTTCAAGACTCGCTATATCTTCGGCGGTTGCCTTGATCGTAACGGTGATAGTCGTTGTATATGTGGCCTTGCCGCTTCTGACTGTGCAGCCCGTGACGCCGCGCCGCTTTAAATCTTCCCTGATTGCCTTTGCAAGCTCTGCCCCATATAAAGAGGGCTTATTCTGTCCGAGGTTGTCAAGATTAAATACAACTGCCGTGTTTGCCTTTTTAACCGGCTCTGCCTTTACGGGGGTACTGTTGCCACCCTCGACAGCTTCAAGGGCTTTCCTGACCGTCTCCGCATCCTCGTAACCATACCAGACGCCGCGCACCTTGTGCCATCTGAACTTTAATGCCTTTAGTGCTGCCCTGATCTCCTCGGCGGGCTTCTCCGCGAACTTGATTTCGGTACTCTTGAACGCTTCGTTAATGCTGATAGTGTATTCTGTCATGTTTCCACCTTTCCGGGCTTTCTCGCCCTTGCTGCATATTATTTATTATTATTTAGTATCTATAGATTCCAATATAAAAACCTTATATTTATTATTATTAATAAAGGATTTAAATAATCGGTTTATTAATAATATTTATTAGTAATATAGGTTTTAAGGTTTTAAGGTTTTTATATAGATCTTTATATATTGATAAAAATCCTTATAGATAAAAATCGTTATAAAAATCTTAATCTATAGACTGCCTTCCAGATAAAAAACGATCCCGACCGGGCTGCCGTTCCCCATCTGATGAACTCATTATAAACCATCATTTATCGTTTGTCAACATTAAATAATGTTTAAATTACAATAAAATAATGCAATGAAACAAGGATAAAGGCGCATTATTTCGCTAAACACAGATTTAGCGAATAGATTAAAAGCTATGTCAATGTCCGCAAAACCTTATAAATCAAGGGTTTACGCGTTTTTTGTTCTTTTTGGGTGTCCTGTTGGGCGCGCCTGATCTGCCCTGTCTGGAGTACCCGAGGGGGAAAATAGGCCCCCGGGCATCCGGCGGAGCCTTAGCCCCGTCCGTAGAAAAAAATGAAAAAAGGCCCTTCCCCTTCCCGTAGGAGATAGAATAATCACAATACCCCTCTCAATCACTCTAAAATCCAAAATAAGACGTTCTATGGTATCAACCCAATAATTCTTACCCTAAAGTGCTATACCGCCCTTAATTCGTCTTTAAATGGCATTTACGGAAGAGGGTATAAAAAATATAAAAAATATACAAAAAGGGGTTATATATACATTACTAGGTGTTGACATAAGATATAAAAGTGTATATAATACATGATACATAGAAAGGAGTAACGAATATGGGAATGAAAGTGAACACATCAAAGGATGCAGTAAAGCTGTTAGGTACGATCAGTGGAAAGAGTCTGGCGGCGATCAGCAAGGAAATGGGACTGCCTATGCCTACCTATCTGGTGAACATGGTGAATCGAAAGAGCTTGAAGGTCGAGACTCTGGCGGAGATAGCTGCCGTCTGCGGATATGAGGTCAGGTTAGTACCGAAGGGAACGGTTATAGACAATGACATAACGATTGTAGGGGGTGGCGAAGCATGACTACACGCATGAGAGTAGCGAAGATACCTAAAGAGGAATTGGAGAAAAGGTGTTCCAAGGGAACTATGTATGCTGACTTCGTGCCGATAGGAAAGTGGAAATGGAGAACTAAAAAAGGCATCGATTATTGTAGTTGTAGTGAATGCGGTTCAGGTTCATGGGAAATGGAATTTAATTTCTGCCCCTTCTGTGGTGCTGATATGAGGGAGGATGCTGTAGATGCTACGGAAAACTAATTATGGTGTATTAACAAATGATGAATCGTTAAACGATAACGAAAAAGCCATGCTCTACATCAAAGAGTGTGCCGAATCTGTAGGTATGGAAGTCATTGAGGGTAAGACAGTGTTCAGCATACCCTTTATGGCTGAAATAATGCGGAGATTGCGAGAGGGGGATGCGGAATGAGTGATTGTGAGAGCGCATATAAGGACATTTTGAAGGCCATAGTAGCGTCAAAAGACTATATGATCGTAGAAGAACCGCTTGATATAGTGTTTAAAGCGAGAATGAATGATGCGGACGAGGTAAAAGAGTGGAGATTTTCTCGCGAGGAATGGAACGCTTTTCTTTTGGAAAATGATGAAATAATTGAATACGGCCCGAATCAGAGAATACTTATCAACAAAGTGGAACAAGCATACAATAAGGCGATAGAGATGCGTAAAATTGTAAATAAAGGAGCATTATGACCGAAAAAGACGAGCTGATAGCGGCTTATAAGTCCTATATGAAAGTGCGGATGTATTCGAGGGCGGTATTATGTGCCGAAGAGGTCTACAAAAGGGAGATTAACGACGGCAAGTTCCTCATGAAAGACTTCCGAGGTAGGATGATCTACGAGATCCAGACGGGCGGAAAGAACGAGTGCATGGACGTGAGCCGACGGAGCTATATGTTCACGGCCCCGTACTGTTTTGACGACTTCATGATAGCTATGGAGTGGAATCGTAATGCGAAATCGCGATTTTGGCTGCCGAGAAGGAAGATATTAGAGGGTAAGTTCGGGATCTGCACGGCGATAGAGAACTTTATGGACGAACCGAACGGACATAAGCTGTCGTTATCTATGGCTCCCGGATGCGGCAAATCGACCCTTATAAAGTTCCTGATGGCGTTTATCATGGGTAAATGGCCCGACAGCAAGAACATGTATATCTCATATGCCGACAGTATGGTAAAGATGATGATGGATGCGGTTCTGGACATGACTTCGGGAGACGAATATACCTTTCAGGAGATATTTCCGCTCGGAAAGCCCGACAAGAGCCTGGAATATAACACCATCGGATTCAGGCAGAAGGGTGATGCGCAGACATTCAACCTCTGTTCTATTGGCGGTTCGATCACAGGCCGTACCAGAGCTGATAAGTTCATGATTACGGATGACTTGGTAAAGAATGCCGAGGTTGCCCGTAGTCCTGAGAGACTTGAAACCCTGTATAACGACTATACCGACACCATATCCACCCGTGCCATTGGTGACGAGATAAAAGAGATAATGCTTGGCACGATATGGTCTATATATGACCCTATCAGCCGCGAGAAGATCAAGTACGAGGGTCAGCCGGGATATCATTTTATAGCCTTACCCGTGTGTGATGACGAGGGGCATAGTAACTTTGCCTATGATTGCGCCGATAACTACACGGATGACAAGATAGCGGCGATAAGGGAGAAGTTGGACCCCGTTACGTTCAGTTGCCTGTACCTTCAAAGGGGCATCCAGAAAGAGGGTATGCCGTTTACTGCTGAACAGCTTACGTGGTATGACGGAGTATTGCCCGATGGAGAGCCTGACAACGTGTTCGCGTTCTGCGATGTGGCTTTTGGCGGCGGCGATTCCCTGTCCATGCCTATAGCCTACCAATACGGGCGGGATATCTTTGTGCATGACGTGGTGTTCAACCGCAAGGATAAGTCCGTAACGGTGCCTATCGTGGCGAACAGGCTTGCCAAATGCAAGGTACGGAAGGTACGCTTCGAAGCGAATGTCGGCGGACAATCCTACGCGGACGAGATAAGCGCAAAGATCAAGGAAATACCCTATGCTTGCAACGTTACCTCGAAGAAAGCCCCGAACACTATGAGCAAGCTGTCGAAGATAGAACAGTTTCAGCAGAATATCCGTGAAATCCATTTCCGAAGGGATAAAGGGCGCGGGCGGGAGTACGATCTGTTCATCAACGAGTTGCAGACGTTCTCGTTCACCCAGAAGAATCTGCATGATGATGCCGCCGATTCTCTTGCCGGATTGTGCGATATGGCGATAAATGGAGTGGTGAAGATACAAGTATTAGGTGTCAGACCGTTCTAAAATGAATAATGTAACCCCATACCTTGTGGTGTGGGGTATTTTTATGCCCTTTTTTACAAATATCAGACGTACTCCGTACACTTCTGTTGTCCTCTAAAGGTTTTTTGTTAGTGTGGGAGATAGAGAACCTTTATTGTTTTCACTTTTCGCATACACCCACACCCGCCCGTGGGTGCAAACGCGGGCAGCTCCCCTTTTAAGTCGATTGTGAGGTAAACGCATGGAAGAGATCATTACATCAAACATGGGCTTATACGGTCGCAGACGCATTTATACGAATGCGGATGTTATCACGGCTGAGAACGTCCTTGAAGAAGTGAATAGTGCGCTCAATACCCACATGGAGAATCTGAAAGAGGAAGAGTATCTGTATTGGTATCGTCGCGGTTTGCAGCCGATTCTTGAACGAAAAAAAGAGATCAGGAGTGAAATCTGCAATAAGGTGACGATCAACAACGCAGACATGATCGTGACATTCAAAGACGGGTACTTCCTTACGAAGCCCGCAACATATATCAGCCGGAAAGAGGACGAGGGCATCACCGAGACGGTGAAGCAGCTGAATGAGTACGTCAATCTCTCCGGCAAGTATGAAGCAGATAACCAGGTCGTAGATTGGTTCCATACTGTCGGTCTTGGCGATCTGTATGTCGAGCCAAACGATGAACCGGGCATCCCGTTCAAGACCTATGCCCTTGACCCCAGAAGCGCGTGTGTGGCATACAGCCGTCAGCCGGGAAACAAGCCTGTAATGGCTATCAAGATTGCGGTTCAGGATAAGAAGGTCATGGTGGACGCGATCACGAGGGAGTATTTCTTCCGTCTCGAAGGCAAGACACTCAGCAATGACGAGCTGAAATATGGCTATGCTCCCGATGCTTCGGCATTCAACCTGAGATACCTCGGAGCCGAAGCTAACATCATAGGCGAAATCCCCATTGTTGAATATACATATAACAAGCTGCGCATGGGTGCTTTTGAGAACGTCCTGTCTATCATGGACGAGATCAACCTTGTGCAGAGTAACCGCATAGACGGCATAGAGCAGTTCATACAGAGCCTTATGATTCTGTATAACTGCGACCTGGACGAAGGACAGACGGCGGCCTCCATCCGCAAAGCGGGTTTTGTGGCCTTAAAGAACAGCGGAGAGAACAAGGCCGATATCAAGGTCCTCAACGAGCAGTTAGACCAGTCACAGACTCAGGTAACGCTGAAAGACCTTTACGAACAGATGCTTGACAAGGCGGGCGTTCCGAACTCGGTTCATGACGGCGGTTCAACTTCCGATACCGGGTCCGCTGTTTATCTCCGTAACGGGTGGGCAGTTGCCGACACTTGCGCGAGGAACACCGAGGACGAGTTCAAACAGGCGAATGCGTACTTTGACCGTATCATTCTTGCCATCTTGAAGAAGAAGATCGGGTTCAGCCTTAATCGTTCGGATTTTGAGTTAAAGATAGTCCGCAACGACCTCTCGAACCTTCTTGTAAAGACACAGGCGGCTATGAACATGAAGGATTTGGGATTCGCACCTGCACTTGCTTTTGAGCGTTCGGGCTTATCGAATGACCCGTTGACCGATGTTGAAGTCAGCAAGGAATACATCGAGAAGGTTTGGAGCAATCAGCCGACCGCACAGCAGACGACGGACGGAGACCCGAACGCATCTGTACAGAACTCTACCGAACCGAGGGACAGGACGGAAGGCGGTGAGCCTGATGCTGCTAAGGCTTGACGAACTGAACTCCCTACAGAGCGATATAGAGCGTTATCTGGGAAATAAGTCCAAGATAACGGACTTAATGCTCGATTGGCTTGCTCTCGCGTATGCAGACGGCAAGACGGACGTGGAAGATCAGCTGCGGGGCGAGACGGATATCCCGGTAGGGCGCATCCAAGAAGTGATATATTCCAAGGTCGGCGGCAAGACCGCTTTTGAGCGAATAGAAGATGACCTTGACAGCATCGAGGATCTGTTCTTGCTGTTCGAGAATGAACGTCAGAGGGTGTACAACACGGCGGGCCATGATACGGCTGAAAATCTCGGTGCGAAGTACAAGACGTGGCACACGATGCTTGATAACCGCGTCAGAGATTCACATGAATATCTCGAAGGCATGGTAAAGCCCATGAACGAACCGTTCTACACCTACAACGGAAATTCGGCTATGTACCCCCGGTCATTCGGTGAGCCGTCGGAAGATATCAACTGTCGCTGCTACGTTACATACACAAAGTGATTTACGGCTTTATGCCGTGGATATAACAGCAGAGACGCTGTATAAAAAACGCAAAACCACACTTAACGGCGCAACAGAAAGAACTGTTGTAAATCAAATGCAAAGGAGAAATTGAACATGGCAGAAGAAAACAAGAACACTAACCCTGAGAGCGAAGCAAAGGATAAGCCCGGTACTGCGGCAAAAACCGAGGACAAGAAGGACGAAGTTGATTACAAGGCCGAGTACGAGAAGATGCTTGCGGAAAACGCGAAGCTGAAACAGGCCACAGATAAGGCTTGCGGAGAAGCCGCTGACTTCAAGCGTCAGTTAAGGGAAAAGCAGACCGAAGCCGAGAGAGCCGAAGCCGAGAGAGCGGAGAAAGAAGCCGCTACTCTTGCGGAACTTGAAAAGTATCGTACTGAAAGCCGCATCAACGGCTATAAGACGAAACTCATGGAAAGCGGCTACGACCTTGAAACAGCTGCTTCAATGGCGGCGCAGTTACCCGAGGGCGTGGGTGATGATTTCTTCGCCAAACAGAAGGCTTTCATGGAGAACAAAGCAAAGTCCATTGAAGCCGAGTTGCTTAACAAACAGCCCAAACTCTCACAGGGCGGCGGCCTTACTCAGAAGGATCTCGATAAATCCGAGTATGAGCAGATGCGCAAGTGGGCGGGGCTGTAATACCCGGAAGGAGACTTTAAATTATGGCTAACACATTTGAATTAGCGCAGAAGTTCTTACCCATCCTTGATGAAGTCTACATGAAGGAGAGTAAGTCAAGCGCACTTGAAACCAGAGACGGCGTTCTCTTCACAGGCGCAAACACCATCAAGCTGTATGAGACCAACATGGACGGTCTCGGAGACTATGATCGTCAGAACGGATTCATTACCGGCGATGTAAACGGTGCATGGAACCCTTACACTCTCGAAATCGACCGCGGACGTTCGTTCACCATTGACGTGATGGACAACGACGAGACCCTCGGTATGGCATTCGGCACTCTTGCAGGTGAGTTCCTTCGCACGAGGGTCGCTCCCGAGAGCGATGCCTACACCTTCGCAAAGATCGCCGGAACAGACGGTATTTCCCACGGCACACACGATGCCCTCGCGGATATCACCGACGCTACCGACGAACTTGACAAGGGAATCGCGCAGCTCAACGAGGACGAAGTACCCGACACCGATAGACTTTGCTACGTTTCGGAGAAGTTCTATCAGAAGATCCAGGGCGCGATCACAAAGTCCATCACCAACACCGAGACCAACGTGAACAAGACCATTGAGGTTTACGACGGAGTACAGATCATCCGCGTTCCTCAGAGACGTTTCCTGTCCGCTATCACCCTGTATAACGGCAAGAACGCTCAGAAGGCTGGCGGCTATGTTCCCGCTTCAACGAACTATGACCTTCATTTCATCATGCTGCACAAGCCCGCTGTGAAGAAGGTCACAAAGCACTCGGTTCTCCGTATCTTCGCCCCCGACGTAAATCAGCAGGCCGACGCATACAAGGTTGACTACCGCGTATACTACGATGCTTTTGTAATGAAGAACAAGAAGAAGGGCATCTACTTCCTTCGTTCTGACGTGGCGAACACCTGATAACCCGTTGTTGATTGCCCCGCTCACTTTCCGAGTGGGCGGGGAATGCTTTTTTCAGAAGGAGAATTTGACTTATGGCATTCGCAATCACTACAAGTCCTGAAAAGCCGAAGTGGAAACCCGATTATTCCCCGGCAGACAGACAGGAGAACTATAACGCGATCATAGATTTTATCGGTGCATATCTGCCCCTTGCTGCCGTTGCGATCATCACGTATGACGCGGCTACAAAGGTGGCTACGCTTACGGCGCAGACTCCGAAGTACGGAACACTTTCCTATCAGTGGGCGGCATCGGATACCGAGGATGGAACATACACCGATATTTCCAGCGCAACCTCGACAACCTTTACGGCTACTTCCACCCAGAGCGAGAAGTACCTTGGCTGCAAGGTTACGAACACCCTGAACGGCGTAAGCACTACCGCGCTGATTAAGTGGGGCAAGCTGCCTGAAATCTCATAAGGCAGAGGAAGGAAGGTCTAAGCATGGTTAGACGTAACGAAGATGGTTCTATGTTCATCGGTGAAGTGGTGGAAGAGGTAAAAACCGAGACGAAAACCGGGATAATCGGAGATCAGTTTTTGGAAGAAACCCCCGAAGAAACCAACGCGGAGATCGTGGAAGAAGTACCCACGGAGGCACCCGTGGTGAAGGAACCCACTCCGAAACCGAAAACATCGACACAGCGCAAGGCTCCCGGCAAGGGCAAGCGCAAATAACACGGCATTGAGAGGTAACGGATATGGATACAGCGAGTAAACTTGCGGTCGTTAAGACCTTTTTAGAGGTTGCACAGAATGACACCACTCTTGACAACGAAATATCCGTTTACCTCGATATGGCGAAGAACGAGATATTGAACTGGATGTACATTAACAAGCCGGACAAAAGGGCAGAAGTAACCGAAGTGCCGACACGTTATGAAATGGTGCAGGTCAATGCGGTGATAAATGCTTATAACCACAAGGCCGCAGAGGGTGAGACTGTACATAACGAGAACGGCATTAATCGCACGTTCAAGTACGATGATATGGTTGCGTATGTCCGTACACACGTCTTTCAGGTCATCTAGGGGGTGAGTGTATGCGGTCTTTAGCGAGAAATAAGCAAAAGATTTATTACGCCCTTTACGGTGGCAAGGAAGAGATCAGGGATGAATGGGGGAATCTTACGGGCGAATCTCATCTGATTTACGGAGATCCCGTAGAGTACCGCATCAACGTATCTGCGGCACGTGGTACGGCTGACGTAGAACAGTTCGGTATCAATGCAAATTATACAAAGACAATGGTAACGAATGACCTTTCCTGTCCGATTGACGAAACAACGCGGTTATGGATAGGGATTGAGCCTACTAAGCCGCACAATTACGTTGTAGTGTCGGTGGCAAAGTCAATCAATTCGATTACCTACGCAATAAGGGAAGTGAGCGTCACATGACGATCGAGTTTGAACTGTCCGAGAAGTCAATCGAAAACGCCATCCATCATGTCGAGCTTTACCGCAATGACCTTAAAAAGAAAACGGAGATCTTTGCTGACAAACTGGCTGAGGATGTAAAGACCAATGCGGAGAATCAGTTGATCGAACACGTTGAGACGGGAGAGACATTTGATTCGTTGCGGATTGAAAAGACGGGCATTTACACACGTCATGTCCTTGTAAGCGGCGCGGCTGTATGGCTCGAATTTGGTACGGGTGTCGTAGCAAACCATGCCTATCCGGGTGAATACCTTCATCCCAAAGCTGTTGAGTTGGGTATGAAAGGCATCGGAACATACGGCAAAGGGAACGGAGCGAATCCGTGGGGATGGTGGTACATCGACGAAAGCGGACGTAAGCGGCATACCTACGGTATTCCCGCAACGATGTTCATGTACTATTCGGCTATGACCACGCGTGACAGGATTCCCGAAATGGCAAGGGGGTTATTCCACACATGATTGACATAGAAGATCAGGTATTCAATACTGTTGCGAATGCGCTCCGGGCCATATACGGAGACGGCATATCCATTGACGGCGAGTATGTCGAGAGTCCGTCGGTATTCCCTTCCGTGAGTCTTGTCGAAGGTGACAATTCCGAGGTAGAGACGAACAGAACCCTCGCAAGGCTACCTGAAACGGCTGCAAACCTCATGTACACGGCTAATGTCTATAGCAATAAGGCCACAGGCAAAAAGACCGAAGCAAAGGCGATTATGGACGTGGTAGACGAATGTATGCACAAACTCGGTTTTCGGCGCACGATGCGCTCACAGCTCCCGAACGTAGACCGTACCATTTATCGGGTTACGGCTCGTTATACACAGATTTTCCAAACATTTTAACAGGAGGCAATAGGCATGAATGAGATCATTACTGTTGGCGCAAGAGTCAAATATGCGTTCGAGACTACTCCGGGCGTAAGACCTACGAGCGGCTATGTAACACTTGATAATGTTACCGAAGCACCCGAAATCGCTCTTTCGCTCGAAACCATTGATGTTTCAAATATTACTGATAAGATTACCCGCTATGTTGAGGGTAGGCAGGACCCCGGCGGCGAAAAGCAGTTCACCATTAACCACTCTGACGCAGGTATCACTGAGTGGAACACCCTTGTTGCCCTGGCTGAGACAAAGAAGGCCAGCGGACTTCGTTGTTGGTGGGAGTACAGATACCCCAACAGCGCCAATTCATTCTTCTTCTGCGGCACACCGAAGCAGATCGGCAACAGCGGTATCACAGGAAACAGCGCATCGACCATCACCGGCAGCGTTGTATTCGAGGAGCTTGGCGGATGGCAGCCCCACTCCGCAGAGATTACTCCTTCGGCTACTTCAACGAGTGTTACGGCGGGTTCAACGGGTTCCGTTACCCTTACCAACAGCGTAGGCAACGTAAAGATTACCGCTAGTAATCCTGCTGTTGCTACGGCTACCGAAAGCTCAGGCACCGTAACTATCACGGGCGTAAAGGCCGGCACTTCGATACTCACTATCGAGGACGGAAATCATGACGCTTGCAAGGTAGTTGTCGAAGTAACGGCGGCGTAAATAACGTGAGATAGAAACAGAGGACAGAGGTTCGCCACCTTTTCGAGCGTCCATGTGCGCCGATTACTCTGTTTTTATAAATAATTCAACCTACATGGAGGATATGATTATGGCAGAGAAAAAGACAGTAAACAAAGATGGTTCAAGGAACGTCAAGCCTATCCGATTACATGACAGCGTGACGGGCGATATCTACGTCTTGGAATTTAACCGAGAGACGGTTAAGTATGCCGAAGATAGAGGGTTTAGGGTAAATGCTCTTGATGAAGGCGCGATCGTCTCGGCAACGGAAGAACTGTTCTGGTACGCATTTAAGATGCACCATCCGAATATCAGCAGAGCCGAAACGGACAAGATCCTGTACGACAAGCTGAAAGGACTGCCGAAGGGCATGATGGAAAGGCTTGTGGACTTGTATCTCGAACCCGTATATACACTTGGACAGAGCGAGGAAGATGCAAAAAACGCGACAATGACAGCGGAGTTTTAATCGAAGAAACAGATACTCCGTTGTCATATACGGATATTTTTATGCAAGTTCTCCCGTACTATTTGGCAATCGGTATGCCGTATGAGCTTTTT
>Ga0247609_10005467_pt1 | contig 12470 bp, 10 predicted proteins | sample 172DNAGHGlowgp2_FD_193487 | JGI IMG/M metagenome (GOLD analysis project Ga0247609, IMG submission 193487) | Sheep rumen microbial communities from Palmerston North, Manawatu-Wanganui, New Zealand - 1728 DNA GHGlow gp2 | ecosystem: Host-associated > Mammals > Digestive system > Stomach > Rumen ... | reverse complement strand
TATATTTCTGCGCCATAGTGGAAAAACGCCAAATGAAATGCGAATCCGCATGATAACGCCAGGCGGCTCGACTGAATATTTTGTTCCCGTTGTTAAGGTGCAAAAGTACAATCTGGAAGAAATATTCCGTAAAAGACTGTTGTTTTTTATCCCGTTTTATATTTTCAGCCACGAAAAATATTTTCCGGAATATGAGCATAGCGAAATAAAGCTCCAAAAGTTGTGTGAGGAATACAGTTATATCCGGACAAAACTTGACGATTTGCAGAAAGCGGGAGAAGTCAGCGAATTAACAAAAAGTGCGGTCTGCGTGACGACTAATCATGTACTGGCGTTGATAGCGCAAAAATATCACAGAGTTGAAAAAGGAGTTGAAAACGTAATGCGCGGAAAAATCTTGGATTATGAGGCGAAAACAATTCGGAACAAAGCTATCGCTGAAGGCAGAGCAGAAGGTATCGCGGAAATGAAAGCGCAAATCGAAGAACGGGCTAAAGATATGCTCCGCGACAAAATGACCTTATCGCTGGTGGAAAAGTACACGCATCTGCCAAAGCCGCGTATCGAAGAATTGGCTCGCAGCTTAGGACTACTTTAACGCAAAGGAATTGGAAAACACATTATGCGCGGAAAAATCTTGGATTATGAGGCGAAAACAATTCGGAACAAAGCTATCGCTGAAGGCAGAGCAGAAGGTATCGCGGAAACTATGGCAAAAGTTAAGGCTGAAACCGAAGAACGAGCCAAAGATATGCTCCGCGACAAAATGACCTTATCGCTGGTGGAAAAGTACACGCATCTGCCAATGCCGCGTATCGAAGAGTTGGCTCGCGGCTTAGGACTACTTTAACGCAAAGGAATTGGAAAACACATTATGCGGGGAAAAATAATTGAGTATGAGGCGAAAACAATTCGGAACAAAGGCAGAGCAGAAGGTATCGCGGAAATGAAAGCGCAAATCGAAGAACGAGCCAAAGATATGCTCCGCGACAAAATGACCTTATCGCTGGTGGAAAAATACACGCATCTGCCAATGCCGCGAATCGAGGAATTAGCTCGCGGTTTAGGGTTACTTTAACTGCAAATATTCATTATACTGCTTAAACTTTTGCGAACACGACTTTTTAAGGAATGACATGTGATGAAAAAGTATTTTATAGCAGGATTAGTGTTTTTGTTAATTTTGTCCGTTGGACTTATATTTTATGGTGTTTGGCTTAACAATCAAGGCGAAGTTCAGATAACGCAGAGAATGTCCGAAAGAAAATTAGATTTGCCCGGCGTTAAAGTAAAACGTCGTGAGCTTCATCCAAAAATTATGCTAAGTGATGTAAATCTTTATTCCGACAATATGGTTGATGCCGTAACATTGATAAACGGGCGAATTACAGAAATTTTTGCTCCAAAGAATAGTCGAGTTAGACAAGGCGACGTTATCTTTGTCGTTGAAAATGAAGACATAGGCTTGGAGCTGAAAGAGGCAGATGCGAATATTCTGGAAGCAACCTCGCAACTAAAACAAGCAGAAAATGTTTATGAGCGGCAAAAGCGTTTGCTGGAAAGAAAAGCAACATCGGCTGCAAAGCTTGACGAAGCGGAAACATCTTACAAAGCGGCGCAAGCTCGCATAGAAATGTATAAGGCTAAACGCGATAAATTGCTCATGCAAAAAGAACGTCAAGAAGTAATCGCGCCCATTGACGGAAAAATTTTGGTGGTGTATCGTCAGAAAGGTTCCTACGTAAATTCTGGAATGTCTTTGGCGTTAATAGGAGATTTTTCAACGCTTTATTTTTCGACGCCGATAGATGATAAAAATGCGAGGTATCTTGGAATTGGCGAACAAGCAGAGTTGATTTTTGACGAAAATGATTTCCAAAAAGTTTACAGCACAGACTACGTAGCGGGTAATAAGGGCAACGAGCAGACTTTTACGGCAACGGTCGAGGAAATAACGCCGCCTTTAGGAGAGCCTGCAGCTATTCGCAATGTAATTTGGTCAGTAGATAATGCTTCGAGACTTTTAGAGTCTCAAATTTACGGCGCAGTAAGTCTTCAATCGCACTCGTCATATCAATGTTTGACAGTTCCGCTTGACGCGATTATAGATACTGATGAGCCGACAGTATTTGTCTTGACGGCGCAAGAAACTATTGAGCGAAGAAAAATTAGAACCGGTGCTAATGACGGAATATACATTGAAGTTTTAGAAGGATTAAAAGCTGGAGAAATTGTAGTAAATCACACTGAAGCGAGTTTATCGGACGGGACGCCGGTTAATGTCACTCTTGAAGATGAAAAAGCAGGTGACGTGCCATGAGCTCAGAAAAAAAGAGCGGGCAAAATATTTTTAACAGTGCCGCCTTAGAAAAGTTGAATTCGCCCGAAAACTTAGATACCATGGTTAAAGTAACGGAGCCGATAAGCTGGATGGGCTTAATTGTTGCGTGTGTCCTTTCTTTAGCGGTCGTGCTTTGGTCAATTTTCGGGTCGTTCACTGAAAAAGCAGACGGCGCAGGACTTATACTCGACTCGGCAGGCGTAGTAAATATTTCTCATGCGCAATCGGGCAAATTGCATACGCTAATGGTTAAAACGGGCGATTATGTTTACAAAGGGAAATTGATTGCTCGAATAGAGCAACCCGCGCAAACGGCTGATACTCAAATGACGCGCTACAATATAGACTTGGCAACTAACGACCGTGACGCCGCGCAGAGCGTCCACCAATACAACGCCAAACGCCAGCAAGAGATTACGCAAAAAAATATTTACAGCAGTTACGAGGGAATAGTTGATGAAGTCATGGTGCAGGAAGGCAATATAATTTCTGCGGGCAGTCCAATTTGTTCCGTGAGAATTACGCAAAATCGCGACGAATTGAGCGGCGTTTTTTATATTTCTGTAGACAATGGCAAGCGCGTCGAACCGAATATGACGGTTCAGCTCGCGCCAAATGGCGTTGACACGTCGCAGACAGGCAGTCTGATTGGCATTGTAAGGAGCATTTCGCAATATCCGTTGTCGTCAGAAGGCGTTGTTAAAAGCGTGGGCAATTCGCAACTGGCGCAACATATATTGAGCAAAGCGGGCGGCGCGGTAATGGAAATACATTTCGATTTAGTTAAGGATAAAGATTCGGAGTCGGGTTATCTGTGGACTTCGGTAGTTGGCAAACATAAGCCGATAACGCCCGGCAGTTATTGCACGGGATATATCATAATCGACCGCCAGCCGCCCATTGAAAAGGTTTTTTATAAAATTAGCCAATTACTCAGGAGCAGATGAAATGAAAGTGCTTGAAACGCTTAAAAAATTTTTTGACACCGGCTCACGAGTGAAAGTTCCGACCGTCTTACAAATGGAGTCGGTAGAGTGCGGCGCGGCGTCCTTAGCAATGATTTTAGCTTATTACGGAAAGTGGATACCGCTAGAAAAATTGCGGCAGGAATGCGGCGTCACTCGTGACGGTTCTAACGCCGAAAATATTTTAAAAGCCGCTGAAAATTTCGGTTGCGTAGCAAAAGGCTTTGCCGGTCGTCCGGTTGCACTGCGCAGAAAAGCCAAAAATAATTTCCCGCTGATTTTGTTTTGGGAATTTAATCATTTCGTTGTACTCGAAGGGATAAAGGGCGATATTGTTTATTTGAATGACCCGGCAATGGGGCGGCGTAATTTGCTTTGGAAAGATTTTCTGCCGTCCTACACGGGCGTTTATCTCCAAATCCGACCGGGCGAAAATTTTCGCAAGGAAGGACATCGCTATAACATTTTTAAAACGCTTGCTGATAAACTCATGGAGGATAAAGCGGCAGTTCTATTCGTCCTGATACTCGGTCTTTGCATGATTATTCCAGGACTTGCCGTCCCCGTCTTCAATCAAATTTTTATTGACGATATTTTAACGATGAAGCGACCCGATTGGATAAAAACTTTACTCGTCACAATGGCGGGAACTGTAATTTTCACGGGCTTTTTAAATTGGTTGCGAGCGTCGATTTTGACTGTTTGGCAAAAAAAATTGACGCTGGTCGACTCGTCAAAATTCTTTTGGCACATTATACGCTTGCCGCTAACTTTTTTTCAGCAAAGATACGCCGCCGACGTTGCCTCACGTATCCAATACAATGAAGCAAATGCTGAAGTAATCTCTAATCAAGCCGCAACTGCCGTATTGGATTTTTTTATTGCGCTTTTTTATTTGGCTTTGCTGTTCCAATACAGCGTGGAGCTGACTTTCATTGGCGTTTCCATAAGTTTTATAAATCTTGTGCTGGTAATTTACATGCGGCGTCGGCTCGTCGATTTAAATATGAAAGTTCAGCAGGACGCAGGCAGGGAATACGGCGTTTTGATGAGCGGGCTGATGATGATTGAGAGCATAAAAGGTTCCGGCAATGAGGGCGAATTTTTTTCAAAGTGGGCTGGCTACAAAGCAAAAGTAATAAACGGTATGCAAGAAATACAGCTTTGGACGTTGAAAGTAAAACTTTTGCCAAGCCTTTTCGCCGGCGTCAACGGCGCGTTAATCATGGCGATTGGCGGCTTTTCGATAATGGAAGGCGTAATGACTGCTGGCATATATATGGCGTTTCAAAATTTGCTCGCTAGATTTCAAGAGCCGTTCAACAAACTGCTGATGTTGGGCAATACACTTCAGACGATTGAAATGCAAATGCAACGCCTTGACGACGTGCGCAAATACGAAATTGACCGCTTGAACTATTCTGAAGAAAATCAAATAAAAGATTGCCCGCGTGAAAGGCTTTCGGGCGAATTGGAATTGAAAAATATTTCGTTCGGCTACAGTCCGCTTGACCCGCCGCTTTTAGAAAATTTCAATCTGCACATTGAGCCGGGACGCTGGGCGGCAGTAGTCGGATTGTCTGGCTCTGGCAAATCTACGCTCGCCAAAATCGTCGCAGGACTTTATCAAGAATGGTCAGGCGAAATTCTCTTTGACGGGATAAATCGTCGCGACCTTCCGCGCCATATCATCGTAAATTCTCTGTCGACCGTTGACCAAGATGTTTTTCTGCTAACTGGCTCCGTGCAAGAAAATATTTCCTTGTTTGACGGCACGATTCCAAAAAGCGAAATTGTGCAGGCAGCGAAGGACGCTTGCATTCACGACGACATTATCCGACTTAACGGCGGCTATGATTCACAAGTCACGGAAGGCGGAGCAAATTTTTCGGGCGGGCAACGTCAACGCTTAGAAATTGCGCGGGCATTGGCAATCAATCCGTCGCTGTTGATTCTCGACGAGGCGACCAGCGCACTTGACCCAATGACAGAACAGCGCGTTTTGGATAATATAAGGCATCGGGGCTGTTCGTGCTTAATCATAGCGCACAGACTTTCCACCATTCGTGACGCTGACGAGATAATTGTTTTGGAGCGTGGAAAAGTTGTTGAGCGCGGCACGCATAAAGAAATGATTCAACATGACGGGGCATATCGCCGCCTGATTGAAGAGAGAAACACGCAGGAAAATGTTGACTAAAGGAAGTGAGAGCCTTTGAAACTCGTTGCAAGCGAACGTTATTGTTTGCCGGAAGAAAATTCTTTTGTCGAAATTAAAGCGGGCAAGGTCGAAGTTTATGCCGTCACGCACGAAAAGGAAAATTTCCGCCAAATGTACTTAATGGAACTGAATGCGGGCGCGGCGGCTTTTCCTTCCTTTGATGACTTTGAGAAAATAAAAATCGAAGTGCACGCCATGACAGATTCCGAATTGAAAACAATTTCGGCAAATGAGATTGCTCCGGCTGAACTTGCTAAGCTTATGCGTTTGTGGTTTAAAAATTTAATAGCGTTGCATTGGCTCAGACTTTTGGCGGATAAAGGCGACGACACATTAGCTACTTGGCTTGACGGCTCGGTAATTGGCGACGACTTAGACAATCAATCGCTGTGGGAAACTTTCATTGATAACGAAAGTATTTTTTCAATGATGTTGGGCGTGCGCTTTCAAGCCGAAGATGTTAAAGTTGCTAATCGAATTACTCGCCGCTTAAAACAAAAAAATCGTCTTGTAGAAAATACGCTGTCGATTTTATTGGGCAAAGATACCGTGCCCGCCGAAGAAGGTAGCTCCGGAAATGACAAATTTGAAGAAGTCGCCTTCGCAATTCGTTGCGCAGTCAAAGCTTTGCATATGCCGAGCCGGTCAGCTAATCTTGCGCCGGAAATGGTAAGGAAACTCGACAAGTTCGGCATAATGTATCGTCTCGCGCAAAAATCCGGAATGGGATTGCGGCGCATAAAGTTGGAGGATAATTGGTATCGCGGCGACAGCGGCGTTATTTTGGTTTTTTGCAATGTCGATGACAAAACAAAAGAACTGGGCGTTTGTTTGCCGCAGACGGAAAATCGCTATCGGTTGATTACTCGTTCAAATCCCGACGGCATTGACGTTACAGAAAAAATTGCGGTGGCTCTCGACAAAGAAGGTTTCGCCTGTTATGCGGGACTGCCGCCCGAAAAAATCAGCTTGAAAGATTTGCTGAAGTTTGCCTTCAATCAAACTTGGTCGACGGATTGGCGCACAATTTTAATCGCAAGTTTTGTTATGGGATTTATCCCGATTATCACGCCGATTGTCACTGAAACAATTTTCGCCGACCTTATACCAATTCTTGACAGACGAGGCTTAGCAACAGTCGCGCAAGTCGCAATGGTTGCCGGCTTTACTTCTGCCGCGTTAAATGTCGTGCGTTCCGTAGCACTTTTGCGATTCTCCATTCATGTTGATATGGCTTTGGAATCAGCAATGTTAGCGCGAGTGCTTGCCTTGCCGACAAAATTTTTCCGTCAATTCACGTCTGGAAATTTGGCGGCGCGTATGCAAGGGCTTAGCAAAATTCAAACTTTTTTGGCGGGAGAAACAGTCGGCATTATTTTTAACTTTGTCTTTGGCTTTTGGAGCTTAGGCTTGATGTGTTACTACAGCGTAAAATTGACGGGCGCGGCTCTGCTTATCTGGATTATTTATTCGCTGATTTCCTTTTTCATTTTGAACAGGCTGACTAATTTTAATCGCAAACAAACTACGGCGTATAACGAAACTGCGGGCATTTTGCAACAAATTTTCACGGGCTTAACCAAATTTCGCGTGAAAGGCGCGGAAGAAGACGCTTACAATTTGTGGGGGCAAAAATTCGGCGAGGAATGGAAATGGAATTACGCCGTTCGTTGGCAAAAAAATTACACGACGATTTTATCAGCCATGCAACCAATTTTGCTGTCGATGATTCTTTACTACGTCGCCTTCAAAGAAATTGCTGAGGCGGCGGCAACGGGGGCAACTTCTACAGACGCAGTTGCAGATTTAATGGGCACGGGATTGACTTCCGCAACGTTTATAGCATTTCAATCGGCGTATTCGGCTTTCAATGTCGCGCTTATCGGAATTTTTCCTGCCATTCAAGAATTCGTCGCGATTCGCCCGCTATTAGAAAATTTGCAACCGATATTGGACGCCGAGCCGGAAAGTTTGCCTGATAAACCGGAAGCCGATTTACTTTCCGGCGCGATTGAAGTTGAAGGGCTGACTTTCTCTTATGGTGAAAATTTACCCAACGTTCTTAAAGATGTTAGTTTCAGAATCAAGGCTGGCGAAAGTGTTGCCTTAGTCGGCAGTTCGGGCTGTGGTAAAACAACTTTGATGAGATTGTTATTGGGCTTTGAGCAACCCAAAAGCGGCGCGATTTATTACGACGGTTATGATTTGTCCGAGATTTCGGCGGCGTCCGTGCGTGCGCAAATGGGCGTTGTTTTGCAAGGCGGGCAGTTAATGACTGGCAACATTTTTTATAACATTGTCGGCATGAGTAATTTGACGCTCGACGACGCATGGGCGGCGGCTAAAGCGGCGGGCATTGATGAAGATATTCGCCAAATGCCAATGGGTATGAATACAATTATTTCCGAAGGCTCAAGCAACATTTCGGGCGGACAACGCCAACGCATTTTGATTGCTCGTGCGCTTGCCGCCAAACCCGCCATTATAATTTTGGACGAGGCAACGAGCGCACTCGATAACCGCACGCAAGCCATTGTTACTGAAAGTCTTGACCGGCTCAACGCCACGCGAATAATCGTAGCGCACAGACTTTCCACCATTCGCAACGTTGATAAAATTTTTGTCCTTGACGGCGGGCGCATTGTCGAAAGAGGAACTTTTGATGAACTCGTTGCTAAGGGCGGCATGTTTGCAGGTTTCGTTAAACGCCAAATTGTATGAAAATTTGCAGATATTCTTGCAAGCCATAAATTCATGTTATATAATGCGGAAAAGCTTTAAGGAGGAATTGTTATGGGAAAATTGACCGACGAACAGAAAGCTAATCTCTCGGAAGAAGTAATCACGAAGGCTATGCAGTGCGAGACGCCCGAACAGCTTATCGAACTTGCCAAAAGCGAAGGCATTGAGCTGACTTTGGACGAGGCGGAGGCTTATCTTGCTGAAATGGATGACTTGGAACTCGACAGCCAACAACTTAAAGCGGTTGCCGGCGGCTACTGTCCAGAGGTAGCGTGCCTTGGAAAATGCATTGGAAAATCCAAAAGCTAATCTTTCCGAAATGGAAGTTAAGGAGTGATTGTTATGGCATTGACCGACGAACAGAAAGCTAACCTCTCTGAAGAGTTAATTGCGAAAGCTATGCAGTGCGAAACGCCTGAACAGCTTATCGAACTTGCCAAAAGCGAAGGCATTGAGCTGACGAAGGAAGAAGCAGAGGCTTACCTTGCCGAAATGGACGACGTGGAGCTTGACCGCGAACAACTTAAAGCGGTAGCAGGCGGCTACTGCGCGGGCGATTGCGGTTGCCATTCGGAGGATTGCGGCTGTTACGAAGATTTGGGACAAGGTTGAATAAGGAAAAAGTTAATTATGAAACCTGTTGATATTTTTGACATTATATGTTCGCACGCGGCGCGACACGGGCGCGACGAAAAACTTTTCGGGAAAAATTTTCCTTTGGCGCGTGAGGCAATCGCTCACTCTTTAGCCGGAACTCCTTTTTCCGAAATTTGGTTTGAAGTCCCGCTTTTGGGTGCGCCGCGTTTTGATTTGCACGTAGTCCTTTCCAACGAGACAATTAAAGCGCGAAAAACTTTGCCCGCCGATTTAGTTGACGGCGACTTCAACGCGGTGTTTGAATTGTACGAGGGTAAGGAAAAGTATGGTGGCTACGGCTACGCGATTGCCTTCGACATAAGCGAGGGGAAAACTAAAAGTCATGCTCTGCACTTGCTGGATACTGCGCCTTTCTACGACGTTGAAAAATTTTTTGAGGCGGTCGGCAGTCGCAAGGCGGCAGAACATTTTCTTAATTTTGTTGAACGTATGCCTAAAGGGTGGCACGTTTGGTACTATGGCTTGCTGACTTCCCGCGCCGATAAACCGTTGCGCATAGATATTTACACAAGCAGAGCCGTTAAGGAAGCTTATGCAAAAGATATATCGCTTTTCGCTCGTCATCTTAAGGACGTAGGCTTTTCGGCAGTCTCCGATACTTTTTTGGCGCGAACAAAAGAACTTGCCGCAATGCCCTTTGTAATGGAGTTGCAATTTGACGTATTGCCGGACGGCTCCACAAGCTCGACAATCGGCACGTCTTGTTCTTTCGGCAAATTTCCAAAGGAACGGCAAGAAATTCCTGCGGGCGATATTGCCGAACACATGGAAAACGCGCAGGTTATAAATTGCAATATTTCTGCCGCCGAACTCAAAAAAGATTTTTCGCAAGGAGAAGTTGCCGCGCTCATGGAAAAAATTCAAAGTTGGGGACTTGCTGACGAACGTTGGCACCTGTTGCCGGAAGCGGCATTCATAAAAAAACTTTCACTCGGCGCGGTATCCCTTGAAATTGTCAATAGACCTCGAGCCTTAAAATTGCGTTATAAAGAGGGCAAGCCCTTCGACGCCAAAGTATATTTTCTAGCAACAGGAGTACAAGAATGAGATTAAGCACTTATGAAATAATCCTGCCGCTTTTGGACAAGGACAGGAAAGAAATTGCAGATTATCGGTTGATGGTGAACGGGCTTTACGGCGCGTTTGACATCGTAGCAAAGGAAGATTGCGAAAAAATTTCTGCGGGAAAATTTTCTGAACTGTCGCTTGCGATTTTGGAACGAATGCTTCTTAGAGGGCACCTCACGCGCAAAAGCGAAGCAGAAGAAATTGCCGATATGAAATTGCTTGCCCGTATGCACAAAAAAGTTTACAGCGGTTATAGTATCGGACTAATTATCATGTCGACCTACGATTGCAATTTCCGTTGTCCGTATTGTTTTGAGCAACACCGCTTGAACAAGGGAAAAGATTGGCTTTCTCAAACAATTTCAGATGAAATGATTGAGGCTGTCTTCTCCGCGCTGAAAAATTATAAAGATAGAGGCTTTGACGTTGACCAATGCACTTTTTATGGCGGCGAACCTTTGTTAGAAAAAAATCTTCCCGTCGTGCGCAAAATCGCTGAACATTGTCGCGAACTTAATCTGAATATGAGCGCGATAACCAACGGCTATGACCTTGAGGCTTATCGCGAATTTTTTGAGGAATTTAAATTCGATATGTTGCAAATATCGGTTGACGGCGTGGGCTCCGTCAACGACCGGCGCAGAGTTCATAAAGACGGCGTCGGCACTTACGAAAAGATTTTGGCAAATGTCGAGCTTGCTTTGGAGCTGGGCATAAGAGTTTCTCTGCGCGTGAACGTCGGAACGGAAAATATTCACGGCATGAAAGATTTAATTGACGATTTAAAAGCGCGTGGCTTTATCGATAAGGAAAAAGAACGTGCCGCCGAAGAAAAATCTTTGAGAGAAACCGACCCTAAGGCAAAAACTAAGCGCGGCAAATTTTCTTATTACTTCAAAGCAATAACCAATGATTTTAAGCACGAAAAAGCCACTATTCGTGAAAAAGATATACTTGACGAGCTGATAAAATGCGGATTTAACACTGAAGAAGCTTTCGACCGTGAATCTCAATATTCAGTCGCTGGCAACTTAAGAACTCTCTTCAAAAAGAAAAATTTCGGCGACTTTGCTCCGACGTATTGCGGCTCGGAACGCAGTATGATAGTTGTTGACCCTTTCGGAAAGCTTTTTTCTTGTTGGGATTTTGTCGGCAAAGATGATAAAGCTGTCGGATTCACCAATATAAAGACGGGACGTTTCCTTTGGGGGTTCGACAAGGCAAAATGGAAAACGCGCACCGTTGATATTATGGAAAAGTGCAAAACTTGTCCTTATTGCTTTATTTGTCGCGGCGGTTGCGCATCTCGTGCCGATTACAATACCGGCAACTGTTTCCGCGAAGATTGCGGCGAAAGTAAGGAAATTTTTAACCTTGTTGCCTCCTTGCTCGCCGGTGCTCATTGGCAAAAACATCACGAGGAAGAATTATCGCTATCTTTGGCAGGTCCGCTGTCGCGCCTTACTGAAAAGGAACGCGAAATTATCATGACGGCTAAAAGTCAGAAAGAAATTTTCGAGCTTGCCAAGACTACAGGGCTTATGCCGGAAAATGTTCAGGAGAATTCATAATGGAGAAGCCAAAATTACCCGTCAAAGACTTTTTAGCGCATCTTCGCCGCCAAGCCGTATCGGAAATTATTTCGGACGAGTGTTTGGCGGCTTTTTCTAATGTCGAGGCGCAATTCGGCAAAGAATTTTCGCGCGTGAGCGGCTTTGAAATCAGGCTCGGCAATCCTGCGCGCTACGTCGACTACATATTGACTGCTGAGGAAAAAAATATCCCGTTTGTAGATTTTATTTGGGTTGAAATTGATTACGAACAATTTGCGGCTGATAAAAAAATCGAGCCGTGTTTTTTTGTCGACGTCACCCCGAAAAATGGTGATTATAGCGAATTTTGGGATAAAGTCTTGCCAATATTCATGGGCGAACAAAGAGCGCGTAAACTTCGGGCACCTCTGGATAATTTAATTGCAAATTTGCCTGAAGGCTCGAATATAAAACACGTAGGCACGATGACAGGTCGCGGCGAATTAAATTTCATGCGCCTCGCCGTATCACTTCGCAAATGGGAAGATATTTGCCCTGCGTTGGAAAAATTTGGTTGGAAAGGCGACATCAAAGCTTTATGGGCGGCGATTGAACCTTGGCACGAAAATTTTGGCGTAGCTCTCACTTTCGATTTGAGCGAAAAAGGCGTTCATGACAAAATGGGCTTTGAATTATTTCCGCGCTGGCGTCATCAGCTACTTGTCGATAGATTTATTGCGCGGTTGGAGCGTTCTGGCTTGTGTTTGAAGTCGAAAGGCGACGCGCTCCGGCGTTGGATAAGAATTCTGCCCGATGCCGACCCGTTTATCCAGACCGATATTCATTATTTTAAGCTGAATTATCTGGACGGGAAAATTATCGAGGCGAAAGCGTACATTGAGCAGACGCCGCACCTTATACACCATTATTTTTCCAATTATTAT
>Ga0247609_10005466_pt1 | contig 12472 bp, 20 predicted proteins | sample 172DNAGHGlowgp2_FD_193487 | JGI IMG/M metagenome (GOLD analysis project Ga0247609, IMG submission 193487) | Sheep rumen microbial communities from Palmerston North, Manawatu-Wanganui, New Zealand - 1728 DNA GHGlow gp2 | ecosystem: Host-associated > Mammals > Digestive system > Stomach > Rumen ... | reverse complement strand
TGTTCTCCTGGTAGTTGATTTTGTATGCGGGATAATTGGCGGATGGATCGGAACCAAGGTTTTAAGGAAACATTTTGAAAAGGCAGGGATAGCCTGATCATGGAATACAAACTTGACAGAAATGTCCACTCCCTGTTAGATCCGCGGACGAAGCTGCTCCTGCTTTTTACAAGTTCCGTGTTTGTCATAGGTAATGCAGGCGAAACCTGGATGTATGTGTTTTACTGGATACTGGTATATCTTCCCGTCCTGCTGCTATTTGCAGAAAAAGAGTGGAAGTCCGGACTTATTGCGATTGCGATCTATGTAGGGAGTTACTATGCCCAGCTGGCTTTAAGACACGATCTTACCGCACTGGAATCGGCTTTGGCTCTGATGCTGTATATAATCACAAAGATACTACCGACAATCATACTTGCGAGATATATCGTGAAGACGACCAAGGTTTCGGAGTTCCTGACAGCTATGAATCGAATGCATGTCACGGATAAACTTACCATTCCGATAAGTGTGATCTTCAGATTCTTTCCCACTGTGATTGAAGAATCGAGGGCTATAAATGATGCCATGCGTATGCGCGGGATCGAGATGGGAGCAAACAAGGCAAGCGAAGCGATAGAGTACAGGATGGTTCCGCTGATAGCATCCTGCTCGATCATAGGCGAAGAGTTGTCTGCCGCAGCCATGACAAGAGGGCTGGATGTCGGAAAAAAGAGAAGCTGTATATGGAAGATCAGATTCAGAGTTTTGGATCTGATCATTATCGCACTATGTCTGATATGTTTTATCTGGTGGGGAATCGGAAGGTTTTTTACATGATTTGTTTTGATAATGTCTCTTTTCAATATACTAAAGACCGGGAAAGTCTTAAGGGGCTCAACCTTACCATAAATGAGGGCGATGTCGTACTTGTCTGCGGTCCGTCCGGTTGTGGAAAATCAACACTTGTAAGGTGTGTTAACGGATTGATTCCGCATTTTTATGAAGGGACAATGACTGGAAGCGTAACCGTGAACGGGATCGATGTATCGCAGACTACCTTAAGAAAGATATCACGTCATGTGGGAACGGTTTTTCAAAATCCGCGGAGTCAGTTTTTTAATGTTGACACTACAAGTGAACTGGCATTTGGATGTGAGAACTTCGGACTTGATCCGGATGAGATCGAGCGGAGGATCAATCGGGTTGTAAATGTTCATGGGCTTGCCCCACTGATGGACAGAAGCATTTTTAAGCTTTCCGGCGGCGAAAAGCAGAAGATTGCATGTGCAAGCATTGCAGTGGAACCTCTCGATGTGATCATACTGGATGAGCCCTCGGCGAATCTTGACTATAAGGGGATCTGTGAGCTGCAGAAAATGATTGCGGCATGGAGGGATGAACATAAGACAATTCTTATAACCGAACACAGGATAGCATATCTTTTCCCATATATATCAAGAGCACTTCTGATGAGTGAGGGAGAGATCGTTAAAGAATACTCTGCAAATGAGATTAAAGCATTTTCGGAGACTGATCTTCATAAACTGGGACTCAGAGCCGAAAACATGCAGGATCCGGCGGATGTGATCTTGGATAATATGGAAAATCAAGATACGGCAAAGAAACTGATCCTGTCTCGCATGACGTTTTCATACAGGGGAGAAGAGCCTGTATTTGATATTCCCAATATGGAAATCCCCGCAGGAGAAATAGTTGCAATAGTAGGGGAAAATGGTGCGGGAAAGTCAACCTTTCTAAGATGCCTGTGTGGCATGGAGCGCTCATGTAAAGCTATACTTAATGTTGACGGTGAGGCTTGGAAGAACAAAAAGAGGCGGCAAGGCATTTATATGGTCATGCAAGATGTTAATCATCAGCTTTTTACGGACAGCGTGCTTGAAGAAGTTATGATATCCCAGAAATCAGAGGATAAGGAAGAGGCTCTTAAGATACTTGAATCACTGGATCTGGCGGAATATGCAGATAAACATCCTTTGGCTTTATCCGGAGGTCAGAAACAAAGGGTTGCTGTTGCATCTGCGGTTGCTTCGGGGAGGGATATAATCTTGTTTGACGAGCCTACCAGCGGACTTGACTACTTTCATATGATACAGGTATCCGAAATATTAAAAAGTCTTCAGAAAACGGGTAAGACTGTAATAATCGTCACTCACGATGTCGAACTGATAAAAAACGCATGTACCAGTGTGATCCGGTTTGATCCGAGCGGCTCATGAACGGGAGGTCTTTTATATTATTTGTTTTCTTTAAGTTTATCAATCATTTTCTGATAAAGATTATGTTTCATGCCAGGAAATGCAGTAAGCAAGCGGCGTGTTCCAAAAAGCTTGCTGTACATAAACTCTTTCTTCAGGTGTTCAAAACGTTCTTCAAGCTCCTGTCGGCGTTTCTGAGAGTCTTCCTTGCTGTTCTTTATAGCACTAAGCAATTCTTCTTTGTTTTCGTTCAGATTCTCGTGTAGTTGCTCTTGCTTTTTAGCTGCTGCTTCATACCCCTTCTCAAACATATCCATTGTTTTTATAGTTCCGGAACCTATTAATTCCGACATTTCATCGCTGATTTTAAGAATGGATTTCTGGATATCCTCCATTCTTTCGAGCTGTTTATTCATTTTGAGAACTGTAAGAACAGTGATTACAATGTCAGCAATGAAAACCAGGTATATAATTACAAGGAAAAGAATACCCAGTATGTGGGGAATTATATCAACTATATTTTCTATTCCCGGCTGTATTACTCTTAAGACAAATGCAATTGCTAACCCCCAGATTATACTGAATTCCAGACATATGTATCCGTTGATGTTAAACTTTCTATCGCTGTAATCCCACCATCTTGCGTGAAAGAGTTTATCTAGAATAAAGCCTGCAAGAAATTCTATTAAAGAAGCAAATACTATACCTATAGCAAATAGGATCATCGGATGAGATGTATCAACGGATGTTTTGATCCCGAGAATACTACCTACAAGAAAAAGCACGATAAGTACCATAAGAACACCAGAGCCATATACCGGACATATGGGTCCATTCAAAAAGCCTCTATTAACGATTTTTCCCTGAGTAACGGCGTGAAAGACAACTTCTATCATCCAGCCTATAAGAGAGTATATTATAAAGTACCAGAATATCTGGTACATAGTCATTCCACAAATCATAACGATTCCCCTTGTCCCATTTTTTAAATGCAGTTCTATAGAATGCCACTAATACCATCAAAAATTGATTGACACTTCAATAGTTTTAGAAGGGTAGCGATAACTGATAAAAGAACCATTTTTGAACATACTGTCAAAAGGTATATTTGCATTTATAAGAAGGCTTATAATCTCGGCATTATCCTTTAAAGTAGAAAATAGTTCCAAAAACATACTATACAGATCATTTTTATGCTCGTGATTCTCTAGTATAAGGCACAGCTTATTAGTTACTTCCTGACCAATTTCTTTCAGACACAAAAATATTATAACATCATCTGGTTTAAATACAAGTATTAATGAGGTTAAGTTGTATGCAATCCCCGATCAGTGTTACCATTCACAGTATAGTAAATAAGCAATAAAGCTCACGGATATGGGCTTTATTATTTTGCTACGCAGATATATAATTATTATGTCAGGCTTACAGGGATACACAGCGGCATAATTCTCATCAGCTACTTTTCTATATGCTGCTATTAAATGTACGAAGATGTGGTTTTATTTTTCCAAGTGATAAAAAGGATTCCTCGTTGCCAGGACTCAATATGTATGAACTGAATATCCAAAGCGGTGATAACGAATTGTTATACTACGGGCTAAGCACCGACGAATGAAAAGGAGGCCATTTATGACCGGGAATATTGAGGTATTTATACAGAACAGCATCCGAATCCGCAGCAGAGTGGGGGTTATTTATATTGATCCCTTCCAGATGAAAGAAGAGCCGAAGGATGCTGATTTTGTTTTAATTACGCATGATCATTATGACCACTTTTCGCCGGAGGATATCGGTAAAGTGAGCAAGGCGGATACCATACTCGTTGTACCGGAAAAGATGGCAGCGAAAGCCCGGGAAGTGAGCGGAACGGTAGGTAAGATCGAGACGGTTAAGTCCAGTGTCTACCGTGAAATGGGTGGACTGGAGTTTGAAACCGTGCCGGCATATAACACCCTGAAGCCTTTTCATCCCAAGAGTGCTGAGTGGGTAGGCTATATCTTAAGGATTGACGGGAAGCGTATTTATATTGCAGGTGATACTGATGCCACCAAGGAAGCAAAGGCGGTGAAGTGTGATATCGCCCTTGTGCCCATAGGCGGTACATATACGATGGATGCAAAGAAAGCTGCGGAACTGATCAATACCATAAGGCCGGACGTGGCTATCCCGGTGCATTACGGGCATATCGTCGGAAAGCCAAGCGACGGAGAAGTATTTGCGGAGAATGTAAAGGATCCGATCAAGGTGGAGTTTAAGATAGAGTTTTAAGCGAAATCCTTTATAAGTGCGAGGTGACGGGAACCTGACGATAAAGGCTCTTATGAAGATAAAGCTGGTGAAGAGGTATAAGCCGGATAAGTTCACATTTGATGTAATAAAAGATGAGTATGGGATTTATGCCATAAGAGGACCGAGAGGAATAACAAACAGTTTGAGTGAGGCGTTGAAATGAGACGGGATATAAAAGAGTCAAAAGGAAGACCGTTGTGAAGAAGGAATTTATGGAAAATGCCGCCAGAATGTATAAGGAGTCAGGGTTCACGCTTGAAGAATGCGTGGAAACCTGTGCGAAGCAGTTTCATGTAGGCAAGAAGGCTACAAGGGAGCTGGTTAAGAAAGTATACGAGAAGTGAGGAGGGATCAGATCATGAAGACGCTTGTCGTTTATTATTCACTTGAGGGCAACACAGAGTATGTTGCAGAACGGATCAAGGAGACCATCGGAGCGGATCTGCTGAAGCTTGTACCGAAGAAGGCATATCACGATAAAGGATTTGCCAAGTACTTCTGGGGCGGGAAAAGTGCCGTGATGGCAGAAAAGCCTGAGCTGGAAGCATATGATGTGGATCTGACAGCATATGAGCGTATTATATTTGGTTTTCCGGTATGGGCATCGAATTTTACACCTCCGATCAGAACCTTTGTGGAAGATAACAAAAGTGGTCTGAGCGGTAAGAAGATTGCGGCATTTGCCTGTCAGAGCGGGGCAGGAGCAGAGAAAGCACTTGCAAAGCTGGCTAAAACATTGGGAATAGATGATTTTGAAAAGAAAGCCATTTTTATAGATCCTAAGGCAAAGAAAAGTGATGACATGGATGCTAAGATCGAGGCATTCTGTAAAGCATTATGAAATATAACAACATTACCCGTGCTGTTTTCATTAACCGTCCCAATATGGTTACCGAGTATGTCGGGATTTACAAGGAATTATTTGATAAATCTCCTTGAAGGCGTGGGATAATTATGGTATTATTATCCCATAGTGAAAGGAGGCAGGAATTATGCCACAGATTATGCCGATCAAAGAATTGAAGGATACATCTGCTATTTCTGAACTGTGTCACAAAGCGGAAGAACCGATCTTTATCACAAAGAATGGCTATGGCGATATGGTGCTCATGAGCATGGAACTCTTTGAGGCCAGGCAGAAGAAATGGAGCATGTACAGTGATATAGAGCTTTCTGAACAGCAGATCCGTGAAGGCAAGACCAAAGATGCAAGGAAGGCACTGTCAGATATAAGGGAGAAGTACGGTGTATAATTTGATCATTACTGACAGAGCTGACGAGCTGACCGATGAAAGGGTGTCCTATCTTATCAGGAATCTCAGTAATCCACAGGCTGCGACGCATTTGCTGGACGGGATAACCGGAATATATGACAGGCTGGAAGAGAATCCATATCAGTTTCCGGATTCCAAGGATCCGTATCTGCTAAGACGCGGATATAAAGAAGCATACATACCGGATATGGAATACAAAATTGTATTCCGGATTGATGATAACGATGTGTATGTTGTCGGCTTGTTTCATGACCTTGAGGGATCGATTCGGTTGAAAAACTCAAGACGATATTGAAAAGTAATGGCGCGACCGGTGGAACATTGAAGAGGCGAAACGAGTTCCTGGCGGGAGAGCCGGCTTACATGTCGATTGAAGGGGATTTGCTTTTCTACGATTGTATTTCGCTGGCAAATGATCTTCAGGAATTGACCGACAGTCTGATCCCCCAAAAGTATCAGAAAGGTGCAAAAGACCGGGCTGAGTTGGAAGAACTCAGAAAACAGTTATCAAAACTGAAAGATGAGAAAGAGCAATGCGAGAAGAAGATATCCGAGTAGGAAGAACACATCCGTAACCTTATGTAAGTGGTAAACTATTTTTCATAATTAGGGCATTAGAAGTGGAATTTAACTTTTCACTTCACAGTTTTCGATTAAGTCCCCAATGCTTACACATGGTGGTAATGCTGAAGAACTCTTCTCCGAGATGGTCTACGCATCTTAGCCCGCCATTAGGCTTAACAGGTCTGGTAAGAGCCTCTTCAAGTGATAAATGATAGACGTTGATACGTCTGGAAAAGGTCTCAGGTTTGATATTCCAATGAGTGCACATGGATTTGATACTGCCGAAAACATTGCCCAGATGGTCGCTGCAGGGCTTATCATGTGAAAATGGTTGCATATAATCTCCTTTATTAGTTTAATGTTTGAAACAATACCCCTCATCAGGTCTATATAGTAAAATGATACCAACGATCTGATGAGAGGTAGGTGAATTTTAGGGTTCTGCCCATGTCATTTCTTTTTCAACTTCATAAAATGTTTTTCCATCCCATAAAGGTGCTTCAAGAAAAGCTTTTACACATTCGTTTGAATCTGTAGATGAATGCTCCCATATGTATTCATTGCATTCAGCAGAGTCGGCCTGGAAAACTTCTGTTTCATAATCATAATCAAGTACAAGGTGGTGGAGATTATCTTCCACCCATCCCTGAATAAAATATTTCTTGTTCTTGAAAATGAAATACATCTCTGCTCCATAGTAGAGATTATCTACAAATTCAGATACATTTCCGTTAATCATAATTTTACCCCCTTAAAGTATTTCATGAATTTTTTTCGCATAGCTTTGGGCATCTTTATGGCAGGGGACCTGCCAAAATTTCTATCATATGTATGATAATGGAGTACGGGAACGCCCTTGGGTCCGAGTTTGGGCTCGGGGTGATATGCAAGTTCCAAAATAAGGTAGTGATCCTTGTCATATAATCTCATTTCGTGAAAGGTTCCGTTGGGTTTGAGTTTTATATAAGCACTACTTGAGTGGGCCTCTTCAGGTAAGCCATGCTTTCCGTTTAATCCCGTAAGAACTTTAACATTTTCGATGAAACTGCTTGTTTGATATGTATATGCCACGTTATTTCCGCTGGCAAAGGTTCCACGTCCTCCCATATCAGCGCACCACCTTTCTTGAACTAAGATAATCAATAGACACGATATTACCAGACATCTCCGGAAATGGATTTCCCAGGCAAAGAATTGTGGATGGGGAGAGTTTTTCGAGCATGGCGTTATAGCCGCGCATAAAACCAAGCCGATTCTGTTTGCAGCCAATCATACCAATAGCAACGATACCTTCTTTTTCTACCCCATCGAAGCAGAAATCGAAACTTCTGGAAGTGCCCCAACTGATTGTGGGGACTACAAGTAATCCTTTGCTTTGCCAGTAGGCACCGCACCAACGGTTCATGGCAACACTCTCAAGCTGTCGCCAAAGACTCATCTCAGAATATGTTGAGTAATCCGGAGTCAGCAAAAAGGCATATTGAGAGTATCGCTCAAGGGATCGTTCGGGATGATCATAAATACCTGAGAACCGGTAATCATCTACAAAAAAGTGTACTCCATTTCGTTTGTTGAGATAATTGTCATTGGAACGTGTATCGGAGCAGGCTATCAATCGTACATTCTCAAGTGGGATATCCTGCTTTCGAACAAGAGGGATCTCCCAATGGCCTACTGTTTCGTAGCTATTTCTCATAAAAAGCGGGTTTTCCCGCATTTTGACACTGGTCATAATAATAACCTCCTTTCGTTTCTGCAAATTGTTATGGACATCGATTTATAGTCGTATGTCCGGTTGCATTTTTCTCCGAAAGGTGCTATCATTTAGTTCCTACGTAAAGGACGGCAACGTTCGGAGAAAGCATCGATTTGGTTGCTTAAGCAATCAGTTCGATGTTTTTTCTTTATTCAGTTTTATGGTAAATACTTGCAATATACATCACCTCCTTTATTTTTTGGGGAACATATTATGATTACCATCTTGTTCTGGAATCAAGCCATGAATCGCGTTCACGTTGTCTGGCGTACTCATCCTCATAATCGTAATATGAAAATTCTCTGGGTTTTGGAGCAATAACATTAAGTATTTGCGTGTATTTCATAAGTATGATATCGTCGAATTCCGACTCTTCGCGTGATCGCCATTCGGCCACGGTATTAGCTAGGGTATGTTTCCTTTTTTGGGCAGCATCATCAGATACACAAAATGAGTTCATTATGAAATCGCGAGTTAGAGCCTTATTTCTTTTTTGGCATTCTCGTAGTAGTTGTTCAGGCATTAGAAGTTGAGCAGCAAAGCAGTTAGCTTCCAGCTCCTGAGTATGATATAGCCGATCAGACTCTTTTAGGTTCATCTTGTGGCTGAGTATATAATGCCCGAACTCATGCATGATAGAGAAGCGTACACGGTAATCCGGTTCGTTTTGGTTATAGAATATGATATATGCTCCATCTAATACCTGGATTACAGCGGATTCACTACCAAACATGGGAACATGGATGCCATATTTTTCTTTTGCCTTCTTAAATGAACATAGTTTAATATCTGATTGTTCATAGATAAAGGTTTTGGCTTTAAATGGAAAGCCCGTTATCGATGGAGCAAGAGCGAGTAATTCGTTGGCCTTGGAGTATATTTTTTTGAAATTGACGCATTTATACGCATCTTTATCATATGTCATCGTCATCGTCCTCATCATTGAAGATATCCATAAATACAGCTTTAAGCATACCTTCAGCTTTTTCTAGATCAGCTTCATTCAGCTTTCCGAGATTACGCTGAAGAGAGCTGAGTTTTGCGTTACTGTGAGAGATATTCCCTGTGTTATCATTGCCTAATAAATAGTCGGTTGTTACATCAAAAAACTTGGCAAGATTGATCAAAACATTCATACGTGGAACGGTACCGTTGTTTTCCCACATGTTGACACGACTTTTGGTTACATTCAGCTTGGTGGCTAGTTGATCCATACTTAGTCCGGATTTCTCCCTTAATTCCTTAATACGTGTACTAAAATAATTATTTCCCATCTTCACTCTCTCCTTTCGTACAATATAATTGTACAATACAATAATAAAAATGTCAACGGTAGGAAAATAGTACCTTTTGAGTATTTTTTTCTTGAAATTGATATGATATATTTATAATGGGCAAAGCGAACAGGAAAAACGAATCCTGCGCTGTACCCCATTTTCTTTTGCAAAAGAACAGCGTGATAGATGAGCATCGGATCCTGAGTGTAAAAGCGTATCAGGTGACGGTGTTTTTTTATTGCATTAACGCACGGTTGGCAGAAAGGAGTATGCAATGAAATTAACAAGATATGAACAGGAATAAATCTATGAAGTTTTATCGCCAAAGTATCGCAACGGTATCGCTGAGATATCGCTCAAGGGGCTTTTCGGAAAGCCCCGGACATGATATATTTACAATGGGTAAAGCGAACGGAAAACCAAACCGGAGAGCAAAGTCCAAAGTTCTTTTGCAAAAGAATAATGAATAGATGAGCGTCAGCTTAAGTCTGGAAAAGCAGATTTACACTGGCGCTTTTTTATTCCTCATTTTACACCCGGTGATGGATGACGATCCGGATCCGCAATATCTAAGAAGGGATAGAAGAGATATGTATTATGAGATGTCTTAACCTGGACTATTTTTATAGCACAGAACCGGGGCAGTTTACCTATCTTCGGATACCGAACATGCTTATCGATGATAAACGGTACAAACAGCTGGGGAGTGACGCCAAGCTTCTTTATGGTCTTATGCTGAACCGTATGTGCTTATCACAAAAGAATAACTGGTTTGATGAACAGGGAAGGGTATATATATATTACACGCTGGATGAGGCTCAAGAGAAGCTGGGCAGATCACGTGACAAGGTTGTGAGCGTGCTGAAAGAGCTTTCGGATATTGGGCTGATCGAAAGACGGAGACAGGGGCAGGGAAAGCCTTCGGTGATATATGTAAAGAACTTTGCGGCACTTCCTGAAACGGAGATAAAGAATAAATCGCCGGTTGGAGAAGAGGCAGAAGTTCAGGAAAGCTGTATCAAGAAGTCGGAAGAGCAGACTACAGGAAGTACGCGGAACAGATTCCTTGAAGTAGGTGAATCAGACTCTAGTAATACTGATAAGGATTATACAGATGAGATAAAGACATATCAATCAATCTGCAACAGAGATAAAACTGATCAGAGTCTGCTGAATGATATGAATGATCCGTTGCTCCTTCAAAGAACGTATATGGAGCTCATCAAAGATAATGTGGATTATTCGGCGCTTGTGCAGGAGTATCCGGATGACATTGAGCGGATAGACGAGATGCTGCGTGTGATGGTGAACGTGATATGTTTCGGTGAAGGTGAGTACAGTATTAACCGCTGCAAGATACCGGCACAGGTGATAGCTTCACAGTTCTGCAAGCTTAACAGGGAACATATAGTATATGCACTATGCTCTCTGAAAAAGGCGAATAAAAAGCTTACGTCGCCGGAGGCATATATGGTGGCAACGCTATATACCGCGCGGAACACGGCACTTACAGAAACCATGCAGCAGTTTAACTATGATACGAGAGGCGGCGGTGCAGATGAACAGGCCGGGGATGAAATAGATTTCAATCTTGAGTTGCTTGTTGACAATAACAGATAAAGCTTATCAGGAAAACTAATGTGCCCGACAAGGCAGAAAGGAGCATACAATGAAATTAACAAGATATGAACAGGAAACCATTATCAATTTCAATGCTGAGGAAGAGAAAGCAACCTTATATACCCGTGACCCAGCTGTCATGAGGAAAGTTGATGCGTTAGTTATCGATTATCCCGATACCTTCAGGTGCATAAGCGTGACAGATATCGATAAGACTTATGAGATGCCCAAATCAGCCGTTAGTTATCGTAAGCCAAGAAGATTATCGACAGAACAGAGGGAGGCTGCGCGCAAGAGGGTAGCAGACTTGAATAATGGCTCAACATAGCTGATTATAACGCAGATAGAGCGTCAAAAATCCTTGACAAAGATAATAGATTTGCTAAAATACACTTAAAGGAGAGTCCTGCCGTAAGTGGACGTTCAAAAAGCGATGATACCGCTGCGGTGGTGTCACATTCAAGGGCTATGGCAGCATAGCCCTTGTTAATTGTTAGGAGAAATACCGGATGGATCGTAACGTGTTTAATGTCTATTGGATTGACATGAAGTATATCAGGAACCTGAGCAATAATGTTGATAAACGCGTGTACTCAGTATCCCCACAAAGTGGTAAGCAGGAAAGGCCTTTTCTAGGAGTGATCATTATGTGTAATCAGCATAAATACTGCGTTCCGCTTTCAAAGCCCAAGGAAAAACACAAGAGTATGCGTGATAAAATCGATTTTAAGAAGATAATCCATAATGGGGAATTTCTTGGGGTGCTGAATTTCAACTTTATGATCCCAGTAGAGGATGCCCAGATTCATAAGATTGATACTGTAATCCGAAAACATGATAATGCCGATACCAGAAGAAGAAAGGAACTGCTTATCAAAGAATTGGAATGGTGTAATCTGCATGAAAGAGATTTGGTGAATACCGCAAGGGTCTTGTATCAAAAGTATGTTTCAGGGGAAAACTTTGCGGCTAGGAAGCAGTGTCTTGATTTCACGAAACTGGAAAAGGAATGCGAAAAGTATAACAAGAAGCTGAAAGAAACAACATAATGTGAATACACAATAAAGCAGTTATCTGTATTAAGTGCTCGGAGTGATCCGGGCTTTTTTAATGCATAAGTACACAGGAGTATTATAGAAACGGAGGTTTTGATTATGAATGAAACAGGAAAGATATATGGGTATGCGCGAGTATCATCCCGTGATCAGAATGAGGACAGACAGCTGATCGCCTTGCTTGAGATGCCTCTCTCTTCGGCAATGTTGAATACATCGCTGACAGAGTTCCTTGACATGTGTCTTGTGGTTGCAATAGAGCTTATAGAAAGCTTTGCATCCCGAAGCTGCATGATCAGCTTCACATCAATTTTTCTGGCCATACTTTTGGCCTCCCTTCGTTAGATTTGGAGCTTTGCTCCTTTAGTTATTCTAACGAAGGTTTAAAGAAACGAAATGACTGTTTCTATTGCTATGCGCTGAACTGCGGTTTAAC
>Ga0247609_10005464_pt1 | contig 12475 bp, 12 predicted proteins | sample 172DNAGHGlowgp2_FD_193487 | JGI IMG/M metagenome (GOLD analysis project Ga0247609, IMG submission 193487) | Sheep rumen microbial communities from Palmerston North, Manawatu-Wanganui, New Zealand - 1728 DNA GHGlow gp2 | ecosystem: Host-associated > Mammals > Digestive system > Stomach > Rumen ... | reverse complement strand
TTTTTTGTTTTTATCCGGACGTATGGCGTGGAAATGTCGCGGGAGGTCCCTGGTTCGACCCGGGCTCCGACCCCCGATTTTGGGGTTTACAGTATAGGGGAGGCTAATAAAGAAAAATATACACAACTCGTCAAAACTATGTACGAAATTGTGTATAACCTCTGTAACTTGCTGATTTTCAGCGTATTTTGTGGAGCATAGGAGAATCGAACTCCTGACCTTTTGAATGCCATTCAATTGCTCACCAGCTTGAGCTTATACTCCAATTTTGCTCCTATAACACTACAAGTCAATGCTTTAGCAAGGAGGTCTCTGAAAGGTTTTCATAATCGAAAATGATTTTTCGAAAACATTTCGAAAACAAAGGTAGTCATTTCTTCTGGAATAATCAAATTTAATCTGACAAATTACTGTTCATCTTCCTTTAGGAGCCTGGGATGAATGAACTCAGAATAATTCAGGTCAGCAGCAGTTGCAAAGCTACTATTGCCCGCGATTGACCCCATTCGATGCACGATTTCACAGAAGATTAGATTATCCAACAGGCATTCTGCATACCTGTCTTCACTTTGTATGCAGTGTCGAACAATCGTATCGATGCACTTCACTCTCATTCTGTCGTAGTAGTTGTTTGCAATAACACTAAAAGAGGAAGGGCTATGCTCCATCTGAACATTTGCTCGCCATGATATCCAGGCTTCCAGAAGATACTTTGTGTAGATGCCAGATTCTATGATTTCACCAAGCAAAACGGCTCCATCTAAGTGGCTGCCAAGTTTGATATACTCTAGCGCTAAAATCGTTCTTTTATCAATGTCTCTCTCACTCTCAATTACCTTCCTCATATTAGCTATCTGCTCATCCGTTACTTTTGAATCGGCATTAGACTCCATGGACAGCCTGACAATATCATCTATCTCGGGGATAAGCGTTTTCTTATCATACCATGTCCAGAATGCCTTCTCGAATTCCTCCAGTTGTTCATCAGATGCAGCCCCGGGCAGTTCGAAACTTCTATAATCGTTGAACGTTTTACTGAATGCACTGTCATCATCAGTTTTCCCGTCAAACTTCAAATATGCAGCTATGATCATATCGGCATTTTTTCGCGCGGTCCGATTGGGAAGAGCCCGATCGAGTAAAGAAACCGACATCTTATTCTGTGACTTCTTGATCCATCTGAGCGTATCTTTTTTGGATACTGTCTCCGGATCTTTATCTGGAGACGTAGCCATCCGCTGGAACCACTCCAAAGAATGAATAACCCGGTTAAGGACAGCGACATAGTTGTAGCGAACCTGTACATTCTTCACATACTCAGATTCCTTTATGTCAGCGGCCGGAAAGTAGAATGCCTTATCGACGGAAGTTGTTTCATTTAGATATTCCGTTGTCCCGTTGGGGAAGGCAGCAAGAATAGCGTCAAAGGTTGTGAGTTCCTGGGCGCACAACCTATGAGGTGTAAGTGATGAATCTGGTTCATCGAAGACAGACTTTTGTGCATCTGCGATTGTCGCGATGTCGGCCTGACTTTCAACTTTTTTATTCTTTTCGGCCCTATGACCACAAGAGGACGCGATGACAAGTAATAATATGGTAATGATAGCTAGCTTATTCATTTTTAAGTAGTTTTTCTAGTTTGTGATTTATCAGTTCTTCATCAGAGCTATTCTCTGTCAACAGGTGTTTAACAATATCGTCTTGGCAAAAACCATCGTCAATGTTAAACCGATTCTTGAGGAGAATCATTTTTTTTCTCATGATGGACTGCGTGGCATTGTCGTAAACAATCTTTGTTGTCCCTGATAGTTTGGAGGAAACAGCCGCTCTCGCCTCCATCCATTTGAAGAAAGCACTTTTATCGCCGTCTAACGCATCTTCCTGTTCTTTCAATGAATATGTATACTCTTCGTCTGCCTCAAGCGCATTTGCGAATGTGGCATATTCTTGTTCGAGAAGCTTTCTAGTAATGACAGTGTTGCAAGTCTCTTTTGTAAACGACGTGTCATAGAGCGCCTGAAGAAGAACTTCTTTCGCATTATTCCCCATATCGATATTGGGGATTCCATAGCAACCGACACGATATGGAAACGATGAACCACTCCAAACCGGACTGCCATATATCTTCTGGAATGCATTAGAACTGGCCCATGAATAAGTTTCCTCACATTTAAACTCCAGTTTCAGTTCATTTGAAACGTTCTTGCTGGCGAGACGTAGGATTTCTTTTTCCATAGTTCGTCCGTATAAACTACGAAAATCGGTTGAAAGCCACGACCATAAAGTCATATCCCATTGGCTCCCGAGTTCATAATCAAGAAGCCGCTCATATTGACCCCGAATGAATTGTATCTTTTCAAAACCAGACAGTGGCTTCTGCTCAATAAGTGGATCATACTGATCCAAACGCCATAGAAGACGCTTGTCGTTATCTGAATAGTTCTCGCATCTTGAACCATGCAGTAATTCTATATAGTCCTGAACCGCCACATAGTGATTCATGTCTCTAAAGCGAGCAAGTTCAAAAAACCATACTGAATCATTGGGATTTGCACTTTCAAAGTCCCTTTTCCATTGCGCTATATCCTTTGGAGATGGAGTTCCTCCAAATGATATATCGGGGGCCAGATCTTTCCACACCCTGGTGACGAGGATATCGTTAGGGATAGTATCATCCTGGGCTCTAGACATCTCAACAGAATCGGCGTTATCCTCTGTATCTTCTGCCATTACAGACCAGCCGGAATGCCTTTCACTGCTAATAGAACTATTCTGGGACCTCTTTTGTTTACAGCTGAGGGCAACTATTGTCGCCAAAAAACAACAGAAAAATAATCTCTTGCTCATACTACCTCATTAAGAATGGAAAATGATCAGTCCCTTTGAGAGCCAGGCAAGTACCACGCGCAACGGCCTTGAGAGGATCTTCTGCTACGCGGAACTCTATGTTGACTTTTTCTGAAAACCTCTGGGCGAGTCCTCTAAGAAGGGCACCACCGCCGGCAAGCCAGATGCCATTGCGAACGATGTTCGAATATAGCTCCGGTGGTGTACGCTGCAAAACCTTGATAATCTCGCCTTCAATTTTGGAAATGGTCTTGTCGATGCAGGTCGAGATCTCCTTGTAGGTTATGGCAGCCGTTGTCGGATGAGCCGTTACCAGATTCTTTCCCTCCACCATGAACGGATCGGGTTCAAGTTCTTTAGGCAGCTCCGGCAGAACGGAGCCGACAGAGAACTTAATATGTTCGGCCGTTGTCCTTCCGATACTGATATTATGCTGCTGGCCGAGGTAGTCAATAATGTCCGTCGTTATCTCATTGCCGGCAACATGAATGCTGGAAGACTCCACAATGCCGCCAAGCGAAATAACAGCTATCTCGGTCGTCCCGCCGCCTATGTCCACAATCATGTTGCCATTCGGCTCCATGACATCAATTCCGATTCCCATGGCAGAGGCCATCGGCTCGTAAATCATGAAAAGATCGTGTGCGCCGGCATGCGAGGCCGAATCCCTTATGGAGCGCATATCCACTGGCGTGCTCCCGCCGGGAATGCCGATAACTATTTTCAATGATGGGTTGAAAACCCGACGGAACAAACCTTTCTGCCGACCGGTTGCTTTCCTAATGAATCCTGTCAACATCTTTTCAGCCGCATCGTAATCAGCGATTACACCATTCATCATCGGACGAATAGTATAAAGCCTTGGAGGTGTATGCTCCTCATAGTATTGAGCCGTTGTCCCGATAGCAACAAGCTTATCCGTCTTCGTCTCAAGAGCAATTATGCTGGGCTCATCAAGAATGATGTTGTCATCTTTGAATATAACAGTATTGGCCGTGCCCAGGTCAATGGCCAACTCTTGTCTAAAAAAAGCCATAATATTGTTCGTTAACAATCTATATAACCTTAAAAGCTTCCTTCCAAGAGAGTTTCTCGCCGTTATCATTCTGGACTGCAACCTTCCTATAAAGGGCTATGGCCAGAAGGATAGTGATGGGCTGGACAGCAACACCCAGTATAGGGTAATAATACACATATCCCGCCATGATACTCCAACGGAAAAACCAGGAAATGAAGAAGCTAATAGCCCATATGAAGGATAGCGTGCAAACTATCGCGGCCAATATCCGTACCCATTTCATCGTCCCCAGTCTTCGTGCGGCCACTGAAAAGGCGAAACAAATAGTGAAGTAGGATACAACGATGGCCATAAGCGGTTCCGCGACCCTCACAAGTGCCTCCATCATGCTTTCCATATCAGGATGCTCCAGGATGATTGCCCCCCAAAGAAGCCGCTGTTTTATCACTGCCATTGCGGTGAAGCAGAAGGCCGATATAGCAAGCATCAGCAGTGAGAGCCAGCCGAATTTACGGCTTTCCAATTGAAGCTCACGAGGTGGGATTAAAAAGCCGAAACCCATCATGACTATGTAAAGATGCAAGCTATACCAATACTCAGCCGTCCAGTCACAAAACCTGTATAAACAATAAGCAATTGCTGAAGCCACGAGTGCTTGAACCCACCATTTGGGCTTCGGAATCCATGTCCTGATAAGAACCCCGAGCCATGAAAAGAGAATGGGGTAACACAGGTCTGACAAGAAGGACAGTCCGGGTATTGCCGGATCATTCCACTCGGAGAAGCGATACATAAAGTGTGTAATTGCCCTGACAAGACATATCCCTCCGCAGATAATCACGGAAGCATTGATATACAAATGCTTATTTTCGTTGTCGACCATCGGATTGTACTTATTCATTAGTTAATATCCAACCATCCTGCGGGCAAACATCAGTGCCACGTAGCTTTTCCAACTTCAAAAGTGTCGCCTCCTTGTTATCCGAAGGACAGATTACTACAGCAAGCACACCGTTTTCATACTTTACGATAGAAGCTGGATATCCCTTCTCTTCCAGGTCTTGAACACGCCTCTTGGCCAGATTATCCTCGCGGTATGCGCCGACTACAATTGCGTATTTACTCCCTAGTTGATATGCTTCTATACTTGCCACTTCCGGAGTTTTATTATCAACCTGTCGCTTGCATTGGCAACTCAAAACCAACATTGCTAGTAAACTCAGTATAACGATTTTCTTCATGTTTTATTCTTCTATAAAAAACGGCAGGCCCGAGGCTACCTTTCACGCCTCATAGTCCCGGGCCTTATGCGCCGTTATGATTTTACTTGTTTCGGCGGATAGCCATGCATCCCCGCCAAATCCATAGTTCGGAACATATCAGCGAGAAAGATAATCTGCCGGAAATAGTCTTCCTCAAGTTGCTCGTGGTATTCAGCCCAATCCATATCCACCTCCTCACGCCAATTCTCCCACTGCTTTTCTGCATCCTTCTCCTCCAGCCACTCATTCAAATCTTCAACGTCGAAACATGGGAGAATCAGCATCCAGTTGGACTCGATATACTCCGGCAGCAACTCTTCCTCGAACTGACCGACCCTGGCCGCCGAAGGAATGGCTTCCACCAAATCTTCGGCGTCGCAGAATTCTTCGGCAAGGATTCTTGCCAATTCCGCCCTGTCCCAACTGAAAAGGTCATCCGCTTTCATGACAGTCTACTTATACGATGAAAGTACTGCCGGACGCGTTCCGGGCCGATTTGCTCTACAATCTCTGCTGCAGAAGTATAGTTCTCGGCCATCATTGTCATCAGGAAATCGCTCTTCGTCTTCTGGAAGAACGCCCGCTTGGCATCTTCCAGAGGAAGATTCTCCCGGAGAAAACGGATGATGTAATCCCGCCTGTACATCGGCGCGATGTCCATAATCTCGTTCAAGGCCATCTTGATGTCAATTGATGTTTCCATGCCTCTACGAAAGTACTTTATTCTCCTGAGGACCGGCAGGAAGGAAGGGGTTTACGGTGAGCGCTTCATCCCGCTTTTCCTTCACAAGTTTTTCGTAGACTTCGTTCATGTGCTGGCGACCATCTTCTATGAGATGAATATATCCCATCAGATTGTCCCTGAAACTAGAATAGTTTCTGTCCATCGCCGCTACAAAGAAGCGAAGTCCGGTCCCGCCATTCTCGCCCACATCATCATCGAAGGTGGCCTTGATCATAATGAGATCATCGGACATCACATGCGCTGCGTGCTTGAGAATATCCATCTCCCACTCTTTGGTGTCCACGTTATACTGACGGAGCACAAAAACCTGGGGTAAACGACCGGTCTCAACATAGACCGGCTCGCCCTGGATCATGAACCTAACCCACTTCTCATTCACTTCAGGCACGTAACCGGCGCGCCTGACTGCTTCGGCAATACCCTCAGCAGTTAGCGGCTCATCAGCATCCGGAGCCTGCTGGGCCAGCTTCTCCTGAAGTCCTTCCATACGTCCTTTTAGCAGGCTATTTTCCACCGCCAGCTTAGTGTTCTTGTTGTCTTGGGAGGAAAGCAGAACAAGCAAAATTGCACATGCTACGCCCAGAATTATACTTAATGCTATCATAGTTCTATGCAGTTAAAAGGTTCTTTAGTGTGCCCCAGTAGCCCATGATTATCCCTACCGGCAGCAGCAGAACATAGTATAGCAGGTTTACAGCCGCATACGAAATGTGCAACGCCCCAGCCATCTTCGTCAGGTTATCTACGGCCTCTGTGAACCGGCTTGCAAACAGCGGATGGGACTCTGTCATGTTGAAGATAGATGTGGGATCTGCCAGCCCTTCCTGAAGATGCCTGACCAGCATTAAAGCAGCCATTGCAATCAGAATTGCTGTCGCCAGAATGGCCAGCGATGAGAGCCCCAATGAAATCCAGCCTAGAGCTTTGCATCCGGGAAGATGCAGAAATCCCCACACTAAGGCGAAACAAAGCAGGAGGCAGATACCCGGCTCCATCCAGCAGAACAGGATGACGTTCACCTTCTGGTAACTAATCCCTAGCAGATTGCCCATCTCTGCCATCACACCGCAGCAAAAGGCGCAAGCTCTTTCAGTGAAACTCAGTTGTCCTATTATACTTTCCATATACAGAAGTTGACAAGGTCCGTTTCTGTGATATTGAAGACTTCCCGAATCTCTGACTCGATAAGAGCTTTGTCTACCGGAAGCGGGAAGAGGATATGATAGAGATTTCCTTCCACAGTTGCCTGCTCAATCAATACACCCGATAAAGTCCGCCCTGAACTGTTTGCCGGATCGGCGAATGTAACCATAATGCCGGGAACATCTCCACCGTTGTCTGCCGATAATTGACAGCCAATCTTGCCATAAGCCAGTTCCGCGATGTCTAGCGTGCATGGATTGTCGAATATTTTCCAGGCTCTATTCATAGCTTCCCGGAAAGAAATACGATCATAGGCAGGCCGCTGTGGCGCAGTATCTTCGATTGCACTTCCACTTGATTTCATTCTGGAGATAATGAATACTAAGGCGAGGGCAGCGGCAAGAGTAAGTATAATGTAAAGCACTGTAGCCATAGTCTAATGCTTGATAATGAGTTTGTTGTTTTGGTTGTCAATGGTGATGGTGCCAAAACGCTCCATCGCGCTTTGTCCCAGGAGAAGCGGTGCCTTCTGGCTCTTCACTACGGAAGCATCTACATTGTGAAGAACAGCGTCGCCAATCTTGACCTCACGGAGTGTAATAACAGTGCCCTCGTTTATCTGACCATTGGCCACCTGGTAGTAGCGCTTTCCCTTGATGTCCTTTTCGGCAAGGTATCCATTCTTGAACATGAAGTTGGCTTCCACGGAGGAGATGGTTACGTCGGAGGCTCCGGTGTCGAAAATCATCTGGAGCGGGAGGCCGTTGATGTCGCAGGGAATCTCGAAGGTGCCGCCGGGATTGCGTTTGACTGCAATCTCTGTGACGGTTTCCTCCTTCTCTGGCATCGCCAGTTCAAACTCCTTCAGATATTCGGCGTGTATAGTCTCATATTCCGCAATCAGTGCCTTGAATTCGGGCAGGTCACGCACTGCGTCCATATCGTCATCCAGACGGATATGGGCGAAGCTGCGATAACCCTTCTCGAAAGAGACACGGAGGGCTGCAACGGATTCCTCCAGACGCCCCATCCTGGAATAGAGGCAAGCACGGTCGTAGTAGTGGCCGGCATCATCAGGGTCGGCTTCAATGATTTTGTTCATCCATTCCTCGGCCTCCTGGTCACGTCCCAGGAAGTGAAGGGCATATTGACGGCAACTGCCAGTGCGGACAACAGTATCCTTTTGGATTACCTGTTCAAAGTCGGCATCGGCTTCGGTTTTGTTGCCTTCCTGCAGGAGCAGTTCGCCACGCATCAGATACAAATAGGAGTAATCATCGGTCATTTCAAGCCCCATATTATAGTCGTCCAACGCTTTCTTCTTGTCGCCCTTCATCTCATAGCACCAACCACGCTTATAGTAGGCATAAGCCTCCTTTGGTGAGTCCTCAATGGCTGCGCTGAAGTCTGCAATGGCAGCATCAAGTTCTCCGTTCAGGCGGTAATAATCTCCACGTGAGACCAGTGAATTCCAGTCCGGTTCCTTCTCCATCACTTTAGAAATGTCTGCAATGGCCAATTCATTCAACCCCAGCTCACTGTAGCAGTCGCTCCGGCTAAGATTAATCTGGTCATAGTGACCGAATTCTGCTTCCAGCTCATCATATGCTTTCACTGCTTCTGCATACTTGTGGGTATTCTCATAGAACAGACACAAAAAGTACTTCCACTGGAGTGGCTTCTCACTCTTCTTTGCACGTGATTTTAAGCTGGCTACCGCATAATTCGGGCGCTTTTCCAGTACTTCGGCAATGGCTGACATGCGGGCGTCATTGTCCTTTTCGAACCATTCCAAACCGGCGTCAATGGCCTTTGTCGTCTCACCGAGTTTGTCGAATGCGCTCATTTGGAAGCGGTAAATCTCGGAATAGTCTGCATCAAATGTCTTACACTTGTCCAGCATTTCAACTGCCTCTTTGTATTCGCCACGTTCTATCATATTGCGGGCAAGCCCGATCATGGCCCCTTGGTCCGATTCGTTCTCTGCAATCATTTGCCTATATATTGCATCCGATGCAGCGTACTCTTTCAGGTCGTAGAGTGCCTGACCATAGTCAAAGGCAATGCTCTGAAGGTTATCTTTATTATCCTTCTGGGCCAGTTCGTAGGCCGTTTTAAGGGAGGCCGCAGCATTTACCTTGTCTCCCATATCAGTGTATATGAAGGCCTTCCACCAGTGAATGGTGGACGTTTGCAGGTCCGTTTTCTTGGGCTTGTTCACCTTCAGGACATGGTTCAGGTCGCTAAGCGCAAAACCGTATTCACTTTTTGAGCGGTAAAGCCTCATACGCAGCATCAGAGCGTCCACGTGATCAGGGGTTTCCTTGAGCTGTTTATTAACCAGCTCCAAAGCTTTGGCCTCATCTTTCTCCTCGTTCAGGACCTCGTAGGCCTTCTTGAGGTTGTAGTCATTTTCAGTCTTGTTTTTCTGGGCGTACACGTTGCCGCTCAGGATAGTCAGCAGGATTACTGACATCAGGGTTAAAAGCCTTTTCATAATGCGTGAAAGTTGCTGATATTGATTTATATAGAGATTTTCGAGAGTGAGAGGGATGCATCGAGGACTTCATAGATGAAGAGGGCGCGCTGCTCATTGTTAATGTTAAACACTTCCACCCCTACACCTTCATGCTCCTCCACTTTTTCTACGACCTCCCGAAGATTGGCGATGGCTTCGTCAAGCAAATTTGCAAAGTTGCTCTTGTAAACATCATCGGAAAACTGGGTACGAAAAGCCCAGGAGCCATCCTTATATTGAAAGCCATCTACCAGAGAATTCCGAGTCTCCTCTTTGACTGCTTTTGTAACTGCATCGTAACGGGCTCCTTGGAAAAGGCGCTTCATCTCGATAAAAAAATGGCCGTAAAAGTGGCTCTCTGCCAACATTAAGACTTCATTCTCATGAACGAAAAGGCATGGCCGGGATGCGTAGTCAATAGTATAGAGGCGCTCCACCTGATAGTGGTTTTCAACGAGTAGTGCCTCCATCTCGGTCATGCTCTCAACTTCGTCCTCTGGCTCTTTAGCCACGAAGCCCGGGCATGCTTCATCAACGAAACTGAAGTCTTCCGCATCAATGCAGCGGAGTATTCGAGTTGTGGCTTGGACGGACTTTTCCAGGGCTGATCTGCAATAAGCTGCTTCATCGTCATCTGCGTCGTCCAAGAATGTCATATCGTATGCCTGATTGCCGTCGTATGTAACCGTTAGCCGGCCAACGGCCTGCTTCCCGTCTTTCAGGGTCACGGTCAGGACAAAACCCTGGTGCTCTGCACTTTCTTCGCAACGCCCACCCTTTGCTTCAAGAACAAAGATAACGGAGGGGTCTTTCCGGAGTCGTGTGATCACATTGGTTCTCACGGCTTTATCGCTCAGCGAGGAGCCCGGGAGCATCTTCTTGGTGGCGATTTGCTCACTGTAGTACTCGTCACCCTTCTTGCGGATGACGGTCACATATTCACTGTTAAAAATGTTTTCCATGGGGCTAATGATTTGCTGAAAGATTATACGCTGGGCCCCTGATTTCTTACAGAGTGAAAAGAAAAAATTGTAATCAGTTTTCCATGTGAAATAAAATCGGTAAATTTGCATATTAAGCACTAGATACATAATATGCCCCTTCTTGTGTACAGACCCGGACTGTTCCAAAACACTGCGGAGAACTTGCAGTTTAGGGCATTGTGCACTGAACTTAAGCGGAGAGTAGAAGCTAACGACAGCAAAGGCGGAAATAAGAAGTCGCTTTGCATAATGGTCGGTAACTTCAACTTTGCCGAGAAAGAATTTGATGCTTTTCTAATTAAGAGAGAAGGGATCGTCCTTTTGGAGTTCAAGAACTATGGCGGTCGAATAACTGTTTCCAATAACGAATGGAAGGGAGAGTCTGATGGGCGACCGTTCGTTATCAAAGGCGGCTCTGGAGGTAAGACCCCACTTGAGCAAGCGCGATTAAATCGGAATGCCTTTATCCGGAACATTACTGGCTCATTTGCTCTGACTAATGAGCAAGCTCAGAAGATTACTACGTTGATTGTTTTTAACCACAAAAGCGACATTGAGAATAATTTGCGGTTCAATGTGCAGACGTGGTTGAACATTACGGATAATACCGATTTCTTTGGCGCCATAGAGTCAATTGTCGATAAGGATGTGAATCTGACACCTGTCGACATGAAGAGAATTGCAGACCGCATAGTGCTAGATGATGGGGACATAGTTGAAGAATTCTCAGATGTCGCATTTTTAAACGATATTTGGGACAATCCCACAGCACTTAAACAGTTCTCTGATTCGTGTGAGGGTATTGTCGAATTCCCAGATGAACCGGATCCTTTTTTTGCCGATCAGGAAGGAGAATTGGATTTGAACCCTGAGCAAACCGGGGTAGAAGAAATATTACAAGTATCTGTTACGGACTCAGCGCAAGAACCGTCCGTAGATGAGGCGATGCCGTGTGAAAATGTTCCTCCTATGATCGGTAACTACATTTCGCTTATCCAGCAAGCTGCTTTGCCTGGAATCGCATATAGTATTTATGATTGTACCGAATCTGTCCCGCAGGTGGATTTTGATATCGCTAAAAGGTATTTAATAAAAGTTCTTATTGATCCCCAGGAACGAACAGCAAAGGACTTGAGTAGTTTCGTTCATCAGCGAGTTTATTTGGGATTGAATTGCTTATATTGGACTTTTGGCGAAACCATCCCTGTGGTTAAGCATTCGTCGGAAGAATCCGCGCCTGAGCCCGGTCTTGTGTTCCGGAATTCATCTACTATTTTGGCACCATGGTTGGACTCCTACATCTACGATAAGCTTGGTGCATCATACGATCCACGATATAAGCGTTTTGCCTATAATGACGATTTGACGAAAGAAGAAGCTCAGATATATCTCGGAACGTATTTCCCTCGCAGCTATGCGGAGAATTTCCTAATCTTCGAGAATCTGCTATCTAATCCTATATTTCGATCCAAGTATGAGGCTAAGCGCCATCTCTCGGTTTTTAGTATCGGTGCAGGAACCGGTGGCGATATCGTTGGCTTGCTGACAGCGGTTGATAAGTTCCTGCCTTCCAGTATCGGAATCACTCTCATAGCTCTCGATGCAAACCAGAACTCTCTGACACTCCAAAAAGCTGTGATCGACAGGTATAGCACAATATCAAACCGTGTTATTTCTCTCACGCAGTTTTGTGAGAAAATCGAGAGCGAGTCTACATTAAAAAAATATGCCGATAATGCTATCCCTAATGGCAGCTTGGATGTTATCTTGTTTGCAAAAGTTGGGTGTGAATTGCATGGAAAACATATCTTCGGGGAAGATAACGCGTATGAGGTCTGCCTTAGGCAGTTTGCCTCTAAGTTGTCGGATAGCGGCGTCATTTCTCTTCTTGATGTGACGACCAACGTGGACGGAAAGACCTTTATGCCCTTTATCTTGAATCAAGGAGTCAATCAATTT